>Ga0209211_10000498_pt1 | contig 79203 bp, 81 predicted proteins | sample RifGroA2_FD_183992 | JGI IMG/M metagenome (GOLD analysis project Ga0209211, IMG submission 183992) | Groundwater microbial communities from Rifle, Colorado, USA - Groundwater A2 (SPAdes) (version 2) | ecosystem: Environmental > Aquatic > Deep subsurface > Groundwater | place: Rifle, Colorado... | reverse complement strand
CGTCCCAATCACTCACACTGTTTAATGCACGAAACAGGTGGCCATTATGGCATTGATATCGTTGTACTGATTTTGTTTTCTTACCAGTAAATGTCATCACAACACGATTAATCATACCGTATTTTCGAAAATCAGAAGACTTACATTTTGGACAGATAATCATCCTTAAATGTAGCAAAAAACGAAGAAAACCGACCGTTTCAGAAGAAAAAGAGTACTTTAGATTACTAGGACCGCTTAAAGTGAAGATTTATCAACTGTTTACGATACCAGCGCCGAGTTCCCGCCTGCCTCGCGTTGCGACCCGCTCGCATCGATTCGCGAAGCGTTTCGGGCGAGAGCATTGCGGGCAGGGAACTCCCACGCCCTTTCGAGCCCCCACCTTACCAAAGCCTGTGCCGCAGAGAGGAGTTGAACCTCTACCCCATTACTGGGACACGGTTCTGAACCGTGCGCGTATGCCAATTCCGCCACTACGGCTTCAGGCACTGGCGGGCAGGTCTGCCATTCCAACACTCCGGCTTATTGCACCAGGTATGCCATTCCTTGCTTGCGCAAGCAAGCGCCACTACGGCAGCAAATAAATTATATCACCGCTCTGCTATAATTTTTCCAATGAATGCTGGAGTAGAAGCTTCGCATAAACAAATAGCAATTCTTTCATTGAGAGTTCCCGAAAGGAAACCAATTAACTATAACAACGTTGCGGATATATCTTATGGCCTTTTTGGTACTGATGGCGTCGCACTTGAGGCTCAAAAAGTCGACGGTTGCCTTGCGACCCAACATGGAAAAAATATATTTTGGATAGCTGGAGATGTCCCCTCTTCAATAAGATCACAAAACGGCCTACAACTTGGCTTACTTGACTATAAAAGAAATCCAAAAATAAAAAAAATTAATGAAAGACTATTTCCAGTTCTTTTTGATCGTGATGAACCCGAAATAACAAGTGAAGAAAATGTGATGTCAGAAATATTTCACCTCTCTACTCTAATCAAAAAACAACTAACTGAGTATATGAAAAAAAACGGTATTGGTGTTTTTCATATAAGAAATATGTTTTCTCTACCGTTGTGCTTGCCAGCTACCTTAGCTTTGAGAGAAATAATTGAAGAGTACCCTGAAGTCCAATTTATTCTTCACCATCATGATTTTATCTGGGAAGGTCGAGAAGATCTTTATTTAAGCCCTTTTGAAAATGTTGATAAAATACTTTCAGAAAATTTTCCTCCTAAAAAAAACTATTCAAATGTTAAGCATATAACAATAAACACGGAGGCTAAGTCGAGACTCGAAAGTATGGGTCTAAATAATGTCACGGTTATTCCAGACAGCTTTCCTTTTGGTTCACATTTACTTACAGATGAAGAAGTTGTTAATACTAGAAAAAAAATTTTTCCTCCGTTGGGTATCAAAGAAAATGATCTAGTTTTGGGAGTGATGACTAGGATCATTCCAAGAAAAAACATAGAAGTAACAATACAACTGGCGGCTACGATTAATAAAATTCTTAAAACCAAAAACGACAGTAAATTTGGCAGAGCTGTTCTTTTTGTTGCCCAGAAAGAAGATAGGACAAATCCATTAAACATTAGATATTTTGAGGCTCTTTCGGCTTATGCAAAAGAATCAGGAGTAAAGTTGGTTTTAGCCGGATCTCGGGTTGGCAATAGCAATGGTATAACGAGATACGGAAATCCCATTTATCCTTTTTATAGCGTTTTTCAGTTAGTTGACGGGGTGGTTTATCCCTCACGCCAAGAAGGATTTGGAAACCAACTTCTCGAGGCAATTAATGCAAGTAAGCCTCTTGCTCTTTTGGAATATCCTGTTTTCCAAACTGACATTAAGCCTTATTTAGAGAGTCGCTACGTATCTCTAGGAGATCCAGGTCATTTAATTGCTACAAGTATGCATCATGGAACACTAAATTTACTTCCTCCTGAAGACATTGAAAAATACGCACGTGAATATCTCGATCTTATCTCTTATACGAAAAAATCTGCTGATTTTGGACAATTGAATTTTACTGCGTTCAAGGAACACCTTGACACCGAAGTCGTGACTGGACGACTTCTTGAGGCCTTTCCTAGACAAATATAAAAACTGTTATCTGCTATAATTTTTCTATGAAAGTAAGCTCTACTGGCTGTTGTGAGCCTTTTGATCCCACGCCCTGGCAGGACAAGAAGATTATCTGGAAAAATAAAATTTTTGTCAAAGATCAGGTCGCTTGTTTTCTTCATATCCCTCTAAATATGGGAAAGATCATCACTAAAAACATGGAATTAATTGAAAAGTCTAAGGCCAAGCCCTCCTATCAGCTGATGCTTACCGATGAAAAATCCCTTTGGGGCGCAGATATTTATATTGATGTTGTTAAAAATGTCCCAGGCGCAAAAATGTCTACTTTATCAGGTACATTTTTAACTAAAGTCTTTGAAGGGCCATTCCAAAACGCAGGGAAGTGGGCTAAAGAAATGGAAGAATATGTAGAAAGCAAAAACAAAAAGTTAAAAAAACTATATTTTTCCTACACTACTTGCCCCGGTTGCGCAAAAATTTACGGGAAAAACTACGTCGTCCTCTTCGGCCAGATTGACTGATTAATAAACATAAGAACTATTGAGATATGATTAAATGATTTAGCTTGCTATTATGATATAATTTAGTTGTAAATGACTAAAGAAAATGGAGTAAAAATGGCGAATTCTCAACCTGCTGGTAATTCTCGCGAAAGATCATTAAGCTTACCAAATTTAGTCGAACAATTAAAACTGTTACCTACAGAGGCCTTTACGAGAATGAGGATTCTCCAACCTGAGATTGGCTGTGGTAATGTTTGTGCTGATTGTAGCCAGCTTGCAAGCCCTTCGATCTGGAGTTTGACAAATAATGGATTAGGCCACCTGATGACATCTATCGCGACAGTCGCAGACGAGTCGGGAATTAAGCTTGGTTCCGAGCGAAGTCGACACCCCGATACAATATTTCCATATTTAGATAACGATATAGGATCTTATCCATTTTTTTTAGAACTCTTACAATCTTTTAGTAAGAGTTTAGGAATTAAAGCCAAGTTTACTACAATTGGATGGTCCAGGCATAATAAGGAACTTCAAGAAATGCACGAACGTATTAATAGTGACAATCTAGATTCACTTACGGCAGTAAGCTTCTCGCTAACCTCATACACCAGGGCACTAAAGCCTGCTCAAAAATTTACAACACCAGAAGAATATATTGCCGATCTGGCAAACGCATTAAAAACTTATCGGCCTGCAATAGATACGCTTGGAACAGGAAAAGAATCGGGTTGTATAACTCTGCGATTTAAACCACTTGTTAATAGTCACGAAAACGAATTGGATGATAGTTTTATTGATGGATTTCATGTAATTCATTCAGGTCCATATTTACTTATTAGCAAGGAAAAACAAAAACCAGAAAAATCGTCGATAAGTTTTTCGAAAGATGGACTCATTTTTGATCAACCTGGCTTAGATTATTTTGTAATTGTTTCTGATAATTTAGGTAACGAACATAAATGGCAAGAGGAAGCGCGTAGTGCGGTACATTCTCTATCAGTTGGTGCTCCCTTAAAGCTTGACGGAACAATTCAAGAATCAAAATTATTTTTATTATCGAACTCTGAAGGGCAATATTATGCACTCGACCCTGATTTCCAAGAAGATGGCTCTTTCAAAGGTAAATTTTTTTATCAAAAAACTGATAAAAGACTAAGAAGTGGATATAACAATTCAGAAAGGTATTTTTTAAATTCGCTTATTGAATATAAAAAATCACTAGGTTTACGATCCGGTGATTTATTGCCGAATGCGAGCTGGGAAGATGTTGATGCGGTTATATGGATTTTAGAAAATAAAGCTAGTGATTTATCAAAATACGATCGCAAAGCCTCTCTGTACATTAAGGATGAAGTACTTCTATTGGTTAAAACTTTAAAAAAAGTATTACAATTAGCCGATTATTCACCTGCGTATTTTTTTGATCCAAATTTTACTGTGGATACTGGACAGATTTTAAATCAAGGTCGAGCTATAAAAGATTTTAAAGGGCTTACTGCAACACCAAATTTACCAACTAATCCACAACATGAAAGAGTAATAAACACATGGGAAAAAGAGACAGTATGGCGCTGGGCAGTAACGCCACTTTTAAATGGTGTAAGACCTATTGGAAAGAATATGCCTCAGATAATGCCAGGAATTATTGTTCAAGAATTAAGCCCTGCAAGTCTTATGCCCTTTGATTCAGAGGGTCAAAGATTACGTGAATACGTAATTGAGATGGATTTAGCGGATTTTGAGCATATTGATGGTAAACAAAGGCTCGTTCAAAAAAAGCGAATACCAGGAGTACGCGATCAAGTTTAATATTTATCAGTGTAATGTTACGGTGATAAAGGTATTTTAAGGCTTATTTTTATCCTCATTTTTTGCTTTGATATAATTAACTCGTGAAAATATCTTTAATTTTCAACCACTCTCCCCCTGTTTTTTATTAAGCCTGCATATTATTATTACCGTTTAATAATTATGATTTCGACAAAGCCAATTTATCTCTATAAATATTTAGGGTTAAAAAGAAATAAAATACCCGAGGTAATTAGGCGATTGTTTTATTTATCATGGGAAGATGCCCTTTGGGATATTCTAGATAAAAAAAATGTCAAAAAAGAAAGCGTCGTCCTGGTTCCAGAATTTTTCTGCGGTGACGTCGAGGAAAATATCCGAAACCACGGTTACAAGATCAAATATTACCCTGTTACCAAAAAACTCACCACAAATAGCAAACAACTGCTCATAATAATAAAAAAAGTTAAACCATCAGTTTTGATTATTTTTCACTCTGTCGGGATCAAAAATAAATTACTGGATATTTCCGACTGGTTAAAAAAAATAGACAAAAACCTGATTTTAATTGAAGACTGTGTCCATAGAGTCATTGATCCTAATCGACTGAAGTTTTTAAAACGTAATCATTTTATTATCGATTCTTTAAGGAAGGTCGTCCCTTTACAGGGAAGTGTCGTTTATGCTCAAAAAAATGATATAAATTTTTTTGAACCTCCAATGCTTCAGTCATTTATATATGCTACGTCCGTAACATTATTGTGGTTAGTTATGAATATTTTTTGGTCATTGACCCAAATTTTCAATCAAGTAAAGCTGTCAATCTGCCTCTCAAATTGTTCTAATTACTTCATGAAAGTCGGATATAACTTAATTGGTGACAGCAAAAAACCTGCCCGTGGTTTTTTTCTTTTTAATTTTTTACAACAGTATTTAGATATTAGAAAGATAAAACTGGTTAAAAGAAAACAAGTTGAGTTTTATGAAAAAAAATTAAAATTTTTACCGAGAAGTTTTTTTCAAAAAGTTTACTACGATAATAATGATAAAGGTGAACTGATCGCCTACCCTCTCATTTTACCTATCAAAATTGCTCATAAGATTAAAAGAAAAATTGAAGGAGAAGGATTGCTCTTAGATTTTGAGTTAAACGATTCTAAGTGGAGTAAAAAACAAAAAATTATATACCTTCCGTTAGGTTTGCATATTTCGGAAAGCCAACTTGGTAGAATTTCTGAAATAATTAACCAATTGGGTTTGTCATATTCTTAATAAATACATAATTTTCCAGCGTAATGTTACGGTGATAAAACTATTTGATATAATCTCATTATGAAAAAGCTCGAAAGAGTTTTATGGACTACGTTTTACTTTCTTATTTTTATAATTTTAATCAAGGTTGTAGGTAATTATTTCGGATTTGAATTAGAACATCGATTTACTTGGTTTAAGCTTCTATTTTATGGGGTACCCGTTCTTCTTTTAGTCCTCCACTCAATTATCACTCTCGGTTATAAAAAGGCGATTTTTTTCATGTTCCTAGCTTCATCAACAGGGACATTTTTTGAATATATTGGACTTAAATACGGGACGTTTTTCGGCGGTCATTATGTCTATAAGCCACAAGCAGCTCTGTTTACTGTCCCTATTTCAGTGATCCTCTTTTGGGCTGTTTTTATTTATACCGGTTACATAATGACTAATTCATTCTTAAATTGGCTTAAAATAAAAGGGACTCAAAAAAAATTAAATAATTTCTGGCTACTTCCCTTATTAATACTTTTGGATGGATATTTTGTCGTCGCTATTGATTTATTTATGGACCCGATTGCTGTTGCATCGGGTAGCTGGAAATGGCTTGAAGGAGGCGCCTACTTCGGGGTGCCATGGGGTAATTTTCTCGGCTGGTTCGTCGTTACAATTATTTCGGTTGGAATTTTTCGAACTTTCGAATATTTTTTTCCACTAAAAAATGAAAAATATAATAAATCGATTTTGATTATTCCTGTGATATGCTACGGTTTTATGGCATTATCTTACGTCTTTTTGTCATTAAATTATAAAATAATCAATCTTTATTGGTTGGGATCTTTACTTATGCTTCCGCAAGTTTTTTTAAATATCTTTATGTTTCTAAGATATCGGAGAAAATCTTAATAAATTATGGGAGCTGAACATTCTCCTAAACAACCATCTCCGCAGACGGACTTCTTTAGCGTTGTCGATGAGGCGGTAAAAATAGCTGCAGAAGCTGCTGAAAAAGCGGCATTTAAAAAGATAAAACCCAGACCACTACGACCTTCAACTCAACCTAAAAGAGGTCAAATTCCATTGATAATGCCACAAGGAATAAGTCAAGAAGAAAAAGAGAGAGATCAACGATTAAGAGAACTTCAAGAAGAAAAAAATAAACAACACAGCCCGTAATTATTTATGAATTTTTTGTTAAATAACCGATAATTTCTGGAAAATTACTTGCAAAAAAATCTACTTTCAAGTTCTTAAAATCCTCCTTAGTCCGAATCCCGCTCTCCATAAGCGCGATGAAGTGAAGTCCGGCGCCTTTAGCTGCTTTGGCATCATTAGGGGCGTCTCCTATGTATACCGCTTCATACGGACGGACGTTGAATTTATTAAGAGGGATGTCAAACACGCGCGGGTCAGGCTTAAGATATGGCATATTCTCCTTATGATAAAACGCTTCTATTCGTCGATTTAATTCATGATCGGCATGTAATAGATGTTTTGCCTCGGCTATCGTCCGTGAAGTCAAAATCGCAATTTTCATTCCTAGCTTTTTAATTTTGTCAAGGGTTTCATAATTTATTTCACTAATGATATCTAGCTCCTTTCTTTTTATAAATTCTGGCATTATTTTGTCTATATTTTTCATAAATTCATCGGCATCAATTCCAGGTATTCTCTCAACTATTGCTGCTTTTAAATGAGTGCCCCAATTTTTTAAATGCGATTGCCTACTCATTGGAGAAAAGCCCATTTTTTGGGCGATATGATTTTCCATTTTAAAACAGGCTTCTTCAGTAAGAATCAGAGTGTCATCGATATCTATTATTACTAATTTAATCATTGTAATATAATACAACAACTAATTTAATTCACCTATATATCTCCACCAATTGTTAAAAAATTCTCCGGTTGATCCTGCCGCTTTTGGAAGGTGGTTTAACCACCATTTTTTATACTGGTAGCCATCACACCCCCAGCTATTGCAGTTTATCGAAGTGGTCGCCCCTGTCAGATTTGGATAATTTAGCCAGTCTCCACAAGTACTTGTGACTGTCCTTGTATTATCCCAATCATAATCAACGCTTGAATTTGGAGCAAAATGCATCCATCCACATCCAGATTTTCCCGGTGAAATTTTGTCAGATGTCGCAAATTTTCCCCACGGCGTATAATAATTACCCGCATTAAATCTTGGGTCTTCACTAAATTTTTGTGACAGAGCTCCCTCGATTGCGTGCCCTAGGTCTTCTAACATTAAAGAAACATCACGTTCGTAATTAAAACCCATGATTATCGCATTTTTTGTACACGTGCTTCCTGAGATTGGGGCACTATTTGTATGAAAAGCCGTCGGCCCAACCATCGCCGTTTCATAATAACCAAACCAAGGCCCGCCCCATAACCATAGTTCATCAATCTCTCCCCTATTAATTTTTTCGCAGATATCATATTCATCTAAAACTTTTAAGTAATCTATAATTTCTCGCGCATTACTGGTCGGACTAATAACTGCTGATAAATATTCTGCGTCGGTAAAAACATAGTTATTTTTTTTCATTGGATATTTATCAACATCGGCCAGGCGATTTACTATTTGATATTTAAAGTACCCCCCACTTGCGTCTCTTACATCATTTATATACTGAGTTTCCAAGGCTACCGGATCTTGCCAGCTTTTTATCGCACGAATCCTTCTACCTCCTTGTGATTCAATAATTGGATTAAAATCGATCACCATCACTTTTCGGGTTATTGATGTCGTTGAAATAGGGCTACCTGTGGTCGGGGTTGGCGTCCTCGTCGCACTTCCAGAAGTAGGGCTAACCACGGGATTTGAAGGATTTATCGACGGAGAGTTACTTGGCGCTATTGGAACATTTGACGGATTATTCGGACCCGGATTTGCTGGAGGCAGATTACCGGTGTTTTGTGTAAAGTTAACTGACTGAAAACTCGGAAGAATGCTTTTTTTTATTTCATCTCCATAAAGCGTTGAAATTAATACAACTATCACCCCCACGGTCAGAATCGTCTCCATCCGGTCATAAATATTGAAAAGTCCTTTATCCATATAAATTAGTATATAGATTATAATTAATCCATGCAGGATATACATTATGGCGGGGGTGGAGCAAACCTATCCCTTGAAGAAAGCATAAGAGCCAAAAAAAGGTATGAGCTTTTTGATACTTCTTACATTCAGAGAATATTTAAAGACGTGATGAATCTTAAAGTTCTATCTTTTGAAAAACCAAAAAGCTGGGGTCTTCCACATGTAATTTATATTGTCAAATTAAAAAATCATCGCGATCTGGTTTTGAGAGCTAATCTTGGGCTAGAGTTTCCGGAAACTGCCCTCGTTGTTGAAAAATTAATAACCGAAAAAGTGACAAGGGTCGGGATTTGTACAAATAAAATAATTCATGTCGATATATCAAGAAAAAAATACCCTTTCGATTTTCAAATACAGGAGAAATTTGAAGGTCTTGATCCTGAAATTGTGTTTCACGGCACCCAAAAAGATTACGACCGTATTTCTTTCCAGTTAGGCGAATATATCGCCAAAATGTCGGAGATAAAATGTGATGGATTCGGTAGATTTGATGAAAAAATGGTCGGAACTAAGAAAAATAATTACGACTATATTGTTACCGAGCTTGATGATCAACTTAACAATATTGTCGATAATAAGCATCTATCTTTTGAGCAATCCGGTAAAATAATTAAAATTTTTAAGGAATCAAAAGAATTAATAAATGTTAAAGCTGGGAGTCTTGTACATTACGATCTAGCCGATCACAATCTAAGGTATAATCCTGTGACTTTTGATCTTGAGGTTATATTTGATTGGGAGTCAGCCGTATCATCGGATCCGTTTTTGGATATTGGCTCTTGCCCTACTTGGAGGACACTGTACGAACGTGAAGAAAAACTACTAGAGGGCTACTCTTCGCTTAAAACACTTCCAGTTAACTACCGGGAAAAAATAAATATTTATCGATTGAGGACGATGATCTGGAAACTAGTCCATAATATAAAATTCGGAATTCTTACACCGGAAAGATTGGGCAAATTTAATCAAGCACTTGATGCTATAATGACTTTATGAAAAAAACTGAGTGGATTTTACGTGATTATTTAGCCGGCGAAAGAACGGGTCTTTCAATCGATCGAACTTTACTTTCATATATAAGAACAGCAATGACAACCACGATTGTTGGAATTTCACTGATCAAGCTTTTTGATGAAAGTTACTTGCACTTTATTGGCCTACTTTTAATAATTTTTGCATTAGGACTAATCGTTATCGGTTTTTTAAGAACAAAAAGTCAAAAATTAAAATTAAAAGAAGATTTTAAATAAAATTTAGTGATATAATATGAAAACTATGGATGACGCTGTAAAAGTAATTTTAAAAAAACTCGATGATATTGATTCACGCTTGAAAGGATTGGAAACTCCAGGCTCAGCCCCTTCCACTGGTCCAGTGGAAAAGGCTAAAAAAATAGAGAGGGATTCGCTTTTTCATAAAGCAGTAGAGGCGATGGACAAGGTGGAAGAATTATCATCAAAACAGCTATCAGAATCCCTTAAAATCGATGTTAAACGGGCAGAGGCTATATTGGATCAAATGGAAGCTGCTGGGCTTGGCACTTGCTACATGAAAGAGGTCTAAACCTTTATCTTCTTCTCAAAGTCGTCGGGGTGGAACCAGAGCTGGGTATCAGTGATAAGCTCCGTAGTCCTATGTTTATTAATCAGTTGTAATTGGAGCTTTTTTAGTAAGTTTTCGAGCCAATCTCCAAAATTTTCAATTTTCAATTTTAAATTTTCATTGAATTTTAATTTTTTAATTTTCAATTTTAAAACGGTTTCAGCGTTTGGAAATAACTTAAATACCCATATATTTTCTTTCAAGAATCTCTCATAAATATCACCCTTAATGACGATCGGTTTCATCTGGAGGACTTCGTGACCGACGAATTTGGTCATTTTTATCTTCGGCACCTGAAGAGTGGATTCATCAAAAAATAGATTTAAACACACTTTATTCGGGGCCTTATGTTGCCCTATTCCCCTCTTTAATCCCATAATATACGCTGTCAGCAAAGCTAAAAAACGGCCGGTAAATAATCTATTTTTGGAAGTTATTATAAACAGGTCGATATCATCGTCTGTCGTAGCACTCATCATCGAGATTGATCCAGATAGACCGACTAATTTTATTTGTGGAAACAACGAAATAAGTTTTACATATGCTTTAAACTTCCAGTTTTTTAGTTTATTTTTTGATATTAAAACACGCTTCGTCAGGTGCCGGACGGTACCTGACTTCGCTAGATCCCTCGTCGTCTTGCTCCTCGGGATGACACGGCCGGGGGAACTATACTCCACTAGAGTATATTTTATGAAATTTTCAGTTATATATATAATTTTAATCTTATTTTGACGCTCTAAATTTAAAAGTGCTCTTTTAAGAGCTATTTTTGACGTTTTTTTAGAAAGATAGGTATATATCTCATCAAAATTAGGACAATATTCAAAGAAGGAAAAGTACTTTAGTACCGAAGTTATTTCTTTTTCCATTTTTCCTGTAAAACGAGTTTAATAAATTTAAGTAAGCTTAACTGTCTTTTCCATCTCCAAGGTTGACTTAACAATCGAAAAAACCACTCTAAACCAATCTTGCGTATAAATTCCGGAGCCCTATAAACATGGCCGCTTAAGTAATCAAACGCGCCACCTACTCCCATAACAACCGATTTACCGAATTGATTACTGTGACGGGCAATCCACAGCTCCTGGTAAGGTGAACCGAAAGCAACAAATACCAAGTGGGGCTTATAGTCGGCCACTATATCGAAAATACCCTTTTCTTCGAATGCACTCGGCTTTTTGATATCTAAGATTCCTTCTACTCCAAAAAAATTAGCTTCAGGATATTTGGCCTGATAGCACTTAGCTAGGTCAAGTGCTAGATTCTTCTGACCACCAATTAGCATCACTCTTAAGCGTCTATCTGACGCCATCTTTATGAGGTCCTCCATAAGCTCAACCCCAGGGTATCTATTGCCCACTTCAATATTAAGCAATCGGGCTGCTATGACAACCCCTATCCCATCTAATATCTTGATTTGGGTCGTCTCAATAACCTTTTTGAATTCATCGTTCTCTTGAGTAGTGATTAAGTTTTCAGGGTTTAATGAGGCAACATGGCAAAAATCGGCTTGTTTATCTGTGTATTTAATAATTTTCTCTAGGATATCATTTTTTGATTGTAGAGGAATCGCTATTCCAAGTATTTTATTTTTTGTCATATTTGAGTTATTTTATATAGGTTTAATTTGAAATTTGAAATTTGAAATTTTAATTTAATTGTGTTCAAATTTTTTTTAGGGTATTTATCTTATTTTAACAGAATAAAACCCTATTTTACCAAAAACATCGCTCCGTAATAATAAATAATACTATATGACTATTATGTTTTACTATTTATATATTTAAACTACTCACTAGTCACTAGTCACTAATCACTGATTATTACTATCGGATAGCTTCCTTAAAACTTTCAAGATTTTCAATCGCCATCCCCACCCCTCTTATAACACAAAATAATGGCTCCTCTACCACAAATGAAGAAACGCCAGTGTAGTAAGTAATGTAGCGGTCAATATTGGTTAAAAGTGCCGTCCCTCCTGATAAAACAATCCCTTTGTCTACAATGTCAGCGGAAAGCTCTGGCGGAGTTTGCGATAAAACTTCTTTTATTCCCTCAAGGATCATCTTTAAAGGCTTATTGATTGCCTCGGCGATCATTTTATCATCGGCCTCAAATATCTTTGGTAGTCCTGTCTGAAAATCCCGGCCTTTGACTTCCATCTTCCGGACTTTACCTTCTTCAATTAATGCATTGCCGATTTTTATCTTGACGTCCTCAGCAGTCCGCTCGCCTATAATTAAATTGTGTTTTTTTCTAAATTGTTGAATAATCGCCTCATCAAGCCGTGTCCCGGCTACCCTGATCGTCTTATATACTACCAATTGACCAAGTGAAATCACAGCGACCTCAGTCGTCCCGCCGCCGATGTTAACTATCATATGTCCCGATGCCTGAGAAATAGGGATTTTTGCCCCAATTGCGGCCGCTAACGGCTCTTCGATCAGATATACATTACTGGCTCCTGCCTGCTTACATGCGGCGACTACTGCTCGCTTTTCAACCTGGCTCGCTCCTCCTGGAATTGAGATCATCACTTCAGGCCAAAAAACTCGACCCTTGAGGGCCTTTTTCAAAAAGTATGCGATCATTGCTGAGGTTGTTTTATAGTCGGCAATCACTCCCTCTTTCATTGGGCGAGCAGCAACAATTGACCCAGGAGTTCGGCCCAGCATTTCGCGGGCATCATCACCGACCGCAAGTACTTGCTTGTCTTCAATTGAGTAAGCAACGACTGTTGGCTCATTAAGTACAATCCCCTCGTTCTCCACATAGACAAGAGTATTAGCAGTCCCTAAATCGATCCCGATCTTACGACGAAAAAACATACTTTATTGTATAATATTGGAGGACTAAAATGGAAGATAGGTATGGATACGAGTTAAGAGGTTTGAAGATAGAAATTAGAAAATCTATATTCCTCTTTCTATTTTCCTAACCCGCTTCTAGGCCCATTTTCCATTTCAAATTTTTATGAAAATTATATTTAAATTACTATTCATTTTACTATTTGTCACAGTGCTGGCCCTTGTAATTGTCTATGCTCGGGGCTATCGGCTTGATTACAAAAAGAAGTCGCTCACATCAACCGGAATTTTAGCTTTCACATCATACCCAAAGACAGCTAAAATTTATGTTGACTCAAAGCTCCGAGGTGTGACCGATTCAAGTTTAATCATGCCGCCAGGAAATTATCAAGTTGACATTAAGAAAGACGGCTACACCAGTCTTTCAAAAAAAGTCACCCTTAAGGGCGAGCTTGTAGTGACAATTGATGCTTTGCTTTTTCCTCTTAACCCATCGCTCTCCCCGCTTACAAATCTAGGGATTATTAAATCGGTCGCCGTCAATGACACCGAAAAGGTCTTAATTTTTGTCGATAAAGAGATAAGCTTGGACGAAGTAGATAAGAATGGAATCTATTTATTTGAAAGCGGCAGAAGACCACTGCCATTTTTCCCGCCCTTAAAGCCGGTAATAATGAAAAAAAATCTACCAGTTGGGGTAGATTTTGAAACTGCCGAAGTGACCGTCTCTCCGGATTCAAAGGAGGCCATCTTTGAATTTGGAGAAAATAAAGAACTGGCCTACCTGCTCTCACTTGAATCGGAAAACCTGACCCCTTTTGACGTCGCTTTCTCTAAGAACAATTTATTTAAAGCATGGAATGAACAAAGGCAAGATAATTATCTTAAAATTTTGGAGACTTATCCTGAGGAGTTCGCAAAAATCGCCTCCGCTTCGGTTGAAATAATTTCTTTTGCGCCTTCGGAAACTAAGCTTTTGTATAAAGCTAACGAAAACTTAATTCTACCTCCTATTATCACTCCTCCACTTGTTGTAACCAATCAAACACCCGAGACCAGAAATTTAGAAAAAGGCAAAACTTATGTATATGACCGAAAAGAAGATAAAAATTACCTCATTGCCAATTGCCAATTGCCAATTGCCAATTGCGCTATTCAGTGGTACTTTGACTCTCGCCATTTGGTCGTCAATGAAGGAAAAAAAATAATGGTTACCGATTATGACGGCGAAAGCAGGCAGACGTTGTATTCAGGGCCTTATGAATCATCTTTTTTCATGTCGACTCTTGATGGTCGACTTGTAGTCCTTTCAAATTTAAATCCTGAGGTCAATCTCTGGCCAGACCTGTACCTGGTTGGGACGAGATAAATTTTCAATTTTAAATTGAAAATTACTCTGATACTCTCACCGCAAATATAAGTAATCTTTTCAAGGTTGTACCAAGTGGCCAGCAGGTCTGAAGAGTCAGAAACTCCCGATTAGTCTTTCGAGTTAAATACTGCACTTGTGATGGATCGACAACTTCGCTCCCTATTACCTTATAGACATATCTCTGACCTTTGTAAAATAAATCAACTTCGTCATTTTTTTCTAGTTTATAAAGTAAATAAAATATTGCGTTATACGTCGTCACATTCCAAAAGTAATCAGTCGAGTGGGCGAAAAGGAAAATGTGGCCACCCTCTCCTGGATATGCCGTCCCTGCGGCCTGGGCTACTCCCCTGTTTAGAACATCAAGGTAGATTTTTTCATCACTCGTGTCAACGTTAGGTACCACTTTTGAGTTGGCGCCGATTTTGGGAATAATAATACTGAAGTCTGGATCTTCTGGACTTAAAATTTCTATTGGCTTAATGTTAAATGCTTTCGCAAGAATGCCTTTACTGGCTGATTGATTTTCTTGGATAGTTGGCTGAATTTTATTTGCTTCAAAATTATCTGCAACTATATATTGTTTATTAGCTGCTTTATTTACAAAATATTTCGTTTCCTCAACCAGCGGGTTATAGAAGGTCCTGACGATCATAAAGATCGATGAGTATAACAAAAAGTTCCCGATCGTACGAAGTACCAAAACCCTAAAATACTCGCTTTTCGCAACCCTGTGGATATGATGCTTAATCATTCGGGATTTTTTTAGTTTAGTGTAGGCCATAGTTAAATAAGTTGATTAATTATCGACTGGAAATAATCAAGTTTTTCTGAAGCGTCTTCGTTAATCAAAAAAGGTCTAAGTCTATCTTTGAATTTCTTTATCGATTTTTTCTCACGTTCGTATTTATTTAATAGTTGATTTTTTAATGAAGGGGCAATCTTATTTTTCTTAATAAATTCTTTGTCAATACGGGCTCCATGACCTATCAACCAAATAATATCGTAAATGTCACGAGCCATAGTTTGCCCTCTATTTTTGTAAGCCGCCATTTTTTGAACCAGGACATTGTCGAGTGAAGGGGTCATTACGTTGGCCAGAACTCCATAGCGATTAAATAAAACCGTCTCTTTATGATGGCCCAACCAGAATTTTTCGATATCAATCTTTATCATGAGTTTTTCCTGCTTATTTTTTGACAGTTTTAAATCGTACATAAGATCGGGAAATCTTAATTCATAATAAATTCTTTTTGGTTTTTTATTTCGATAAAGACTAACGGCAATATTTTCTTTTAAAAATCGGGTAACGACGGACTTAACGATTGAATCTGTCTTCTCAAAATCTAATTTTCCGGTCAAATCGAAATCCAGATCTTCGGAAAAACGGTCTAGGCCTCGAAGTAATCTTAAAGCCGTACCACCTACAAAAACGAGGTCGGCGCTCTTTTTTTGTTGATAAATAATTTCAATTACTCTCGACTGTAAATATTCCCGTAAAATCGCCTTTTTTTTCTCAAACGGTAAGCCATAATTTTTCCCAAATACCAAAATTTGGGAAAAATTGTCAACGAGATTATTCATAAAAGAACGCCGGCGACTCTTCCGGGATAACTTTTAATATACCTTCCTAATATTTTTTTATTAATTTCTTTCAAATTCAATCTCAATTCATCCAGAGATTTTATTTTCCTGATATAAATAAAGTCTAACAGGGCTTTTTCTTTTTTGGCGATTTGATAGTGAGTTTTTGAAGATGCTACGCTTTGATAGCCAAAAAATAGGTCTTGTTTGATTTTGGAGTAATAATACCTTCCAAATTGGCTTCGAATTTTTTTTGTCGTTACGGGCGTTACACAAGTCACCATTTGGGGAATATCCGGGATCATGCCGTAGTAGTGGAGAGCTGATTCGAGGCTGATATATGACGGGTGATAAAGATATGACGCTAGCTCAAACTGGTCGATCGTTTTTGGATCAAAACAGTAGATACCTCGCTTAATCTGATAGACTAATTTCTTTTTAATAAAGCGGTGTAATTGGGTTTTAAGAGAGCCATCATCCTCACCTTCGAAGTATTTCACCAGATCGGAAAAAGTAAAAACATTGGTTTTGATTTTGCCCTGCAGCTCCAAATATTTCATTGATAGATAGTATACAAATATGTATACCCTTTGTCAACGGGATTTTTTTAACTCACTTTTAAGATCAATAATGTTTTTGTTTAATTCATTTAGTTTCTTCTCGATTCTTTCCTGCTCGATATCTTGATCTTTCTCGGCGAAATATGAGGCAAGCGAAGCGGTAAAATATGATACTAAAACATTCCCAACTATAATCACTAATATAGTAATAGTTTTTGCCTCAGTTGTTGCCGGGAAAATATCGCCAAAGCCACCGGAGAAAGCAATCGTGATGACAAGCCAAAGGCTTTCCGCCATATTTTTGATTCCAAGAGCCGTGCCTTGATCAAAATAATAAATCAATATCGTCCCAATGAAAATCACTCCAATAAATACCACTACTACGTAATGAAACCCGTGTTGAGAAAGAATATTTTTTAATTTTTGAGTGAATTTAGAAAAAACTGTAATAATCCTCGCAAATCTAAGAACTCGAAAGATCCGGAAGATTCTCAAAAAAGGTAAGGCAACAACTAAGACATCAAGCCAATTTTTCTTAAGATAAATTGACTTTTTTGGAGCTATATATAGCCTCACTGAGAGTTCTACAAAAAATATTGCCCAAATTATCCAATCAATAATTTCAAAAAGGAAAATATATTTTGAATCCAATTTTATGACCAATGGAAGAATTAATGTAGCTATCATTATCACAACTAAAGTGAACATTAGTACTTCAGTCTTTTTTTCTATCCTACTTACCAATGCCTCTCTTTCTTCATTTGATAACTGATTAAGTCTCATGTGTCCCCAGGCGGAATTGAACCACCATCGTAGGTTTAGGAAACCTATGCTCCCCGCCTGCCATCGCCTGTGCCCTTAGGAAGAATTGAACTCCCATCTCGCCCTTAGGACGGGCTTGCTCTATCCGTTGAGCTATAAAGGCTCAGGCTATGGCGGGCAGGTGTCCGTTGAGCTATGAGGACTAGTTAATATATTTTATCATAATAATACACACAGTCATTTCGAGCCAAAGGCGAGAAATCTAGAAGCGTATCACGCTTCGCCAGATACTAGACTGCATCTGGCTTCGCTAGATTTCTCACTCCACTTCGTTTCGTTCGAAATGACATGAGAAGAGACTTGTTATATAATGAAAAATATGTTCATCGTTATCGAAGGAATTGATGGGGCGGGGTGCGAGACTCAAGGAAAAAGATTGCTTAATATGATTAATCATCATTCTGGAGAACGAGGAGACGGGAAGTTGACGAGTGACGCCAGAATGACAGCAACTTTAATTAAATATCCAGACTATGAAAGAAATGTTGGAAAAATAATCCGCGAATTCTTATATCAAAATAAGGATTTGACCGCGGAGCAACAGTTTCTTCTTTACACCATGCAGTTTATCATGGATAAAAAAATGATTGCTGAAAGACGAAAAGATGAGATTTTAATTGCCGACCGATATTTTTCGACAACCCTCTGCTATCAGACTCTTGAGGGAATTGATATGACGATGGCCCTTGATTACGCTAAAAATTTTCAGATAGAAGTTCCTGATGCTGTTTTTTACCTTAACGTCGATCCTGATATTGCTATAAAAAGAAAACACGGCGAAGATAAAGAAAAAAACTTCAGGGAAAAAGATTTCGACTTTATCCGAAAGACCCACAAAAAATACCAGGAGCTGGTCGACCAGCAAGTGTGGACGAAATGGGTTAATATTGATGGTAATAAAGCGGTTGAGGAAGTGACAAAAGCGATCTATAATGTAATAACAAATATCAAATAACAAATCCACAATTGAATAATAAATTACAAATAATTAATAACAAAACTGTTTTGACATTTGATCTTTGTTATTTGAAATTCAATTGAAGTTTGAATTTTGTCATTTAACTTATGGAACGAACATTAATAATCATAAAGCCTGATGCGGTCAAGCGTGGTCTTATAGGCACGGTAATTGATACTTTTGAGAAAGTCGGCCTCAAGCTAATGGCCGCTAAAATGCTTAACCCCGAAGCTGGTGTAATAAAAAATCATTATCCAGGAACGCCTGAGTGGATAAGTGAAATGGGCGAAAAAACTATCGCCTCTTTTAAACAATTAGGGGCTGATGTCAAAGAAAAGATGGGAACAGATGATCCGGCCAAGCTTGGCCAATTTGTCTATGATCGGCTAATTAAATATTGGCAAGAAGGGCCAATCGTCGTCATGATTTGGGAAGGGCCGGGTGCAGTCACAATTGCCCGCAAACTAAGAGGTCATACTATACCTTTACTTGCTCAAACTGGCACATTGCATTCTGACTTTTCATTTGACTCCTCTACTCTTTCATCAGGTCTTGATCGGGTCGTGAAAACTTTTATCCATGCGTCAGGAAGCACTGATGAAGCGGAGCGCGAAATAAAATACTGGTTTCCAGATGTTAAACTTAATGGGTATGAAAGGGAAATAGATAGCTTATATTTAAGCTAATTTTCATTTTGAAGTTTTCAGTTTTCAATAATTTTTCAGTTTGAAAACTAATTCATTGAAAAATTTAATTTCATTGAAAATTTTAAATTGAAAAATGAAAAATAAGATAATATGACTAAACAAAAAGCATTGTTAATAATAAAACCTGATGGAGTTCAACGAGGATTAATTGGAAAAATAATTGCCCGTTTTGAGCGGGTCGGGCTAAAAATAATTGGTCTTAAATTTGAAATGGCTTCTAAAGAAAAAGTAGTAGCACACTATCCGGAAACTGAGGCCTGGTTTGCAAAAGTAGGACAACGGACGTTAACTAATTATGAGAAGAAGGGACTGGACGCAAGAAAAGTTTTTAAAACCAATGATGCAGTTGCAATTGGAAAAATTGTCAAGGGCTGGCTCATAACTTATTTCCAAGAATCCCCTGTCTTTATGTGTGTCGTTGAAGGATACGATTGTATTGAGATCGTCCGTAAACTTTCTGGTAATACAATTCCTGTTTTAGCGGCTCCTGGTACAATTCGCGGTGACTTTTCCCACGATACCATAGATCTCGCCAACGAGCAAAATCGACCACTTAGAAACATAATCCATGCCTCTGACACGCCTGAGGATGGGGAAAAAGAAGTCGCCCTTTGGTTTAAACCTGAAGAGCTTTTTAACTATCAACTGGCTGGAGAACGATTTATGTATATAATATAATTATTGCTTCCTTACGACCTTTTTTTTGCTAATAAGTTCGTTTATCATTGGCCATAAAACCCAAGGGAAAAAAAGTTCAGATAAGATTATTGCAGCCATACTTGGCTCTTTCAATTTATCGGTCAATTTGCGAATGTCAATAAATTTATATGAATGAGGAAAAATAATATCGTATACCGAAAGTGGATTATTTATCGATTTTCTTTGAACTGTTCCATGGGATTCTACAAAAGGCATTTCGTAACCAAAATAATGGATATATCCCTCTGGTGATTCTGTAATAATAGTCCAGGTCCCATCTTTTCGAAGACCACGGGATACAAATTTATAAAGCGAAGACTCATGATAAAGTTGTGGATTCGGATAAACCAGATCTACTCTGTCAAGTATGGGTATTTCGGGGATATAATCACTGGTTTTCCCTTCTATAAAATAAATTCTGTCGGCAAGTTCTTTCACATCTTGATTGTAATGACTGAACGCTTTATTAACTTTTTTCCACAATTCTGGTTTAAAATGGTATGTATCCCATAACTGCTCATGAACATATTGAAGTCCTGCATCTTTTTCAAAAAAAGTCCAGTCTATTTTTCTTCTGCTTTTGTATTCGGGTGCTGTCATCTGATCAATAACATTAGATGCAAATCGTGAATATGGATCAACGACAAAAATTGCAGCACCGGGATTTTCTCTTGCTAAGCGAAGTGCTTCTAATCCTGTCCCTCCGCCTATAACTCCTATAGCCGAAGGAAAATATCTTTCTTTGACTGAAATTCCCTTTTCTTTTGGAACAACGGATTTCCAGAAATGTCCAATTTCACTTTTTGGAATATATGAAAAATGTTCTGGCATATAGCCTATATTTTATATCATCATAAACGAAATATCAAACTATAGGATATATAGAATTCTAACTTGTTGTATATATGAAGAATTATTGCGATTTATAAAAAATTAGTTACCATTTAATTTGAAGATTTTTGTCATCAGCTCCTTTACTTTTCTCTGAAAGTCTTTAGGGTCTTTATTATTAGTAAGTACGAAGTCACAATAGGCCAAACACTTACCTACTTGTTGACCTGATTTTTTTTGGCCAATGCCGAGATCTCGGCGATCAACACGGACAAAATCTGTGAATGTCTTTGGATCCCATGGCTTAGCCCGCTCTTTCAACCTTTTAAATCGTAATTCGCGGCTCGCTTTAACACCAATAAGGACAAAGGCAGGATTTTTTTTGAGATATTCTATCTCCCCAGGATTTCTGATTCCCTCAATGACTACATGGCTCTCTTTTTGCTTTTTAAGGACCTCAATAGCGCGCCTCGCCAAGACTTCATCACCATGGCGATGTCTTAGATCATCACCCATGTCCTGAAGCGTCTTACGAGTAAATTCTTTAATCCCCTTCTTTTGAAGCTCAATGTGTAAAATCGAAGACAACGAAAAAGATTTAAAGTCTAATTTTTTTATTAAATAATCAACTAATACGCCTTTACCAACAGCAATCTGGCCGACGACACCGACGTAGACGATATACTTCTTTTTAATTTTCAATTTGAAATTTAAAATTTTAAATGAAATTAAATTTATTTAATTATAAAACACAACCTACGCTCCATGTCATTCTGGAGAGTGAGGAGACAAACTGTCGACGAACGATTCCAGAATCATTCTTTAAATTATAACACTTTTTGACTTTATTCTTTAATTTATATATCATGAATGGAAGTGAATAACAAACGAATTTTTATCATCATTGGTGTTTTTTTGGTGACAATTGTGGCTTATTCTTTGACTAAAAATTTTTTTATTAATCGATTTACCCTAATTGAAAAAAAACAAGATCAAATAATAGCTGAGCTTAAGAAAATTAAGGTTGAGACAAAAATTAACCCAACCGAAGCCCCAACATTTACAACTATCCAAGAAATTGGAAGATTAAGAAAGGAACTGACTCGTCTACAAGACCAAGTTGATGAGCAATACGGAGTATTGGGACTTGTCACGTCTTCACCCTCGGCGACTCCATCGTTAACCGAACAGATTGGGTTAAATTTTGTCAGAATTCCAAGCGGTAAATGGAAAACTGTGGATGTACATCAGGAAAAAAGCAGTTCCTCGAGGATAATCGGTCAAATGGCATCCGACACTTCCTACCCTTATACCAAAAAGGAAGATAATTATTATTATATTGCTCTTGATGATAATTCATATGGATGGGTCCATAAACAATTTATTGAAGAGTACTAAAAAATGAAGAAATTTTTATTTTATTATTGCTTGATAATCGCCTTGTTTATTTCTATATCTGGAATTCTATCAAGTCAGAATACATCTCAGCTTTTGCTTCAGCTTGTTTTTTTACCTGTCACTATATATTTTTGTTATGCGGCTTTAGTCCAGTTTATAGACAAAAAGGCTTCTCTCTTTCCCTCTTCATCAACTAACATTACAGCAATTATAATCACGACCGTATTTTTTTTATTATTGTTTTTTATTAGTATCAAATCCGTCTCCAAAAATACTATGTCTGTAAAAAAATCATCAACAAAAATCTCTTCAGTCCCAAGCCCTAAACCAATAATGTTATCGTATGTTGTCTTAAAAAAAGAATATTTAAATGATAAAATAAATATCCGTAAAGAGGCATCTTCAACATCAGAAATAATTGGAACAATGGATAAAGAAAAACAATACCAATTTATTTCTAAATCGGGCCTTTGGTTTAAAATATCTTTAAATACCGAAAAGCCCGGATTCGTCAATGATAAATTTGTGGAAATTAAACAATGAAGAAACTAATAATTTACTATAGTTTTATCTTGGTTTCGATAATGTCGCTTACTTCATTTCTTAAGGCCGAATCATCGGCTCAGGTGATAAGCGCGGTTATTTTTTTCCCACTTTTTGCTTATTTTATAGAACAAGTTCTACCAAAAAGACAAAGGTCGCTTGGAATTATTCTACCTAATAATACCCTCTCCGCGCCGTCCACACCAGCTAAAGGTTTAAAGAAAAAAAATAAACCAACTTCAGCTAAGGCCGATGCGGGCGAAGAAGGCAAAGTTGTTGAAGATGGAGTCGATAATGATCGGAGAGTTTTCCTAAAAATAATCGCCGGGGCTGGAGCCGGATTATTTATGATGACGGTTTTTGCAAAGAAGTCAGAAGCTGCTTTCTTCGGAAGCGTTCCGGGCCCAGGGACAATTAGTGTCAAAGATACAAGCGGATCGGTAATTGACCCTGCTATTAAAACTCCAACCGATGGATTCAAAATTACTGAGGTTGATGACACTGGATCACCGGCTTACTACGGATTTGTAGATAAAACGGGCGCCTGGTTTATCATGAAAGAGGATTCGACCGCAACCCCAAATTACAGTTATGTCAAAGGAACTGGTGGAGTCGGCGATACTTTTGCTGCTAAATGGCTCCTCCGAGGATCTCTTAGTTATGGGTATTTTGACACGGTGTTTTAATCCAGCACTATTTCTATAGTAACATAATATGACTAAACAAAATCATATCCAAAAGAAATTAAAATATGATATTATTTTTATATTATCAACGTTAATAAATAGTGCTGGATAAATGAAAAAAGAATATGTTGCGGTCGGAATTCTTGGGCTGTTTCTCCTCGGCTATGTATTTGATTACGTCTCCGGATCTATAAATATTGTCTTAAAATCCCCTTTTGACTATGTTAATCCCGATCTATTATCAAGGTATCCTTTCACGACCGTTTCTATTATCATAAAAACCTTGGCTCTTTTTTCAACAATTCTTTTAGTGTTATCTTTTTTCAAAAAAAAATTAGTAGTAAAGGGATTAGTGATCCTTTTTATTGCCGCTATGTTTGTCCTATACTCAATCCAACAACTGGCGACTGGTCTCACCCTTATCCCGATTGAGTGGACAATGACCTTGACCTGGACAGGTTTACTTCTTGTAGCCCCAGCCCTAATTTATATAATCGTCGGGATAATCTATCTTGCAATAGATAAAGCCTTCAAGACTACGAGTCAAGATGAAGCCTGACTTGACAAAATTATATTTTTAGGTAATATAGTAAATACTATAATAATTATTATTATATAATGCAAACTAAAAACAAAAATGAGGTTTTGTTGTATCCTGAGAACATAAAAGTAGAAATGGGCTCTCATGTTATTTTGCTATATAAGGATAAGACCGAATTGGTAGAGTTTTTAGGAAAATATTTTTATGAAGGAATTAAGAATAATGATATATGCATCCTAATAGGTGAAAATATAACGTTTGTTGATGTCCAGAAAGAGATACAAAATAAAAATGGCATCAGTCAAGATGAGCTGAGCAGGAATGTGGTTTATGTCGACTATAAAGGATTTTATTTAACTAATGGTCAGTTTCATTCAAAAGAGATATTTGAAAAAATTGATGGGGTTTTTAGTAAATATCCCGATCGCACAATACGAGTAACAGGTGATGGTAGTTGGGTAGATAAAAAAAATTTTAATGATTTTTATCAGTATGAAGTCGAGGTGTCCAAAAAATATAATGATAAAAATGTTGTAATCGTATGTACTTATTTATCAAAGCAATTAAGTATTGAACAGGTCATTAAATTAACTCAATCCCATGCTCATATTCTTTTTAAGGAAGGATCCTCCTGGAATATATCTGAGACTGTTGAAAGAGAAATCTATGAAAAACAAATCAACAAGCTTGAAGAGTTTACTAGTTTTACCGTCGGCCGCGAACTTAAAATGGTTGAGCTAAAAACTAAAATAAAGCAGTTAGAAAAGATAATCGATGACTTAAAAAAATAATTAACGATTCTTAAACAGGTAGAGTAAAAGAAAAAGTTGATCCCTTACCTTCTTCGGATTTCTCGAGCCAGATTTTCCCACCCATTCCTTCAACTAATAATTTATTAATATAAAGTCCTAGACCAGTGCTTTTAGTCGTATCACGAGTAATCAGGCTGTCGCCGGCTTGTTGAAACTTTCTAAAAAGTAATTTTTGGCCTTCGGGAGAAATTCCCCTACCTGTATCAATAATCGAAACTTTAATGAAACCAGGCTCAGTTGTTAAAGTAATCTTAACGCCACCTTCTTCGGTATATTTCAAACCATTACCGATGAGATTAATTATTACCTGCTTTGTTCTATCTATATCTGCCATAGCTTCAGGTATTTCTTTGGTAGGTTTTTCCAATTCAAGATGAAGTTTTTTTCTTGATCCAGTCACTTGAAACTCTGCGATTGTTTTTTCTATTAGTTTTGCCATGTCTATTTTTACTTTTTTAAAATCGATTTTTTTCATCTCAAGACGGCTCATCTCCAAGAAGTCATTGACAATGTCGATTAATCTAATTGAAGATTCGTGGATATCTTTTATCATTTCTTTAAGTTGAGGGTCTTTGATCTTATCACTAAAGTACTGGTTGATAAGATCTGTATTACCGCGAATTGCGGTAAGCGGAGTTCTTAACTCATGGGAGGCAATTGAAAAGAACTCATCCTTGCTTCGTTGAATAATTTTTTCCTCGGTGATATCACCAATAAGAAGTAAAACGCCAATATTTTCTTTAATTCCGGCTTTTTCAATATAGATAGGCACCATATGAATATCAATAATCTTTGATCCGAAAGCCACTTCTTTTATTTCAAAATAAAATTCTTTTTTTAAGCAATTTTTTACTTCCTGATCTACATCCATAATTCCGTTTAGTTTTTTTTGTACCTCTTTTTTAGTCCATGGGCCTTCAACCGACCCTAAAATCTGTGACATTTTTTTGTTAATAATCGTCGGTACGCCATTAATATCAAAAAGCATATATCCCCGGACGATCCCCTCGATTGAGGCCAAAAGCTTAGTTTTTTCTTCAGCGAGCTCCTTAGTTCTTTCAATAATTTTCTTTTCGACGTTTTGTTTTTCAATTTTTAGTTTTTCATCAAGTTCACGAGCATCTTCCAATAAATTAAGCATCGCCGCTTTATTTTCTTCAAGATTTTTGTTCTGCCTTTTACTATCATCCAAGGCTACAGAAAGAAGTTTAGTCTTTTCCTTAACCCGCTCTTCAAGTCCTTGATATGAATACTTTAGTTGTATTGCCATTTTATAAAATGCTCGCGCTAAATCACCAATTTCATCATTGGCCCATTTCTTCTCTGAAATATCAAAATCTCCTTTTTCTATATTTGCAGCTAATACAACAAGATTTCCAAGAGGTTTTGTAACTACAAATCTGATTAAAGCTGATATTCCAATAACAAATGCAAAAACCGCTATAACTCCCAAGGTGATTAAATTTCGAGTCTGAACTTTTATCGTCTCTTCAAGCTCTTGTAGGGATATGAGAATACTATAAACACCACTCACCTTGCCTGAAACATGAAGTGGTATAAAAAGGTCAAGGACAGTCTGGTTGTAGCGAGAGTTTATTTCTTTGTGATGGGTCGTCTTATTATTATCAAATGTGTTTTTAATGTCATCAAGATCTTGATGGATTGATTCTGTTTCTGTTGTTGAAACAAGGGGGGTCAAAGCGCCATGTTGATCTGTGTAAACTGTAATTTCAAGGACGTCGGGATTCAATAGTAAGAATTTATAAAGAGAACCTTTTAAATTAGTGGCATTTTCAAGGTCACGGTTACTTATGGTTGCGTCCAATGAGCGGCCTATCGACTGACCTTTTTCAAGGTAATTATTTTCATAGAACTTTTGCTGCTGGTTTATCGAAATTATGCTTCCGATCAATCCCACTAAAAAAGCGACCAGTCCAGCAACGACCATAAATTTAACAAAAACATTTATTCTCATGGAATTTATCTTTTAAACCAAAAAACCTCTAAATCATTGAGCCTTCCAGATTTCTTAATTTTATTTATCGTGTCATTGACCCGTAATGCTAAATCTATCTTACCTTTGTTTATAGCAACGCCGTAAAACTCTGAGGTAAACGGATTGCCAACCACTTTTAATTTTCCACTACTCGCCTGAGTCATAGAAATTCCAGCTGGATAATCGATAACAATAGCGCTAATTTTCCCAGAATTTAGGTCGCTTTGCGCCTTATCATAATCAGGGTAGTCGGTGACTTTATTAGTATACTTTTCTGCTTCTGTTTTACTAGTAGTGTCAACCTGAACTCCAACCGATAGATTATTTAGATCATCAACACTTTGTATTGTTTTATTACTACTGCTAACAACAATGACCTGACCGGCATTTAGATAAGGAGTTGAAAAGATCATTTTTTTTTGCCGTTCTTCGGTGATTGTCACCGACGATATAACTAAATCAACATCGGAATTGGCTAGAGAGGTAAATATTTTGTCAAAAGAGATGTTTTTGATTTCAAGAGGCACTCCAAGATCCTTAGCAATTTCAGTTGCCAGATCTATATCAAATCCGATAATTTTTCCATCTTCTTCATATTCCAAAGGCGGATAAGTAGCATCCGTTCCCACTATGAGCGCACCTTTTTCTTTAATAGCCATTAGTCCTTTGGAAAGCGGCTTCTTAAAAAGAGAAAAAGATCCTTTTGCCCAAAAAAAGTAACTACCAATGACCAATATCAAAAAGATAGCTATCGTTAATATTTTGCCCATTATTTTTCACCCCCTTTCAATTTTTTAATTTCATTTTTTAATTCAACCATCTTTAGTTCTCTACCAACCATTAATTGATTGATTTTTTCCAGTTCGTTTGACTTATCCACGAGCTGTTGCTCATGTTTTTTATGATCGGTAATATCGGTTGCAATACCGGCAATCAAGGTTTTACCATTTGAAATCAAAGGAAATTTATAAACCAACCAATGATGAAGTACCCTGTCCGGACCAGGAACATCTTCATAACTCTTGATTGACAACCCTTTTTTCAGAACTTCCTCGTCGTGTTTTCTTAGATTGTCCGCCACCTCTTTTGGCCAAAAATTGTAATCGGTTTTTCCTTCGATCTCTTTAAGAGTCTTCTTAAAAAAACTCTCAAAAGCTTTATTAATATAGATATGCTCCCACGTTGTAGGATCTTTCATCCAAGCAACATTGGGGATATTATCCATAAATGAGGTAAATTTTATCCGTTCACTTTCAAGATCTAAAGTGGCTTTTTTAAAAGCACTGACAATTAAAAATTCTGAGGCGATGAAAAAAATAATCATCGAAATTAATCCTCCAATTCCTGATGTAACTATAAAATACGTCGTTGCGGTAAATCCCTGATTATAAATATCACGCGGTTGAGTAACTTTTAGAAGAAGGGCTGGCTTCCCTTTATAGTCTTCATAAACCGAAAAAGTTTCTATTTTATCTCCATTTATCCTAATTTTCTCATTGGCCCCGAAATTGTTATTTACATTTTTAAACTCAAGATTCAATTTGGTCGTTTTTGAAAGCTCTATTATTTTGTTATCATCAAAATATTTTCCAAAAACCAATCTACCCCGCGAAGGGCCCTCACCTAAGGAGTTCATTATTGGTTGGGAAACAAATAATAAAGGTCCCAACGTGGTTTTTGTTAATCCGACTAATTCATTTTCTTCTTGAAAGTAAAATATGTCCTGAAGATCCTCAATTTTAAAAGTGGCTGAATCGATAACTTTACTGTAAATAGTCTTTCCTTTTTCATTAGTAAAAATCATAAAGTCTATTAATAAATTGTCCAGTGACTCGTCCGTGATATTGGAGTCAATATAAGCTTGATTTTTGTCGATGATAAATTTATAGCTATCATCCCAGTAAGCCCAGTCTTTTGACTTTGAAGATAAAAAATCTTTTTCCCGATTGAAAGCTTCAGAGACTCGATCTAAATTCATTAGAGCCCGGTCATTTTCGATCTCTATAAATTTTGGCAAAATAATACTGTGAGAAAGAGCGATATTAATAAAAAACAAGCCTACTCCTGAGATAATGACTATTAATAACGTCTTAAAACGTATGGACATACTTAAAATTTAAAGCATTACAAGAAGTAATTCAACCTTTGTTTTGCAGTTTTAATTGAAGATCCTTAATTTGCTCCTTTAGTTCGACCATCTTTAATTCCCGACCCATCATTAATTGATTTAATTTTTCAAGCTCGCCCATCTTTTCATGAATAATTTTTTCTTCATTAATTTCTTCAGTGATATCATCCTCAGTTCCTATAAAGCCGATTAGTTGTTTATTTTCTATAATCGGGGAAATGACCATTCTAGCAGTATAAAGCTGGCCGTTTTTTCTTTTATTAATTATTTCTCCGTAAAAAGGTTGCTTTTTATTTTTAATTATGTCCCACATATTTTCGTAGAAATCCTTGCTCATCTGTTTTCCCCATAGACGCGGATTATTTCCTATGACTTCATTATGACCAAATCCTGTGTTTTCTGTTACCGCTTGATTAGCAAAAAGGATTTTCCCATCAGTGTTGGTGATGATGATATGATTCATTGCGCTTTCGACTGCAATACGAAATGATTCAGGAGAGAGACTATCTTTATCCATAAATTAATACTAATTTAGTATTAGTTAATTGTCAACGTAAACATTGAAAGAAATCGATTATTTACCTAAAATGATACGAGCGGAGGCTGTCGAATCGGTTAAGGAACCGGAAATACTTGCAATATTTAGTTCTTTTTTTAGATCCTCCAGAAGAGTGTTGATTTTATCTTTTAATAAATCGTTAACTAATAGTTTATTGCCGGTTACATCTTCGGTATTACCGGTTTTAACAATAAGATAACCTTTGTCCTCAAATATTTTTGCGGTTTTACCGGCTAAACCGGCAACACCTGATCCGTTTAGAATCTCAAGGGTGATTTCACTTCTTTTTAATTGGACAACCTCTTGTTCTGTGGTTTTTTTAACCGGGACAACCTTAGTATTAATTATTTTTTTCGGTTTTACCCGATTGACAAAATAAAATATAAGAGCTGATGAAAGAATAATGAATGCAAAAATAACCGAACCAAGAATAAATAATTTTTTGTTTTTTTTCTCCAGGGGTACTTCCTCAATTAATGGTTTTTCTGATAGAGTTTGGACTGTACTGTCGCTTAGTATCTGCTCTTTTGCGACTTCAGGAACTACACTCTTGCTTGGCTCAACAATTTTTTTAACCATTAAAATTCATGCTACAAGAAATACGAAGTTAATACAAGGGATCAAGTTTAGCATAGGAGTTCACAAGTCTTGACACAGATTGTCATTCCCGTGAGCCGAAGGCTTCCCCTTGGGAAAGACGGGAATCCAGGCTAAATACCCTTTATAAGGTAATTATCGACTGGATCCCCTCCTTCGAGGGGATGATATAGAACAATCATTGACATGTTACGATACGGTTTTGTCAAAGACCGTGAGCTCTTACAGTTTGACGTTGGATGTTATCTTTTAATTTCATCTTTCAAAAACATTAATGTCTCTTTTTTTAGAACCTTTCTTATGAGCTGAAATTTTTCATTAGTCAGCAGGAAGCTCAAGTCCTCATTTATTATTTTATCCGTAACCTTAGTATTAATAAACTTAATTAAATCTTTTAAATAATTTATCGGTTGTTTACCAGTTCTCTCTCTAATAACAGCTTCATCATAATAAAAACCTGATAAGAAAAAATAATGAATATCATAAATATCACGTCCGGCAATCATTTTGTGTTTTTTGTAACGATCCGTCACGGCGACTAATTTATTAGCAAACATCGTCTCTTTCGTTTGACAAAAAGCAAACCTATCAATCTCCGGCAAATAAAAAGAGGAATAATTATTTGATTTTAGGGCTGTATCGCTTAGACTTAGCTTGACTGTGTTCCTAAGTCCTGATTTTGCCGAGTACTTAAGAAGATAAAACAATGAATTATGGCTTTTTTGACTTATTTTTAAATCAAGTTTCCTAAAAATATCTCTTAAATTTTTATCAATTGTTTTTTTGTCAACTTTCGGTTTTAGATCAAAGTCCAGATCGACTGAAAACCGGTCCAAAAATCCCAACATAGCAGCGGCGCTGCCACCTTTGAAATAAATATTTTTTGCAATTGAACTATCTAAAATTTTCGTTAACAATCGTAGAAGTTGTATTTTATGATAAGCATCTTCCCTTTTAGGTAAAATCATAGTTTTTTAAATAATTAATAACCAATAGCTATCTGTATTTCTTTTACTTTTTTCCAGTCAATCTTTTTTTTGTTATCAAAATAATAATTCGGATTGAAATATAACAAATCTGCCACAGCTCTCTCGATACTGGCCGTCATTACTGTGTCAACTTTATCTACTTCACGATCGTGGTAGAGATAATTATTACTGAGTTGACGCACTAAGTATGAATGGTTCGATATCATAAATTTTTTAGAAATACCGGAAATCAGAGTCAGATAATTTTCTTTTTGGAAAATTATTCCCTCTCGAATAAGGACTGTCTCACAACTAACATAGGCATATTGGTGAAGATAACCGACGGCCAGTTTGAATGGATTCAATTGGTCTAAGGGAATAGTTGAATAAAATCCTTTGTGAATTGGGATTAAAATTCCTTTTTGGACGTATCTTTTTATTGTTGTATAAAGAGTGTTTTTATTGGTTATTCCCCACAGCAAAGATAGATCGTTTGTATGAAATAACTTCTCTTTTAGCTTCAATAGCGTATCTATCCTGTACATATATGTACAGGATAATGGAAGAACGTGATTTTGTCAAGAGCTATTGAAATCGTCTTCTTAAAAATATAATCTTAATACAAGATGTTGATTTTTCAGTTTCTTCTAGTTAATGCAAATTTTGTTATATGTCTTGGGGTCGGACTTGTCATGTTTGCCATATTCTGGCTTTATTTTGATGCCTGGCTCGTGAAAAAGGGCTGGCTTGAGAGCTTTAATTTTTTAGGGTTTCTTTTATTATCGATTTCATTTATCTTCCAGTCGGCGATCATTGATCAGTCACTATTGTCTCACTCATCGTTTGGTGGAGACATGCTCGAGCTTCTTCGCTCAATTACAAGAATTTCCGGTTATTTATTACTGATAATCACTCAGATTTTTATTCCCCTTGAGCCACTCCCCGACTACCGAAAGAAAAAAGCTTTATTATTTCTACCAGTGGTTTTTTCGTACCCACTCCTTGCTGCATTGACTGGATTGCTGTACTTGCGCCGGGCTACGACCGGACTAGAAGACCATTTGAAGCCAATAGCTTGGGCTTTCTTTATGCTCGCGTTTTCCGAGCTCTTTAATTTCATGACATTCTTCCGCTCTTCAGACAATATTTTGATCTCCAATCTTAGCGCCGCTTTTAGCCCTTTATGGATTTTTCAAAAACTAATTTTGCTAGTTACTGTTTTTATATTTGGCCGCTGGGCATGGAGCTATCTACTCAAAAGGTTTGATTCACAGCTTTTTATTATTTTTACAAGCTCAATATTAACGATTTTTTTGGTAACGACGATTTTTTTCACCTTTTCTACATTAAATAATATTAAGAGTGATTTGCTTTCGACATTAAAAACCGATGTCGGAGTTTTAGGATACACGATTGAAAGTAAAAAAAATGAAGTTATGTCAGATGCTGAGACTCTCGCTCAAAATCCGGAGTTGATCGCAAATACGGAAGTAGCAGATCGCAAAGCCCTAGCTGATATTACAGTCCCAATTCTTATAAATAAAAAGGCTTCGGAGTTGGTAATCGTCGGGAAAAATGGTGAAATCATTTTGCGGTCTGAAGATACTGACAATAAAGGTGGATCTCTATCAGATGATCCTCTAGTTAAAAAGGCATTAGCTGGAGAAAAAGCATCATCACTTATTACCCGCGAGGGAGTGATCGCTCCAGTTGTCTCAGTCCGGGCTGCTGTACCCATTAAATCTGACAAGACTACGGTTGGAGTAATTTTAATGGGGTCTGATATCGATAATTCCTATGTTGATGGGATTAAAAAAGCGACTGGATTAAACGCGAGTATATACGCCGATGATGTAAGGTCAGCAACTACTTTCATCGCGGGTGATGGTAAAAGCCGATATCTTGGAATAAAGGAAAGTAATCCCCAAGTTAAAAAACAAGTCTTAGATAAGGGTGAAATATATGTCGGATCAACTAAAATCTTAAATATCCCCTACTTCTCGGCTTTTGCTCCGCTCATAAGCGCAGACAATATCCCAATCGGTATGTTATTCGTCGGCACTCCGGAAGTATCGATCCTAAAAACAGCCGGAAGGTCAATCGAACTAACTTTTATTACAACAATATTACTTTTAGTAATATCAGTAATCCCCTCTTACTTGATATCTAAATATATCGAAAGACAGATAAGATAAATATTACAAATTAACCTAATTGATCTAATTATTCTAATTGTCCTAAACAAATCCAAATAACCAATTGGGATTTGGATATTCTTTAGGTTAATTACCTGCCTGCCGGCAGGCAGGGGTCAATTAGAAATTAGAACAATTTATATATGAAGATATATGGCATCGATACAGATAATCCCGTCACGCCAGTGATGGTACGCGACGCGATTGTTGAATGTTTTTACCAGGCTCACTGCGAGCAAACGGAGATGGAAGAAATGAATGAGGAACAATTAAAAAATTATTGTCACGAATTAGTTAAATCAAGTTTCTCAAAAGCTAATGTTTCATATGACAGCCCAACAAAAGATGACTTATTAAAAGTGATAGGCCAATTAGCCGAATTCTCAAAATCTTTCCGCAATCCAGAAGTAATAAAGAAGCATTTTGAGGAAATTGACACCCTGATAAATTTGATAAAATAGTTTGAAAATTGAAAATTATTTGGAGCCTGGCACGGAGTCTCTCGTGTATCCAGCAATTATCTCCTTAACCATTTTAACAACGTCTTTTGGCTCATACTCGCTTTTAATGATGTATTTTACCGCCCCTTTTGAAATAGCCGTTTCTGCGTCTTGAGAGCCCGCAAGATTGGTCAACATAATAACCGGAATTTTTTTAGTCTCATCGTTGGCTTTAAGTTTATCAAGTACTTGAAGGCCGTTCATCTTTGGCATCATGACGTCAAGTAAGATTAAGGTTGGCTGAAATGATTTCACTTTCTCAAGTCCCTCTTCGCCATTCCCCGCCATCTCGACTTTATAACCCTCAAAAGTAAAAACTTTTTGATAAAGTCTAATCATCAACGGATCGTCTTCGATAATTAAAATTTTTGTTTCCATGCTAAAAGTATAACATTATTTTTTTTAACGTTGTCAATCATTTAGAAGTTTTTTGTTTGTGCTAAATACTAGATGCTAGTATTAGAAGTTGCTTAACAGATCTTCTTCCGTGAGTACACCGCTCAAGATTTTAAGGACCGTCCCCTTCCTATCTAAAAACACATGGGTTGGGAGATTAATCGCCGAGAACTTTTGAGCAAGCGTCCCGTCGGGGTCTGACAAAAAAGGTATTTCATACCCACCCCGTTTTGCAAAAACTTCAATTTTTGATGATTTTTCCTGGACGGCGACACCTTCAAAATTGATTCTTTTACCCTCTTTTTTAAATATTGAATCAAGAATTGTAATCTGATCAATTGATGAAGGTGACCAGCTGTTAAGGAATGTGACTACGGCCGGCTTACCCCGTAGACTTATAAAATCAGTAACAATTTTACCTGATAAACTGTTCAAATTATTTTTCTCTTGGCTTGTTTCCGGGATATTTATCGAAACCTCGATTTTTTCCCAACCAAACTGAATTGGGAATGTTTTTTTTGTCAGAAAAAAGTTTGTATTAATTGGAGTAGGAATAGTTATGTCGAATATTTGACTGAAAATTTCTTCATACTCAGTGGCTCCTACTCTGAAATAATATTGGCCTTGAGGAAGAAAATAACTATAAATTCCTTTATCATTGGTCAACTGAGGAGAAGCTTGATTGAAAGGCGCGCCATCCCAGCTGTACCACTCCCCTGTCTGACTGTCTTTTTGATATAGGCTGACTTTGGCATTTTTTATTGGAGTTTTATTTTTTTTATCAATAACTTGACCTGTATCAACAACAATTACGCTTACGAGATTATTTTTAGTGACATTGCCACCTCCATCAACTGCTGTATACTTTATCTCATAATTTCCCGGGCTATTGAATTTAATTCTCCCTGACCAAAGACCGGTCTCAACTGATTTTACAAGCGAATACATTGTGTTATTTGCAAAAAGATCGATTGTAACGGGGCCACCGGCAGCTGAAAGAGTTACTTTTTGTTCAACTCCTACCGTGGTTACAATCGCTCCGTTTTTGTCAGGATATAAAATTAATGGGCCTAAAGTGAATAAGGAGGCTCCGATTAAAGGTGGAAGCCGATCTATTATTAACGTCTGTGATTTTGAAAATCCTTGATTTCCAGCCCCGTCTATAGCTCTAACTTTAATCTCATAATTTCCATCATCAAATATAGCTGGAACAAATCTAAATTCGGTCGAAGTCTTACCTGGTGACATAATTTCATCAACAGGCAGCCAGTTTTCTCCCCCATCAATCGAGTACTCAACTGTTGCAATCCGCGATGCATCAGAACTTCGCCCACTTATTTCCGGCGGCTGCTCAAAAGGCTTTTCAAAATCGGTAGTCACTGAAACTACGGGCGGAAGAGTGTCCCTTATTTCAATGATCTTAGTATTTGTCTTTATCTCGGTTTTTGTCTCTGTTTTAGTCACAGTATGTGTAACTGTCTGAATAGTGGTGGTAACGCCTGGGCTAGCTATTGACGCGGTCGTAAATGAGTTTTGGTCAATTTGTGTTGTATTCCCACCGGAATCAGTGCTACTTATCATGTAATAATAGGTTGTATTCGTTGAAAGTCCAGTTAATGAAAGTGAGTGAGCTGTCGTCATCGTAGCGTCGCTTTGATTTGATCCATGATCTTCTGTAGTGCCATAATCTATATTTGATGTTGACGATTCATCAGTTGTCCAGGAAATTGTTGCAGAAATATTGGTAATGTCAGAGATAGTTATATTAGAAATTTCTGGTGCAGTTCTATCAGCTTGACCAGCAATAGCCGTCCCTAATGAGCCAGCGCAATTGACCAATCCTGATCCATCGTTTGCTTGAACCGACCAATTTGAAGAAGAGGCTTCACTTGAACCTGAGGTGGCATAATATGAAAAATTAAAAGTCGCGCCTGGACTTATTGATCCACCCGTTAGTTCAGCAAACGAATTGTTGGCATTTATATTCCATCCTGGAACTCCATAATTTTCCATTGCAAAATTATCCGAAGGTCGATTTATCACTACGGTTGTTATATTATTTGAACCCGTATTAGTTATTGAAAAATTAAAGTTTGTGACGGTACTTGTCATTACTGATGATGGACTGACAGTGGCCGTGCAAGAGTTTGCCGCTTGAACATCAAGAGGAAAAACTAAGAAAAATAACAAAAAAAGTTTTAAGAGGAAATCAGTCATAATTCTATATTAAAGGAAAAGTTTATTTTAGTATACTTATAAATAAGTAAATTTTTTAATCTATGCCTATCCCTAGTTACACAACCGACTTAACTACCATTAGTCCATGTGATAGCAACTCTACACCTTTAACATTTACAAATATTGGTACTGGTGCAGATTCTACAGAAACCGACTATTTTATCCAAAACACAGCTTGCGTCAGTAAACCTTTTAACATTACAGCCGGTGGCATCTATGTTGACAATACCACTGGTATTACGATTTCCAGTGGTCAATGTTATTGGGCCTGGTATTATTTTGGTTGTCCTAATGCTCTTTTGGCTGAGGCTTCCGGAGGACTCCAGGCCTTGATTGGTTCATCTTCAGGCAACTATAATCTGTGGGATATACTTGGTAATGATACTTATACTTACGGAGGCTGGAGATGTATCCCAATCGATCCTAATAATATATCGGCTGATGATGCAATTGGTACTCCCACAGCAACAAGACAGCTTTTTGGCGTTTATTGCCGTACATCAGCGGGTATTTCTAAAGGAAATCCGCTGGGTATTGATGCGATGAGATATGGCCGTGGAGAACTTAGGGTCTATAACGGATCGCTTGCAGATGGCAGAGCAACTTTTTCTGGTATGGCTAGTACCAACGATAATACATCAAATCGCTATGGTCTTTTTCAAGCGATTGACGGTGGATACTTATGGCAGGGATTAATGATATTAGGTTATTCTGCAGCAGTTGATTTTCTCGACTCAAATAAAAATATTCTCGTTGCCAATACAAAAAAAGTTCAGTCAGACTTTAATACTATAGAAATCAGAAATGCTTCCTCAATTGTCAGTTGGACTGGAATTCAAATATCATCATTAGGAACCACTTCAAAAGGAAATTTTCTCATGACAGATAATGCCGATGTAGATTTAATAACTTGTACTTTCAATGACCTGGGAACTTTTACTTTTTTGTCAAACGCAACCTGTACCGGAACAATTTTTAGACGATGTAATCTGATCACCCAAAGTTCGGCAGTTTTTACCGACTGTACCTTTGATAAAACCAATGATTCTACAAAAGCTTTACTTTCAGATAACCCAGGAAATATTTCTAGCAGCTCTTTCGTTTCTTCGGGTACTAAATACGCGATCGAACTAACTAATGCCACTGCCGGAAATACCTATACTTTTACCGGTAATACTTTTACCGGATATGCATCTTCTGACGGATCAACCGGTAACGAGTGTATCTATAATAACTCTAGTGGTGCAGTCACTTTAAACATTAATGCCTCTGATCAAATACCAACAATCAGAAATGGGGCTAGCGCTTCAACAGCTATAAATAGACTTGTAAATATTACTGTTACTGTTAAAGATGAATCGGGTTCCGTTGTTCAGAATGCCCGCGTTGCTGTCTATAAATCAAGTGACATGACCGAACTAAACAATGAATTAACTGACTCAAATGGAATTGCCACTACTACTTATAACTATACTGCTGATACGGCAGTCATTATCCGTGTCCGTAAATCCTCTGCAACACCAAAATATATTGCTGTTCAAACTTCAGGGACGATTACAAATACTGGCTTAACTACGACTGTTACTTTTGTGGCTGATTCAATCGCCGAGTCAACCACGAGTGGTACAATTGCAGGAGACTTCACTATTAACACAACTACAAAAACGATAAGACACGTCGTTGGCGAAACTCCAATTTACACAGCTAAAGAACTCTACACTTGGTTATGTGACTACTTTGATGATTCGGGGACAATGGATGACACGCTTCCTATGACTGCCCAAACCCCAACTGAATTTACACTGGTTAACGGTTGGTTTATGGATGATACCAGTATGCAGTTTATCAATGGTGGTGCCATCCAGACTTCGGGCTGGACTCATCCGACTAATACGACTGGTATTAGGATACTTACACTCGCAACAATTACCGGAGTCGATGATACCGATCTTGGTGCGGTTGTTGCCGGTGTCACAACTGGCGATACTGGAAAACTTGTTGATTACAACATCACACTCAAAAAACTCTGGGTGAGGACTGATGCTACGGATGATGATTTCAACAATACCGGAGAGACAATTAATGTTAGCGGTTCACCCGCAGGCTCAATGAACGGTACGGCAGAATCATCAGTTACTGGCGAGACTATCTGGTCAAATATTTTTACTCTTGGTACTTTAGTTTCAGGAACTACTCTTGATGTTTATCAAAATGATTCTCAAATTACTCCTTTTTGGTCAAGTGGACAGATAGATATTCTGATAAAAGTCATGGAAGCCAGTGTTGAAATTGACTCTGGCAACATTACCGTTCTTGCCAGAAAATACTCTACCCTTTATGATCACTATGTAATTGATGCCTCGTCCGGTCGAAATCCTGTACCGCTCGCCGCTTTTGCTGATAATAATAATGAAACCGCCGAAGGGACAGTTGGCGCGTACGCAAGTATTACGATTACATTTGGTCATTATTCATATGATCTTTTAAATGGCAATGGCGCCCGCGATTATGACGTGGAAGTAAACTGCGGCGGCCACACAATCCTTGAAATTTACGAATATTTAAAGTATGTTACCCGTACCGGATCAACAACGACACTAAATGGGGTAAATGGTGAGTATCACACTACGGTCGGAGATATTAGACTTAATTACACCGGCGAAACAAGCGGGCCCTTCGTCCAGGGAAATGCAATTACTTCAAGCGCAGGTGGATCAGGCTACATTGTATCTTTGATTGATAATGGGACAACCGGAACATTGGTTATTAGAAATGTCCATGGTACTTTTGCTGATACAAATACACTTACTAGCTCGGGCACCACAGCAACAATTAATGGTATGCCAGAATCAATAACACAGTCTAAACAGGCGCCATTCGGCACATTCGCCGGAGGTGTATTTTTCGGAGCCCGAGGAGTAAAAATATATAACATGGACGGCGGAGACGCTAATAATTATTCATTATTGGATTCGACAAATACGCCTCAGGACCCACCGGCAACAGTCGGACTTGAAGTCAATGGAGTTAAAACCGGAGAAGAGCAGATTACTCATGATGCAGTTTCCGGAACCGGTGATGGAGTCTTTGCGGTTGGTAATTATTTACGTGGCCTAACAAGTAGCGCCGTCGGTACAATCAGACAGATTGTCGATAATACTCACACAATCGTTGGTGAAATAAGTGGTACTTTTAGTGCGACTGAGGTAGTTAAAGAAACGACTACTGGCGATTCTGGCGGAGATACGGGCGATCAAGCAACAGCGTCTGCTAAAACTACTAAGTACGTCCGCTGTCGAATTGAGGCCAAAGCAGGTGGGCCACTGACTGAAGGCGACCAGATAATGAATGTAGAAGCTAGTACTTCTTACGGCTCTGAAGGATTTTATAAAGCAACTACAACTTTCAGCTATACAGCAGATCAGCCAGTTATTATAAGAGCTCGATATCGCGGATATGTTCCTTTTGAGACAAGTGGAGTCATTGGCTCAAGCGGCCTCACCGTCACTACAATATGGCAGATTGATTCGAACTACCGAGAGTAAACTCATTAGCTAGTTATTTAGTTACTGGTTGCTGGTTATTAGTTAGAAATTTGTACTTTATTAAATATTTCTTTTTCTTAGTCTATTTTTTATATATCTATCAACTGCCTCAGGTGATGTAACCCAATTTCTTTTTTCTTTGTGGGCTTCAAGCTTTCCTGTTCGTGCTAAAAGATTAAGATATTTTTTGGAATAAGAAAATTTTTTGCTAACAATAGACAATGGGTAATAAGCTTCCATATTTTTAGTTTTTGGCAAAAGAGTTTTTAGATATATATTGAGCGACCTTTCAACTGCCTGACCAACAAATCGAATAAGCGGGATATAGTCTCCCTTATCTGCTTTATCTAAGCTCTCATAATAGCGCTTTCTATCATTTTTTAAAATCATAACTAATGGATAACCTTTTTGTATAAGAAAAAGATTCATTATTAAACGCGCTGTTCTTCCATTGCCGTCAAAAAAAGGATGAATATAAACTAATCTGTGATGGATCATCGCCGCCAATTCAATCGGGTGTATTTTTTTTTGATTATCTTTCACCCATAAAATGAAGTTTCTCATTAGGCGAGGAATTTGAATAGCATTAGGGGGGGTATGATTAGCACCAGTTATAATAACGTTTCCATAGCGATATTGACCGACATTTTCTTTTTCTGTTTCTCTGACAACTAAACTTTGTATGCTTCGGATTAATACTTCTGACAGAGTTTGTCTTTTATCTTTTTCAACTAACTCATAAAGATAGTTTAGGGCTTCGAAGTGATCTTTAGCCTCGAGATGGTCTTTTAATGATTTCCCTTTAATTGTTAAGCCTTCTTGGATAACTAGAAAGGTTTCTTTTAAAGTCAATCGGTTACCCTCAATGGCATTAGAGTTATATGTCATTTCAACGGAAAATTGCTGTTTCAGCTTTTCTACAGATGAAGGAGGTAAAGGGCGGAGTGATTGCAAAATTTTTAATTTATCATCAATCCTCTGTTTTAATTGATTTTCTAAATATGGCATACCTCTATTTTTACACTATACCATATTAAAAGTCAAATATATAAGCTGCCATCTGGCTGGTTGATTCGAATTATAGAGAATGAGAAATAGAAAGTAGAAATTAGGTATAGAAACGGGTTAGGAAACTGGAAGTTAGAAAATAGAGTCAAACATTAAAGTTTCTCCAAGCCATTCTGAGAGTATAGATTTGTTTTACTTAAAATATCGTAATTACTTACCAGCCAATTGCATAAATTTTTGTCAATATATGTCCCGTAAATATCTTTTGATTGTTCTAGGCTGACAATTGTTTCATTGCTTTCAGCTAAAGCATCATCTAAATATTTTTGAAATCCAAATTTCTGATGACGCTTAGCATACCCTTCTGCAATTAATCGAGGAATAGCTTTACATGATCTAGATAATTGGTCTTTCAAGTCATATTTTTCAGATAGTGATAATTTAATAATAATTTTGTTCATTATGATAATTGAGTATTGGTAACTATTTCTGTAAATCTCCAAATCTCTAAAACTAATTATTGGTTTTTTATTTATATCCATATTCTAATTTCTATTTTCTTAACCCGCTTCTAAACCCATCTTCCATCCTCCATTTCTTAACCCGCTTCTAAACCCATCTTCCATCCTCCATTTCTTAACCCGTTTCTAAACCCATCTTCCATCCTCCATTTCTTAACCCGTTTCTAAACCCATCTTCCATCCTCCATTTCTTAACCCGCTTCTAAACCCATCTTCTAACTTCTTATAAGATTTGTCAATGGACTATATGCTACAAATTTCCGCGTAAAACTATATCAATTCGTACCTAAATATATCATAATTACATATCCCCTTGACAACCGGGAATAAACATACAATAATAAATTTAATACTAAACTTGTTATTATTGTATATATATAAATATATTGATTTAATTTATGTCTGACACAATTTTGAGCGGCGATTTTACAGTTTATTACTCCGCCGAAAACCGACAAAAAAGAATCGTCTGGACCGGATCAGCAACTGGCACAAGGACCGTCAATCAACTCTACTCAGCCCTTCAAGATCTGTTTGATGAACTAACTCAGCTTGACGACGGCGTACCAATGTCAGCTCAGACCCCGACCGAGTACACGATTGGCATCGTTGACCCGGGAGACAAAGATCCTTGGTTTATTGATAGAACTACGGTTGAGCATTTAACAGGTGGAGCTTTAAAGACCGCTTCATGGGATAGAGTCCAAGATTCAAACGTTGGAATTGTTAAAGTAGTTTGCAATAACACTAGCATCGTTTCTGGAGATATAGGAATGGATATATCAATAGACGCTGGAGATGCTGGGACACTACTTGACGTCAAAGGAACTGGAGCAGGAAGCGAGCTCTGGATTAGGCCAGATACATATGCTGTCGGTAACAGTTGGGATTCAGGAACGACAATTACATGTAATGCTCACACTGCTACTTTTACTTCAGTCACATCTGCAGGTGAATCACTCTGGGCCAATATCTATACCCTAGGTACGATTGAGTCAAATACTCATATTTATATTCAACAAAATCCGACAGCGACATCACCTCTACTTGTTGCTTATAAAGGGACGTCAGACTGGTGGGAAGATGGACATATTGATATTTTGGTCAATGTAAAAGAGCTTGGGACAGAAACCGATGAAGGATGGATCTATGTTTTCGCCCGCCAATATTCCAAAACCTACTCTTACTATAGTGTAGATCTAACAAACGGTGGACGAAACCCTATTCCTCTTCAGACCGGGAATGACTTGGATAATCAGACAGGTTTTCGTGAGACGGACATGGCAACATCAAGCGGAACTTTTGTTGATGGTGAGGTGTTTGACGATGATGCAACCGGACTGAAAAAAGCCGTTGTCACTTCTTGGAATGAAACAACTAAAGTACTTCAGTATTATCTAATTGGTGATCCTATTAGTGATTTTTCAAACGGCGATGCTATCACAGGAGTCACATCTTTGGCAACTGGTACAGTTGTTACTCCAACTGATATCGGTCCAGCCGCCCTATCCCCTGTTCCAACCGTGACTTTCGGAGGACTTACGACCGGAGGATCTTATGATATTGATGAAGACGGAACTGCAGAAAACTACTCAATTGTTCTTGACTGTATTTCGGCAACGAATCACCGCGTCACAACAATGTATGAATGGACTAAATATCTAACTCGTCGAGGGAATTCGGCTGATATCGTAAATGGTACTCCAGTTCAGCAAGGACAGTTTTATGTCGGATCAGAATATAGAATCCGATATTCAGGATCGGTGACAGGAGGAACTATTGATGACGGTGACAAAGTAACTCAAGAAACATCAGGAGCTATTGGATATGTCGTTAATCATAACACGACTGATAAAATTATAGTTTTAAGAAATACAAGAGGTACATTTGCCACCCACGCAACAACGCACACATTATCAACTGTTGGTGGAGGTGGAGGGTCGGTCGAAGTTGACACAGAGGCCTCAGCAATTGCGCCTATTACTGCCGCTCCATTTGGTACTTTCGCCGGAGGCAAATTTTTCTTGGCACCGGGCGTTGTCTTAGCCAACTTCCATTCTCTTGATCTAAATAACTTTCAGCTTGTTGATGATAACGGTACAGTAAGAGTTGCTCCTACTAAAGTTTATGTCACGGTCAATAATGTCTTGACCGATGATAAGATTGCCGTATTTAGATTAACTGGAAGCAGTGGAGATATTGAAAAAAACTATTATTCATGCACTGCTCAATCAGCTGAAGCCACAACAGTAGTTGTTGGCGAAACCATCCGAGTTGATGAACCTGGTAAAACAACCGGTGGAATCTTAAGGATAGTCGACAATAATGCTGATCCTACTTTAACTAAGGAATACCGATTAAGATTTTCATCATGGCTGACGTCGACTTTCACCCTTGCAAGCGCCACCCTAACACCTGAAGCTGGTACTAATACAACTACAGTTGTTGACACTGGAGCGTTTACTGCAGCACTTTGTAAGGTCGGAGACCTAATTTACAATGTTACCCTCGATGCATATTCATATGTAGTGTCGCGTGACAGTGATGATCAAGTGACTATTTCGCCAGCAATTGCCAGCCAAACTAATACAGATACAATCAAGAAAAATGTCTTACCGGCTGCCGTCACAACTGCTGATGATGTCTATGTTCCATTTATAGATGTCAAAGCCCTATCCGATGGATCAGAACAAGTGCAGGTTGTCTATAGTGCAACTGTCTATACTCGAGTCCGCGCAAGACGAAGTGGTGCTTTGTCAAACAGGATTCTTCCATTTGAGCAGGATTCAACAATCGGGACATCGGGAATGACAGTATCAGTTATTAGAACGCCTGATACAATCGTTACGTAATTAATTTAATTATTTTATGATATATAAAGGATTCGAATTTTCTCGATCTCTAAACGGGGATGATATAGTCTATATTGCCAGAAACCCCGTTGGATTAGTTATATATAGAGCAAAGTCAGAAAGTGATTTAAAAAAGGTTATTGATAACGCAATTGAAGAAAGAAGGAGACGTGAAGAGCAAGTTGCTCAAAATTTACAAGCTCAGGAACGATCAAAAAATAAGAGGAGAGGATTTGCAGCCAAAAAGAAAGAAGAAGTAATCGCTCAACAGCCTATCGAGACAACTACCGCAACTCCTAAGATCCATCGTGACTCTACTGGCAAGTTTGTCAGTCAAAGTCAAAAAAAAGAAGATATTAAGAAAAGCTTCTGGGATCAACTAAGAAGCTAAGAGATTATGAACCCTACATTACCACCTATCACAAAAGAAGAGGCATTGAGATATGATAAGGCTGCTCTTGAAAATGACGTATCAAGACGCAGAAAAAATATTAAACTCTTTCAAGATCAAATTGCACAAGAAGAGGCAGAGATCCAGCGAATTTGGCAAATTATTGCTATAATTGACGCTAACAAATGAGTAAAGTAAAAATCAATCCTGCATACAATGCCGATTCGACAATAATTCAGCGTACTTACGGTATTGTTGACCTCAAAAAATATCTTGTAAAAATAAAACAAAATATTAAAGTCTTTGAAGAGGCGATAAACAAAGAAAAAACAGAAATAAAAAGAGTTAAGGGTATGATAAATGCTTTAAAGACAGACATTGTCAACGCAAAAGAACTGAAACGTCTCTACAAAAAATGATAGAATCTTAGTATGGTCTCCTACCGCTTAATAAAAAAGAATGGTGATCCTCAGAATGATTTTAAAAAAATAATCGACTATCTATTGACATTCCCTGGCGAAGTAACAATCGAAAGACTTAATGATAAATCGATTATCATCGCCTACTCGGAAACTACAATGGTCGCTGGGCTAAAAATCGACCGATCAGGAGACTTAGTATTGGCTTGTGACGATAATGATGAAGTGAGCGTCAATTTACTCAAAAATATAACTGGAAAAATTAGCAGACGGATATATAATACAAGGACTCAATCTTTTTTAGTCAACGATCCTAACCTGCTTGAAGCCACTTTAAATCATACTGACAAAAAACTTTTAGCAATTATAAGAGATTTTTCCCTTACACCTCTCTTTTTTTATCGCAATAGCTATACCTTTTTTGCCAAAGACAAAAAAGGAATAATTTATTTAATAAACCAAGATTTACTAAGATTCTTAAGCTTGCAGCCTGAGAAAAAAGTTTCAAAGACAGATTTTTGCATCCCTGTCGCCCACGATATTGGTCATTTTACTGCGCTGTTTGACAGAGGTTTAATGCCGCTTTCTTTTTATCGACATAAAGAGAACCCTATAAATGTTTATAATTTTAATGGTCTAAGTATTAATCCATTTAAGGAAAGTGTCGTTGTTGAACCTATATATTTTCACCTTGATTTAGAAAAACAGAGTTTTATCCAGGGAAACTCACCTTCTGGAATAGAAATAAAGAGGGGTCAATCGCTTTTACAAGCCCTTAAATTAGAGGATTATTTAGCAGTAAAAATTGGTCAAGAAATTTACTTTGAAAAAAGACACGGAAAATTAATTCCAAAATTAACTATTTCGATTTTTTTAAACAGTTAACAGTTAATAATACTGTAATTCTGGAGAGTGAGAAGACGAGTAGTCGACGAGCGATTCCAGAATTTATATATCTATGCCAGCCGCACTGACGTTTCTAAAGGTCCAAAGAATTATCCAAGTAGATTCACCGCAAGTTTTGGTTGAGGTCCAGGATCTTATTAATCAAATAAGGTCCTATGAAGAGCAGCTTACTAATATGGACTACGGCACAATCGCCAATGCCTATGGCAAACAACCATTAGGTGGTGGTTCCTTCATTGGAATTACACTTGAATTGATAAATAATTGGAGGCTCGCTTTTGAAGCAAGGTCAGGATCAGAAACAATATTGTGTACCGTCTCTGGAGGAAACCTCGTAGCCATTAATGTTTATGACAATAACCCAATTTACCCAACCGCCTTTACTCAGGTTGTCATCGCCCAGTCTTCATCCCCAACGATTATCCAGGCACCTTCAGACTATGCAACTTTATATATGTTGGAGTCATTAAGAGGCCGAAATACTCAAGTCGGCTCGATCTGGTATTGGAATCCAACCTCAGGTAGCGATCTAAACGACGGGACAACTCCCGCTAATGCTGTTGCCACTTTTTCAAAAGCCCAATCGCTCGCAGGCACTGGGACAAGCGATATTATTTTTGCTCTTGCAACAAATACAGCCGGTGTGACGACTGTTACAGAAAAACTAAATATTACCAAAGCCAATCTTAAAGTAAGAGGTCCAGGACATATTTTTCAATTTGTTCCAGCCACGACCGGAAGCCCAACTATTAATATTGCCGCTAATAATGTCGAAGTTTCTGGTTTTTATATAACCACGGCTGCAGGTGGCACCGATAATGGCATCACTATTTCAACTAATAATGTTTTAGTAGAAAATTGCTGGATCCAAAGTGCAACTGGAAATGGAATCGACGTTTCATCATCAACCAGAACTAAAATCGATACCTGCGCGATTGAAAACTGTACTAGTAACGGTATTAATATTGGAACATCAACGACTAAAGTCTCAGTAACAAAATGCATTATTTCGGGCAATGCTGATGGCATTGATCTGACAGGGACGGGCTTATCTGATAATGTTGTTGATAATAATTTAATTTTTAATCACTCGGGGTATGGTATAGATATCACGGGCGCTGGTGTGACTCGAACAACTGTCCGAGGTGATAATACTTTCAATAAAAACACGTCCGGAAATACTCATGATTTAGGGACCGATACCTATATCGAGACTCAGGCTGGAGGAGCCTCAGCTTCTGAAATTGCTGATGCAGTCTGGGACGAGCTAATCGCCTCTCATACAACTGCAGGGACTGCCGGGCGGACCCTTAAGGACGCCAAAACCAAAGCCACCCTCGCATCGCTTAAATAAATAGATTCTTAAGAAATTAGAAGTTGGGTTTAGAAACGGGTTAGGAAAATAGAAAATGGATAATGGATTTTCCCAAATTCAATATTCTTAACCCGCACCTAAACCTATTTTCTATCTTCAAGTTGTATATTATTCTCTTGCAATTTGTTCTGACAGTATTTATCATTAATATAATTACTTATTTAATCAATAAATCGAAAGGGAGGTGAAAAATAAATGTTTGGACTAGACACAAAAGAAATAATCTTGATCGCAGTTGTTTTACTAGTTCTTTTCGGAAGCCAGAAAATGGTTGAATTCGCTCGAGGATTGGGTGAAGCTAAAAAAGAATTGGGTAAAGTTAAAAAAGAGTTAAAAGATGAGTAAAATTATTAAATTTTTGCCCGTCTTCTCCGCTTGCTTGCGGATTAGGTGTTGCAAAGGAGGTGAAAATATATGTTTGGAAATATTGGAATGACAGAATTAACAGCTATAAGTCTGATCATCATCGTTCTTTTTGGTGCTAAAAAAATACCTGAATTTGTCCGTGGTATTGGTCAAGCTATAAAAGAATTTAAAAAAGCTTCAAAGTAATAATTTAATATATGAAAAATACTTCTCTGCCCCTCCAGGCAGCGATTACACAGTATATGCCTTATCTCATCGAGATAAGAAAAAGATTGCTTTTTGTTGTGGCGGTTTTTATAATTGCGGCCGGAATCGGATTCATATATTTTGAACCGGTTATAAAATTTATCCTTAAATTTTATAATGTTAAAGGGATTAGCATTGTCTTCACTTCTCCCTTTCAGTTCCTTAATTTATCAATTAATGCGGCCGTCACTTTTGGCATCATTGTTAGTTTTCCTCTAATAATTTTTCAGCTGGTCTCTTTTTTAAAACCAGCTCTTAAAAAGAAGGAGTTTTTTTCCATTGTTTCAGCAATTCCAATAAGCTTCATTTTGTTTATTGCCGGTTTTGGATTTGGAACTTGGTTAATGAGATTTGTATATAAAGTACTATCTCAACAGTCAAGTCAGCTCCAAATTCAAAATCTCTGGGATATTGAAGCATTTGTATCAAATATTTTCATGACCTCACTTTGGCTAGCTATTATTTTCCAATTCCCAGTTATTATTACGCCTTTAATTAGGTTAAACGTTATTAAATACAAGTCTCTAATTGATGCCCGACCAGTTATCTATTTAGCCCTTTTAATCTTTACAATGTCACTCCCGCCGACTGATTTGCTGACAGATTTTTTGATTTTTTTTCCGCTTGCATTTTTATTTGAAAGTACACTATTATTAAATAGGAACTATCGATAGGAGGTGATAACTAATCTATGTTTCAAAATATTGGCACTACTGAAATAGTCATTATATTTGTCGTTATTATTATATTTTTTGGTGGAAAAAAGATTCCGGAGTTGGCGCGAGGAATAGGAGAAGCTATCCGAGAATTTAAAAAATCAGCCAAAGAAGATGACAAGTAATAACTTCGACAATAAAATCGTTATAACAATTTTATTACCATTAGTGGCGCTTATAGCGCCATTTTTGGTTTTTCTCATCGAGTTTTATCTCCCCTACCCTCATTTTGTTGAAGAAATAATTAAGGCTATATTTATCTATTTTATTATTCAGATTCCAAGTTTCAATACAAAAATTAAACTGACGTTAATAGTTGGTATTTCATTTGCTCTCTCTGAGACCGTCTTTTATCTATTTAACTTTTTCATGCTTGATTCTATTGCTCCGCTCTTTTTGCGATTAATTCTGACTGCTTTACTTCATTCGACAACAATGATTGTCATGTTATTATCGACTTTTATTAATAAGAGGTTTTTATTATTAGGGATGATTCTCTCTGTCCTCATCCACTATTTCTATAATATGGTTGTTTTGTAAGTATTCCACTTATGGCACTTGACAAAGTTTGACAAAGTTTGTTAATATGTCCATATATGAGCACAATCAATATTTCTTTACCATCGGAGCAGGTCGATCGGATCGATGAATTTGTCAAAAAATTCGGTTTTGCCAATAGAAGTGAGTTTGTTAGGTCAATTATACGAGTTTTAATTAGAGAGCCAAAACTAGTTGCATCAGCTGCCACTTATCCCTTTACAACGCCTAAAACCAAGTCAACTAAAGAGATTATTAATGAATTTAAAAAAACTAAAAAATATTCTCAGGCATTTTTGAAAGATTTAGAAGAAGGTTTAAAGGAAAGTGATTATTTTCAAACTTAATATATGGAAATTCTACCTCTATCTGAAAAAGTCAAAAATAAGATAGAGAAACAGGGTCTTCGTCGGAAATTCGACAAGCAAACTAAGCTGTTAATTAACAATCTAAAACACCCCGGTCTAAATATAGAACTTCTTGAACCTAGAGAATACGGAATTTATAGCTTTAGAATTGATATTAAGCATCGAGCTTTGTTTGTGTTTAGGCCTGATAAACAGGCGGTCGAGATCCTTGCAATTACTCTCCATTATAGATAGAATCAAACAACTTTATTTTGAATATCTCCTTCGATCCATTTTTCAATATTTTTGAAGGCGATTTCCGCTCTTCTTAATAAGGCTTCTTTTGTAGCAAAAGCTACATGAGGAGTTAATGTGGAATTAGTTGTTTTTAGTAAAGGATTGTCTAAGGAAACTGGCGGCTCTTGAATAAAAACATCTATTCCTCCTCCGGCGATTTTATTAGTGGAAGAACCTTGGACACCCTTGGGGTGTAAAACTGCTATAATTAAGCCATAGTTTTATGGTTATTGAATCTGCTAGTAGGGTGTTGTTAAAAGAAAGTACTTCACGATCAGCTAATCTAGGAAAAGCATTTGAAAGTTTTTCATCGTCTTTGCCCTTACAAATAGAACTAATAAAACCATTTCAAATTCCTTCAGGACTTTTAACTACAAATGAAAGATTTAACTGGCCTGCTTTAAAAAGAAAAATTAGGACCATTCCGAACGGTTATATTTATGGACTCGGAGCAGGAGGTATTTTTTCAGTTTGTTCTTTATTTGATAAGGATAATGTTCCGACAGCTATGTTTTCTGTTGATCTATTACCCGAAGCAGTTATGGTAGGTAGAATTGCCGTAGACTTAATCAAAAAATCTCTAGACTTTGATTCTTTTATTGACAAATTTAACTCAAGAAAAACGTTCTACGAGTCTGCAAAAAATGTTATAAGAAAAGAAGGCTCTGAAAGATTACAAAATGTCTTAAGAAAAATTAAAATTAGGAAATTCTATGAATATCTATCGTCTCTTAACGGCGAAAATGTAGATATGAATAGTCTGGGCCATAAACAGGCTTTTTCAAAAGAGAATTGGAAAATTCTAAAACTACTAGCAGATAAAGATAATATTGGATTCGGGTTAGGTGATTTTTATGATCAAAGAATAATCGAATATGTAAATCAACAACTATACTTTAATTTGGGATCTAACGTTATTTATACATCAAACATTATAGATTGTCCGACTGAAAATTTGGATGAAAGTCTAGATTCAAGATTGGCACTGTGGAAATTTTTTAAAGAGAAATTGCGAGCCATTGATACCCCGAACAATATTTTTTTGTTTTCTTCAATAGAAGATGATTTAAAAGTGAACATTAATAAACGCCTACCAAATACTGCACCACATGGCTTTTGGTTATACTAGTTATCTATAAGAAATTTTTCCTTTACTCGTTAAAAGTCAATAAACTCTTTGGCGACCCACCCGGAGCCGTCTTGAAGCTTTATTTGCGCCCATTCGCCCTCTTCTTTAACAAGCGGGTATTTTTCGCCAGATCTAGCTTTACCGATTATCTCACCATCCGGGGTTTTTCTTATATTTAACTGTCCACCTGATAGATCTGTAATTGTGATTGTCTTTTCCTCGTCCGCCGAAGCCTTGGCAAAGGCGGATTTTTCAACCCCTAAAACTTCTTTGTCAGGGATCGGACTAACAGTCTTTTCCTCTGCTTTAACAGTAGCTTTATTTACAGACTGATTATTACTCGCAACTGCTTTGAAGACTACAAAACTGGTCAAGAAAGATATGGCTGAGCCCATGATAAAGAAGATGCTCGCAAATCTAACAAGCTCTCCCCGACCAAAACCTTGATGAGTTATATGCTTAGCATCCTCTTTTGTCTTTTTCTTTTTTTTGGAACTTGGTTCTTCCACAGCTTCTTCTTTTCCTCTTAAGACTCTCATATAAATGACCAAGAATACAAACCCGGCTACCATTATTATGATAAGTCCCCAGACGGCAATTGCCTGAGAGCCCCCCACAAAACCGGCCATTGATCCAAAAGATCCGGACTGGGTAACTAGATCCTCAAGTTTACTAATCTGCTCGCGGACAGCTTTTAGTTCTATCTGAGCTTCATAATAATTTTTTATTTTGTTTTCTGGAGTTATTGCTGATATTTGATTGTTTAGGATTTTGTCCAGGGTAACATCGATGCTGCTCTTTATTGTCACGCCTTGGCCAAAATAAACGGTTTTTTCAAGTGGTTTGACAAGTTCTTCAGCCTGATGTCGTAGAGTCTCGATACTGTCTTCGCTAATCAACCAAATATCTTGGACTCGGACTGAAACGACCTTAGATTCACTTGCGTTAAGTGTAAATTCCCCTTCTACATAAAGTTGTTTTTTCTCAATATCGTAACTAACTTTTAAATCATCATCGACCTCGATAATGTCTGCTTTTTTAATCTCAGTTGGCAAATAATATTTAAGGGGTACGCTCTGGCTGATTCTCGTTGATGGATTGGTTAAAAGCGTTTTAAATACGACGCTCCCCTCCTCAAGCCAGCTACTACTAAATGGTTTATCTGATATTTTAGCTAAATAGATTTTATTCGCCTCAATTGCCCCTCTTATTGAAAGAAGTCTATTTTTTAGTTTTTTATTTAGACTGTCTTCTGGTTGGGAGGTCACGATCGAAATTGATCTTGGCAATTTACTGATTTTAGCTAAATCAGCCGCAATTGTATCGGTTTTCTTCTGCATATCTGCAAGCTGGGTTTTTCTCCAGTCGGCTAAAAGTTTGTCAACATCAGATAGATACAGATCAAATTTATCAGCAAGGGTCTTCACCTCATTTACTTTTCCATACAATGTTTCTTTGCTACTGCTATCTGAGGCTGTGCCAAGGGTATTGATAAATCCGTCAAGTGACATGCTCAAGCTGACAATGTCTTCTTTGACTATTTTAGACTTCCCTTCGACTTTCATATCACTTTCAATCACAGTAGTTCGACTTTTTAAAACGCCGGCTTGACTATTTAGACTGTCAGCTAAGGCCAAATTCCAAAGTTTTTTTACTTTACCAGTTGAATCATATATTGAATCATTAAGTTTAGTTATTTCTTTGATGACTAGCGCTAATTTTTTATCATCGAATTCTTTCCATTTAATATCAAGCATTCCGAGCTTACTATCCATTGAATAACTGTCGGCGACCAGCTTGGTGAGTAATAGTTGAGATTGGTTTAGTTTTGACTCCAAATTGACATCGGGTTCTTCTTCAAGAAAATTTTTAATGACTGGTTTATTAACCATTTTTTCTAAGAGTGACTGACTATAAGCGACTTCTTGCTTGAGAGAGTCAACGTCGGTTTTTTTAGCAAGTGAGCTCGTGTCAATTGAGTTAGTTGTGCTATTGTTGGTCGTGTAATTGTTAGTAGTGGTTGTATTCCCTCCGCCGGTTATAGTCCTTTCGTCATTAGACCAGATACTCGCGATCAAACTTCCAAATGAAGAAAGAGTCCTTGATGAATAGCTCCAAACGTCGGTTGGCAATGTGCCAAAGTTATTTAAGGTTCGCCCTGAATATCCCCAAACGGCTGAAGCAATGTCCGAAGTCGAGGGGACAATATTTTGTAACGCCTCTCCAAAACTACCTGATTGTGTATGTGATGCTCTTGGCTCATCCCAGACAGCCGAAGATACATCTGTTTTTGTAAGCGCCGAAGTAGTCGCCTCAACCTTAAAGCTTTTATCTAAACATAAATAGTCAGCACCAGCTGTGCAGCAAACTTGAGATCGATATAAACCGGCCGATCCTGATGCAACGACTAAATATGAGTACCATCCATCGCTCTGACTGTCCATCGTGTCTGAGTTAACAAATAACGAGCCATCAGGATATCGACTTGTGAAAGTGCAATCTGCAGTCGCGATAGGTACATACGAATCGTCGTACAAAAACTCTCCAACAGTACAAGTTGATCCCTTATCACATTTCTGATATTCATTATAAGCCAAAGTAACTTTTGGGCTGCTAATAAGCACCAAAGCGAGAAAGAAAAGTGTGATAATTTTATTTAATTTATTATTTTTCATGTTTGAGGCTTTGTTATTAGTAAAATAATCATATCATTATCATTTCATACTGTATACAATAATAATAAAGGCAAAAAAATAGTTTGTCAAGGGGTAAATAGGTCAAAATCACTTGACAAGCTGATGTGATTACGATATGATTATTTAGATATGAAAAATTTTTACTACACAAAATCTCAGGCACTAAACGAGCAAGTAGCTTTTATTGAGGAGCTAAAAAAAAGTCTTTTAGTCAAACCCCTATCTCCAAAGCAAAAAACAAAGCTACGCTGGACAACATTAGTTAATCGAATTCACTACTCCTTCCTCGCTGTTGACAGATCAATAACAACTGAGTCTGTTAAAAAACTATTTATGATCGATGGAAAAACTAATTTAAACGAGCTTGAAGCTCAAGTTTATAGATATAAAAAAGCCCTCGACTATCTCTATCAAAACTGGTTAGTGACAGATCGACTTGTCACACCAAAAACCTTAATTGAGCTTTATAAAATTGCCTTTGATGGAAAACTTAATGTGAGCACAGAGGCGCTTGACGAAAGCCTGAAGTACGTCCAGGTAATTTCTGAACACCCGGTAATCCAGGCGGCCCTGGCTCAAATCATCTTCCTTAACCTTGCGCCTTTTACTAAAGATAACGAATTATTTGCAAACCTTGTCTTCCTTCTATTTCTTTACAAAAACGGTTATGATTTTCGACGAATCATCTTTTTGGAAGAATATTTTTTCATCGATCTTAAAAACTACAAAAATATAATCGCTGATTGTGTTAAGAAACAAAATCTAACTGAATGGCTCGAATATGTAGCTACCTCGCTCACCGCCCAACTTGAAAAGACAATCAAAGATATAAATATGCACAAAGTAGAAACGGTTAATGTGAATTTTTTTGAATTAAATGACAGGCAAAAGAGCATCCTTACACTGTTTGACCATCCGGAAAATAAAATCAGTAATAAGACCGTTATGAAGCATTTTAAGATTTCGCCCGTTACCGCATCGCGTGACCTCTCTAAATTGACAAATCTCGGGCTACTTCTGACGATTGGGAAAGGAAGATCGACCTATTACATAAAAGTTTAATTTTCAATTTGAAATTTTAAATCAAAAACACGATTGTCATTTCGAGCGTTAGCGAGAAATCCAGTCCCGACGTAACGTCGGGACGTTAGGCTCTGCTTGATTTCTCACTTCACTTCGTTTCGTTCGAAATGACCTAAAAACAAATATAAAATTTCAAATTGAAAATTAATACTTATATATCATGTCTATAAGTCCGTAGATTTTGTCTGCCCAAAAAAGCATCGTTACCAATCCAATAACCAAAAATGGCCCGAAAGCTATCCTGCTTTTTAGTTTTCTATTTTTAAGGAGGAGTAGTGAAATTCCATATATTGCGCCCGTAACAAATGCAATATATAGAGCGATATAGCCGGATTTCCACCCTAAGATAAAACCAATTATTGCTGATAAATATACGTCCCCCAGTCCCATCGCTCGCTCACGCGAGAGGTAATATAACAAAAATATCGGTAAGGCAACAATTAAACCAGAAGCTAGCGAGTTAAATAATATAGAAAGTAATGGACCTTCCTTCGCTAAAGCTACGGCAGGCAAAGAAAAAATAAACAGTGCTAGTAATATGTAATCAGAAATAAGATGATATCTTAGATCGGAAAAGAAGATAATAATCAAGCAGGAAACAATCCCCAACATTGTCATCCTGAGGGCAATGCCCGAAGGATCTAGCAAAGCGTAATCAAACAATTTTACGCCCCCTTCGGTCGCTAGATTCCTCACTTCGTTCGGAATGACAATTATAAAAGTAAAAGATATCCCTGTTATTATCTCAACCAGTGGATATTGAAAGGATAATTTCTTGTTGCAACAACGCGTCTTCCCATGAAGAATAAGAAAAGAAAAAACCGGTATTAGATCATACCAAAGAATTTTTTTTCGACAGTAATCACAATGCGACCTTCCTGTGATTGCTTCGCCTTTTGGTAGTCGATCAATTAAGACGTTTAAAAAAGATCCGATTGCGATTCCGATCACAAACACAAATAAAGTTGTCATTAGAAATTAAGTATATCAACAAAAGGCTTATCTTCCTTAAATGGGCCAATTATGGCCAAATTTAAGGCAGAGGCGGTGAATATTTCTTTTGAAAGCGAGACTACTTCTTCACGGGTTATTTTTTCGATTTTCCTTATAATCTCTTCAGGATTTTCGACTTTGTTTTGGAGAAGTTGCTTTGTCCCATACGATGTTGCGACATTGGCTGAGTCTTCAAGAGATAAGAGTAATCTACCTTTAATTAACTCCTTAGCCCTTATCATTTCGTCCTTTGAAACTTCTCCCTTAGTTACCTTTTTGTGTTCTTCTAATATCGTCTTTATCGCTTCTTTTACTTTGTGAATATCGATTGTCACACCAGCCTGAGTGACAATATTTCCACAGTCTTCATAAAATTCTGCCCCAGTTGAAATATAGTAGCAAAGACCGCGTCGCTCCCTAACCTGAATAAATAGTCGGGAAGACATCCCGCCACCCAAAATCACTGAAAGTAAATTGAGAGCATATTTCCTACTGTCATTAAATGAAAAGGCTCTAAAACCAAGCGAGAGATGGGCTTGCTCAGTTTTTTTATATCTAATTAGTACTTGGGGCTTCTTTTGACTTTCTGTAACTTTAATGAATTGTGCCTGGTCACCCTTCGGGTGTCCATGCTTCCAACCTAAAAATTTATCATTAATTATATCTGTAATTCTGGCAAGCGAGTGAGCGGGTCGCGAGCGAGTGGGCCCAGAATGACGAATATTTGCTAATCCCCCAGCGATTACTAATACTGCATTTTCCGGATGATAAAGATTATTTATATAATTAACGAACGTAGATCTATCAAATTTATAGATAATGTCTTTAGTCCCGGCAATGTCATAACCAAGCGGATTTCCTTTATAAAGGAGTTCTTCAAAAAGCTCTCCGACTTTCCTCTGCGGTGTATCTTCATACATATTTATTTCCTCGGCAATGACACCTTTTTCCCTTTCGATTTCTTCTATTTCAAGACGCGGATGCAAAACCATATCAGCAATCACGTCAATCACTGTCTCAAAATGCTCCGGAATCGATTTGATCCAATATCCAGTGTGATCTTTGCTGGTAAAGGCATTGAAGATCCCTCCTACCCCTTCAATTGTTGATGAAATAACGAAGGAATTTGGGTATTTTTTGCTTCCTTTAAAGGCCATGTGCTCAAAAAAATGGGCAATCCCGTTATTTTTGATATTTTCATAGCGGCTTCCGGCGCCAATCATTAAAATCGTTGTCAGCGAAGTTGATTTTGTGTCAACTAAGATAACCTTTAATCCGTTATCCAAGGTGTATAATTGGGGTTTCATTCCTTTTATTTTAACTTATTTATTAAAATAAACAACGGGTCATAAAAAAACTATTGTTGATTTATTTTTATTAATACACTAAATTTACATTTAGTAGATATGATTGATAATCTAAAAAAAATTTTAATTTCTTCGCTGCTTTTGACAGCCGCGATTACACCAACTTATTTTTTTGGAAACTATTTATTGTTTAACATGTACTCTTCAAGTAGGGCTTCAGTTGGAGCTAAAAAAGTTTTCTATGTATCAAATTTGGGAAATAATAGTAATCCTGGGACCATCGAATCGCCATTTTTAACCATCGGTTACGCTTCCGGATTAGCATCCCCGGGCGATGAAATTCACATTATGCCCGGCACTTATCGAGAAAATGTCATCGTTTCAAATAAGCAGGGTTCACTCACTTCTCCCCTTTTATTTATAGGTGAGTCGCTAGAGTCGTCCGGATATCCGGTGATTGATGGAGGAGATACTGGTTTTTCCGCAACATCAACTGTCACGAAAAATCCCGCATTTACAGTCCTTAATTCTTCTTGGATTCAGTTTGAAAGGTTAAAGATAATCAACTCAACTGACACTGGGATGAGAATAGATAATAGTCACTATGTCACCGTCAGAAGAAACATCTTCGATTATCACAATAGCGCTGTTTTATTAAAAGCTAGAAGTAGTCATGTTTTATTTGAATACAACGAAACATATCAAAGTTACCCCGATGGGTTAACTTGGACTAATCTTAAAGGATCAAATTGGGAGGGAGGGGCATTTAAATCAGACGGTGGGGCCGGGATGAATGTAATAAGATATAACTACTTCCATCGTCAATTTAACTCAATATTTTTAACGTCCGGTTATAAGACTGATGGTAAGTACTATGACGCAAATGTTTGGATATATAGAAATCGTTTCGAGGACGTAATTGACGATCCGTATGAACCAGAGTCATATGTATTTAATAACCATTTTTTTAACAACACTCTCATAAATACTCATAGATTATTTTCTGTAGCTCCAGCAAATAACGCTGGTCTTGGACCGGTGTTTATCTACAATAATATGCAGTTAACTGCGTCTGATCCGACCCGTGAAGCAGGCGCCGGAAGAAAAAACTCACTCGCTAAAGTTGATTTATCCTCTCATTATTATTCAAATGGAGTGTATGTATTTAATAATAGCCTAGATATTTCTTCACCCGTAACTAACGGTTATGCGATAGATTTTTTAAGCTCAACCGTTAATAATTTCTTTAATTACAACAACGCATATCGGACATATAATTCTGCCTTTTCTAAAAGCAGCCTTACCTTAAACAATAGTGAAATTAACTTTGATATGAATCAAAAATCTTTAGGATACACTGAACCTAATGGATTCCCCAATAGTGATCCACTTTTTGTGAATGCCAGCTTACCAAGCGAAGATCTAAGGATATCCAGCAACTCTCCTGCAAAAGGAAAATCAAAAGAGATAAATATTAGTACCTATTTTGCTCAGCCACTTATTACGACTTCAGGAGCCGACCTAGGCGCATTTCAATCGGGAGAAGATAATTTTAGACAGACACCAAACCCGGTGTATGTAGCTCCCCCTGGAGGTGAATATTCTAATTTCCCTGATAATACTGATTGGGGATCAGACCTACGAGGAGGATATAATCCTCTTTATGGACCAAGTTGGATACCACAATCAAGATTTACTAATTCCCTACTTCCTTCACCAACTATCGGCATTAATCCATCCTCAACTCCTCCAGTATTGTCTCCTACTCCGCAAAATACCCCTTTTCTATCACCTTCACCAACTAGCGCTCCTACCACATCTGGCGATTTAATAATTTCAAAAATTTCCGCAAAAATAACGAAAAACACTGTAACTGTAAGATGGATAACAAATCTTTTATCATCAAGTAAAATTATTTACAGCCGTCAATCATCTGATTTATTGTCCAACTCCACCACATCATCCGATTTAAATCTGGTTAAAAATCATGCATTAACAATAAATTATCTGACGCCAAATACTAAGTACTGGTATAAGGTCGTGTCGACCCCAGAAAACGGAAAAGAGATCGAATCTGCAATTTACTCCTTCAAGACAAGAAGATAATGATTTTAAATGCTTATTATTATTGCTCCTGTGACAATTAAAATCACAGAGACGGTTTTGTAAATAAGCGCCTGTCTGGAGATCTCTTCTTTTAAAATCTTTGGGAAAAATACACTTGTTAATGTTGATAGAATCAAGACGAATAGTGGCTGACTGCCATTTAATGCGGCAACAAGTGAGACCTTACCACTCCCAAGCGCCAGCATAAAGAAGCAGATTGCAGCATAGCTTAGCCCACTTCTGAAAAACATTGTTATCATCAGTTTTCTTTCTGAGAAAAATGACCTTACTTCTTTAAAGATGGAGCGATTTTTCAAAAAAATAAAATATAAGGGAAGGGTGAAAAAATAACCAATAGCGCTCACCGTCAGAGTCGGTGTATGAACAGTTGCATACTTTGAGACAACTCCGCCAACTGCTGAAAACAAAGCGGCAAGAATGGCATAAAAATACGCCATATTAAAGGTTGATTTTGTTTTTCCCGTTTCCCTCGAGGATAATATCGCCCCAATAACAATAAGGACGGTCGCCATCCACTTGAGAGGGCTCACAGTTTCAGCCAGGAAAATTACCGCCAAAATTGAGGTAAATATGGGCTGAGAGAAAAATACTGCCGTGACTCTTGAAGCCTCGCCACCTGACAAAGCCTTAAACCAAAAAATCCACATAAAAAAATATAAAAGCCCGGATAAAATCGACCAGACAATAAGTGGATTTATTACAAAAGTACTTCGAAAAATTAAAAAATACCCAAGATAGAAAATAAAGTAAAAAATATTTAAAATCAAGACAAAAGAGTATGGGCTTTTGAGTTTTTTGCCAATAAAAAATTTATCAAAAATATTTACAAAAGAAAAAGTACTGACTGCAAGAAGGGAATAAATAATCCACGACATATCTTGAAATTATATCACAGGTTTTATATTTACCTTTTTCATGTTTTCAATATAAGTAAATAATAAAACCTGGATTACACTTAATAAAACTGGACTATAACGAAGAGCGTTAATATCCCCTGCCCTATATGCAATCGCCAAGCAGACGAGTCCAGAAAAAATCCTTCCTATGTTTAAAAAAATCTCACTGTCAAGGATATAACTAAAGCGATTGTCCTCATGATTTATTGTATCTGAGTCTATATTTTTCATAACAATCGGCATAAAAGTGAGCCAGAGAAAGTTGATGATCAATCCGTTAAGCAAGGTGAATATCAATATTGTTAGCTTATTGAATACAATGGCAAGTAGTAAGGAAAAAACTAAGGATAATATTGCGCTTAATATAAAATATTTTCTGTGATCACTTGGCTTAGATTTTCTTCCATAATAATAAATAAGTACGGACGAAATAATTGAGGATATTGCGGTCAAGGTGCCCAAAATCCCCTCATTTCCAAGCATAATAAGGATTAACAAGCTGGGAACAAAAAAAGATAATCCTTCAACTAATCCTAACCCCAGATGAATTAGTCTTTTTTTATTCCACGAAAAGCCAGCCCTTGAAATTAATAGTTTTCCAATTCTTGGAGAGTCATAGTTTCGGCTATAAATGATTGCGCCTGAAGCAATTATAAGAAAAAAGGCTACTACCATTAGAGTTTGATACGACAACCCAAATACAATTAGCCATCCAATTGACAATGTCACTACAAGAGCAATGATGGTCGCATACGAAAAAAGCAGACCAAGGAAGTAACTCCTATTTTTTTCGTCCGTTTCTTTTATTGTTAAATAGTTTCTATTTGACCAGTATAAACCCGTCCCAATTCCAATCAACAATCCCATCGATAGGAAATTGAATACAGTTTGATTATTTAGAAAGACAACAGAAATTGCTCCAAGGGCAATCACAAATGACCCAAAAAAAGAAAGTTTATTAATTCTAAATATTTTAAGTAATAAGCCATTAATAAAAAATATGACCGGAACGATCATAAATTTTCCCATATGAAAAGCAATTAAAGAGGGTAAATTTTGATTGTTTTTCCAAATATAGGCGTTAATAAAAATGGAGACCATTGGATAGGCGGTCGAATATAACAAAAAAGAAATTAAAAGCCGTCTAGTTTTTTCTGGAAGTTGATAATAATGGGCAAGCTCTTTTTTTATTTTTATTACAAAAGTCATGTCGCCATTATAACAAAAAAAATCAGGTGAAATAATTACTTCTACTTGCTAAAATTGTATTCTACTCTATGGGCCCGTAGCTCAACTGGCCCGCCTGCAACACTAAGCAAGCGTGAGCGTAGCATTGCGGGCAGGTAGAGCAGTCCCGACTTAGTCGGGGTTGGTTTCGGACCGAGATTTGACTAATGTACTTTGTTTATATTTTACAAAGTTCAATAGATAAGTCTTTCTACATCGGTTATACCGGTAATGTAGATAATAGATTATACGAACATAATTTTGGTAAAACTGGTTATACTAGTTTAAAAAGACCTTGGAAGTTAATTTATAAAGAAGAATATTTTACAAGGGGCGAAGCGGTAAAAAGAGAAAAATATTTAAAGAGATTAAAAAACAAGAGATATTTAGAGTCATTGATTTTAAAAAATTCCGCGGCTTGAGGGCCCGTAGCTCAACTGGTAGAGCAGCAGCCTTTTAAGCTGTTGGTTTCGGGTTCGAGTCCCGACGGGCTCACAGAGTTTTCCGGAGCTGCGGAATTTTTCTTTAATTTGTGGAGTAGTCCCGACGGGCTCACTTTAAAAAATAGAAATTAGCCTTATTACACTAGTAGGGTGTGAAGGTTTTATTTAATTTAAAAAAATTTAAATGAAAAAATTCGATAATATAATCATTCTTCACGGCTGTCCGATGAGCAAGGAAACTGTACTACCTAAAAGTAAACGCTGGATGAATTGGCTTGAAAAAAAATTAAAAGCCAAAGGATTTAATGCAACTGCCCCAGATATGCCAATGCCATGGGCGCCGAAATTTAATGAATGGAAAAAAATGATTGAGAAAATAAATATCTCTAAAAACTCAATGATAGTTGCCCACAGTTGTGCAGGTGCATTTATTGTCCGCTGGTTACTTGAAGAGAAAAAGAATATAAAAAAACTCATTCTTGTAGCTCCAGCTAAAATACCTGAAAGAGTTGGAGACGCAAGAAATGATTTATATAATTTTGAACTACCGAAAAATGCTTCATATATTGCTGATGAAAGAGTTGTTTTTATTTCCAACGATTTTTTACATCACCTTAAGTCTTTTGAAATATATAAGAAATCTCTTAATCCAAGGGTAATAAGACTAGAAAACAAGGTTCATTTTCTTTACATCTGGACAAAAACAAATGAATTTCCTGAACTATTAAAAGAAGTGCTGAAATAAATATTCTGTGTGAAAATTAAATACTAGCCTCATTTCACCCGTAGGGTGTGAAAGTTTTATTTGTATATATTCTTTCGGTGGCCTAAAGTTAGAATAATTAACCTTTCATCATCTAGATCAAAAATCACCCGGTAATCCCCTATACGAAAACGGTACTGACCAATTTCAAAATTGACTAGATTTTCTGCAAAAGACAGTGGCTCTCCTGATTCGACAAAAAAATCAAGTTTTTTAATGATTCTTTTTTGAATCTCCTGAGGAAGCTTTTGAAGATCTCTTAAAGCTTGATTTTTAAAAACATAGATAAACATAGATTGTCATAAACCTAACTGTTTCTTTATCTGAGCGCTTGTGTAGGTTTTTTTATCTCGGCGGGATTTAGCAATGCGACCACGATAGATGGGAGAAGAAAGCGCCTCTAGATCCTCTATTAAGCTTTTCCAAATTATATCTGGGACTAAAACACCTAAAGATTGATCGTTTTTTAAAACACGATAAAAACTAGAGGTTTTTTCAGCATTAATAAATAAGCGAGTCAACCCGGCTTGGGCTTTTTGGATATTAGTAAATTTTTCGTCATTAATAAGTTGCTGTATCATAACAGAATTATATAATACTTCTATAATCATTGTCAAGATCTAGTCGGTTCTTCATCAAAGTTAGTGGAATATTAACAAAACAATCAAGACCGATAGTAGACTTAAACTCAAGCAATAATATTTTATAAGCATTCCCTTGTCATTCCCCGCCCCCGATCGGAGTCGGGCAGGCTCCGGCGGGAATCCAAGCTAAATATTCTACTTTAAAAAATGTGACAGGAAAGTAACGGTTTATTATCTGGCAATGACCAGTATCAATGCTGCCGCTTGGTCACATAATTAAATATAGCAACACGTATTAGCTTCGTTACACCCGTAGGGTGTGAAGGTTTACGTCAATCTACTGGAAGATATTAAAAAAGTGACGGTCTCAACCCATCTTGAACCGATCGAAGACCCCCGCTCACATGAAGATATTTCCATTGAAAGAAAGTAATTTAATAATCAGTGGAATAACTTCTATCACCCTTCAATGTGACTTCTTTGCTTTCCTTCAAAATTTATTAGGGGTATCGCTTCTTTTACTGGTGAAAAAATCTCCATTTCTCCGGAAATTTTTCCCTCCATAATAAAGTCGGCTACATCCTCGCCAATCTTCGGTGCCCACTGGATCCCATGTCCTCCCATTCCATTGCATTCAATAAATCCTTTAAGGTTTTTCTCTTCTTGATATGGCCCTAACAATGGTCCGCCTTCGTTGGTTGTAGGGTGAGCCCGAACGGCGGCGTGAGCCCGAATGGCGGCGTGACCGTTCATATTTTCTATTTCAGCTCCTGGAAAAAAGTTTTCTACAAACTTTCCTACCTCTTCCCCGCCCTCAGGTGGTACTTGCATGTTAAAATCCGTTATTTCACCTTCAAATTTTCTCATTGGTCCAACGCCAACTAAAAACCGATCACCGTCTCTCCGTATATAAGAATGTTGGTGCTGGTGACCCTTTCCTTCAATTGCCACCAACGGGAACAATTCCCTACCTCTACTACCTAAGTTATTTACCCTGACTGACCAAATATCCCTTGTCCATAGATCTATTGGTAGCTGTACTCCTACCCAGCCGGATACTTCTGGTGCTAAGGCTCCGGCGGCATTGACAACTTTTTCTGTTAAAATCATATCTTCATCAATTCTCTCACCTATTTTACTTTTAATACTAACCGCAAAACCACCGCTATCTATAGGTTCTATACCGTCAACCCAAGTATGAGGTCGCATCGTCACTCCCCGCTGTTTAGCATATCTCACATATCCATCAACCATTTCCCGAACATCAATATATCCGTCATTACCACAATACATCGCTGCTTTGATTTCGGTAGCATTTATAAAAGGAAACTGTTCTTCTACTTCGCGCCGGGTAAGGATTTGTGTATCAATGCCATATCTATTTTGCAGTTCGGCTTGTTTCTCGCATTTAAAGGCATCCTCATCTGTCAAGGCTAATAATAAATTTCCACACCTCTTAAAATACAGATCGGAACCAAATGTTTCTTTAAATTTTAAAGCTCCCTCCATGCCCCCTTTATTTAAGCGAATTAAGTTTTCACTATCCATCATGGTGTTACTAAACATTCCAGCAGCAATGCTAGTTGTTCCTTGTCCATAGCCCTGGTGGGCTTCTACTAAAAAAACGTCCCCTGGTTCAAATTTTCTATGCTTTGCCATATTGGCCGCTACACTTGTACCAGCAATACCACCACCAATTATTACAGCTTTAGCTCTATTTATCATAATTATTTATTTGGTTTGAATATTTGCCTAAGGAGGCATTAATCACATTTTCTACCCAAATCTCCTTGAACTTTTTTAAAGAGTCGTCAGTAAACCAAATCATCGCCGGCAAAGGCCACACATTACCTTTGTAATTAAATACGGATTTTACACTCTCGCCCTCCATTGCGTATCCGAAAATCTCTTCATTTCTAACTTTTTTCAAAATATATTTTTCATCCCAAAGAGCTCTCACTCTATTTATTCCCACCATTATTGCCTTCTTCTTCATTAAATCTAGCCTTCTGCGGGTGATCAGCTTTTTAGTTTCTTCGCTCTCCACTAAAGCCGGCATAATCAAATCCGAAGTTTTAAATAATTTATCCAGCTCGATATATTCAAACCTTTTATTTCGAGATTTTCTTGACCAATATACTACTTCCATTCCGATCCCCTGACACAGCTCCGCCATCCTTGTCCCCACTCTTCCCAAGCCAATAATGCCGGCTGTTTTTCCTTTTAATATAATCGTGTGATTATTGTCAAAGTGATATTTCCAATTATTTTTGATCATTAATGGCACCCCTCTTGCTGTTTCTATAGCCATGCTTAAAGCATATTCAGCCACCGAATCATTGGCAAATCCGGGCGTATTACAAGCTGGAATACCCATTTGTCTCAACTTTTTAGGCTTTACCCAATCAAAGGAAGTCGAAGAGATACAAACCGCCTTTACCCTAGGAATTTTCTTTATTGTCTCCACGTCTAAATCCCAATTAAAAGCTACCGGAAATAAAGCCAATATCTTTTCATCCTTATCATCTTGTAATTCTCTTAGTCCAGATAGCTTACCAACATGTTGCATAACAATTACTTTCCCCAACGGTTTGAGTTTGTTTAAAAGAACTTTACCGGGAGCATTTTCCGGACTTGAAACTATGAAATAAAATTTCATATAAACCATCTTATAATTAATAACACGATGATTATATTAGCCTATTGACAAAATGTAAAACTGATGTCATAATTGTTGACAGATTATGACATTAGGCGATTTTTTATCCCAACTTGGCTTGTCAAAAAAACAGATCAGAATATATCTTGATCTAGCCGCCAATCCTGAGTCAACTGTCGTTGATATATATAGAAGAATTCACCAACCTCGTAGTTCCATTTATCTTGAACTGGAGCGTCTTATTAATAAAAGCTATGTTATTTCAAAGAAAATCGGTAATTCCACTTTTTTTAAGATTACTGAACCTAAAATACTAAAATTTAGCTTAGAAGAAGAGATTGAAAAACTTAAATCTCTTAACCAAAACTTAAACAATTTCAGCAGCAGTTTAAAACAATTAAAAACTACTCCAGACACTTCCAAAACCATCAATATCTATAAGTCTCAAGACGGTATTAAACAGCTCCTCTGGAATATTTTGCTTTCCCGAGCCGATCTGGTTATCGGTTATAGCCCAGGACAACTTGAAGATATTACAGACCGAAAATTTTCTGAAAAATGGCGACAAGAATTTAGGGACCGACACATGCACAATAAGATCATTTTTAATAAACCCGTCCCCTTAACTTGGTCAGATGTTCCTGATTTTTTGGAAAAAAATGTTGAGGCAAAATCTTTAGATCAAAAAAAGATCAAGTTTGATCGAATGACTTTAATTTATCAAGACATTCTCACTGTCTGTAGTCTTAAAACAGATAAAGATCAATATGGTATTGAAATTAAAGACCAACTTTTAGTTCAGTCTTATAAACAAATGTTTGATTTTCTATGGAATCATGTAGCTAAAAAGTTGAAGAAATAATTGAATTTAACAATTTCCGTGTCAGCTTTATTATGTTAATTACTTTAGAGTCCTATTTCCGAAGCGACAGCTTTCATTGAATTCAGGCAAATTTCAACAAATTTTTCGACTGGGAGATTTAGTCCTTCGGGTAAAATGCATTTTTTTATATCTTCCCGTCGGGTGCCGGCAGCAAATTTTGGCTCTTTCAAAAGCCTCTTTACAACTGATGATAGTTTAACGTCTGCCAATTTTCGGGACGGATAGACAAAAGCTACTGCCATAATCAAGCCGGTTAAACTGTCAGCGCAAAAAATCGACCATTCAGCTTTATTTTTTGGTTGATACCCTGTCAAGTCCGGCGCATGAGCTTTTATTAAATTGTGTACTGACTCTTTAATCGTTAAACCATATTTAGCCAGCGCTTCAAGAGTTTTTTGCGGGTGGGTTGGTTTAAATTCACCGGAATAATCAATGTCGTGTAAAAATCCTGCTAACATCCAGTCATCTTTTTCGGGTTCATTTACTCCCAACAAATTGTTTATTTTGAAATAATCAAAAAGTCCGCTCATGCAGGCTTCAAGGGCTAAAGAATGATTAAATACATTTGGTTCCAGTTGTTTTTTTGCCGCATCAACGTATTTTTGGCTATTTAAATAATTTATCATAGATCTGGATTCCCGCCGGAGCCTGTCCCCGGATGGGGACGGGAATGACATTAAACAATAAAATTAATAATTTTTCCCTGCACGTAAATTACTCTATATTTCTTTCCTCCGATATATTTCTGTATTTTTTCATCTTTTATTAACATATCCATGACGGTCGTTTCAGTTAGGTTACGGTTTTGTAATTTAATGGTCGTACGTAATTTTCCATTTATCTGCACCGGTAAAACAATTTCTTCTTCAATTATTTTTCTCTCCACCTTCGGCCAAGATGACAAATGAATCGATGTTTTTTCCCCAAAAATATTTCTCCAGATTTCCTCGGTCATAAAAGGGGCAAAAGGAGCCAAGATTTGAAGAAATTGTTTTGCATATTGCTGTGACAGTGCCCCCACGACCTCCGAGGTCGTGCAGGCGGCTTCCCAATCATTCAAAAATTCCATCATCGCCGCGATTGATGTATTCATTTTTATATTATCTATATCTTCCGTAACCTTTTTGATTGTCTTTTTAAGCTTTATTTCCAGATTTTTGTCATGGTTCGTCAAGCTCACCATGACAGAATAATCCTGGTAAATTTTCCAAATCCTGCTTAAAAATCTATTGACCCCCGCAATTGTCTGAGTCGACCAGGCGCCCGTCCCCTCATATGGCATCATAAAACATAAATATAATCGGGCCGTGTCTGAGCCATATTCGGCTACAACGTCATCGGGATTAATTACATTACCTTTTGATTTGCTCATTTTATTTCCATCCGGACCCAAAACTATCCCATGTTGGACTCTTTTTAAAGCAAATTCATCTTGATTAACCATTCCTAGGCTTTTAAAAAATTTTGTAAAAAAGCGGGCATATAATGTATGGCCTAAAGTATGCTCTGCTCCCCCAAAATATACATCTACGGGCGTAAGTTTTTTGGCTCTCTCTCCATCGAATGGGCCTTCTTTATATTGAGGACTTAAATATCTGAACCAATACCAGGCTGAATCAAAAAAAGTATCAAGAGTCTCCGGGTCACGCTTAGCTGGTTTACCACATTTAGGACATTTTGTATTTAGCCATTTTTTATTTGTGGCTAGTGGTGGCATGCCTCGAGGTGTAAAATCAACTTCATATGGCAACTCCACTGGCAATTCTTTTTCCGAAACTGGAACTACACCACAGCCAACACAGTGTATCATTGGTACCGGAGTTCCCCAATAACGCTGGCGAGAAATTGACCAGTCACGGATGTGATATGAAAAAACGCGCTTCCCCCACCCCTTTTCTTCAGCGTAATCCATGGTTTTTTCTAACCCTTCCGAAAATTCCAAACCGTCCAAAAATTTTGAATTAACCATCTTACCTTTCATACCTTTAATAATTACCTGACGGCTTTCTTTAATTTCAGATTGATCCCCATCTTCACCAGTCACAACTCTGATTATTGGTAAATTAAACTTTTTTGCAAATTCAAAATCTTTATAATCATGACCCGGGCAACCCTGGACCGCTCCCGTCCCCACGTGACCGATCGCAAAATCCGCTACCCAAACTGGCACATCCCATCCGGCAATTCTATTAGTCGCATATAGACCTGTAAAAACTCCGGTTTTTTCTTTTCCCTCTGTTAGCCTGTCCATTTCTGTCTTTTCTTGAGCTTTTTTGTAGTATTCCTCTACTTCTTTTTTACATTTTGGATCAATTTTAATTTCGCCGTTTATTATTTTCTTTACAATTTTATGTTCGGGAGCAACAACAATAAAAGTCATCCCAAAATTAACGGGGGCAGTAGTGAAACAAGTAATAGTTTCCTTACTGCCTTTTACCGGATAATCCATATTTATTCCAGTTTTTTTCCCTATCCAGTTATTCTGGCCGACCTTGACTGACTTCGGCCAGTCTATTTTAGGTTTGTCGGGTTTACCCTCCGAAGCTTCAGCGGAGGAGGGCCAGATTAATTGCTCAGCATAATCGGTAATTTTCAAAAACCACTGCTCGACCTCTTTTTGGACAACCGTTTCCCCACATCTCCAGCACTTTCCATTTTCAATATTTTCATTAGCAATGACCGTCTGACAACTTGGGCACCAGTTGGATAGAGCTTTCCCCCGAAATGCCAGGCCTTTTTCGTACAATTTTAAAAATATCCATTGATTCCAGCGGTAATATTCGGGTTGACAAGTAATTGTCATCCAGTCCCAATCGATCATTGTTCCCATTTGCTGGAACTGCTTAGTCATCGTCTCTATATTTTTCATTGTCCAGTCTTTGGGATGAGTTTTACGTTTGATTGCAGCGTTTTCAGCTGGCAAGCCAAAGGCGTCATAACCCATTGGAAAAAAGACATTATATCCATTCATTCTTTTAAAGCGAGAAAGGACATCAGGATGGGTAAAAGTGAACCAATGACCAATATGAAGATCGCCTGAGGTATATGGCAATTCCACTAAAGTATAAAATTTTGGCTTCTCTTCCGACTTTATAGACTCGATGACTTTATTGATTTTATAGACTCCTGCCTTTTTCCACTCCTCGGCCCATTTTTTTTCAAATTGTTGAGGTTGATATTTTGACAACATGGCTAAAATTATAGCACAAAAAAATTATTGCCAAATGTACTCAACCTCCGAGGTTGGCTTTCGGCTTGATAGAGACTGCTATTCATGCTTGAAAAGTAGTAGTAGTAGTAGTAAAATACAGTTCCATATCATGCAAAAACCAACTACAAATTTTTTATTTAGAGGAAGAGGAGAAGTCGTTGTTCCTTTAATGCTTAAAGATGGCCAAACATTTGAAGAAAGGTTAAATGAAGCTCGATTGGAATTTATAAGACAAGTTTGTAAAGGAGCAATGATGTGCCCGCTTTTTACTGAAAATGACCTTAATCATACTGGTATAACATGTTCGGGTCCTGTTGCTTTTTCATTGGTTAGGAATGGAAATACTGATGATGTAAATTCATTTGGCGTTAGCAATCTTAGTTTTCCGCCTGAGGAAAAGGAAAAGGTAATAAAAAAGGTTGAGGCTTCTGCTAAATGTTACCCTAATAGCTAATGTTAAGTTTAGCTGAACTTTCCTATAATCACTTTTATCGCTTGTTTAATTTCTTCCGTAATCTCAACTCCAATTATCCCATGTTGCCAATGACCATATAGAACTAACGAGCCAAGAGGTGCAAATAAAATAGCCGGTAAAGTTAATAGATCCTCTTCCCCATCAATAATCAACCAACTTCGTGCCTGGACACCCGAAGGGTGTCTAATTGATTGGTGAATAAATTTTCTCAGTTGTTCGGCAGTTTTTATATTAATCGTCCCTGGTTTGTTTATATATTTACGCTTCGCTAGATCCCTCGTCACTTCATTCCTCGGGATGACTTGGCGACGCGAACGAAAATCAATAATTTTAACGTCCGGATCAAACCCCTCTTTCAAAAGTGAATCAACAATAATATCTCCTACTGCAATTGCCATAATCGGCTTTATAGACTTTATAGACTTTATAACTTTATGGACATCTTTATAAACCATTCCTAACGGCTTTTGTAGCTCCGGTCGTAATTTCTCCGGCATTTTGAGATAGTGACTAGTGACTAGTGGCTGGTGATTAGTTAATAATCCATAAACATTTCCATCGCGGTCAATTTCCCCCAATCTAATTCTTTCCGAGCTTATTATTTTGCCATCATCTGCCAATTCATCTTCAATAACAATTATCTGCATAGGTTTGAACCCGATTTTTTTTCGCTCTTCATTAATTTTTAGGGCATTTGGCAATGTCTCTCTTGAAACGACGATTGCATCTATATTTTTCTCAATTAAAGTCGGACCATAAATATCTCCAAACGAAATTATTTGAAAATTAGATTGAATGCGATCGTCCACTATCTTATCCTGACAATACGTTCTGATGTTTTTCTCTCTTTGATCGAAAGATTCAATTGATTGGTACAACAATTTATTTTTATATAATTTTTCCGTTGCCAGACCAATCGTGATATTTTTTCCAACCTCAAAAGCCTTGTCTATCAATGCTTTGTGACCTTTGTGAAAATGGTCAAAAGTTCCACCTAATACTACATGTTGATAATTGATAATTGCCAATTGACAATTGACAATTGCTTTAATCAAATATTTTGGCACACGATCTTGCCACTTCTTTCTTTCCTTAATCATCTTTCTTATTCTCCACCCTTCATATAGGCTCCTTCGGTAGTATGGACATTTGAGTACTTTTATTCCAGCTTTTTTCATTATCCCGTTTACCCATTCGTTTTGCCCGATCACTAAATCAAATCTTCCTGTCATTTTTTTTACATTGGAAAGCCATTTATTATCATTAAAATAATCATCGAGGGGAATAATTTTTAGTATTTTATCTTCAATTTTTTCTTTATACGCAACTGCTTTTATTATTTTTTTTCTTGTCTCGTAGTCAATGGGATTATTAACGTCAGTTATATTTGAGCTTCCGATACCAATCACGACTTTGTCTGCGACTTTTAGAGCTTCTTTTAGCAAGTAAAGATGCCCTTTATGAAAGGGCTGAAAACGACCGATTAGAAGGGCTATTTTGTAGTTCATAAGTCTATAAAGTCCGTAAAGTCTTTAAAGTTCATAAAGTCATAATATGGATCTCTTTATAGACTTTTGACTTTATGACTTTACAGACTCTTTTTAGTATACTATACCAATGAAAACCTTGCCTTTAATCAATCCGAAACAAGAAACGAATAAAATCATCCGTTTTTTAAAAAAAATACAGAAAAAAACTAAGTTAGACAAAATTGTTATTGGTCTTTCGGGCGGAGTAGATTCTGCCGTTGTCCTAAACCTTTTGACTCGTGCATATTTAAAAAAGAACATTTACGTTTCTTATATGCCATATGATCTGCCACTTATCAGATCGTGGAATAAGGATTATCGAGAAATAAAAGAACTGGTAGAAATATTGAAAATTCCAAAAAGTAATTTTTTTGCCATTCCAATTTCGGGGCCTTCGGAAAAGATAATTTATCAGATGAAGACAGCCGGGTATTCAGGAATTGACAAAATAATGCATGAAGTGAACGATTGTTTTACTTGCCCAAATATAGACATCGTTAAAAAAACTAGAATGGGAAATATAATGGCGAGATTAAGGATGATTTTCCTTTTTGATCTGGCTAAAAGATTTAATGGATTGGTTGCCGGAACTGAAAATAAATCGGAGCATTTGCTCGGGTACTATACCCGTTTTGGAGATGGGGCATCAGACATAGAGCCAATAATTCATCTTTATAAAACCCAAGTTTACCAACTGGCGAAGTACTTAAAAGTTCCTAAAAAAATCATTGAAAAAGAGCCATCGGCCGGCCTCTGGCCTTGCCAGACTGATGAGGGAGAATTTGGGTTTACTTACAAAGAGGCCGATTGGATTTTATATTTAAACCGTGACAAAAAAATTCCTTTAGATAAAATACCCTTTAAGAACGCAAGAAGAATATTTGAACGAGTCAAGGATAATCAATTTAAGCAAGAAGTTCCATATAAGATTATCTAATAGTTAAAACATTAAGCCAATATTGTGGAATGTCTCTTAATACTCCAACACCTACACCTCTTTCTTTACTAAAGCTTACAAATTGTCTTGCTTCGGTTAATGAAGTTATTGTCTGATTAATAACGGTTCTTTTTGGATCTGTATTTGGTTCTACTATTGGTTCTACTACAGGTACTTTTGTCATTAGATTAGTAGGATACCAAATCCAACCATTATCTGAGTTTTTATCCATAGATAAGATTATTCCAATTACAAAAAGCTCCATTAGGCTTGGGATTCTACCTTTAAATTCATCAGCAAACATCTCAGGTTTATTTAAATCATAATTTTTATGTATTTCAAAAAAATGCCAGCCACCTTGTATTGGTGTGTTAAATTGATCTTTGCCTAATACATCTAATACTCCTCCTAAATCAATAATTCCTCCAGTAAATTTATCAATAATTTCTTGAATGTTATTTCCGGCATCTTGATCTTCCGCTTCATTATCGATAGCTTCTATTAAATGATCTTCTGATCGACTTTTATCAGATTCTTTTGTCTTAGTTATTTTTGCGTTTGCGAATGACTTTTTTACTTCTGACGGATCTGCAAATAATTCAACTAATCCTCCTATTGTAATGGGTACTATTTGGGGCTCCGTTAATTTTTCCCCTCTTAATGAGGTAATTATCATTATGTCTGGAACAAACATCAATTTAGCGCCATCGGTTTTTGCTATAATCATATCAATTATTTCCGGTAGCTTTTGATTACCAGAGGTAAAATATACTTGCGAGCCCGTTTGCTCTAATATCTTTTTTTCTAGTTCCGATATGAGTTTTCTTCCAAAATTAAACTCCTCCTCACCGAGTATTTCCAAGGCACTTTGTTCAGAGATAACATCTGAGTTATATTTTGACCGTGAAATTGAAGCCCTCCCCCAATTTTTAATATGTTCTTCACTTGCACGAATCCAAGAAGGCTCGCGCAATTCCTCCCCACTATCCCAAAGATATACAACTCCATTGCTATCAATATATGCAAAGTCTTTCATTTCAGTAGGATTTTCATTAGCTGTGATTAGTTTTTCTACACCATGGATTATATTAGATATTGGATATAGTCTAAAACCGCTTTCTGGGATTTGGGTAATTCTCATAAGTTCTCTTGTTATCGATTTATCGTTAATTCCCTCATGACTATTATCATCTTCGGTTATATCGATTTGATTCATAGGCAAGCCTAAAATTAGATTATTAACAGAGTTATCGAAAGCATTACCTAGGGATGAAATCGTTAATATCTTATTGCCACAAGGTAATACTATTTCAAAACCTTTGCTATTAATATTTGATACTGTTGGAATTCCTTCCAATCCAAGAAGAATTAAATCTTTAACCGTTAACCGTGTTTTAGTGCTGAACTGTTCGTCTTTTCCGCTCAACCCTTCCAGTTGGTATGTTCCACTTTCATTATCAAATTTTAATAATAACTCTCGCGGATTTGAACCGATCTCCTCCCCCTTACTTTGTAAAAAGTAAACTAAACTCTGATTACTTTTTCCCTCTTTAGATATTTCCTTTAGATTAATAGTCAAAGTTGTTTTTCTCCCCTTTTTTGAGAATTCTTCACTTATGTGGTAGCTCGTTATACTCTTTGTATTTTCTGGTTGGATAATGAGTTGGCTATGAACTTTTCCAGGAGGATTACCATATATTTGAATTGATTCAATTTTGGAATCTAAGATTATTCGCTCTTGTCTTTGATTCGCACCAACAACAAATCCATTGGGATTTACATTATATTCTGTTCGTAATCCGCCTTTTTCAATCCTATGAATTCCTGGAACGAGGGGTTCTATAATGGGAGTTCCCTTTGTTACTTTTTTCAAATCGAAGAGGTCTACTAATTCACCTATAACACGTCTGGATGTTTTGACTTCTTTTGAAGACATATAAGTGGTTATTTTATCAAAATAAATTTATATTTTCAAGCCTCATAAGGCTCTGATAAATAAATTAGCGCTAGAATTTCGAAAAATAAGTTTAAGCTTGAGGTACCGTATGTTGTTGAAAATCCTCCAAAAAAATAAGATCTTCTCTCGCTTTTATAAAAACAGGGGAATTTACTCTCATTAGTTCTATTCTTTCCATTTTAGCTCTAAAGTCGGTTATTCTCCAACTAAAGTCTATGCCTATTTGTTTATTCAGATCAATTCGCCCTTCACTTATGTCATATGTTGTCTCTCTGAGTCTGGCAATTTCATTAGCTATTTTTATCCCCTGTACTATTTTTTTAATCTCCAAGGCTTCACTGTCACTTAATTGGCCATCTATTGGAAACAATATCTCAAAACGTTTCTGAATCCACGAAACAGTTAGGTCATTAGTTAATAAATTAAACATATCAAATTCTCCTTTTAGCCAATCAAGTCTTGAAGGTTTATTCTTAGTCCCTTCTGGGGTATTTAAATCGATGATCAGTAATATTTTTCTTCTTTCATTTTCGTTTAAATTCATTTTCTCTAAATCCCCATACATTTGCCTTAAGCTAAAATTTGGTTTTTTTTGTCTTCTTATGATTAAAGCATCATGCAATAAAGAGGTAGCAGTTATTATACGAACCTCATCAGGAAAAGCAGTATCTTTGGTTAGTTCACGTGCTAAAAATGCAGTGTAAAAAGAATGTTTAAAATATGGATCATGCGTCGATGAATCTTTGACACCTCTATAAAAATCAGTCGCATATTTAAAAATGCCTTTAACGGTCGACGACATTGCAAATTCAACAAAGCTAGTTAGCTTATCTGAATTTTCAGACGGTCCCCCGTCAATGCTGTTTTTTAAAAATTGTAAGGTCGGGCCGTGATTTTCTGAGCGTCTTTGAAGCCTAAAGAGTTTATTAATATCAAAATAGGTTTTTGAGCTAATTAGTCCTCTGAACGTAAAATGTCTTTCTCGTAATAGTGCAGTCATAAAGTAGACTATTATATCAATCCAAACCCCCTTTTTCAATTTACTGGAGGATGATTTCAACGACGATGAAGAGGAGATAGACTAAGAGAAGGATTTTACCCTCGCGACGGGAGATTTCTTGCTTAGATCTTGAAAAGTAGTAAAAAAGTCCAAGGCCGAGCAAAAACATGACCATCGTCTTAAAGGAATATGAAGCAATACTGATTCGTTGACCATTAAGCAAGGTAAAAATACCAAATAACAAGGTATTTGCGGCCGCGCTCCCAAGATAATCCCCTAGCGCGACTTCCTTTTTCCCGCTTACGACCGATCTTACTGCTAAGCTCAATTCCGGCAAATTAGTACCAACTGATAAGATGATAATGCTGACTAAAAATGGTGAAACGGAAAAAAATTCTGAAAATTCAATCGTCTGGATGACTATAAATCTGCTTGTTATGAATATGACCGTGCTTGCTAAGATCATTTCCAAGATATGTTCAATAATGTACTTCCTTGTTGTTTTTGTCATTTTCGTTGATGTTAACAGGCCCTTTTTCTTTTCAATAAAATAAAATAGAAGCGCATAAAGAAGAATTAAAAATACACTTTCTGTACGAGTCAATACATTATCAGCAATAAGAAAAACCGGAGCGGCAATAACAAGTAATGAAAATATAAGATTGTCAGACGACAGTTGATGGACCATTTTTACCCCATTACCAAGGACTGCTAAAAGTGGGATTACTAAAATAAAAAGAACTAAAGATGCCCCTAGTAGATTCCCTACAAATACATCCGGGGTTTGGTTTATTATTGAGTTTATCCCGACTGAAAACTCAGGAATTGAAGTTAAAATTCCTAAAATAAAAAATGAGACAGCAAATGAAGAGAGTTTTAACTGATGCGTAAATCTATTAATCGCATTTATTATTATCCCACTGCAGTACCAGATAACGAAAAAAGATAATACATAGAATATTAACTTAATAACTAACATAGTTTTATGTTATCACAAAAGAAGAAATTCAATCAGACTAGTGTTGTATAAAATATTTCCGCCTTTCTGAGGCTTTTTCCTAAAAATATTTTTATTATTTTTTCATAGTCGGGATTTAGGTCGGTAACATAGTATTCAACTTTCTTATGTTTTTCTAATTTTTTTTCTATCTCTTGATGGTTTTGAAGATACTCTTCTAATTTTTTTGCAATAATTTTACCCTCACTTATTATCTTTATTTCACGACCGATTGTTTTTTGTATTTCTTTTTCAATCACCTCATAGTGAGTACAGGCTAATACTAAAGCCTTTATCTTTTCTTTTAATAAACCGTCTAAGTATTCTTTTAATATCAGCTTTAGAACTTTATTATTCTTTAGTCCATCTTCAATAAAAGGGACAAGTAGTGGGCAGGCCTGCTGATAAACAGAGCTATTTGGCAAAGTTTTATCAATTTCTCTGACAAACGCTCCGGAATTTACCGTCGCCTTTGTTCCAATTATCCCTATTTTTTGAGTTTTGTTATTTATTATTTGTGATTCTAACTCTTCCACCACTGGTTTAATTACTCCAAGCACTCTCCTATCCGGATAATGCTTAGGTAAATATTCTTGCTGAATTTTTTTAAGTGATGTTGAAGTGGCCGTATTACAAGCTAAAATTATGATTTTGCAGTTTTTTTTAAATAAAAATTCAACTGCTTGCTTAGTAAATTCATAAATTGTCTCGGGCGACCTGTTTCCATACGGCACTCTGGCATTATCACCTAGATAGACATAATTATATTGCGGTAGCTCTTTAAGGAGGGCTTTAAGAATAGTAAGCCCCCCTAGTCCTGAATCGAATACTCCAATTTTCATTTTTATGCTTTGAAAGCAAAGCGGGCTTTAAAGTGACGGAGAGTTAATTCCCTACCGTAGGCAACTTCGATTTTTGGAATAAGATCCCTCTTTTCATGCAAGGCCTTAACTGCAGCAACCGCCGATAATAAATCCTGATCTTCATAGCGAAGCCGCGGGACAGCAAATCGGACAAAATTCACGTCCGGATGAGTCTCTATTTTTGTTTTTTGGTCGTATGACCCAAATGCAAAGTACCCAAGCTCACAAGCCCGATGACCATATAAAGATAATAATAAAGCGGTAAGTGAAATACCCCCAAAATCTTCCGGCTTCATCTTCGTTCCCTTATAAAATTTATTTATGTCAAGATACACTGCGTGGCCTCCGATTGGACTTATGACTGGGATTTTATTATCAATCATCGCCTGGCCAAATCGGGTAACCTGGCCAATCCTATAAGTAAGATAATCTTCATTCACGATTGTTTTTAGGCCCTCAGCAAGGGCCATAATATCACGGCCCGACATGCCTCCATATGTTGGATGACCCTCTTTAACAATCTGGTAATCCAAAATTCCTCCGGGAAGACTCGGGTATTTTTTCATAAAATACCCATCATTTCTGATAAATAATCCCCCACCCATGTTGACTAATCCATCTTTTTTAAAACTAATCGTAATACCATCACAGTAACTAAATATTTTTCTTACAATCTGTAATATTGATTTATTTTTATATTCTTTTTCGTAAGTTTTTATAAACCAGGCGTTTTCGGCAAAACGGCAGGCATCGATAAAAAATGGCAGTTTATAACTATGGACAATTTCGGCCACTTCCCTAATATTTGCGAGTGAAGCCGGCTGACCACCCCCGGTATTATTCGTCAAAGTCATATAAACGACAGGAATTTTTTTTTGATCTGTCTTTAAAAGCTTTTTTAATTTTTCTGTATCCATATTACCCTTAAAATGCGAGGTGCTCTTTTCATCTGTCAGCTCTTTAGAAAAAAGATTGACCGCTTTTATTTTATTTATTTCAATATTGGCGGCCGTTGTATCAAAGTGACCATTGCTTGGGATTATTTGCCCTTCTCCTAGCCTTCCAAGCGCAGTAAATAAAGCGTCTTCGCAAGGCCGACCCTGATGGAAAAGAAATGCGTTTGACTTCCCTTTCTCCGGATTGTTGAAAAACTCTTCACCAAAAGTCTCCCTGATAACTTTAATTAATTCAAAATAACCGCGGTTTGATCCGTATGATTCATCTCCGAGGTGAAGGGCTGCCCATTGTTTATTAGTCATTGTAGTTGTACCCGAATCTGATAAAAAATCGCAGCCAGTAATCATCTCGGCCGGAAAAAAGAAGACATTAAGGCCGACTTTTTCAAGCATTTTTGCCCGCTCGACCGGAGTGTAACTTTTTTTGAATTCAACTGAGTGATTAATGTAGGGACGAGGAGAAATCGGCAGCTGCCGCTCTTCTTTGAATGATTTGACGAGTGATGACAAATTCATTGTAGATAAGTTATCACAATTAAATTAAATGTTCAATAGATTTTTTAATCTATATAAAATATACCTTGTTATACAGCATGGTACTGAGCCAGACGATGGTATCCACTCCATTCTCCTAAATCTACCGTAACATTATCTAAAATAATCGGTGGTACTATTCGTATTTTATCATTAATTAAAGGCATCTGTTTTTTTAAATACTCGT
>Ga0209211_10000497_pt1 | contig 79319 bp, 97 predicted proteins | sample RifGroA2_FD_183992 | JGI IMG/M metagenome (GOLD analysis project Ga0209211, IMG submission 183992) | Groundwater microbial communities from Rifle, Colorado, USA - Groundwater A2 (SPAdes) (version 2) | ecosystem: Environmental > Aquatic > Deep subsurface > Groundwater | place: Rifle, Colorado... | reverse complement strand
CACTGAATCATAAGTCCCTGTCTGATAACCGCCGGTTGCATAAGCTCCAGAAGAATAATAATTTCCACCAGTATATGTTCCAGTTGAAGAATATCCTCCATACTCTCCACCAACATAATTTCCTGATGCATCATATCCTCCTCCCCCAGTATAATATCCCGAATAATATCCTCCTGAATAAGCTCCTGTTGTTGCATAAGTTCCGGGCGTATAAGTGCTTCCGCTTGGAGGAACCCAGCTTCCTGAAGAATCATAATACCCTGATGTTCCTGTTACATAAGAAGATGAACTAGGGGCAACCCAAGTTCCGGTTGAATCAAAATATCCTGTAGGTCCAGTTGAATAAGAAGTTCCGGAAGTCCCAACAGGAGAGTATGTTCCGACAGAAGGATATGAATAAGAAGAACCTCCATAACGGCTATAATCTCTATATCCATAACCGTAATCTTCTCCTGAATAATATCCGGTTGTAGAAGTTCCTGGAGCAGCATATGCTCCTGCAAGTTGAGCAGTGTCAACTTCTGCTTGAGTTGTAGCCTGACGCCAGCTTCCATCAGCTTGTTGAATATTTCCAAATCCAGTTCCAGAAATTCCTGGTGTTGCGCCATATCCAGTATATCTTGAATATCCTCCTGCAGCGCAATCTCCATAACAAGTATTAAATGCAGGGTCATATCCTCTTGCATTATTAACAGAATATTTTTCTTTTTGCTCTGCAGTCAAAGTTCCGGGGTCTATTCCCGACGGGAAATAATAATTTTTACCTTCTGCAACATAATTATAATTTCTATCATAACGTGAATTGTAATCATCATAAGCAGTGTAATATCTTCCCGTCATGACTGAAGAACCTGGCTGTCCTGAAGGAGGTCCAACAGCATAAGCCTTTCCCTGCGCGTCAGTAGTTGCCCATCCTAAAACACTATCAACAAAATATTCTTTGCCTTCAACATTTACTTTTCTTCCAACTTCAGCAAAAGCATTTGATTGATAATAATTTTCATAACCTGAATAAATTTTTGCATCTGGTGTTCCAGAATACCATCTTCCATCCGGACTCATTGTCCAGGTTTTTCCTGCAGAATCTGTTTGAGAAGGAGGACTATTAAAATCATAATTTACAACTTGTCCTTTCCATGTAAATACATAATCTCCCTGAACTCCCAGTGTAGGATTATAAATATATCTTCCACCAAGCGCATACGTAGATTTTCTTGCTAAATTTCCATTATCATAAACTGTGCCCCTTTGGGGAATATCCCTTCCATCGTCAACACCTGGTATTATAGTTGCTCCTTCAGCAAAAAAACTTCCGTCGTCAACAACTTCTCCTTCAGGCGTGTATGTAGTTCCGGTTACAGGGTCATAAGCCACACCGGAATCTGAAATCCATTTTCTTCCAACTTCTTCCCACTTCTCTCCGGCTAAAACGGGCTCTAAAATTTCTTCTCCGTTAGTGTCAATATATTTATCATTTACTTCATCATATCTATAAAGTTCATTAGGGGCTGTAACAATTTCTTTTGTCACTTCTTCTCCTTCTTCATTTGTTTGAGTAGAAGTCCAGGTTGCTGTATTTTCATCATAAGTCCAGACTTCTCCATGTTCTGTAATCATTTGTTCTTTAACCAGATTATCCTCAAATCCAATTGGAGCTTCTGGAATTGGCGGAAAAATTGTTGTTACGCCATTAATTGTAAATATACTTGTAATTGGATCAAATTCAACCCTTGTCTCTCCGACGGTATATTCATAAACTCTATCGGTGTATACCATATCTCCATAATGAGGAAATTCGGGAACAAAGTTTTTTCCAGAAACTAAATCTTCATAATTTCCAAAAACAGGATTTACTGTCCATCTTGTTGCTTCTCCATCTGAAATAACATCATAACCGGCAGCGCCGTATCTAAATTCAGTTCCGCCGACAGCAACCACTACAGGAGAAATATCTGCATAATTAGTTACAAATTCTGATGTTCCGTCGGGCTTGTGAAGAATTACACCTTCGCCGATATATTCAACTGAATATTTTCCTTCTTCTGTTTCATATCTGTATTCAAAAACCTCGTCGCCTTTTTCAAATCTTTCTGGATTATAATCTGCAGGATAATTTACAAGATATGATGTTTCAGTTAAAGGGCTTTGAATAGTAAACCCGTCTCCACCCATTGTATAATCAAAATGAGAAAAATAATCTGTATATGGAATTCCTTTCATCCAGCCCCCGCCGTAGTTTGTCTCAAAAATTCCGTCTCCATTCTTATCGGTAGGTTCAACATATCCAACAGGATATTTTTTTCCTCCGTCAGCATAAAAATATTCATCAGTTGCCAACTCTTCAACTTCTGCTTTTGCTTCTTCTTCAGTTGCTCCGGCATTTTCCAATTCGGTAATTTTAGCTTCTTCAATTTCACTAATTTTTGTATTAACCTCGTCAATCTTAACTGCTTCATCATAAGTTCTGTCTAATTCCAAAGTATATTCGGGATAGTTTTCTATTATTTTGTCTCTAAGCCCTTCTGTTTTATACTCTTCAATAATTTGCTTATTTTCTTCTTCAATTTCCTGATTTATTTCTTCAAATGTTTTATCAACAATCGGATTAATATTTACCAAAGCTCTCCCGCCTTCCCTATTATATTCTTCAAGAACACCTATAAAATATTCAGCTTCCTGAAAATTTTCATAAGCTTCTCTGGAATTTTCATTAACTAAAGCATCTCTTGCATCCTGCTGAGCCATTCTCGCCTGCATAAATAATTCATCAACATCCGCAATATTTTTGTCGTCTGCTTCTGAAATTTCTTTTTTCAGTAAATCAAGAGTAAATCTATTAGAGGCAATATCTCCTCTGTCTATATTATAATAAGCATCTTCTAATCCCCATCTTAAATCCTCGTCTCTCAACTCATATTTAATTTCAAGCCTCGTTAGCGGAGTGTCAGAATTTTTAATCATTTTATCAATAAATTCATTTTCTTTATTCTGAAAAATAACTGAAAACTCGCTGGATTCTTTAGCCATCCCGCCCAACATTTCATTTGCGTCTTCTTTTGTTAATTCACCGGCTTCAACTTTTGCAAGAAGCATTCCCTTTACTCTGTCCATTTCATTTATTGCGTGCGTCCATTGCGGTTCTATATATCTATAATCATAAAATGGCCCGACGCCGGAAGAATAATCTCCATAATTAAATTCCTTTTTATCGCCAAACTCTTCCAAATATCTTCCGGATTTTTTTAATGACATTCTGATATCGTTTGCCGCTCCCCGAACTTCTTTATAATTTCCTTCTTCAAGAGATTTTTCTAAATATTCAATTTGTCCTGCAACCAAGACGGCTTCAAGTTTTACTTTTTTTTCGGGATTGGCTAAAGTAATTCTTAATTTATCAAAAAACCCTCCTTTGGAAGGTTCAACACTATCCCAAATTTCCTCTTGAGTATTACACTCCCCGCTGTAAAGAACAGTTCCATCCTCGCAATAAAGCACAAAGGGGCTAAAAGCAAAAACAAAACTTGCGCTGAAAATAGAAAACATTAATATTAAAGAAAAAATTATTGCCGAATTTTTAAATTTCATTTCAACTCTTTTATTTAATTTAAATAAATTTATGGTTTATAAATATTTCTGTTATCTAAAGAAATAAAAAGAGAAAAGAATAATTTTATTAATAAATTTTTAACTTAAAATTCTAAAAAATGCAAAAACAAAAGATTTAAATACTTTTGACCTATTTAAAAGTCATATGACACAAATAAAAGTCAATTACAATTATGAAATCCTGCTGTTTTTGTTAAAAAGAGACATGCACGGGAGAGAGATAGCTAAGGAGCTAAAAACATCTCTTACGAGAGTGCAGGCAATATTAACAGAGCTTAGAAAAATAAATGTTTTAGATTATAAAATTGAAGGAAAAAATCATATCTATTTCATCAAAAAAAATCTAATGTCAAAATCTTTCATTTTAAATGCTGAAAACTACAAACTATCAAAAATAATAAACAAACACCCGGAACTTGAGCCAATATTTCAAGATGTAATTAAAAAAAGCAAATCCAGTTTAATACTCTTATTTGGAAGTTATGCAAAAAACACAGAAAAAAAAGATAGTGATATTGATATCTATATTAAAACAACTAATCCAAAAATTGCAAAAGAAGTCCAAAAAATCTATAACTTGCTCTCTGACTTAATAAGTATAATAAGTATAAAGACTGGGAATTTCAATTCTGATGATTTATTGATAAAAGAGATAATAAAAAATCATGTAATAATTAAAGGAGGAGAAGAATATTATAAAAAAATTAAATTTTTTGAATAAGTTAAAAGCTGAAGAATCATTGGAAAAATAACAATTCAAGAAATAAATGAGATAAGAAAAAGATTTGAGGAAATTTAAATGGGAAATGTAATTTCCTGGTTTCGCGCAAATTAAAATAAAGAAAGTAATAAATAAAATTAAAAACCTCACAAAAACCTTTTTAAACTTCTTCTTTCTTAAAATTTCCATGAAAGCAAAAATAAGAAATTTTTCCATTCATTCGCTTGAGGACAATCAAATGAAAGCAAATCAAAGATCTTCATTCATTCGTCTTTCCAAAAAATTGAAAAGGAAATCCAAATGAAAGCAAAAACGGGAAGTTTTTTCATTCATTCGCTAAATAGGAAATTTATCAAATGAAACGTTCAAGCAGAAGATGGAAAAAAAAAGGGCAAATGCGTTGGAAATGGCAGAGAAAAAAACTCAGAAAAGAAAAGCGCAAGCGTAAAGTAAGAAGAGCTAGAAGTAAATAATTTTATAATATGTTTTTTATAACAATTAATTATAAAAAGCAAAAGATTTCTAAAAAATAATGAGAGATTACCAAGAAATTTCCGAGAAAATTAAAAATTATAATAAACTAAAAAAAGAATTAAAAGGTCTTTCGGCAGAAGCTCTTCAAAATTCTAAAAAAGAAAAATATAGTCATTTTTTAAATATAGAGCATTCTTTAAAAAATCAAATTTTTGATGGAGGAGAATTATTAAAAATTGCAGATGATATTTATTCGGAATATTCTTCAAAAGACCAATGTATAGAAGAAGAAAAAGGGAAATTAGAAGATACATTAAAAAAATTACTAGTAATCATTAATGGAAAGAACGGGGCAATAGTAGATGAATTTAAGAAAATAATTGATGAATATAAAATAGGGACAACTTATGATCAAAATTTCTAAAAAATTACTAGTTCAATATTCAGAAAAACCATTCTTTTGTGAACAATAAAATTTATAAGCTATTTCTTTTTTACCCTAATTACACCTTGCATCAAAGGATAAATTGATGTAGCAAAGAAATTTGTCTTAAAATAAAAAAATGGATAAAGAAATAGATCATGACAGCTCTATCTGGACTGAAAAATATCGCCCAAAAGAATTTTCTGAAGTATTTGGGCAGAATGATATCATAAAAAGAGTGGAGTCGCTGACAAAAGCAATGAACATCCCGCATTTATTGTTTGCAGGACCGGCAGGCGTCGGCAAATCAACTCTCGCGATTGTAGTCGTAAAAGAGCTTTTCAAAAGCACTTGGAGAGAAAATTATCTTGAACTGAATGCTTCAGATGAAAGAGGAATAAATGTTGTAAGAGAAAAAGTAAAAAATTTCGCAAGAACAAAATCCCTCGGAAAAGTTCCTTTTAAAGTAATCTTTCTTGATGAAGCAGATGCTTTAACGCCCGAAGCCCAGCAAGCCCTAAGGAGAACAATGGAAAATTATTCATCAGGATGCAGATTTATTTTATCGTGCAACTATTCGTCTAAAATAATTGATCCAATTCAATCGCGCTGCGCAATTTTTAGATTCAAGCTTTTAGAAAAAAAAGATATTGAAAAAGTTCTCCAAAAAATTGCTAAAAATGAAAACCTGACCATGCATCCGGATGTTCTTGAAGTAATTTATGAAGGCAGTGAGGGAGACTGTCGAAGGAGCATTAATATTTTGCAATCAACCGCGGCTATCTCTCCGTCAATAAATCCGGAATTAGTTTCAACAATGCTTGCAAATACAAAACCAAAAGATATCAAAGTAGTTCTTGATTACGCTTTAGCAGGAGATTTTGAAAACTCCCGTGAAAAACTTTTAGACCTTATGTTAAAAGAATCAATTTCAGGACAGGAAGTTGTAAAAGCAATTCAAAAAGAAATATGGAATCTGCAAATTGAACCGGAAATAAAAGTAAAGCTGACAGAAAAAACAGGCGAGATAGAGTTCAGAATCACCGAGGGTTCTGACCCATTTATCCAACTTCAATCTCTTTTAGCAAGTTTCGTTCTTGCAGGATTGGGAAAAAAATAATGTTCTATAATCTTGAAATAAAAGCAAGGACATCAGAAAAACAGCAAATAGAAATAAGAAAAATTCTAAAAGAGAATAATGCAAAGTTTATCGGAACTGACAATCAAAAAGATATTTATTTTAAAAATGGTTCTGGAAAATTAAAATTAAGAAAAGGCAATCTTGAAAATTATTTAATTTATTATGAACGCGAAAATGAAAAAGAGATAAAAAAATCAAAGGTTATTCTTTTTAACAACCAAGGAAGAATTGATGAATTAGAAAAAAGAACTAAAAAAACTTATGAAATTCTAGCGCAGGTTGATAAAATAAGGGAAATTTATTTTATTGGCAATGTAAAATTCCATATTGATAAAATAAAAAATCTTGGGAATTTTGTAGAGATAGAAGCAAGTTCTCGGGAAAATTTAATTTCAAAAGAAAAATTAAGAGAACAATGCAATTATTATAAAAATTTATTAAAGATTCCAGACAATGATCTTATTAAAGATTCTTACAGCGATATGCTTTTAAGAAAAAATTAAAAAATGACAACCTGGGCTGAAAAATACAGGCCAATTTATTTTGAAGATATAAGGGGGCAGGAAGAAGCCGTCGCAAAAATAAAAGATTTTATTAAAAATTTTCCTCTAAAAAAAAGAGCAATAATTCTTTACGGACATACCGGAACAGGCAAAACTGCTCTTGCCCACGCTGCAGCAAAAGAAACAAATTCAGAAATTTTTGAATTAAATGCCTCAAATTTAAGGAACAAAGAGAAATTAAAAGAAACTTTAAAACCAGCGATAGAACAGCAAGCGCTGTTAAAAAAAGGAAAAATAATTTTAATTGATGAAGTTGATTGGGTAATGGGCGAAGACAGAGGAGGAATTCAGGAATTAAGCGAGCTGATTGAAATAAGCGAATATCCGATGGTTCTAACAGCGAATGACGCCTGGACTAAAAAATTAGCTCCATTAAGAAAAAAATGCGAAATCGTTGAATTAAAAGATTTAGATTACAAAATAATAAAAGATGTTTTAATTAAAATTTTAAGAAAAGAAAAAAAATTTATTGACAACAAAATTCTTACAGAAATTTCAGTAAAAACCAAAGGCGATTTAAGAGCAGCAATAAATGACTGCCAGACAATTTCCAAACTTTCTTCTGAAGACCAGATAAAAACATTATTTGATGAGCGAAACAAAGAAGAGGATATATTAGATGCTTTAAAAAAAATTTTTAAATTAAAAGCCACAAACGAAACACTGAGAACTTTTGACCAAATCGATATGAAAACAGATGAAATAATATTATGGATTGAAAAAAATATTCCTCTGGAATATCAGGACAAAAAACTTGCAAAAGCTTATGAATTGCTGAGTGAAACAGATCTTTTTAACGGGAGAATTTACAAACAGCAGTATTGGAGATTCCTGGTTTATGAAAACATTTTTTTAAGCTACGGAATGGCCTCTTTAAATAAAGAAAATAAAACAAACTTTACAAAATATAAAAAGCCGACAAGAGTTTTAAAAATTTGGATGAACAATCAAAAAACAATACAGAAAAAATCAATTTCTGAAAAATATGCAAAACATTCTCACATAAGCATAAAAAAAGCAATGAAAGAATTTCCAATTATTAAACAGCTTATAAATTCAAATCCAAAAATCCCGGAAGAACTTGACCTTAACGAAGATGAAATGGCTTATTTGAAAGGATAATTTCTCTAAATAGGCTCTGTTGAAAAAGTTTTGAATTCGTAACTTCTTTGGAAATCCATTATAAAATAAAGGGTGGGTGCTTGCCTTTAGGCAAGCTTTAGCGGGAATTTGAATTCAAAACTGAAACAAAAATTGAGATTTTCAACAAATCTTTCTAAACAAAAACATTTATAAACATTACGTAATATTACGTAATATGGAATTAATAGCTAAAATTAGCAAAGGAAGCAAGATGGATCAAGTTTATCTCCCAAAAAATCGGGCAGGTTTTGATATTGGGGAATATGTAATAATTAAACCCCTTGAAAAAGAAAAACCTCTTGAAAATCTTTATTTTTATAACGTTAAAAACATTAATTCCCTAAAATTAGAGGTGGTTAGAAAAATAATCAGCGTAATTGAAGAAAATCTTAAAGATTACGAGAACATCATTATCGTCGGTTCTTTTTTAGACGAAGGATTTAATTTTAAAGATATAGACATAATTATCATAACAGAACAAAAACCTAAAAAGGAAATAGAAAAAATTATAAAAGAAAAACTAAAAATAGAAATTCATGCAGTATTTTTTAATAAAAACCTCTTTAGAGAGGCATTAGAAATAGATCCAATCTGGAGATTGATGTTAAATAGATGCATTTCGAAAAAAAGGCTTCTTCCTCTTCCGGCAATAAAATTAAAATACAAATATCTTGATGCCCAGCTAATTAAAAGCAAAATATTAATAAATAATTTTGATTATTTAACCGGAAAAGAAAAATACAAATTAGTGAGAAATTTAATAGCAATTTATTTATTTATTAAAAACAAGAAAATATCAGAAGAAAATTTAGAAAATGGGATAAAAAAAAATCTAAATACAAATGCTGAAGATATAAAAAATAATTTAATTAAAGAAAATTCAGGAAAAATTTTCATTAATTCGTCTTCAGGAAAAAGCCAAATTAAAGAAGACTTTGTTAAAAAATATAAAAATTTTTATCATAATTTGGAAGAAGAAATAATAAAAAATGCCGCAAAACAGGAAAAAACTAATTGAGTTATTTATAGGAAATCTTTCAAATGCAATTATTCATGAGATTCTTATAGAGGCAATTAAAGATAAAAGTAAAGAAATTGCATCATATTACCAAAAAGAAATAGAGAACGCTGTAAAAATTTCTAAAAAATACAGAGAAAAAATAAATCCAATAAATAAACCACTTTCTAATAAAGATCTTTCATACCTAAAAACAAAAATTCTTAACAAAGTAAAAACTGAATTAAAAATTAGAATTTCAAAGGGATATAAAAATATTGATTTAACTCTTGCAGACGAATTAATGAATAAAATGTTGAAAGATATCGGAATAATATAGAATGAACCCCTCCCAAATACTCCAGTCAGTCAAAAAATATCTTTCTTTATTCGGAGAGTCAGATAAAAAAATTCTAAAAGCAATTGAAAAAACAGACAGAAAAAATTTTATGGGTGAGAATAAAAATCTTGCTTATTTAGATCAGGCAATTCCAATTGGCCACGGCCAGACAATTTCCCAGCCTTCAACTGTCGCAAGAATGCTTTCTTTATTAAATTTGAAAAAAACAGACAAGGTTTTAGAAATAGGAACAGGAAGTTCCTGGAATGCTGCTTTGCTCGGCTATTTGTCTAAAAAAGTTTTAACTTTGGAAATTGTGCCAGAACTTGCAAAACCCTCTCAAGAAAAAATAAAAAAATTAGGGATTAAAAATGTAGAGGTTAAGCAGGAAGATTTTAGATTATTAAAGCAAAAATTCAACAAAATAATTTTCACTGCAGGAATTTCGCCAGAACAAGAGCAATTAATAGAAAATTTCGCAAAAAATCATTTAAAAGAAAATGGAATTTTGGTTTGTCCTTATAGAGAAGGACCTTTAATAATTTTGAAAAAGAAAAAAATAAAAATAGAAAAAAACTATACAAAAGAAAATTATGTTTTTGTGCCCCTAGTTCTTTGAAAAAGAATTAATGAAAATCTATGATTTTCTTTGATATTAAAATAAAAACAATTAAAAATCAATAAATGTTTTATTAATCATGCCATATGACATTCTCTTAGGAAGGAACGAAAGCGATAAAAAAGAATTTGGAAACAGAGGGATAATTTATATTGGAAGGGGATTTGTAAAAATGGGGCAATATACTTCTTTAAGCAATAAAATTTTCTTGGATGTTGCCAGAACTCACATTATTTTAGTTGCTGGGAAGAGAGGTTCTGGAAAGTCGTACTCGCTGGGGGTCATAGCAGAAGAACTTTCAAATTTGCCAAAAGAAATTTCCCAGAATATTGCTTCAGTTATTTTTGATACAATGGGGATTTATTGGACAATGAAATATCAAAATGAAAAAGACAGGGAATTGTTGGAAGAATGGGAGCTCACTCCAAAAAATCTCCCGGTAAGAATTTTTGTTCCATACGGGCATTTTGACAATTATGCAGAAAAAGGAATTCCGGTAGATAAACAATTTGCATTAGATGTAATGGAAATGACAGCAGAAGATTGGGTAATCACTTTTGGTTTAAGTTTAATTAATCCCGTCGGAGTTTTAGTTGAAACAACAATAACAAAATTAAAAGAAAAAAGAAAAGATTATTTTATTGAGGACATCATAAATGAAATTGAAAAAGAAGAAAAAAGCTCAAGAGACACAATAAATGCAGTAAGAGGATTATTTGAAGCAGCAAGCTCTTGGGGAATTTTTGCAAAAAAAGGAACAAAACCTACAAATGTAAGTGATTTAGCAGTGGGGGGAAAGACAAGTATTTTGGATTTAAGTGTTTATAATTCAGTAGGAGCATTTAATGTCCGGGCATTAGTTATAAGTTTAGTTTCAAGAAAATTATTTGAGCAAAGAATGACTGCAAGAAAAAAAGAAGAAATTGATGCAATTGGAAAAAGATTTGAAGTTTCCGGAGAAATTGCAAAAAAAGAAATGCCTTTAATTTGGTTGTTTATTGATGAATGTTTGACAGGAAATACCGAAATAATAACTGACAAAGCGCATACGCCAATTCAGGAAATAGTGAACAGATTTGAAAATGGAGAAAAATTTAAAGTGCTTGGATTTGATGAAGAAAAAAAAGAATATGCCCATTATGAGGTAAATAATGTTTACAGCAAAGGAAAAAGAAAAATTATGAAATTAATTACAGAAACTGGAAGAGAAATCACTTCTACTCCAGAACATAGAGTTTTAACAAAACAAGGATTTGCTTCTGCTTTTAGTGTAAATGAAATAGCTACTCCATTAATCCAACATCACTCAACAAATAAAAAATTAATTGAAGCAAGAATACTAGGGCATTTATACGGAGATGGATGGATTACTGACAAACAACTCTCAATAGGATTTAGTGGAAAAGGAAATAAAGAAGATTTAGAAAAAATTAGAAAAGACTTAGAAATTTTAGGATTCTCTTCAACAAATATTTATGAAAGAAAAACAAAATCCCAAATAAATCACAAAGGAAAAATCAAGAATGTTAATGGGACAAGCCAAAGTTTTACTTCAAATAGGCCAGCATATAGATATTTTAGAAAAAAGGCAGAATTCTCGGGAGAAAAAACTCTGCATCCAACAAAAATTCCAGAATGGTTGATGAAATCATCTAATTTAGAAAAAACAGAATTTCTTTCAGCTTTAATGGGTAGTGATGGAAACATCCTCTCAAAAGCAAAAAATGCAAAAGGTGATTTTAATGCCATAAGATTTAGCTTCAACAAAATAGAAAATTTAAAAAAAGAAGCTTTTGATTATGCAAACCAAATAAAAGAATTATTTAAAAGTCTTGGGATAAAAGTCAGCAATATATCAAAAAAAGAGGGCAATTTAAGAAAAGATGGCCATAAAACAATAAAAATAATTCTTACATTAGAAAAAAATACAGAAAATACAATTAGATTTTTAGAAAAAATAGGATATCGATATTGCTCTAAAAAAGAATTTGAAGGATTAAAATGGCTTGAATACCTCAAAGCGAGATTATTCTTAAAACAAAAAAGAGGAGAAATTTATAAAAAGGCAATAGAACTTAAATCAAAAGGATTAGGAAAAATTAAAATTTCAAGGGAATTAAACTTTCCAGTCGCACAAATAAGGGATTGGATTTATAACAATACAAAACCGGGTCTGCCAAAAGAATTTCCAGATTTTGAAGAGTGGATTTCCAAAAGAATTAAAGATAATCTATTATTTGAGAAAGTTTTTAATGTAGAAGAAGCGGGCGAAGAAGAAGTTTACGATATCTCTGTTGATAAAGTTCATAATTTTATCTCAAATGGTTTAATCACACATAATTGTCACGAATTTCTCCCGTTAAATGAAAAAACAATTGCAACAGATGCATTAGTTCAGTTATTACGGGAAGGTCGTCAGCCGGGAATATCAATGGTTCTTGCGACGCAGCAGCCGGGAAAAATCCACAGAGATGTAATGACTCAATCAGATATTGTTATTTCACATCGCGTAACTTCTGCTCAGGATTTGGAAGCTTTAAATCACATTATGCAAAGTTATATGCTAGAAAGCATCAGCCAATACATGAATGAACTTCCAAGTTTAAAGGGCTCTGCAATTATTCTTGACGACAATTCAGAAAGAATTTATCCAATGAGAATTCATCCAAGATTTACCTGGCACGGCGGTGAGGCGCCGACTGCAATTAAGAAGGAAAAGAAATTATAATTTTCGTGCCAGGTTCCTGGCATGTGGGTCGAGCGACTTTACGGAAGACAAAATAATTATATAAATAACTTATTAATAACTGAGTGAGGTCGGGAGATAAGAGGCGCCGACGAGCGTTTTGGCTTTGACTTTTTTAAATTTTTTTAAGATTATCGCGAAGACAAAGCGCGAGCAGAGCAATCAAAAAAGAGAAAAAATTATAGCAAAAAAAATATAAAACTTTAAAAAGAGATTTCTTTAAAAAACTCCATGAGAAACTTAAATGAAAAAGAAGGAAATCAAATTGAAGATAATTTCTACAACACAAGAAAATATTTATATAAATTAATTCCCTATAAAGGAGATTTTTCAGAAAATGACCGCGTTGGATTTTACTGGACATTAAACCAAATAAATTACGAACTTGGAGTTCCATTAAAATATTTAGATGTGGAAAATCTGACAAGTTTTGATCAATTAGTAAATCTCTGTGAGAAACATAGAAAGTCTCCTTCTGAATATGAAAAAGAGTTAGATGACCGAATAAGCTATCTGCTTTCGCTAAATATTTCTAAAAAATATCTTTAAAATAAATTAAGCTCTGTCCGGAGTTTTTGATTTTTTACTAAATTTTGGAAATTCAAATAAAAATTAAGGGCGAGCAATTTCACGGAGGGTAAATTATCTTTTACCAATTACCGAGTGAGGTTGCGAGAAGGGTCTCGTCTGAAAGCAAAAACAGAAAGTTTTTTCATTCGTTTTCCGAAGACGTCAAACGAAAGACGAGGTTGAGTGCGAGCGATTTCACGGAAGGTAAATTATTTCATCAATTACTGAGTGAAATCGGGAGTGGGAATTTGAAAAATCAAAAACTCCAATTTGAAAACAATTCCTGACAGAGCCATAAATTAAATAATTTTAAAATCAACTCTAACTCTAATTTTATATGGGGCAATCTCACCCGCTTGTTTAATTTTTAAAATTTTAATTTTCTTTCTTGCTTTTTTTGCTTCGTTTTTTATTTTTTCAGCAATTTTATCAACATCTTCAGTTTTGCAAAAATCATAATAATAAATTTTAGTTCCTTTTTTAGAAAGCATAAATGCCTGCTTCAAAAAAGTTTCTTTTAATTTTGGCCTCGGCATAACAATTGCATCAAATTTTTTTGGAATAACATGATTAATATTTTCATAAGAAAGTTTTTTGTTATTGACGATTCTTGGGTGGTTGGAAGGGGGAGCGAAGCGCTGGTGGGCGGGGCTTCTTATTCTCTCAGCAGCTTTTTTAATATCCCCCGGAATTAATTCAACTTTATCTTTAACTTTATTCAGCTCAATATTTAATTTTGCGTATTTGTTTGCTTCTCTGTTAATTTCATTTGAATAAACTTTTGCCTCTGAATTTTTTGCTATGCAAATGCTGTATGGTCCAACACCTGCAAACATTACTAAAACATCTTCATTTTTTTTAATCAGCGAAGCGATTTCTTTTCTTTCATTGCTCAAGCGCGGAGAAAAATAAGTTGTATCAAGATTAAATCTAAAAACACAATTATTTTCTTTATATAAAACTTCTTTATTTTTTTCTCCAGTAAGATGTTTTGTTTTCATTTTTCTCAATCTGCCTGAAAATTTTCCTGATTTTTCAAGAACTGTTTTTATAGTTGGATGTTTTAATAAAAGCTGTTCTGCAAATTTTTTCTTTAGTTCAAGACTAATTTTATCAGAAAAATTTACAATTGCAATGTTTCCAAGAACATTAAATGAACGGTGATTAACCATTTTTATATAAGTTTTCAACCTCCTCTAAAAAGTCCTCTGCATCCAAGATCGCTTTTTCTGCTTGATTTTTGGTAATCTCTTCATCAAAACCATAAAAGATTTCATGCCTTTCATCTCTTAAAAAATTAAAAGAATTAATTAAATTTAAAGAAATTTTCTTAGAATATTTTTCTTTAATATAAATATAAACTGCGTAATGGCTTTTTTCCTGAACTCCGTCTTTGTACAATAAAACTCTTGAAGCATGAAACATAGAAGTGTATGTGTTGGTGAAAGAATCATTAAAAAAACCAGCTTCAAATAATCTTTTGGCTTCTTCTAATTTTGTCTTGGCTGTTTCTAAACTTTTTTTAGATTTTTCTAAATCTGGGTTAATCTTCCTTAGCAATCTTTTTTCAAAACACTCTAAAATATTCATTTTAATTTATAATTGGTTTTTCCCCTATTAAACAAACTCCTTTTGCAATTATATCCTGATAAAACGCTTTATTTGTTTTTGCCTGTTCTTTCCATTCTTCTAAAGTGAATATATGCAAGTTAATTTCTTTATGAAATTTATTTTCAAATTCAGAAAATATTTTTTTAATTTCAGATTTATTCTTTCCAATTATCAAAAAATCATAGTCACTATTTAAATCATCCTTGCCTTCTGCAACGCTTCCAAAAAGAACAAAACTAAAAACTTTTTCTTTTAAATTATTAATAATCCCTGCGCTTTTTATTTTATCCAAAGAAAAAGTCAGTTTTATATTTCTAAAGACAAAAGAACTCAAATTTGCTTGAAAATGCCTCAAATTAGCCTCTCTTTTTTCCTGAATAAATTCTTTTTCTAAAAATAAATTAAGAAACCTCTGAGCGCTATTAAGACTAATTTTTAATTTTCTGGAAAATTCTCTTAAATGAATTTTTTCATAAGGATTATCAATAAAAAACCCCAAAGCTTTCAAAATCAAAAGATTGTATCCTTTTTTCATACAAATGTACTATTTTTTAATATATTTAAACGTTTCGGAGAAGTTGTTAAAACGCTTCAAACAATTAATGAATGAAAAAGCTGTCTAGAGCAAGATTATAAATAAATCCGAGCCGTGCCAACGGCGAGCTATTTCAGAAATAAATTAATTTACAAGTTCTTTTTTCTCTTTAAGCCTTTTTCTTTAAAGCAATTTATCCAGTTGTAAAAACATGATCGCAAAAAAATCCGTTTTCTTTTCCATCAAAAATTATTTCTCCAAAAGTTTCATTAAACAAATTAGCTGATTCATTATTACTTAAATGATTTTTAAGAGAGGAATGCATTGGCATTTGTAAATTATATAATGCCTTCTTTCCATTAAACGGTTGGATTTTTTTTATAATCTTCTCATACATACTCCATTCATGCTCGTGCTCAACATGTCTGCAAGCAGGAGGAAGACTGGGCATTTCTAAACCATAATTCAACAAAGACCTTGCAATCACTAAATCGTTGTCTTTAAAAACCTTAATCATTTTATTGTCTAAATTAGTATATTTAGGATCAAGAGAAAAATTAGTAAGATCAAGATTTTCATAATGAAATCGATATTTTTCATATAAGCTCTTTTTGCCTTCTTCAGATCTTTCAAGATAATCTATCCCGGTGACATTTGCTCCTAAATGTGCGAGAGCTGTTGAGAGAATTGGAGCATAATCTCCATCATTAAACCCGCCATACTCTCTGCCTCCATTTCCACAACCTAAATCAAGAATTTTCATCCCTTTAATAGAACCTCCAAAAAGTCCTAAAATTTGCGCAATTGGTTTTTCATTTAAAATGTGCGTTTCTTCTCCGCGCCATTTGTTTTTTGATTCTTCATAAGCCTTTTTAGCAATTTTGATTATTTTTTCATCTAATCCTTTTTTCTTTATAGATTCTGCATTAAATTTGATTTGTTCAATTTTCATTTTTCTTCTTTAAGCAAATATCTCAAACTTCCTAAATTTTTGCTTAATTTTTCATGCTCTTCTTTTGTAAAAAAATTATATTCTTTTAATAAATCTAATTTTTGTTTATATCTGTGGTCTGTTGTATCAGCGAAATATAATGGAAAATAACATGAAGTAATCTCTAATTTTAAAGGAAAGGATAAAGTATCCATAATTGATTTATTTTTTTCTTCTTTATCTTTGCTAAGAATCTTCTCTAAACTTTCAGGAGTTTCTTCATAACCTAAACATTCAACAAACCTAGCTATATCTTCTTGGAGAAATTCTTTTGAAAGAGAACTTAAACAGCCATGATTTAATCCTATTGTTCCATCTTCCCATACAGGAAGATTTTGATGAGAAACATATAGGGAAATAAATGGTTTTAATTCATCTTTTAATTTATAAGAATTATTTCTTCCATATTCAAAATTTGCAATTTTTTTCCATTTTTCTGATAAATCTGAATTAATTTCATCTAAAGCTAAATGTCTAATATGGCCTGCTTCATGAAAAAGTTCTAAATTGGAAAAAGATTCAGTTAAGCATATAATCCCTCCATAAGGATGTGCATGCCCAGAAATAGTTAAATCAAAAAAATCTTTTTGGTCAACAATATAAATTTTATTTAGATATTCTTTTAATCCTGAATTCAAAATATTAAAATTAGAATATAATAAAATTTCCTGCCCATTGTAAGGTTCATATTTTTCAAGCGCGTTTGTATGTTCGGGATGAAATAGGTGGTCATAGATTAATTGTTTTAGAGAATTTTCTTCCTGAGAATACAAATTATTCAATCCCAAAACACCAAATCCCAAAATTGCTGCTAAATTTTTAATTTTCATTTTAAAAAGGTGTGCATTTTATATCAAAATATTCAAAAAGTTCGTTGTGTTTTTCAGGAGCCCACAAATACCCCTGAAAATCTATTTTGTTTAATATTTCTTCTTTTCTTTTATAATCTAAAGAATATTCTGTTATATCATCTTTTGTAATTATTTTGCCGGAAATTTCGCGCTCTGGAAAGATACGGCTAAAACGAGCTAAGATGGTGAGATCATATATGGAAGGTCTGTCAAATCCTTCTCCAGGGTGATTATGATAAAAAGTTAATTTTTTTTCATTTTTATTTTCTTCTAAAATTTTTCTTATTAGAGGTAAAAAGGGTTCAACAGAATTTGAATCTGAATCCATTCCGACCTCATACCAGATTTGTTTTTCCGGAAAATAAAACCACGCTTCTTCATAATCTTCATTGCGCATTTTTATTAAATCCTTCATTCCTTGTTCTTCATTTTTTTTTGTAACGTGATATATTTTATCATTTAAATTAATACAAAGATTTTCTGAATAAACTTCTTCCGGAAACTTAAAAGCTTTGTAATTCAATTTATTTAAACGATTATCTAAATTCACATCCTGACCATAAGAACCAAAACTTCCTGCTGTAATAAAACTTGTTAAAATTATTTTCTTTAGGTTTGTCATTTTAATTTCCTGTTAAAGTGGCAGGCCAAAATCCTGAAAGAATGTTTTGAGCTTGTCATTTACAAATATTCCCATGATGTTTATTTATATTTATCAATCGGTCTTTGATTCTTTTTTTCTATATCAAGTTTTCGCAAAATCTCCTCTATTTGTTTTAAAGATGTTTTAGTATTAGAAATATGCGCTGAATTGCTGAATCTTTTAATCCAGGGGGCATTTTTCATTTGTTTAAAGTCTTCCTTCAAAGAATTTTTTTGATCTGTCATAATTTTAATTTGTTCATCAATTGGTTTTTGCTTGTATGCTGCATAATCATTTTCAATTTCGTATTCTCTCATAAAAACAAGATTTTTCCCGCAATATTCCAGAATTTCCTTTTTCTTCTTAAAAGAAACTTTTTCAAAACCAAGAGATTCCCTGCTTTTTTGCGCTGTCTCTTGCGCAATATTGTCTTTTCTTATTTTTTTAATTCTTTTAGCTCTCTTTAATAAAACATTTTTCTTAGAATAATTTTCTTTTAACTTTTCAAAAGCGCTTTTTCCAAAACCATACCCAAAGCCGGCGCCAAGTTCAATTGTTTCCAAAGCATTTTTTCCAAAATCTGACAGATATTTTTTAAAACTTTTTGAATTATCTTTTTTTATGGGACTGCCTTCAGAAGTTTTTCCCTCTAAACTTTGAGTTTTAGAAGAATCTTCTTTTGATTTAAAACCTAAAATTTCTTTAAGATCAGTTATAGCATTTTGTTTAGTCTCTTCTTTTTCTCCTGAATTTAATTTATCATATAATCCTCTTACATCTCTATCTAACTGATAACTCATTGAAAAATCAAATAAAGCGCTTGCAACATTCTCTTGCCAATCTCCGATTAAAGCTGAAACCAAATTATAAGCTCCTGCTCCAAGATAAAATAAAGAACCCCCGACTCTGGATAATCTATTCAATTTGTTCTTTTTAAGTTGCGGTTGATTTTGCACAAGAAGGTCTAAAGTTAAATATCCAACAGCGCCATAAGCATTTCCAATTGTATAAGAGGCATTATTAATTTTTGTGAATAATTCTCCAAAATAGTTTGCGCTATAAATCCCTATTTTAGATAAAAGATCTTTATTGCGCTTAAGGTATTCTATTGGATTATCTTTTTTAGGGGTTATAACTTCCACTTTAGATGTTGATTGTTTATTTTTTTCATTTGTCATTTTAATAAATCACATTAACTCCCTTTTCTTTTAATTCTTTTAAGAACTCAATTGATTTTTTGTTTAATGGATTATCCCCAAAATACACTCTCTCTAAATTATTAAGATTTCCAATTGATTCTGGAATACTCTCTATTTGATTATAACCAAAAATTAATAACTTTAAATTCTTAAGATTTCCAATTGATTCTGAAATAATCTCTAATTCAATGTTTCTAGCATCAAGATAAATTATTCTATTATCTTGTATTCTTATTCTTTCTTCGTTATCCGGGGCGTAAAATTTTTTTGGGTCTTTTCCTACTGAATTAAATAATTCATAAATTGCATCGTATTCTGATTTTGGGATTTTTGGAGGCTCTTGACTAGTTGGATAAAGATAAACTAATTCTTCAAGTTTTTTTTCTATTGTTTGTTTTGTCATTTTAATTTTAAAGTGTTATATTTTTAGTTTTATTTATGAATGAGAGAACTTCTCTTGGAACATCAGCAGCTTGTTCTAAAGTATTTATACAAGCCATTCCATACAAATCTCTTAAAATTTCTTTGTTTTTTTCTTGTAAATAATGCCCCATCCACATTGAACCTGCAATAGGATCGTGAAAATATCTCATTTGTGGATTTGATTCAACTTTGTTTAAAACAGGCATAGCTGTTTTTACTATTCTTAATGCTTCTAAATTGATTTTTTCAGCTAAATCTTTATTATGATATCTTGCATTTTCATATCTATTTACATCTCCCAATTTTGGGTTGTATGTTTTTGTCATATTCCCCCCATGAATTTAATATTTATAAATCTTTCTCTTGTTGTAATTTACAAATAGTAACTACTTCACTTAAAAAAGCCATTCTTAACAAGTAAGAAAATCTTGTCTTTTTTGATGTTTTTTCTTATTTAGTAAGAATTCTTAACCAGTAAGAAAAGTTTATAAATACGCGAGGTTTTTCTTATCTGGTATGAATAATAAAAAAGAAATTTTAGAAAAAAACACAATTGAGTATTTTTCCTCCGGAGAAGAAGAACTCAAAAAAGGCAGATACAATTCTTCAGTTGTTCTATTCTTCAAAGCGCTTATTTCTTTGGTTGATATTTATATTTTAAAGCAAACAGGAGAAACTCCTTCTTCACATGCAAACAGATTTAGAACAATTCAAACAAATTTCCCGGATATTTATGATTTAGTTGATAAGGATTTTCCATTTTATCAGAATAGTTATTTTCAATCTATGAGCAAAGAAATTGCGGAGGCAATAAAAGATGACACAAAAATTATGGCAAAAAAAGCCGAAATTAAATTATAGCGATGAAGTAATTGACATTGTTCAATTTGGTTCTTCCATATTTGAAGATAGCCGGCCAAATGACATTGATATTGCAGTTATATTTAAAAAAATTCCAGTAAAAGAACAGCTTATAGAAAGACAGAAAATTAAAAAACAAATAGAAAAAATAACTGAATTGCCTGTTCATGTTGAGTCTTTTGATTTTTATTCTTTTTTTGAAAGGGGGAATTTTGCAAGGGAAGGAATTTTATTCTGCGGAAAAAGTTTAATTACGGCAAAAAATTTTGCTGAAAATTTTGGAATGACTCCAAAACTAAGAATTTATTACGCTCTTGAAAATTTAGAAAAAAAAGATAAAGTAAAATTTAATTATTTATTGAGTGGAAAAGGCGGAAATTATGGGCTGTTAAGAAAATATGGCGGAAAAATAATCTCTCCGGGAGTTGTTGAAACCTTTCCCGAAAATGAAAAACTTTTTATTGATAAAATGAAAAAGATTACAGATAAAATAATTATTGAAAGGATTTTTATTGGGAGTTAAATTAATTTTTATCTCTTTTATTGTAATAATTCTGATATTGTCTGATGAATTTCACATGATCTGTTTTATCAGGATTTTTTGCCGGCTGTCCCCGATTATATGCTGATAAAGCTTTATTCCAAGAATTATGTCTTTTATAAAGTTGTTTTAGAAATTTTGCAGCAGCTTCTGAACTTTTATAAACATCAAATCTCTCGTCTATTTTAGCCAGTTTTTCATAATCATTTTTATTTTCTTTAATAAGTTTTTTTAATTCTCTGCCATGAAATTTATCAACACCCATTTTATTTGAATTGCCATAAACTTCTAATCCGCAATATATTGCAGTTCCGGGCTGAAACATGTACAATCCTGCTCCGCCGTCGCCTGATTCATTTAATCTTAAAGGGTCTCCCAAACTTTCCCTCATTGCAAGGGCTTTTAGCAATCCTTTTTCAATTTTGTATTTTTCTTCTCTTTCATCAAGAATTTTATCCCATCTGTAAGTTCGTTTAAATTTTCCTTCTATTGTTTTATCTGAAGAAGTTATTGAAATTATATTTTTTTTATTTTCTTGTTCTTCGATTGAAGAATTTTTTAAATTATAAATTCCATATATTCCAGCAAGAATAGCTCCTGAAATAAGAATTTTATTTATGGTTTTCATTTTAATGCACCCTATATTCTGAAAGTTTAACTCCTGTTATGTTTTCCAAATGCGATTGAACCTTTTCTGGTTCTTTTGAATGAATCTTAACAATCTCTTTCATTGTTTTAAAATTTCTTTGAATTAATACGATGTCTCCTGAATGGCCTCTAACCAAGATCTCATCTCCATACTCTCCGGAAATTTTAGGCAATCCGTCTACAATTTTACCATAAATTCCATCAGAGATATTCATTTTATACTTTCTTGAATAAGAATTTATTTTTTTAATCATTTTATTTTTTCAGCTAATTTCTGAAATTTATATTTTTTTATTTTTTCTTTAAATTTTGAAGGTCCGGTATAATCTTGATAATTTCCTAAGCTCTCAATGCAACGCCCGCCGTAAAAAGCATATTTTTTTCCATTTAAATTAAAAACGACAGCATTTAATTCACTGCATCCGTCAAATTGTTTATTGCAGTTCAGGTCATCATAACTGCATTTAAAATTTTCAAGTAAAACTTTCTTTCCGGACAAATTATAAATTTCAGGGTCTATTTCCTTATAAGTTCTCATAACAATTTTATCCGCATTTATTATAACGGCATCGCCTTTTTCTTTTTCTATAATAGCTTCTATATTTTTTGGATTTGTCTCTAATGTTTTTGTTTTTATATTTACTATATCGCATCCATATAAACTTCCAGCTAAAGCTGGAATTATTGCAAGTTTTGTTATTTTATTAATTAAGTTTTTCATATAATATATAGAAATCTATAGCTTATAAATGTTTTGTTTGTTGTCTTTTAGCAGAAGTGACAATTTTCCTTAACTAATTACTCTCCATTATCAATTTTTATTGCAAGGATAATTTCAGACAAAGCAGATAAATAAATTTATAAAAGACAACCTCATAATGAAATCATGCAAAAAAAAGAGTTATTGTTTTTAATCTTGGGCATTTTTTTAATAAGCTTCGCAAGCGCGCAGAGCTCTCTTGATTTAGGAAGTATTTTTGATTCGTCTTTAATTATTTACGGAGGAACTTTTGTAATTTTCTTTGCGTTCATAAATTTTCTTTTAGGAAAATCTATTTTCAAAGGAGATGAATCAAAAACAACGCGCATCGTAATTTCTTTAGTTGTCTCGCTGATGTCTGTTTACGGACTTTCAACTGGGGAGTTTCTTTCAGGATTTGGGACAGGCTATGTCGGCAATTTCTTTGTAGGAGATATTTTGCCGACGATTCTCACAATAATTTTCATTGCAGGAATTGTGTTTTTTATATGGAAATGGGGATTTTCAAATGTGCTGATGATTTTAGGCGCGTTGTCAATTATAGTAAGTTTAACAAATTTAGCTTATGAAAAAAATGTATTTTTTGTTTTAGGAATTATATTTTTAGTAATCGGACTTTTGCTTAAATTTAGAAAGCCAAAAATAGGTGGATGGAAATGGGGAAGAAATAGAAACTTGCCTCCTGGAGCTCCTCCACAATCAAGAATAGATGCCTTAATAAGTGAAGCAAAAAAATTTAGAAGATGGGCAGACAGTCAGAGAAATCCAAAATTTTATAGAAGCTGGGCTCATTTTGTCGGCAAGCTGGGCGGAGAATCCAGAATAATGAGAAATTATAATGTCTCAAGCAGGGATATACAAAAAGTTGTAAGAGACTTTATAATTTAAAACTCCTTCTCAAACATAAACATCAATAATTTTTGAATTTACTTTGTAATGCTTAAAAAGTTTTACAATTTCCTCTCTATATTCAACTGGAACCATAAAACTACTTTTCCCTAATTTACGACCATTAAAATTTTCTATTAATCCAATATATCTTTTTCCTTTTGAATTGAATCCATAAATTTTATTTAAAAAAGCTCCCCGATTTTTTCCTATTTTATCCCAAAAAAAGATTATATGTTTTTTTCCCTTAACATAAGAGGCAATATAATTTCCATAAAAAACAATTCCGGTGCTTTCAATACTCTTTCTTAAATCAGCCCAATCTTCTAATTTTCCAACAATAACATTTATTTTATTGTCAATTCCTTTTGTCTTAAATATTAAAGCTTCTCTGCTTTTATAAAAATCATTGACTAAATCTATTATTTCCTTTTCAAAATTTTTAGAGTTTCTTTTAACTTCTATAAAAAAATCTATATCGCTGGACTTCTTTGCTTCTCCCTTTGCAGCCGAACCAAACAGAATTATATCTGAAATATTTTCTATTTTCTTAAAATTATTAATCAAATAAGAAACAAAATAACTTGCATAAGCCTTAATCATTTTTCAATCTCCTTTTTTAAATCAAAAAATAAATTTATCTGTTTTCTTAAAAAATCTTCAGAAACAATTTTTCCATAAGCTAATTCGTTTCTTTCCTTTTCAATTTCACATATAATTTTTAACAAATTGTCCAAATTAGGAATATTTTCAACAGGGCAGACAATTTGGTTTGAAATTAATTTTTTAACATTATCCAATTTTTTCTTAAACCAAAGATGATTTATTTTTACGCCAGATTTTAAAACGTTCTTTTTAACTAAATATTTCTCTATTAAATTAACGCAACCCAAAGATAAAGAAAAAGCAATCCTTCTTTGATGAGCCTTTAACCCTTTAGCATCTTTTAAAGCAGAGTCTATCTCGTCTAAAACTTCTCTGACAATCTCTTCATATCTATTTTCCATTTTAAGACACTTATCTTAAAATAATTAAGACATCTGCCTTTTTAAATTTTTCCATTTTAAGACACTTATCTTAAAATAATTAAGACATCTGCCTTAATTTAAAACCATTTATTCAACCCTTTTTGTTTTGATTTTTCTTTAAATTCCCTTAATTTTTCAAGCTGGTTTTCAATTCTTTCTTCTGAAAAATCGTGCTCCTTAACTAAAATTTCTTTTATTTTTTTTTCATCAACCTCTTCAAATTTAAAATCAGCATTTCTTGCATTTGGCTTATGAAAAAGTTCAAAAATTTCCTGCCAGTCAAATTTATCTTCTTCAGGCAAATTATTAATTTTCTCTTCAAATTCTTTGAAAATTCTGACAGGCGTTTTTAATCTTCTGACAAATTCCAAAGCTTTTTTCTGGCCAATTCCCGGAATTCCTCTCGGATTATAGTCTGTTCCAACTAAAATTCCCAAGCAGATTAATTGATCTAAATTAATCTCCAGATTATTAAAAACATCCTGCAAAATAATAATTTCTGGGTTAATTTCTATATATCCGGAATAAGTTTTTTTTCTTCTGGAAATAGTCAAATTTCTTATAAGCTTCGGCGCTCCAAAAAGCAAGCTGTCATAATCCTGGCTGACTGAAGCATAAATTTCACTTTTATGACGGGCTAAATAAGCAGCTTCTGCTTCTCCTTCTGAAGGCGCCTGCACAACAGGAATGCCCATTGCTTCTAAAAGCTCTTTAGATTCTTCTATCATTTTATCATCTAATCTAATCAACTGACTGCTGTATCTTTTCATTTCTTCAATATCTTCTTCCTGCTTGGCGCTTTCATATTTTCCTTTTGCAATATCGCGCGCCTCTTTTCTTTTTTTGTAAGTTTTTATTTTCTGCTCCGGAGCCTCGCCGTCAAAAACATAAACTAATTTAATACCCTCAGAAAGCAGATTAACATTTCTGTAAAAAATCCCGGACAAATGGCTCGTTATTCTTTTTTTATTATCCATTAAAGGAGTTCCGTCTGGCTGTCTGATTGTAGACAAAAATTGATACAGTGTATTAAATGCATCAACGCAAACTATTTTCCCTTTTAGCTCTGAAATCTGGAGTTCTTTTCTTGGAATGATTTCGCGGATGTTTAAACCCATTTTTAGTTTGAAATTAATTTTTTTAATAAATTAATTATATTATTAAATTCTTCTTTGTTTTTCTCGTAAAATTCAAATTCTATTAAATCTCCGTAATAATTTAGCCTATTTCTTAAATAACTCATTCTTCCAATTAAATATGCCTCTTTCTCATACTTGGGATAAGTTTTATAAAAAAAACTAATTAAGCACTGATGATTTTTTGACCTCAGCCCATTTTTTAACAACAAAGCAGAAAGTAATTCTTTAATTGCTTCATAAAATCCTTCAATAACAAAAGATACATTTTCTTTCGTTGTCTTTTTTTCAGCGAGATTTTTTATTCTTAATTCGGATGCTCTGACTAAAAATTGGATTCTTGAAGGATCAATTTCAACTCGCTTTATAAACTTTATTTCACATTCACTCCAATCCATTATATCAATCATTTTATCTTAAAATATCCTCTCAATTTTATTCCATTTATTACATTATTAAATAAATTGTCGGGCAATTCCCGAATATCTTTATTAATAAAAAGGTCAATCTTATGATTTAATATTTTTTCAAATTTTTTTAAATCTAATTTTTGTTTTTTTGTTGTTGCAATAAAAAGGTCAATATCGCTTTCATGATCATACTCTCCTTTTCTTGCCCCCCCAAACAAAATAATTGTTTCTGGAACAAGAGTCTTTTCAATATAATCTATAAGCCCTATATTCAGCATTTTTTTAATAATAAAAAAAGTTTTCAAAAATTTAGAATAATGGTTTATTATCAACTGGTTATTTTTATCAATTAACTCCTGTTTTTTAAAGTCTTGCATATATCTCTGCACACTAGAGCTTGGGATTTTCGTTTTTTTAGAAATTTCTCTAACACTAAATTTTTGATTTGGATATTCAAATATCAATTCCAAGATTTTGTTCCAATTTTGATTCTTTTGTCCCATTTTATGTACATCTGTGCCATTTTTAGTATTTAAATTTTTCTCTTTTGAAATTTAATCTATACTTTACAAAGAAATCAAATATAAATAATTATCTAAGGTATCACTTCCCTTAAAAAAGTGACAAGTCCCATGATAATTAAAATCAAGCCGGATATTTTATTTAATGTCTCTTCTTTAAATAAATTAGCAAGCCTCGCTGAAAAAAATGCCCCGACAATTCCCCCGACAATTGCAGAAACTAAAAGCAGGAATGGAAAATCAATATAATAAAAATGTGTAAAAGAGCCGGCCAAAGCTATAAAAAACATAATAAAAACAGAGGTTCCTATTGCCTCATGAATTTCAAATCTAAATAATAAAATTAAAAGCAAAAGCAAAGAAATGCCTCCTGCAGCGCCGAGCGCTCCGCCAATTAACCCGACCCCAAGAGAAAGAAAAATCGCGAGCCAAAATTTTAAACTTTTTAATGAAAAATTAAATTCTGATTTAGTTGCCTGTTTAAATTTTCTTTTTCTTCTGAAAAGACCAATTCCCGTAAGTCCGGTAATTAACCCCGTAATTGCAAACAATTCAGATTGCGGTAAAGAAAGAGAAATATAACTTCCGATTATTGCTCCAATAACTGCAAAAATAGATAAAAAAATACCTATCTTAAATTTAATATGATGATATTTTTTATACATTAAAAAAACAACTAAAGCGACAAAAACATCTAAAGCCAAGCTGATTCCAATTAATGAAAAGGCGTCATAATTTAAAAAAAGCAGGATAATCGGAATGAACGCAACTATAGAAGATGCGCCGATGATTCCCGTGATAATTCCCGTAACAAAACCAGCAAGAATAAAAATTAAGCTTTCCATATTTTACCTTTTTTATTAATAATAAAAAGAAAAAAGGTTTTTAAAGTTGTTGTTAAAATAAATTGCGGGCAGGTTCAGTATTCAAAAATTAAATTTAATAGAAGATAAAATAAGAACTGTTCATTTAAGCCATAAAAGGCTCTGTTGAAAAAGTTTTGAGTTCGTAACTTCTTTGGAAATTCATTGTAAAAATAAAGGGCGAGCGTTTGCACGAGAATAATTGATGAGAATCTTTATTAGAATAATCATGAATCAAGGAGCGAGTTGGGCGGTGGAAGGGGGAGCGGAAACAAAAATTGAAATTTTCAACAGAGCCGTCATAAAACTATCTCTTTTAATATAATATTCTTTTTAAAGAGCCAATGGTAAAACTAAAAGATGAAAGACAAGTTTAGTAATGAATTAGAAAATGTCCGCATGTCTCCAATAGTCTCAATAAGTGAAGAAATAAATAAAATTTCTCCCGAATTTGAAAAGGGTGGAAAGCCATTTATAAAATTTCAAAGAGGAGAAATAGATTTTCCGACACCAAGATATATTATTGATGCAGTGAATGAAGGTCTTGAAATGGGGCTTACAAAATATCCTCAATCAGGCGGAGAGAATTTTTTTAAAGATCAAATTCTGGAAAAACTGGCTTGTGAAAATAAAGCATCAGGGTTGTCTAGAGAAAATATTACAGTAACATATGGCGGGCAGGAAGCGCTTGAACTTTCATTTAAATTATTTAAAAAAGGGGCGGGATTTTCTCCATGCTGGAGTTGTGTTCTTGAAAATTTTGTTCCATTCTCAAATATAAATTTCAAAGAAATCCCATTATCAGATGAGTTTGAGATAGATTACAATCTTCTGGAAAAAACAGTTAAGGAAATAGATTTCCTTTATGTAAACACCCCCCATAATCCTACCGGGAAAATTTTTTCAGAAGAAGAGCTTACAAAAGTGGCAGAAATTTGTAATAAAAAGAATGTTCATATTATTTCGGATGAGGCCTATGAAAAGATTGTCTATGATGGCAAGAAACATTTCAGCTTATCCTCATTGCCTCTGGAAAATATAATCAGCGCATTCACTTTATCTAAGACCTATTCTATGACTGGCTGGCGTTTGGGTTATGCGGTTTCAAGAGATACGAGAATTGCAAAATTATTAAGGCTTGGGGAATATTCACAGACTGCAGGAGTTGTTCCTTTCTTGCAATATGCTGGAAAGAAAGCTCTGGAAAATAAAGAAGAAAGTTCAAGAGTCATAAGCAAAATGATGGATGAATATCAAAAGAGAAGAGATCTTTTATATATAGGGTTGAGCAAAATTGAAGGAATAAATGTCAAAAAACCCGAGGGTGCTTTTTATATGTTCCCAAACTTTTCAAAAATAATTCCTTCTGAACTGAAAAATGAAAAAAGAAATCTGTATATCTATAATCTGCTTAAAGAAAACGGAATCGGGGTAGTTTATGGATCTTGCTTTGGGAAGTATTCATCAGATAATGTAAGAATTTCTTTTTCAACAACTCCTATTCCTTTAATTGAAGAAGCAATTTCCCGTATGAAAAAAATTTTTAGAAAATAAATTTAATCAAAGTTATTTTAATTTTCCCTCATGCCTTTTTTAATTTTCTTCAAAGCAGAACGATAATTATTTTTAAAAGCCAGGCCGATTTTGGCGTCAGAACAATACTCAAAAATTTCTTTATACTTGCCAAAACTATTTAATTTATTATATCTTTTATAATCTCTTAACAAGTTTTCTTTTATCTCTCTATCATCAAAAATATTATCAACATTTATTCTGGAAGTTTTAATTGCTTTGACAAATTCAATTTCATTTTCTAATTTAATTTTTTTTTCTAAATTTTCTATTTTTTTCATTTTCCCCTAATGTCTTTTTTAATTTTATCTAACGCAGAATGATAATTATTTTTAAAAGCAGAACCAACCGCATAATCTGGACAACTTGCCCAAGATCTAAAACCTTTTAATGTTGGATAATTAAAATATTTCTTCATAAATTCTTCTTTTATTTGTCTGTCTGCAAATTTATTCTCAATATTAATCCTTGATTTCTTAATAGCGCTGACAAAAGCAAAATAATTTTCTAATTTAATCTTTTTTTCTAAACCTTCTTTCTTTGTCTGCTTTAAAATTCTATCAGCAAGAGCATGGCCGTAATCAGTGTTTCCACTGCCGGAAAGCTCAATGTCAGAGTGATAATTCTTAACTTGTTTTTTTATTCCGTTAGTCATAATTTATATATAGATAACTAATATTTAAATGTTTCCTTTCTGTTATTTAAAAGGAGTAACAAAATAGGAAGGTTTATAAAGATTAAAGAGATTAATCTAACATGGAAGAAATATCAATTATTGCCAATTCTGGAAGCGCGATTTTAAGCGGAGCATATGCTCTTCAAAATAGATTTGGAAATATAAAAAAATCAATTAAAGAAAAATATCCAAAAATAGGAAAAATTTATGAAAAAATTAGCCCAACAATAGAACATTTTTGCTATGGGTTTAGTGCAACTGCTTTAGGATATGCCCTAAAAGGAATATGCCAAGAAAATGAATTCATAAAAGAATTTATGACATTGAATAATCTATCTAATAGTCCAGTTGAAAATTATGGTCTAATTGCTGCAGGAGGAGCAACCGCGCTTGATTTTGGATGGGAATTAGAACAAAATATTGAAAGAAAAAAATTTCAACCGGCGCAATTTCTTGGAACTTGCGCAGGAGTTTTAACAGGAATAGCAATAAATAATTTAGAAGGAATTTTAAAATGAAATGACGTCCTTATATAAAATTTTAAAGGGCATGAACACTTGTGTTTTTGCGACGGGATTAACTGGAAGTTTATATTTAGCAGGGCCGTATACAAGTCAAAAAATTTCTCAAAACAATTCACCAAAAATAGAAAACCAAGCTTATATTAAAAAAATTTTGGAAAAAGAAAGAAAAAGAGCAGGAATTAAAGAGAACATAAAAATAAATGTCTTCTTGAACAATGGATGGGAAGCATATTCGCAAAAAATTGGAAAAGAAGAATATAAAATAATTTTACCTTATAAAGATTCAAATTTATCGGATTTAAGACATGAGCTTTATCACATCGCAGACGGACATTTCAACGGAGGAGAAACAAAATCCAGTATCAGGTATGCATTAGAATATTTATTTTGGCACGAACCTCAAGCAACAATTTATCAATTAACAGGATTAAAATTATAAAATGAAAAAAACACTATTAACATTATTAACTGCAGCCACTTTACTCACTGGAGGAATAAACAATTCCCAAGGTCAAAATTCTAAAGTGTTTAATAATAAAATATTAATTTATGGAGATTCAAATCATCAATCTGAAAAACAGGAAAATTTTATGATAAGTTTAATTGATTCTTTGAAAAAACAAGGGTATAATTATTTTGCAACTGAACTTCCAGAAAAGTATGATGAATCATATCAAAAATATTTTTCCAGCAAAAAAGAAGACAAAGATTCCATAATAAATCTTTTTTTAGAATGGCGTCCTTCAAATATAGAATTAAATATGTGTTATGAATTTTACAAACAAGGATTCAAAGTAGTTCCAATAGATACAACTTATGAAGAGTTGGAGAGATATTCACTAGATGAAGAAGGAAACATCGTAACAGAATTGAATAATAGAGACCCTTATATGGCAAAAAACATAGAAAAAATATTAGAAAAAGATTCTTCTGCTAAAATAATTGTTTCTGTCGGGGCCCTTCATGCAGCAGAAAATTCTATTATAGAGGCATTTTATAGAAAAACTAGAATAATTTTAAAAAATTCAACTATGACCGAAATTTTAAAACAAAAAGGGCATGGTATAGAAACAATTTATTTAAAAGATGAAAGCTCTCCTCTTCTGGAGACACTTCTTGGATCAAATGAATATTTTGACAAAATAGTTTATTTGGAGTAAAATTATAAAATAAATCTAAAACCCTCAATTCAACATTACAGAATTTAAATTCCTAAAGTGCTCTGCTCGCGCTTTGTCTCGTAATTATTTTAGTGAATTTTTAAGTTTCTCTCGCCAAAACGCTCGTCGCCTGTAATAACCTTGGCATTAATAAGATTTGCCGTCGCTAATATTATTGCGTCAGCCATGCCCCAATTTTTAATCTTCTTTTTATTTTCAAAATTTATTTTTCCAGCAGATAAAGCAATTTTTATATTCATGCTGATGATTTTAGTTGAAGACATGATAAAATTAAAGTCCTCTTCAAAAGTAAGATTCTCTCTTTTGTATTTTTCTGAAAGTTCTGCTATTGAAATAGAAGAAGTGGCCGCTTTTCCACTTTCTATAAATTGCTTTGCTTTTTCTCCTTCTTTAGTTCCCCTAAAATATTCAACCCAAGCATAAGAATCTATAACAAATTCATAACTCATGAGCATTTGCCCTATCTTTTTCTTGAAATTTCTTTAATTTTGAATTTAATCCAAATCTGGTTTTTGAAATATTGCCTGATTTTTGCAATATTCTAATTATAACTTCCTCTACGCTTCTGGCTTTCATTTTATCTTTTAAATTTGACAATATTTGTAAAGTATTCTCTTTTATAGCAATTGTAGTATCCATAACTATAGATATAGCTATAACTATATAAATCTTTCTGTTTTAAATTATAATGTTTAAGCATTTTAGAAAGAGAAAAACATGAAGAATAATTAAAAAATATAAAAACCCTTTTTACAATCTTATTTCATGAAACTCTCATTCATCCCAATAGATTATTCATATTTTGATTTTGAAGGAAGGAACTATGCAAAAATAATTGGGAGAGATGAAAATGGAAAACGCGTCTGCATAATTGATTCCTGCCCCATTTATCTCTGGGCAATATTAAAAGACAAATTAGTCAAGCAAAAAATTGATTCTTTAATAAAGGAAATAGAAAAAATAAGCTTAGACACAAAAGGAAGAGAAACAAAAGTTGAAAAAGTTGAGCTTCATGACAAAAAGTTTTTAGGAAAAAAAGTTAAAACGCTAAAAATTTTCGCGACAAATTACAAAGACCTTCATGATATTGCAGATAAACTCGGAATGCCGGAAATAGAAAAAAGAAGAGGATATGATTTAGGGTTTATAACTCACTATATTATTGAAAAAAAACTAAAACCTCTTTCTTGGTATGAAATTGAAGGAAAAATGCTCAATAATTCAAATGAATTCGGAGGAATAGATTCTGTTTTAGAAGTTGATTTTGTAATCAAAGTCCAAAAAATAAAAGAAATAGAAACTAAAAAATTCAGACCAAAAGTTTTAGCTTATGATATTGAAACAGATGCTTTTAAAATTGGCGAAGGAGAAATTTTAATGATTTCTTTAGTTTCAGACGAATTCAAAAAAGTGCTGACTTATAAATCACCAAAAGAAATTGAAACAAATTTAGAGTATGTTGAATATGTCAAAGATGAAACTGAACTCTTGGAAAAATTCGTGGAATATGTTAAAAAGATTTCTCCTGATTTTTTAGTAGGCTATTATTCTGACGGATTTGATTTGCCTTACCTAAAAGCGCGGGCAGAAAAATTCAATGTAAAATTATCTTTGGGATTGGATGATTCACAGCCAAAATTCAGCCGTGGAATAAACATCACCGCTAAAATCAACGGAATTGCCCACATTGACATTTTAAAATTTATAAGAAGCGTTTATTCTCAGTATATGCAGTCTGAAACTCTTTCATTAAACGAAGTTGCAAAAGAATTTTTAGGCGATACAAAAAAAGATTTTAAATTCAAACACTCATCAAAAATAGCTCAGGACGAATGGGAAAAATATTACGAATATAATTTGCATGATTCTATTTTAACATTTAAATTATTTGAAAAATTGTGGCCTGATTTATCTGAATTTACAAAAATTATCCAAGAACCAATATTTGATGTGTCAAGAAACGGAATGTCTGCAAATGTTGAAGATTATATAATCCATCATCTTAAAAAATTTAATGAAATTCCTGAAAAAAGACCAATGTATGACGAAATTTCAGAAAGAAAAGCAAGGGAAAAATATCAGGGTGCCTTTGTTTTTCAGCCAACTCCGGGATTATATGAAAACTTGGCAATTTTTGATTTCACAAGCATGCATGCAAGTATTATTGTCAGCTACAATATCTCAAAATCTACTTTGCTCCAAAAAAAAGAAGAAGATAGTTATGAATCGCCTGAATTAGAGCTTAATGGGAAAAAAACAAAATTTTATTTTTCAAAAAAATCCGGATTTTTTCCTGAACTGCTTAGGGAAATAGTTGAATTAAGAAAGAAATATAAAAGAGAACTTAAACCAGACGCTATAAACCCAATATTAAAAGCAAGAAGCAATGCTTTCAAATTACTGGCAAATGCTTATTACGGCTATTTGGGTTTTTTTGGAGCAAGATATTATTGCATTGAAGCCGCTGCATCAACTCTTGCTTTTGTAAGAAAATACAATCAAGAAACAATAGAAAAAGTAATAAAAGAAGGGTATAAAGTTATTTTTGGAGATACAGATTCCGTCGGATTTTCATTAAACAAAAAAAGCAAAGGCGAAACCCTTAAATTTTTAAAAAAACTTAATGAAAAACTGCCTGGAATTATGGAGTTGGAATTAGAAGATTTTTATAAAAGAGGCATTTGGGTTGCGAAAAGAACAGGAGAAGCTGGCGCAAAGAAAAAATATGCTTTAATTGACGAGCATGGAAAATTAAAAATAAGGGGGTTTGAAACAGTCAGAAGAGATTGGTGCGCTCTTGCAAGAGAAGTGCAAAATAATGTCATAAAACAGATTTTAAATGACGGAAATGAAAAAAAAGCATTAGAATATGTAAAAGAAATAATAAAACAAATCAAAGAAAGAAAAATCAATAAAGAAAAAATAATGATTAGAACTCAACTAAAAAAACCAATCTCGGAGTACAGAAACATCTCTCCGCATGTAATTGCAGCAAAAAAAATGGAAGAACAGGAAATTCCAGTGACTCAGGGAAATCTGGTTGAATATTATATTGCAGAAACAAGAGACAAAAAAAAATTAGTCAGGGAAAAAGTAAAACTTCCAAATGAAAAAGGGGAATATAATTTAGAATATTATTTAACTCATCAAATTCTTCCGGCAGTTGAAAATATTTTTCAGGTGTTTAATGTGAATGTGAAAGAAATTGTGGATGGAAAGAAGCAAATGACGCTTGGGGAGTTTTGAATTTATTAAGATAAAGATAATAAATTTTTTCAAAACAAAAAACTGATGCTAACAGCAGGTTTGCGCAATGCTTATTCTTTTTTTCATAGGACAATTTTTCTTTTAAATTAAATTTATTTTTTCAAACAAATTTTGAAAGTTAAGACGCACTGCGCAAACCTGCAAATGTTGGGCGCAATTTTTAGGACAGACGACACAGCAGACAGAGAAGAAAAATTATTTAGAAAAAATTTGCATTTCAGTATGACTATTGAAATATCCATTGAGACAATTCTTTACGTTGGGACAACAATAATGCTGACACTTTCTCTTGCAGTTGTATTGACAGTTTATTTTCTTCATCGCAATTATTTGAAACAGACAGAAAAAAACTCTATAATCATACGACAAAAACTCCTAACTAACTGACAATCAACAAATTAACAGGAGAGTGTTAGTAACTTTTAAAAAGAACTCTTGCACAATTCAAATTGTTTTTACTTTTGCCTTCAATGATGGAAAATTTTAAATAGAGTGCTTTCTTTAAGAAAGTATGACCCTTTATGAAATTTGCAACGAATTATATGGAAAGCTTTATGCAATGATAGACAGGACTAACATAAAATCAAATGGTGGAAGTCAAAACGGCACTTCCAAATTGGAAGCTGAAGCAGCCAGAGAACATATTGAGATACGTCCCGGAGCGGGGCATGGTTGGAGAATTAAAAATTTAAATGCTTATTGCAAACGTCCGGAAGTCATAGAAGCAATAAAAAATTTTTCCAAATATGATTTGATTGCAAAAAGGTAAAGGCAATATAACCCAAAGAAAAATTAAGTGCCATACGAAATTCCTATTCTCATAATTCCGTTAGCGGGAGGCTACCTTTTTCTTTCTAAAAGCATATTTTTAAGTCACCGCTATAAGTCTCTCAGTTCCCAAGAAATTCTCTTCGATGCAACAATTTACGGAATTTTCTTCCTTTTTGGAGCATATTTGCTTAGGCAGACCGCGTACTATTATTGGGAATCATTATTTAATTATGCTGACACGGTGCTAAGAAAATTTTTCTTTCCCCACTATGCAATATTTTTGGGAACTGCTTTGATTAGTTTTGTTATTGCATTTTTTTTCACGTACCCTGTAAACTTAATTTTTAAACATACATGGTTAAATTACCACAGATTCATCATTTCTATAAGAAAGTACGGGGATGAACTAGAACGATTTCTTTTAGATGCTTCTTTGAATCAAAAAATTATTTCAATTTCTCTTAGTGATAATAAGGTGTACATTGGTTTTGCCATAACAGTGAGCGCACCTCAAAAAACGAACTATGTGGAGATACTTCCTTTAGCGAGTGGATATAGGGAAACTGAGAGTAAAATATTGTGGATTACAACCCCTTACGAATCTGTAATAGACGCTATAACAAATGAGGACACTCTCCCATTAGACAAATTCAAAATTGTTATGAATCAGGACAAAATACAATCTGCATCTTTTTTTGACCCAGAAGTTTATAATAAGTTTCAAGAGGATATGAAAAAGAAACCCCCTAAAAAAAATAAAACTGACGCCCAACAAGGGCTTTAATGCAAGCGGGGTGACGTGCAATTTTTTAGCTTGTGCTGTTTAGTTAATTTTATTTTGGACGACAGAGACGAGGTTTTTATTCCCGCCTGCATAAAGCCCGAGCGTTTGCGCGAGACAAACTAAAATATTTATTAAAACAAATTACGAGCACAGACGGGAGCAGGAACGTTAGCAAAAAATTCAGGAGACAGATGATAGAAATAATCAGATAAAAAATCACTCAAACACCAACAACAAAGCCATCACTAAAATTCCGGCTATGAAAGCAATTAATTGTAAAATAGCATTCCAAATTTTTGGCTCTTTATTCAATTCGGGGATTAAATCACTTCCAGCAATATAAATAAACCCGCCAATTGCAATCGGAACTAAAAATGTTTCAATACCTTCAACAACTCCCGACAATAACAAAGCTATAACCGCCCCGATAACTGCCGCCAGCGCAGTGACGAAATTCATCAATAGAGCTTTTCTTTTTGAAAATCCTCCATGAAGCAAAATCCCAAAATCTCCAATTTCCTGAGGAATTTCATGCAATATAACTGCAAAAGTTGTAATAATACCCAAGGGAATACTTACGATATAACTCGCAGCAATTATTAAGCCATCTAAAAAATTATGAAATGCGTCGCCAACTAAATTCATTATTGCAAACGAGTGCACATGTTTTTTTGGAGCAACATGGCAATGGTGCCAAAAGATTACTTTTTCTATTATAAAAAAAATCACAAGACCCAATAAAATAAAAATGGGAATTTTTAAGCTAAATCCCGCTTCTTCTATAATTTCGGGGAGCAAATGCAAAAAAGCGCCGGCGAACAAAGCACCGGCAGAAAAAGCCACAAAATAAATTAAAATTTTTTCCAGTTTTTTAGAATTTAAGAAAAGTGTAAAAATGCCTATTAAAGAAACTAAACTAACAATTAAGACGCTAATCAAAGCATACAGCCAGACTTCTAACATAAAAAATTAAATTAAAATGAATATTTAAAGTTTTATAAAATAAAGTTTCTTTATCTAATCATGAAAAAAATAAATCCAAAGCCAGAATTTCTAGAAAAAATGAAAAAACTTCTTAGCCAAGCTGATTTTGAAAAATATGAAAGAATAATTCAAGAACCATTATTAAATTCAATCAGGTGCAATACTTTAAAAATTTCTCCAGAAGAATTAAAAAAAAGATTAGAAGAAAAGGGGTGGAAAATTTCACAGCCTTGGAAAGAACATCCTGAAATAATGATCGTTGGGAATGAATTACAACCGGGAGAACTTGGCCGTTCTATTGAGCATTTGTTAGGTTATTATTATATTCAGGAATTAGCGAGCATGCTTTCTATAATCGCGCTTGCTCCAAAACAAAATGAATTAATTCTTGATTTATGCGCTTCTCCTGGAAGCAAAACAACTCAAATGGCTTCGCAAATGAAAAATACAGGAACAATAATTGCAAATGATGTAAATATTAAAAGAATACAAATTTTAGCATCAAATTTAGAGAGATGCGGAGTCACTAACACAATCATCACAAGAGACGACGGCATTAGACTTTGCGAAAAATTTAAATTACAAGATTTGAAATTTGATAAAATTTTATTAGATGCTCCTTGTTCAGGAGAAGGAACAATGAGAAGCTCTCCAAAAACTTGTTTGATGTGGAATCAAAATACAATTAAATCTTTATCAAAACTGCAAAAAAAACTTTTTAAAAATGCTTTTGAAATTCTAAAACCCAACGGAGAAATAGTTTATTCAACCTGCACGCATGCTCCAGAAGAAAATGAAGAGGTTGTTGATTTTGCATTAAAAGAATTTAAAGATAAAATTAAAATTGAAGAAATAAAATTGCCGGTTAAATGCAGACCTGGTTTAATAGAATGGACGAGCGACTTCGCGAAATATCCTCCTAGAAGCAAATTTGAAAAATCTGAGCGAGGTCGGGAGCTGGGCAATAAATATAATGAAAAAGTTAAATTTTGCGCGAGAATTTACCCGCAAGACAATAATAGTGAAGGATTTTTTGTAGCAAAATTCAGGAGGGTGAAATGATCCACATACTCTCTAACCAAGAAACCCGGGAAATTCTTTCAAAACTCAAAGAGCAGTTTGGGATAAAAGAAATTCCCGGCAAACTAATAAAAATTGGAAAAGAAAAAATTTATTTATTTAACGGGGATTTTTCAGAAGAGCAAATAGAAAATTTAGAAAAAATTACTTTTATTGAAAAAACTGGAGTTTATATTGGAGCAATTTTCTTGCCAACTGATGAAATAAGATTAAGCATAGAAGGGACGCAAATTTTTAAAGACCAAATAACAAAAAATATTTTTGAAATAAATAATGAACAATTAGAAAATTGGATGTTTGGAAGAGAATTAAATATTAAAACAGGTTTAAGAGGAATAATTGCAATTAAACATCAAGATGATTTTTTAGGATGCGGAAAAGCTTCAGAAAATAAAATAGGAAATTTCATTCCCAAAAGCAGGAGATTGAGGAGCAAAGCAGTTTAAAGAGATTTTAAGAAAATTTTCACAAAAGAAAATTTAATTTTATCCTGTAATCTGATAGCTTTTACATTTATCTCCTTATTTTTATAATGTAAAAAAATTGTTTGGATTTTATCTTCTGAAATAATAATTTCATTGGCAATATTTTCATTTGTTGAAATTATATACTTAAATTTTTCCGGCTTTCCAATTAAAATATTTGCAACCTTTTTATTTTCAATACTAAAATAAAATTCTTTAATCTCTCCCTCATCCATCATAATCTCAATCAGAACATTCCCATTATTAATAAAAAGATTCGCCGGTTTAGGAATAATCACCTCACTTGATTGCAATTCTTCATTCAATGAAGGAACATCATCAAAAAAATCATCAATTGTTTCATAATCTCGAGCCATCACTGGAGAGAACAAAAATAATCCAATGATTAAAACCAAAAATAATTTAAATCTCATAATAAAAATTAAACAACAGATTATTTAAAGGTTATTGAAATCTTAATGGGATAAATAAAAAATTATTTAACAAACTCAACATTTTCCATTTTTTCAAATTCTTTATCCATTTCTTTCATTAATTGTTTGACTGGCTTTTTGAATTTGTGAGTTCCAAAAGTTTCTTTTAAGACATTTTCTTTCTCTTCTTTTTTTAACTTACCTTTTACCATACATAAATAATATAATTCTGCCATATAAACATTTCTATTTTTCAAAACAAATAATTTTAAACCCTCTCATCTAATTTTAATCATGACAGAAAAACAATACGGCGGAGTAACTGGCAGAAAAACAGGAGAAAGCTCAATAAAAAATAGTGAAAAATTTAACAAAAAAAACAACATAGATAATAATGCTTTGGGCAGGCGGCGGGGGAGCCGAGCGCTTTCGCGAGATATTATTCCGGAGGTAAATTTGAAAAACCCGAGCGAGGGTGCGAGCGAAGCGCTGGCGAGCGACTTTGCAAGACAAACATTACAAACTCAAAACGAGCGGGGTCGGGAGTTGGGTGGAGCTGAATCAAAGATATCAAATCAACAAAAAATCCTAAAAGCAGGAAAAATAGCATCTGAAGTTAAAGAATATGCAAAAACAATTATAAAAAAACAAATGCCTCTTTTAGAAATTGCAGAAAAAATTGAAAACAAAATCCGAGAATTAGGGGGCAAGCCTGCCTTTCCCGTTAACACTTCAATAAATGAAATTGCTGCTCATTACACTCCAAGCGTAAACGATTCTTCAATTGCTTACGGATTATTAAAAGTAGATTTAGGAGTTCATATTGACGGCTGGATAGCAGACACTGCAATACCTTTTGATTTGGAAAATTCAGAACAAAACGAAAAACTCATTCAGGCAAGCAAAGATGCTTTAGAAAATGCGATAGAACTTGTTTCTAAAAAAATTTTTAAAAAAGAAATTTTAACAACTGGAGAAATAGGAAAAAAAATTCAGGAAACAATTGAATCCAAAGGATTTTCACCAATAATAAATCTTTCAGGACACCAAATTGAACAATATAATCTTCACGCAGGATTAACAATTCCGAATATAGACAACAAATCCACAGAAATAATTTCGCCAGGTTCTTATGCAATTGAGCCATTTGTAACCAACGGAAATGGAAAAATCAAAGATGGAAAACCCTCTGGAATTTATATGCTGACAAATCCCAGAACTCCAAGAACGCCAATAGCAAGAGAAGTCTTAAATTATATAAGCGAAGAATATCAGACCCTGCCTTTTTGCTCGCGCTGGATTCACAAAAAATTTGGAGCAAAAACATTATTTGCATTAAAACAACTTGAAGAAAATGGAAGTTTGCATCAATTTCCGCAATTAGTTGAATCTTCTAATTCAAAAGTCGCGCAGACAGAACATACAATTTTAATTGATGACGGAAAAGTTATTGTGACGACGAGATAAATTACTTTTGAATTCCTCTATTAAATAGAAACCCTCTTTAAAACAATTTAATTTTTAAATAAACTCAATGCTTTTCTGATTTCCCAGCCTTCGGAAGTTGGTAAATTTTTCCAGGCGCCTATTTTATAATAACTATGCATTACACCTGCGTCTGTCATATCAAATAATCTCGCTATCAAAGACCAAGATTCTTTTTTAAAAATTTCTTTATTTTCTTCTGCAATTTGATATTGAGCTATCTGGCGCGGAAACACGCTCTTTCTTTTTTGCGTTTTTTTCTTTAAATCCTCAGGCTCCAATTCAAAATAATCAGCTAAAGTCCTGCAAACAAAATCTGCTGTTTTATTAAATTGCTCTTCTTTTTTATTAAATTGCTCTTCTTTTAAAATTTTCACAGGTTTTACATAGCCCTCTTCTAAAGAACTAAAAAATCCTCTGATTGCTTTTCCCTCATAAGAATTTAAATTTTTCCAAAATTCTATAAGTTTATAACTATGTATTACTGTTGCATGAGACAAGTCCCTAAATAAAAAAGCAGTTAAATTCCAGTATTCCCTTCCAAAAATTTTTTTATTTTCGTTGGAAATTTGGTACTCGCATAATTGCTTGGGAAAAATTATCGCCCGCTTCTTATTCTCTCTGTTTAACAATCTCTCCGGAGAGATGTCAAAATATTCAGAAACCTTAGAAAGAAAATAATTTGCTTTTTCATAAACCTGTTCTCTTTGTTTCGGAGAAAACATTCTGCTTTTCCTATTTCTTTCAAATTCAGTTAAACGCGCTTCTAAAAGTTCCATGAAAATGGGAAAATTATTTAATTTTTAAAGATAATTGTAATTGAATCTCTGTTGAAAATGTTTTGAATTCGTAATTTTTTTGGAAATCCATTATAAAAATAAAGGGTGGGTGCTTGCCTTTAGGCAAGCTTTAGCGAGAATTTGAATTCAAAACAAAAGCAAAAAATAAATTTTTGCGAGACTAACTTTTGCGAACGCGAGCAGGAAGGGTTTGGAATTCTCGCAAAAATAAAAAGATTTTCAACAAAGCCAATCAATTAAAATGATACTTAAACCAGCCTTCTTGAAAATTTTCATAATTTACTTCGAGGGTCTCTCCTTTATCAAAAATTTTGTTTTCTGAAAACCATTCAAAATTAATCTTATCTCCAACAATTCTCATATATTTTAAGGGAATTCCGATATAACTGGCATCTTTCCCCCTGAATTCAACTTTAATGTTTTTCTCCAATATCTCATCGTATTCTGTCCAATAAGAATTTACAGAATCTAACCTTATCAACAAATCTCCTTTATTAAATTTGGAAATATGCTGCGGTTTTTGCTTTTTAATTTTCATTAAGAATTACCCCAAATAACTGCCTTCCTGCATCGGCGTCGCAGATTTTGCAGATTTCAAAAATTGCTCTTCAACTTTTTTATAAACTTTAATTGTATTTGTAGTTACACTTGGTTTAATTTTACTAAGAGCTTCTTCAAAATGTTTTTTGTGAACTTTATCAGTATCCATATTTTCCCTTAAAGAAAGAATAGCAGCTTCTCTTACAAATGCTTCAAGGTCAGCGCCGGTATATCCTTCTGCTTTTTTTGCAAGATAATATAATAATTTATCTTTATCACTTAAACTTTTGAAATCAATTTTATTTTTATTTTTTAATTTGTTTAAATCTTCTTCGTTAAGAGATTTATCAGAAGCCATCTTAGAATAAGTAAAATTAATTTTTTCATTCTTAAATGTGTCATCTAATTCTTTAATTTCTTCTTTAGTAAGTGTAATAGGCATATTTTTTGTATGAATTTTTAAGATATTTTCTCTTCCAATTTCATCAGGAGCATTTACTAATAAAATTTTGTCAAATCTTCCTGGACGCAAAATCGCAGGATCAAGCATATCTGGTCTGTTAGTCGCGCCAATAACTAAAATATCATTTACATCTTCAATGCCGTCCATTTCAGCGAGCATCTGGTTTAAAACTCTTTCAGTAACTTTTGTTCCCTGCTCCATTCCTCTTTTTCCTGCAAGTGAATCAATTTCATCAAAGAAAACAATGCATGGTGCAACTTGTCTCGCACGTTCAAAAATTTTTCTCATTCCTTCTTCTGATTTGCCGACCCACATACTCAACAGCGACGGCCCTTTAACCTGAATAAAATTTGCTTCTGATTCTTTTGCAACTGCTTTAGCCAATAAAGTTTTCCCGGTTCCCGGAGGACCATAAAGCAAAATTCCTTTAGAAGGCCGAATTCCCAATCTCTTAAAACTTTCCGGATGTTTAATTGGCCATTCAACTGCTTCTCTTAATTCACGCTTAACGTCTTCCAAACCACCGACGTCATTCCAATTGATGTTGGGAGTTTCAACAAGAACTTCTCTCATTGCGCTCGGACGCACAACTTTCAAAGCTTCTAAAAAATCAGAATAATGAATTTTTAATTTGTCGAGTAAATGCTGGGGAATTTTTTCTTCTTCATCTAATTTCATTTGAGGAAGCAATCCTCTTAAAACTACCATTGCTGCTTCTTTAGCCAAAGCTTCTAAATCAGCGCCGACAAAACCATGCGTCACAGAAGCAAGGTCTTCTAATTTAACATCTTTTGTCAACGGCATTCCCCTTGTATGAATTTTTAAAATACTTAATCTTCCTCCTTTACTTGGAGCGCCAATACTAATTTCCCTGTCAAATCTTCCGGGCCTTCTAAGCGCAGGATCAATTGCATTTATTCTGTTGGTTGCGCCAATCACAATAACTTTGCCGCGAGCTTTTAGACCATCCATCATCGTTAACAACTGGCTTACAACTCTACGCTCTACTTCTCCTCCAACATCTTCTCTCTTAGGAGCAATTGCATCAAGTTCATCAATAAAAATAATTGAAGGCGCATTTTTTTCTGCGCTTTCAAAAATATCTCTAATTTTTTTTTCAGATTCCCCATAAAACTTTGACATAACTTCCGGACCATTAAGTAAAATAAAATTAGCATCTGTCTCCGTCGCAACTGCTTTAGCTAATAATGTTTTTCCTGTTCCCGGAGGACCATGTAATAAAACACCTTTTGGAGATTCTATTCCTAATTTTTCAAAAATCTCAGGATGTTTTAAAGGGATTTCAACCATCTCGCGAATTTTTTTAATTTCTTCTTCCAAACCCCCGATATCTTCATAATTAATTCCTGGAGCATCTTCTTCAGAAACTTCAACTGCTTTTGGATTTAAAGTAATCTCAGTATTTTCTGTAATTATTACCGGCTGAACAGGAGAAGCGTTTACAATAAGAAATTTAATTTGAGTAATTCCTCTTCCAAGGGTTCCCATACCCATATTTCCGAGCATATCACCGAGCATGCCTCCAAATTCGTCCCCAAATTCATCAGACAATAAATCTTTTCGTTTTTGAACTCCTCCGAGAATAACTAAATCTCCTTTAACAACTATTCTGCCTAAAAGTCCTCTTCTTAAACTATTGGAATCTGCCTGAACCATAATTCCTTTTTGAGCCGGAGCAATTATAATTTTTTTTGCTTCTTTAATATTTGCTTTAGAAATTTTAACAATTTCTCCAATGCTTGTTCTTGCATTTCTCCTTAAAATTCCGTCTACACGAATAATCTTTTCTCCAATATCTGAAGGGTATGCCCTGTCTACAATTGCAACAGTTTCCCGGTTTCCCTTAATTGTTATAATATCTCCTCTGGTAATTCCCAACTCTTTCATCGTAGCGCTGTCTATTCTCGCAATTCCTTTGTAAACATCGTCCTGCATTGCTTCAACAACATTTAACTGAATTTCTTTTTCTGTCATTTTATCTGTCGTCCTCAATATTTTTTTTAATTATTTGATTTTTATTTCTCTCTGGATGCGCTGAATCTGAGAATTGTTTTGAATGGACAAATTTTCCGTCCTTCAAAATTTTAATTTCTCTTGTTTTAATAACTCGAGCATTTGAATTTCCATCTAAATTAGGAGTATTAAAATTCAAACTTAATCTTCCCATATTTTCAAAAGATAATTTAACCATTTCATTCATTTTATTTTGCTGTTCATTCATGAAATTAACTATCTCCATTGGAATAGAAACAGCGTAGCTATTTCCAACAAGCCTCATTTTAACCTGAAATTCTTTATTTCGCAAATTTATAAATTTATTGTATTCTGATTCATCAGCAGGATGAATTATTTTCTCGCTACATTTTTTATTAGGACATAGCATTGTTCTGAATATAAATCCATTTTTAGAAATCTCCGACTTTTCCATTTTAGAATTGCATTTCCCGCACAAAATTTTTTGGTCAAATATGTCTGTCATTTAAATTTTTTCCATTTTCATTTATTTTGTTCATTGAATATGAAACCACATCATAGAGGTGGTTGGATGAAAAAAGGTAATAAGTGTATATACACTCATTGTATACACATAGAAATATACACTTTATAAATGTTTCGGAGATTTGGGTTTTGAAAATTAATTTTCATAAATATTTTTTCTGTGTCCAACTTTCAGAATAATAATTGCTTCTTTTTCCCTTATAATATCTGCGACAACCCTTAAATCTCCTATTCTTAATTTAAATCCTTGTGTTCCAACTAATTTCTCAAAAAATCTAAATGGGTTTTCTTTACAATCTTGAAGTTTATTCCAGATTCTTTCTTTAATTTCTTTTTCAAGTTTATTTAAATCATGAAGCGCCCTCTTTTCAAAAACTAATTTATACATTTTATAAACCGAGAATTTTCTTTGCTTCTGCTTCTGTATAAAACTCTCCTTTCTTAATTCTTTCTCTTGCTTCTTTAATTTCCTTAATTGTTTTTTGTGATAATTTTGGCTCATTTTCGCATAACCTCGCTATACAAATTAGTTTTCTAATTAATTCATCATAACTTTCATTTTTGTATTGCTTGAATTTATCCAATTCTCCTTTTGTTTGGATATTCAAACGGACTGTTGTTTCCATTTCATTTCGTGTCGTTTCGTGTCTGTGCTTTATAGCTTTGACTTGATTTGACTTTAGGTATACCTTTGTATACATATGTAGATTATTTAAATGTTTTGATTTGAGAAAAAATTGACTTATCCAGAAATAAAACTATTTTTAAGATAACCAATTCTTAGTCAAATTCTCTTTATTACTCGCTTTGAGATTACAAAATTTATGGGCGCAAACCCCATTTCCCACACTTGTCTTACCGCCCTTACTATATGGATTAGGTCTATGGTCTGCTTCAAAATCCACCCAATCAACATGTTTGTTACAGTGCCAACAAATTTCTTTCCACCCCGCATCATTCCAATTGCATTTAAAGACAATATTATCTTCTTCATGCACTATTATCTCAGGAACAATTACTCTCCCTTCTTCATCAAATTCTAAGGTCATTTTTATTTTTCCTTACAATCTTTAACAGAACAATTATCCTTTAATAATTTAATTGTATTTTTCAATATATAAATTCACTTCACACTTTCTTTAATCAGCTTCGCCATTGTTGATAAAAATTCTTCCGCCCTCTTCTGCCACAAATCAATATCAGCGCCCTTTAAATCAGTTATTTTTCCATGAGAAATTTCTTTATGAAGCGCGAGAAGTTCCCGATACCACTGAACATATTCTATTTTTAATTTTTTGTTATTAACAAAATTTCGCGCAAGCTCTTCCGGAATATGTTCTGGCGAGGGCGGAGAAACATTTGCCGAAATCAAAGCAGCGTGGGCAGAATCAACCATGCACCAATATAAACCTTCAATAGCATTTAATTCTGCTGCTTTGCTTCGCGCAAGATGCGCCGGAGCTCTTTGAAGATTATTATAAATTGCTTCAGGGGTTGATTTTATTTTTCCCTGAATTAATAAAAATTTCAACGGGTCAAAAAATCCGGCCATATCAACTAAAGCTTCTCCATTTCTAAGAATATTTAAAATAATTGGATCGCCCCGCATTAAATCCTGCCACCAGGTTGTTAATTTTACCGTATTAATATGAAGACTTGTTTGATAAGGATTTGTTCTTAAAATCGCATCAAGCTCCTGCCTATACCAAGCAGTTAATTCCTGATCCCATTTTATAGACGCGTCGTCAATTACGATTATAATATCAATATCTGAACCGACAGTTTGCGTTTTTTTTGCCGTTGAGCCAAAAAGAATAATTGATTTTATTGCCTTTTCAAATTTTTTATAAGCCTTTGTTGCAAAATCCATTGCAATTTCATGCTCGCTTTTTAATTTCAAAGTCGGAATGTTTTTTAAATTGCTTTTTTCAGTTCTCTTTTTTTTATTCACCATTATGCAAAATTTCCTGTTTTGTATCTTTATGCAAAATTTCCTGTTTTGTATCTTTATGCAAAATTTCCTGTTTTGTATCTATGAAGATTTTTAATTTTCATTTTTTTATTATATACTTTAATATTTAATTAATAATTTTTGCTGATTTTAAAGTATTCTTAGGCAAATTCTTGCTTGCATTTAATATTTCTATGCCCAAGGTTTTTCCATTTTTATCTAAATCTATATTTATTGATTCATTAAGAGAAATAGTCTGAGCTACTTCCCCTTTTGAAATTTCTTTAAAATAAATATACCCTGCATCTGCTTCTGAATCATAAGTGATTTTCATTTCCAAATAAGAGTTATAATCTTTATAAATTTACCCTCTTTAGCATAAACAATTTTTAATAATTTATTATTTATTTTCTTGTATGCTTCTATCTTATTTTCTTTAGAAATAATATAATCTGGAAAAATTAATTGTTTCTTTAATTTGCTGGAACGTTATTTCTCTTTCTTCTATTCTTTGTTTTGCATGATTAATTAGGAGAATTTTCATATTATATACTTCAAAATATATATTTCAGTTTTTAAATTTAGTGAATTTAAGGATTTATAATTTATTATTTATTAAAGATCATTTAAAAAATCATTCCATTCCTCTCCCGCTCATCCTGTTTCCTTCTCCGCCTCCGCCTCTTTGTCCGCCAAGTTCAAAAGGTAAATTTGAAAATCCTGCTCCAAACATTTCATAATGCACTCCTGGAAGCATGTTCCCATGACCTGAAAAATATCCTTGCTGTAATCCAATTGCCTGATTCCAATAAGGACCGACGCCGTCCTGATAAATTGGCGAGCCAAAAGCCTCTAAAAGCGGGACATACGGAGAAGTTCCAAACTGCTGAATAAATCCTCCAGCTTCAACAATAGTTCTTCCTTTAAATCCCTGTTTTTCTAACTCTTCTAAATATTGTTTAATTGGAACATTTCCCATTCCGGGAGGCAGATGAGAATCATAACTTCCAAAATTATCTGTTAAATGAAGGTGTTTTATATGCGGAGCCATGGCTTGAAATTCTTTTAGTAAATCTTTTTCCGTGAATCCGTGTTTTCTGTGAATGTTGAGATGCCCGACGTCAAAAGTCAGTCCAATTGATTTGTCTGCTTGTTTTTCAGCTTCTGATTTAGAAAGACCATCTTTAACAGCATTTTTTACAAATTGTTCTTTTGATAATAAAATTAATTTGTTCATTTCTTCTCCGGTTGAAAACGCAAACCCCGGATAAAGATTTTCAATAGAAATTACAGGAGCTTTTTCTCCAAATTTTTTAAAGGCATCAAAAGCAACATTTCCAAAAGTCGTTGCAGATTTTTCATTTGCAAAATCCTCCATGCGGGAATATACTTTTGGAGCAAGTACAGGAGTCTTTAAATTATGCATTAAATTTTGCACTGCTTCTGACTGCGCCATAATATCGCCTGGATGAATTTTATCTAATTCCCCTTGATACTTGCTTCTGATTTCAGTTAAAAATTTTCTCTGTTCCGGCGATCCATATTTATACGATTTACTAAATAAACCGCTCAAATGCTCTTCTATATCTTCCAAATAAGTTTGGGCATTCATAAAATGATTATATGCCCGTCTTTGCACTGGATCCTCATTAAGATATTCTTTTAATTTTTCAGGAGTCATTTTTTTTTCAGCCATTTCTTTTATAAAATGCGAAATCTGAGGGGAATTATTTCTAAGAATTTCATCTGCTCTTTCTTTTTGAAATAAAAGCTGTGATATAGAATTGTCCCATTCAGAATGATTCTGTACAGTTATTTGTTTTTCCGGAGAAATAATTTTTCCTTTTTCAAGAGGAATTTCCTGATAATATTCGTTTTTCATCTCTTTAATTTCTCCTCTAAGTATTTTTTTTTCAATATCCGGCTTTAACTCCATCATAGATTCTCTGCCAGGATAATATTTAATTTCCTCTTTAATTGCAGTCATCTGTCCTGTTTCTTGGTTTATTGCGGTCAGCTTTTCAATTTTTTTTCCTTCAGGAGTCATTTTCCATTCTGTTCCGCCAATATTTGTAGCATGAACTACTACCGGAATATTTCCCAGAGAATCGGCTTCATGCGCTTTTGCAATAACATCTTTTAATTGATATTCAACAGCTTGCCTGTTAGATTCACTCCATCCACCCTCGGCAATTCCAGACGGCTCAACAAGAGGCGAATGAACAGAAATTTTGGCTCCGGTTAATTTAGCCATACGCTTTATTTCTTTAAAGTGCTGTTTAGGAATAGCTTCAAAAATTTTCGGGTCTATTGCTCCAACTTCTATCGGGACAACTCCCTGCCTTAAAATTTTGTCTAACTCAACTATTTGATTTGCGATTGTTGGATTTGTTGTTGCTCCAAGCGACGACGCAGCGACATGATAACCCGTAAAAACATCTCCGTAGCTTGGTTTAAAACTACTATACCCTCCCTGATAAATATTCTCTATATTATAATTAGTCATATTGAATAAACAATTAAATTATTTATATACTTAACGAGAGGGAGTTCTGTTGAAAAAACCTGCTTCGCAGAAATTAAGAAGATTACCCTAAAAGAAAATTTTAGAAAGTCCGATTAATCCTGCGCCGATTATTCTTTAAAATATTTTTTATACAAATCTGAATTTTCTTGAATATCCATTGCAGAATATTTAACTTCCCCATTTATTTCATTTGAAAGATATAAGGTTCTGCTTACCCCAAACCCATCAGGCTGTTGGATAAATAAATCCATGTACCCGTCGTTATTTATATCATTGATTAGGCGTATGTCTATAGAACTTCTTTCACACCCACTAAAAACCATTCCACCAATTGCTAAAGGTAAAATTACATTTTTTGTGAATTTGTTTCTTAAATTTTTCATCCCCCTTCTACTCCCTCTCTCTTTATAAACATTTCGTTACTTTGGAATTAATACGGATTTAACTAAAAGACAATAAATTTTTTAAAGCTGAATTCATTAAATAAAACATGGAAACAAAACAAATTTCTCTTGAAGAAATTTATCAAAAACTTCTTGAAATAAATGCAAATATTAAAAAATTTAAAAAAATAGAGCAGTATCTTGAAGATTTAGAGTTTGCAAAAAGAACAGAAGAAGCTTGGAAAGAAATTGATGAAGGCAAATATACAGAATATTCTTCTCCAGATGAATTCTTAAAGACTCTTAAAAAATGAGAATAAAAGAAACTGATTCTTTTAAAAGAATAAAATCTAAATTAGATAAAAGTTATTTGGAAAGAGTTGAGAAGATAATCTCAAAGATAATTCAAAATCCTGAGATTGGAAAACCAATGCAAAATAATAGAAAGGGAACAAGAGAAGTTTATATCAGCCCATTTAGATTATCTTATTCTTATAATTTAAATGAAAAAGTTTTAACATTATTAGATTTTTATCATAAAGATGAACAATAAAAATAAAATTAACGAGGCGTATACGCTCTCTTAGATTTTGCAATATATTTGGACCCTCGCTCAGAAAATCCATCTTTTGGTCTTGATTCACCAGCATGCATTAAATTTTTAGATTCGTTTTGTAATTCTTCTTTTAGCCTTGATTCACCAAAATGTATTAAATTTTTAGATTCATTCTGCAATCTTTGATTTGATTTGGGCAGATAATCCTCCTGAATTTGGTGATATTTTTCATCTTTTTTTTCTTGTTTTAAAGAATAAAAATTTTCTTGTTTATCTTCAGGATTTTCTTGCAAAGGCGCAGATGATGCAATTTTTTCTAAATCCGACGATTCTTGAAAAGCTTTTAATTTTTTTAAAACGGGTGAAAAATCTTCCAATTCAATTAAAGAATCTATAAACTTATTTTCCTCAATTATTTTTTTAGGGTTTTTTGTTTTTTTACTATCTTCAGTTTTTAACTTCAAATCTTTTATAGCTTTTGCTAATTTTTTCAATTCTTTAGCAGACAATTTTACTTTTTTGTTTCGTTCAATATTTTTATTGAGCGAGTGAAAATTTCCTATTTTCTCATTTAAAGGCATAAAATATATAAGGAATGCTTATATATAAAATTTATGAAAAAGGGGCTGAAAAAAATTAGTATTCTTATTATTTTAGCTGGCTTTTTTTTTATTTTAAATTCTTCTTTTGCAATTATTACGGGAAATGTTATCAGCAAAAAAGTTGATGTTCTGGATTCATTTATAGGAATAATGTTTCTTGTCAGCGGGCTTGCATTGTTCGTAGTTAGCGAGCTTGAATCAAAAATATCTGTGTATGATGCTTTTAAAGGAAAAACTCCAAAGAGAAAAGAAGAATTTTATCATATGACAGACCCTTCATTATATTTTAGCAGAGTTGGAAATGTCAGCTTAAATGAATTTAAAAGAGGGGTAAAAGAAATTGAAAATGACCCTGAATTAATGCAATTAGTTAGGGAAGAGTATGGTTCGCAGCTTTTAGAAAAAGAATCTAAAGGAAAACTCTTGGAAAGAAATATTGCTGAAGAATTTTTAAAAGTTTTATATTCCGGAAAAATTCCAAGAGAAAAAAAAGAATTAATTACAAAAGAAGAAATTTCTGAGATTAGAAGAGCATTTGACTCAGGCTGGGCAGGAACTCCGAATATAAAACAATCAAGAGTTTTAAAAGAATATGGCTTTGCTTATATTCCCAAATCAGGACATGGAGAAATTTATTCAAAGAAGAATCCAAATATAAGAATACTTGCTTCATCAACTCCGAGCGACGTAAATGCAGGAAAAAATGTTGCAAGACAAATAGTTAGTCTGCTGAAAAAGACCGGTTAGATATCTGACTTTATAAATAATTTATATAATTTATCCGCTTCCTCGCTTTTGAGTAGGAGATATGCTAAATTTCTTTTGCCGAGATTTTCTGCCAGATAATTTAAAACTTGATTATATTTTTCTTTTGGGTCAGAAGAAACCGCTTTTTTTGTTTCAATTTCATGCCTTGAACAATATCTTATAATAATAGGAAAGTTTTCAAAAGAATCAGCAAAAACCGCATCTAAGGGCCGTTTAGAATTAATCTCTTTTATTTTTTTCGTAAAATAAATATCAGATTCAAAAGATGAATTTTTATCAGATTCAACTAAATGAATTTTTGTTTTTCCAGCCATCTTTCACAAGAAATATCTCAGGATTATAAATCTTTCTAATGTTTTAATTTCAAAATGATTACAAGCTGGGAGTGAAATTAATTTATTTTTTTAATAAATTTATCTGCTATTCACAATTGGAGCAATGAGAGGTAATTATCTCTTTATATCCAAGCAATTCTCTTGCTTCATTAGAGCTTATAAAATATTTTTTATAATTTTCTTTTTCACTATGATAACAAAATTTTAATTTTTTTTCTTTGGCAAGTTTGTCTAATTCAGCGTAATATAAATTCTTGTATTCCATAAAAGAACTTGCTCTTTCATCATACATTTCCTTTACTCCATAATTTGGGTTTTCGTTTAACTCATCCATTAAATATTCGCATTCATTTTTAAGAGTTTTTCTTTCTTTGTTCAGAAAAAATAATCTTGACAAATCCCTGCATTCACACTTGCCATTTGATTTTTTTAGAGAGTAAATATATTCCTTTATTTCCATTATGCAAAACCTCCTGTTTTGTATTGTTATGAAAAATTTATTTTTCATTTTTATTTTTTGAAGATTGGCGCAATTAATTGATTGCAATTAGAGCAATGCACGCAGACAATTTTCTTTTTATTTAATAATTTTTCAACTCTTTTATAGGTTGTTGGTTGTTTATTATAATTATTTTTTTCATTGTGATAATATAATTTTAGTTTCTTGTTCTTAATTAATAAATTTAACTCCAAATTATGTTCATTAAAAAAACTTATACGCTCATATATTTTTTGTTCATAAATGTCTCTTACTTCGTCATCTCCTTTATGAATTCCGGATAAAGAATCAAATAAATCATTGCAGAGAGTCTCAAGTTCTTTTCTTTCTTCTGCTAAAGAATGCAGTCTTACTAAATTTTTACATTTGCAAAATTTGCTTTTTTTATAAAGTTTTGAGAGATAAAATTCATTTTTGCTCATTTGTTTGGATTTCATTTTTTTAATATCAACTCCAGAGCTTTTTCATAATCTTTTTGCGCTTCTTTCTTTTTGTCCAAAAGTTTTATTAAAATGTCCCCTTTTGTTTTGTACAGCTCGGGATTGCTGGGAGACAATTCTATGGATTTATTATAATCCTCCAGCGCTTTTGACAGCTCTCCTCTTTTATAGAGCATTTCTCCCAGCGTAGCGCGCGCTTCAAAAAAGTTTTCTTCAAATTCTATTGCATAATTGTAACTGTCAAGCGCTCTTTCGTCTTTGCCAAGGCATTTGTAAACATCTCCTTCATATTTATTAGTTCGTGGGTCTGTAATATCCGCGTTCATAGCTTTAGTGATGTATTTCATTGCTTCCTCGCATTTTTCCTGTTTATATAAATGAATTCCAATTGTCCTATCTGCTATTCCTAAAAATTTTTCTTTATCCAGAGGAGTTACGTTTTTATTTTTTTCAAGGGTTGGGTATAATTTTTTATCTTGTTCTATTCCTAAAAATAATTCCCAGCCAAAGGTTTCAGAATCCAAATCATATTCTATAAAATAATGATCGTCGGCCTTTTTTGCAGTTATTGGAAGCCCTGCTTTTTCAGCGATTTCAAAATATAAAACAAGAAAATTGTAAGAATTCATTTTTTTTGTTTCAAGAGCTTTATGAAGCAAGACATCCGGATCGCTGAAATAAATAAAATTATGCGCTCTGAAAATTTCCGAAATATTTTTTAGGTTATTGAGCGCCTGTTCTTTTTTTAATTCTTCTGCCACACCTTCAATGTTAACCTCTTTTTTTGCATTATTAATTATTGAATCTAAATTCTTATAATGAAAAGGCAGTACCTTAAACCCCGCTTCTTTTTCTAAATCAAGAATTTTTCTTGCATAATGAAATATCTCCCTTTTAGGAGTGTTTGCACTATCTGATTCCATTTCATTAACTTGCGCATTTGCTAAATTTGTAAAACTGTTTAAGCCATTTAAAGAAACTATCAAACTTCCCGCAGCAAAAAATCTCTTTAAATATTGCAGTTTAGAACTACTTTGTACCATTCTTAGCTGAAGGATATGAATATTATAAATCTTTCGTAAAGTATTAATTTTAAAGTTACTACACTACAGAAAGATATTTAAATATCTAAATAGATTATTAGAGTATGAAAACCCTAAATAAACTTTTACTAACGATGGCTTTAGCAGGTTTAAGCTATAATTCTTATTCTCAGGATACAATCAAAACTGCAGACGGATATACGGTAAAAAATAAAGAAGGACATATTATTCAGGATGTTGTGAAAAAAGGAAAAGGGGAAGGGGTTTATGAATATGACGCTGGAAAATTAACAAAATTAACAATATTTAGTGAAGGCATGAAAACCCGATTATATAATTACAATGAAAAAGGGCAGTTAATGACCGAGACAATTTATAATAAAGAAGGAAAAATAAAGGAAGTTATAAATAGGGAATTATTAAAATGAAAACTCTCTCAAAACTTTTAACTGGAACATTTTTGGTAACAACATTAGGATTAGCTTTGCCTAACGAGGTTAAAGCGCAAAAACCTGCAGGAGTTGCAATTGCATATTTAAGTTCTCGCCTTAATTTAAGAAAAGTTTCTTTAGAAATTGATTCTATTTCAACATATGATCTTTGCATTGATTCTATAAAAACAAATTTTAAAGCAAAAGTGCCTTACACAACTTTACTAAAGGGAGAAGATTTTCTTTTACCGCCGGCAAAAACTTTCTTTTTAACCTACAACAAAAATAAAGAAGCAGTTGTAATTCCGGTTAATTTTAATTTTGAGGGGGCATACGTCCATAAAGATTCAGAAGCTGCAATGAGAAAAGAATTAAAGAAATATGTAAAAGAGTCATTTAAATTAACAGCTCCCGTTGATTATGGATCAGAAGAAATGCTTGGTGAGATACTTGAAACAAAAAGAAAATGAAAGGAAAAGAAAAATGAAAACCCTTTCAAGAATTTTGGTCGGAACGGCTCTAATAACGGGGTTAAACGGATGTTATCCGTTGCAGCATGCAATTAAACTAAAAAAATATGAGCCATTGTCAAAAGAACAAAAAGACAGTTTGCTTAACAAACTTAATCCGGGATTGAAAGAATATTTGAAAGATGTATATGTAATTGATGAAAAAGATTTAGGAAAAAATTCATATGCTCATACACACTATAATAAAAAAACAACAATATGTTTTTCAGAAGAGTTCAAAAATAAATCTGGAAGTCATTTTCACGAAGCTGCTCATGTAAGGAACTATGCTTTAGATAAACATAAATCAGATTTTTCAAAAAGATGGAAAAAAATTGCAGATTTTAAATATGGAAAAAAAAATATAAAAAATGTTTGGTATTCTTGGCCATTTATCTTAAAGGATATTACCTGGAAAGATGGAACAGATAATCCAAAAAATGGTTTATTAAATCCTTATTCTTCAACATCAAAAAATGAAGACGCAGCGGAGTTTGTCGGATGTTTAAGTTATGATAAAAATCCCGAAGATATAGAAGAATTAGATAAAAATTATACAACTGATAGTCTTGCGCTTACAAAAGAAGTTTCAGAATACAAATCTGAAATGGACTCTTATTCATTCCTAAAAAATTCCCTATTATCAAAACCTTTTTTGTCAGCAAGGGATTCTTTGCAGCTGAAATTATATTCTTCACAACTAACTCTTTGTTCTTCGATTATTGAGCTATCTTCATTCATATTAGAATCAAAATCTTCACGTAATGCTTCATCTTTAGAAAATTATTCAAGACTTTATCCCCTTTATTTCGCAGACACAACTGATTCAAGATATCAGCAAAAACTTGATTTGCTTGAAGAATATAATTTTTTAACCAAAGCCGAGCATGACACTTTAAGTGAAAAACTTGGAAGCTTGTATTATTTAAGAGAAAAAGATTTAGAAAAACCAAAAGATAAATCAGGAAAATGAAAACTCTGAAAAATTTAATTAAAATTGCAGTCCCCGTTTTAGTATTAAGCGCTAGTAATTTTAAAAGTTACGGACAGGATACCCTAAAGACGAAAGAGGGATATGAAATATCTTTTGGAAATTGGCAAACTTTAACATATAATAAAAAAAATCAATTAATGAAGAAATTTTTAAAAAATGGAGATTTCAAACATACTCATTTTTATGAATATGACGATAAAGGACAAAGAATTAAAGACGAATGGTTTATAACTTATAAAAATGAAAAGTCAGAAAAAGAAATAACCAGTTTATATTTCTATAATTCAAATGGCAATGTAAATATGGAAATAAGAATTGATAAAAAAGGGGAAAACGAAGTTATCAAATATAATTCAAAATAAAACTTTTTCAAAGATAACTCTGCTCGCTAATTCGATTTTTTATTTTTCTAAATATAACTAACCATTCCGTGTGCTTTTTTGTAAGTGTTAAATAAATTAAATACTTTTTCATCTGCCTTTTTTACAGCCAAGGGTCTTATTAATTCAGCCTCTATCCAGCTCTCTTTTTTAATTGGTTTTTCTTTAATTTTAATTTCTGTATCTTCCTTTTTTTCGTCTGATTTTTTCGGTTTCTTTTCATAAACTCCGATTAATGCTAAAAATGGATTCACTTCTGAACTTTTCTTTTCTTTTTCAGCCTCTTCATCTTTTTCATTTAAAAAAGAATCTATTTCTTCCTGCAATCTTCCCAAGCTGTCTGTTGTTGCGCCTTCAATCAATCCAAAAACATCTTCTAAATCAGATTTTGAAATCTCCAGATTTAATTTTTCTATCTCGTCGTCATTTAAAACATATGCTCTGAATGTTACTGTTGTTTTTCCTCCAAAAGAATAGTGCGCCTGCTGTTGGCTTACTCTCTGTGGAATTCCCCTGAAATAAAAATCAACTAAAATGCAGATATTATAATTTCTCTTTTGTTTTTTTAAAAAATTGTCTTTTGCAAATTCCTGGGGAAGGTCTCCTGCAAATGCTGAAGATTTAATGTCAAGTTTTGATTTTCCAAATAAAGTCAGCTCAAGAAGAATTGTATTAAAAGTTTTGACTAAATCAACGCTTCTGCCGGCTTCTTTTTGTTCAAGCTGCTGCGCAGATTTTAAATATGGTTTTGCCCAGCGGGAATAAAGCTTTAAACTGTTTACCTGACTTCTTAAATAATTTTTTTCTAATTCATATCTTTTTTTTAATTCATTTTCAGATTGAGCCAGCCAAATATTAAATTCCTGTATTCTGGGTTTCAAAATTCTTTTAACACGTTCATTTAAATCAAGTTTGTCAGCCTCTTTTTCATTTGATATAGACAAAAAAGCATCAATTAAAGTTACAAATCCCGCCTGACCTAATGCCATTGATTTTATAGAAGAATTTCCTTTTTGCATATCAACTTTATCCATCCAAATTTGTTTCAGAGAAAGCACAGCAGCTTCGTGGATTAGCCTGTCTTTTGATTTAAGTCCGCCGTATTGCTGTAATCTTGTTTTAAAATCTTTTAAGTCATAAATTAAATTTAAAACACTTCTTAAAACAACGTTAATATCTGCTAAAATTTTTGTTCCTTGCTGCTGCATAATTGTTGCTCTCTGGCCAAGCTCGCCAAAATGGCCGGAACCCGGAGAGGAAGTAAAGTTGTCAATTAATTTTTCTGTTTTTAATCCAAAATCATTCATTAAATCTGTAATAAAAAAATAAATCGGCTCTAATCCCTCTGAAGATGAATCGTATCCAATTACATGTTCTGCCTCGGGCTTTCCCTTTTTTTTATAATGCTCGCTGATTCTCTGAATAATCTCGTGAATTGATTCTACCATGAATATTAATATATTTTAGTATTTAAAAAAGGTTTCTAATTTGGTTTTGTTAAAAAAATTTAATGCACTCAATTTTTGTGAGAGAAATAAATTAAAAAAATTAATAATTAGAAAAACTATCTTGGGTGGTGGAAGGGGGAGCGAAGCGCTGGTTGGTGGGGCTTCCTAATCAAATCCAAAAACTTGGTCGGGAGTTGGGTGGGGCAAACAACTCAACAAGAAAAAATTCTTAACAAATCAACAAAATAACTAAATTTATAAATAATTCATTTGTTAATTATTCATGGGCTGGTTTAAAAAAAAGAATAAAGTTTTAGATTTAACAAGATATAAAGAAAAATTTCCTGAAGAAGAATCACAAGAAAATGAGGTAAAAAATTTAACTCCAAATTCTAATTCACAAGCTGCGTCGGAAAATCCTGCAAGCAGTGGAAGTTCGGGAGGATTTCTTGGAAACTTCTTTGGCTTTGGAGGTTCAAGCAGTTCTGCAGAAAACATGCCTCAAACAGCCTCGGAACCCCCATCTTCTGATTTAGAAGATAGACGGCAAAAACTTGTAAAAAGATTAACTTACATGACGGATCAAATTGAAAATCTTTCAAATCAGATTTATAGACTGCAGCAGAGAGTTGAAGTTTTGGAAAAAAAGGCAGATGCGGGAAGATTTTAAATTCCTGGAAAAATCTGACTCTGTTGAAAAAGTTTTGAGTTCGTAACTTTCTTTGGCAATTAATTATAAAAGTGAATGACGAGAGTAATTCTGGGTGGAGGAAGGGGGAGCCGAGCAATTACGAAAGTGACAAATTTTGATTTAAAAATAATTTATTAATAACAGCTTTCGTGATTGGGAGTAAAGCGCTGGTGGGTGGGGCAAATGACTTCGCAAGACAAACTTATTTTATTTTTATTAATCGCGAGCGAGGTCGGGAGTAGATTAGAATTCAAAACGAAATGTAAAAAAGAGATTTTCAACAGAGCCAAGAATACAGAAACTTTTATATAGTTCTTTCATTTTAAAGTGATTACGAAAATGGCAATTAAAAAAATCCTTAAAAATTTGGGAATAATTTTATCATGAACTTAACTAAAAAGCAAATACTTTCTGTTCTGTTAGCAGGACCGATAGGTTTTTGTTTTGGAATGGCTCTGAGAATGGGACTTGGTTCAATAGAAAGAGAACTTGAAAAATATAATGTGGATAGTTTTTCAAAAACAGATACTCTAAAAATAGATACAACCTTTGCGAAAAGAGGAGAAATTTACACAGATACTTTAGTGAATTATTCCATGATCTTAAAAAAAGAAATTTATTTTAAATCATCTCGCGACGGATTTTGTTCAAAAGGTTCTCTATTTGTTAAAAATAAAGAAATATCCAGATATAAATTATTAAAAAATGGTCTTGCTTCGGAAGAAGTTTTCTGGCAAAACAATGAAACCAAAACTTATCATCTAAATGGAGATTTTATTGGCAAAGGATTTAAATTAGACGGGCTTGAATTACGAGTTAATGGGTTTAAATCTGCTTTCGGACAGGAAGACAGCATATTAAATTTGCCTGCATCCAATTCACAAAACAAGAATTACAAAACAATTTATACACGAGATACAAAAGAAGGAAAAATTTTATTGAATAATTTAAAGCCAGAAGTTAATGAATACTTAAATAAAATAAAAGAATATAAAAAACTAAATGGCTCCTGAAAGATTAATTTTATTAAGCCATCGGGCTTTTTTGATTTGTGAAAATATTTGATGAAAAATTTCTTGAAAGCAGAATTTAAATTAAAAATATTAAAATACAATCTTTTGATAACGGCTTTGTCTGGAGTTTGATTTTTTTAGTAATGTTCTTGGGAAATTCAAATAAAAATTAGGGGTGGGTTTTCGAGCTTTAGCTCGAACTTGGAGTGGGAATTAGAAAAAAATCAAAACATCAATTTCAAAACAATTCCGGATAAAGCCTTGATAACCTAAACTTTAATAATCTAAAAAAAATTTTCAATGGGGCTGCGCGGATTTGAACCGCGGTCGCCAGGTCCCAAACCTGGAATACTACCAGGCTATACTACAGCCCCATGATATTTAATGAATTTTAAAAGATTAATAAAGTTTGCGATGAAAATTTATTAAATTCAAAAAACCAATAATCCGGCTCTGTCCGGAGTTTTAGATTTTTCACTAAATTTTGGAAATTCAAATAAAAATTAAGGGCGGGTCTCGTCTGAAAGACGAGGTAGAGTGGGAATTTGAAAAATCAAAAACTCCAATTTGAAAACAATTCCGGACAGAGCCAATAATCCAAACATTTTAAAAACAAGATTTCTAATCTAATAATATCTCACATGGTAAAAACAAAAAAAATAAAATCAGCGGGAAGGTTTGGGGCAAGATACGGAAAGACTCCGAAAGCAAGACTTGTTAAAGTTGAAGAAAAACAAAGAAAAAAACAAAAATGCCCTTTTTGTAAAAGATTAGGCGCAAAAAGATCCTCTAAAGGAATTTGGAATTGTCCTAAATGCAAGAAAAAATTTGCGTCCGGAGCATTTTATTTAGAGAACTAAATACCCTAATAATTTAAAAGTTATAAACGAGAGACCACAAAACAAGATGAAAACATTAAAAAACACAATTAAATTAATAAAACAAATTTCAATTAAAGAAATTAAACAATAAAAAATGATAACCTACAAATGTTTCAATTGTAAAAGTAAAATAAAAGACGAAGATCTAAAAAAAAGATTTGTTTGTCCTGCTTGTGGAAGCAAAATTTTTTACAAGCAAAGAACAAAAATCAAAAAAGTAAAAGCCGAATGACTTCACGGAGGAGAAAATTAATTAGATAAATTATATAAATAACCGAGTGGGCTTACGAGCTGAATAAAGTGGTTTTGCGGGACAATCTATTAAAAATTTGAATAAAAAAATTTATCATTAGATACATTAAACAAAATGCAATCAAATAATAAAATGACAAACGATAAAAATATTCAGGAAGTGCAATTTTTAGAGCAAAATCTTCAGAACCTGCTTTTTCAAAAACAAGCTTTTCAAATGGAGCTGACAGAAACTCAGTCTGCTTTAAAAGAAATAGAAAATTCTCAAGACGATGCTTACAAATTAATTGGCCAACTGATGATTAAAATTTCAAAATCAAAAATAAAAGAAGAGCTTTCTGACAAGGAGAAAATATTAAATTTAAAAATTAAAAATTTTGAAAAACAAGAAAAATATCTTTCTGAAAAACTTGAACAAATAAGAAAACAAATAATAAACGAATAAATATGCTCTGTTCGGAGTTTTGAGTTTTTACTAAATCTTGGAAATTCAAATATCTGTGAATATTAAATTCAGCTTAACTTTTAAAATGTTTTTATGACGACAATTCCTTTTATCCCGAAGCTGGGCTGGAAGGGGGGAGTAGAAGCGCTGGGGGCGAGAGATTTCACGAGATTTCATCACGAAGTCAAATTTGAAAAGTCCGAGTGAGGTCTCGAGTAAGGGCAATTTTGCGGGCAAAGCAACGAGCAATTTCGTTGTTCAAGAAAAATCAAAACTCCAATTTCAAAACAATTCCTACTCCCAATCACGAAAGCTGTTATTGATAAATTATTTTTAAATTAAAATTTGTCCCTTTCGTAATTGCTCGAACAAAGCAAAAAAAATAATATATATCTTAAACCCGAAATATTTATAAATCCATTCTATCATAATTTAATATGGTTTTAGACAGAATAAAAAGAGCTTTTTCAAACGCGCTTGGTGAATCCGGGGAAGATGAATATCTTGAGATTGATTTAGAGAGCGAGAATGTAAAAGGAAGCAAAATCATTGTAAAATTATTTACACTAAATCAATACGAAGATGTAAATGTAATCTTAAATGCTTTAAGAGACGGATATACTATCGCAATTGTTGATTTTAGAGTTTTGAAACAAAAAGACCCTATTGAATTGAAAAGAGCAGTTTCAAAAATAAAAAAAACAGTTGATGCCCTTGAGGGCAGTATAGCAGGACATGAAAATCTTATTGTTGCAACGCCTTCTTTTGCCAAAATTCATAAAGAACTTCCTCCTGTAAAACCTGCTAAAAGCAAGTTTGATGATTATTAAGTAGGTTTGATTCTTGGTTTATTAAAGAGAGATTTTAGAATTTTCATATCAGTAAATCAAAGTCACTCAAATTTTTTTGAGATTGTACCATAAAAGTATTTCTATATCTTAATTTTATTTGTTTTAATTAATCAACCTCAATTTATAATTAATTAATCCAACTTTTCAAACCTTTCTGACACGATAATTTTCTTAGCGAAGCATTATGCGGAACGCTGATGCGAAGTCATCTCATTCGAGCGATAGCGAGCGACTTCGTGGTAGGCAGTAACTAAAAAATAAAAAAAGATAAAATATGCCGTGCGAGGTCGGGAGTAGAGCAAGTTCACGGAGGGTAAATTATTTTATCCCAATGCTGGGTCGGAGGAGGGGGAGCGAAGCGCTGGGGGTGAGCAAAAAAACTCCGCGAGAGAAACTTAAAAAATCAAATCTTCGCAATACTAAACACAGTTTTCAAAGCCACAATTATCATCGCAGGAATAAATAATATTAATAAAGCCCCAAAAATAGAAGAAACAACATCCCCAAGCCCAAGACCAATTAAAGACCCTGACACGCTTTCTTTTCCAAACTTGCTTACTATTACTAATACTGCTCCGGCAATAAGAAAAGTATGACTTTCTTCCCCTTCTACTTTTATGAAACTTCCAACAACTATTCCTATAAGAACTAAAAGTCCGTAAATTTGCGCGCTGTATGTAACTAAATATGGAATTTTAATTAGAGTAGTAAACACGCCGACCATAACTGCAAGCACGACCCCAACTAAAAAAGACCACGCCCCGATAATGTTTTCTTTAGATTTTAATACCATTTTATAATATTGTTTCTAATTTCATTTCATATAAATATTTTTCTATTTAAAAAAATTTGTTGAAAATTCATAATGACATCCTCCGCACCCTAAAGTGCGAACGACTTTGATTTTAATTAATTCCGAAGGCATTTATAAAAAATAGAAATCGGGGTCGGGAGTTGCGGTTTCCTTGGTTAATTTCCATCGGGGAGGTGGTAGGCAGTAACTAAAAATAAATAATAAAAATAAAAGATCTCTGGGCTGGAAGGCAGGGGAACGAAGTGCTGGTGGGTGGGGCAAAAGACTTCACAAAAGAAACTTAAAAAATAAAACAAATAAAAAATTACGTGCGAGGTCGGAAGTATGGTGGGCGAACTACTCCATTTTAAAAAAGGGAGATTTCTTTTTTATTAACCTATCATCTCAATATAAAAAAATTTATAAAGAGGGTTTTATCAATATTAAGATGTTAAAGAAATTTTTGCTCATCTTTTTTTTATTTTTATTTGCTATGCAATTTGTTTTAGCTGGAGATACAGAAATTAAAATTAAAACCCCGGAATTTACCGAAATTCATTTAACTATTTTAGATCCCGACGCAGATTATAGCGCTTATGCAATTTACAAACAAACTTCTAATGCATATGGAGATGCAACTTTTATTTATTCTGGAGAAGAACTTATTTTTGATTTAATGGTTGTTTTAAAAAAATCAGACAAGACAATTTCATCTGAAAAATATAGAAATAACTATATTGCAGGAGAGCCCGTTTATTTAGAAATTATTCCTGAGGGATATGAATTAAAAGAAACTCCAACACTTTCCGGGACAAATGGAGGGAACGTAGAGAGTACTAATATAACCAATAATATAACCAACATTACAGAAATTAATCAAACAACAGATGAAACAAATTTAACTTCTAACGAAACTTTAACAGAGGAAAAGTCAGGATTTCTTGGCGCTTTTTTAAATTTAGGAAAAAAAGACAAAGCTGAAAAAACAGATGAAGAAAGCAAATTTTCTTTTAAATGGTTATATTATATTATAGGGGTTGCTTTATTAGCAGCAGTTGTTTTCTTTATTTTTAGATATGCTCCAAAGAGAGGACCTATCAAAGTTACAAAATTGAGCGAAGTTAACAAGCCAAAATTTTCTGTTTCCGAAGCGAATGATATGGAGGAGCTTATTTCAGACGCCGAAAAAAGAATAAAATCCGCGCAAAGGGATTTGGAAAATCTTAAGAAGCTTTCTAGAAGATGAAAAATAAATTTTTCAAAATAAAAAACAGGAGTTTTTCATAAAGATAAAAAATTGTGAGTTGGAATTTGCATTAATTTATTTTAATATTTAATTTTTGAATATTAAATTTCAGCAAATTCACTCGCATCTGACTCACTCGTCCTCTAAAGCCCTAAAATACACAAATCAACATATCTTTTGAATAATGGAAATCTTTATAAAGTGTCATAATTAAAGAATTACATCAAAAATGAGAAATAAAAGTTTGTCTTTGATGATTGCAAGTATTTTTGCAATGGTATTTGTTTTAGGTTTTCTTAGTGCAACAGTTGCTTTTACAGGAGTTTCTGGCAATACAACTACTCTTGAATATTCAACCAGCGCTCAAACAGTTACAATTTCATTTCAAGCGCAAGATGTTGATTCAGGAGCTGATACTGATAATCTAGATAATCTTCTTTTTACGACTGTACCTGTAACTTTAACAAGCGGTCCAAACAATTTTAATTCTGCATCTACTATTATTGGCGTTATTACTTCTTTAACAGATAGTACTACAAGCACCCAAATGTCTTTAACATTTACTGTTCCAGCTTCTCAAACTCTTGGAAATTATTTAGGGACTTTAATTTTAAGCGGAGATGAGCCAACAGGAGCACCTTTAACTCCCGTTAATTTAGGAATCCAGATAAAGATAGTAGATACAACTAAACCAGTAATTACTATAACTGGAAGTTCTCTTGAATATGTCGCTCTTGGAGGAACATATACTAACGCTGGCGCAACAGCAACTGATAATTTTGATTCAGCTATAACTGTTACTTCTGTGTCTACTGTTAATACTCTTGTTGCAGGAACATACACAGTAATTTATAGCGCGCAAGATTCAAATGGAAATATTGCAATTCAAAAAACAAGAACAGTAGTTGTATATGAAAACTTTTGTACAGCTGGCTCAAGTGACACTAATTTAGCTTTGGCTGTTGATATTACAAATAAAGGAACTGGAGAGGATGATGAATGGTTGCCTTTAGATACAATTGAAATTGAAGTTGAATTTGATAATAACAGAGTTTCTACAAATGGATTATATGATATAAATGACCTTACATTTAAATTAGGAATATTTGACAGCACTGGAAAAAATATTGCTGGAGATATGATTTGGATAAGTGAAGATGCAGAGGAATTTGAATTTGGAGATGTTGATGAAGGAGATGACGCTAAACATACTTTTATATTCAGAATAAACCCTGCAGAATTTAGCGCTGACGGAAATTATGATGTTAAAATAAAAGCATTTCCATCTGGAAAAGAAGCTACAGATTGTATTTCTCAGTCAAGTGATTTGACAAGTTTTGGAACATCAAAATACGAAGCAGATATTTCAATTAATTTGCCTGGTGATGATGAAGCAGTTGTTGTTGATAAAGAAACGTTGCCTTTACCTGCAACAACACAATGTGAACAAAAAGTTACTTTTTCAACCGACATTTGGAATATAGGTGACAAAGACTTTGAAGATCAAATAATGATTACTCTTTTCAATACTGAACTTGGAGTCAGCGAAAACAAAACAATTGTCGGAGATTTAGACCAGGGAGAAATGGTGCAAGCTGAATTCACATTTAATGTTCCGGCCGGTGTTGAAGAAAAAATTCATAATTTAGATATAAAAACATATTATGATTGGGATGCAGACAACTCTGAATACGACGAGGTTTCAAAAGAAACTTTTAATTTCCCTTTAACTGTAAGCGGAAATTGTGTTCCTCCTGCTTTGACTATCTCAGCTAGTTTAGAATCTGGCGGACAAGCTGGAGAAAGTTTAGTTGTTAAATCAACAATTACAAATACGGGAAATGAAGAAACAGTTTATACTTTTGCAGTTTCAGGATTTTCTGACTGGGCTTCAAATGCTAAAGTAAACAACACTTTAACACTTGCTGCTGGACAATCTGGAGACATTTGGGTAACTCTTAATGTTGATAAAAAAACTTCAGGAGACCAGACTTTCAATATAGAATCTTATTCAGAAGGAGAACTTCTTAAAACTCAGCCAGTTCAGGTTGGAATTGAAGGCAAGCAGGGATTATTAAACATCTCCGGCAGCGATAGTTTAGTTGCAATATTAATTGCTTTAATCAGCGCAATCGTAATCGCAATAATTATTGTGCTTATTGTAAAAGCTTCTAGAAAGAAATAATTTTTTTATTTTTCTGAGATTTCTTTAATTGTTAGTTCAACGAAATTATTTCATCTCCTCAACACTCTTCTCACAAAACTTTTTTTATTTTCTAATCTAATCACCAGCACGCCAATTAAATATCCTAAAATTCCTCCAACAATTACATCGCTTAAAAAATGAAGTCCAAAATAAACTCTTGAAAATGCAACTAAAAATGCAAAAACAATCCAAGCCCATTTAATTTTTGGAAATTCTTTTGAAATTATTGGGAGAGCGCAAAAAACAAGCATTGCCTGAAATGAAGGAAAAGAAAAATTCCAAATTTCATAACTTTTGCTTGCAAGCATTTCAGGAATAGAAACTAAATCTTGCTGAAATGGCCTTAATCTTTGAATTGCAAATTTTAAAATAAAACTCAATATAACTGAGAAAAAAAGAGTCAGCCATAATGGAAAAATCCATTTTCTTTTATGCTCCTGCCATAAAAATAAGCTTGTTAAAAAAAAGAAGATTATTATTTCTGAACTGATAAAAGTTATTCCTAAAAAAACTTCGTCTGTAAAAACATTTCTTAATTTTGAAATGTTCTGGACAATTAAATTATCAAAAACAAAACTCAATATGACTGCAAATCCAAGCAGGATAAAAATAATTGCTAAATTTTTACCTCGAAGAGGTTCTTGCCTGCTTGCAGGTTCTTGTGCCCTCCTTGGGTATGACCTTTGGTTATTTTTTGTATTATTTCCCATCTTTAATTTGTCTTTTTCCTTTATGCCCTTGAGGGTATGAAGATGAATTTGTCAAAAGATTTCCTATCTTTTGTTCCCATTTAATTTTATTTTCCATACTTAACTCAATATCAAATTATTTAAATAACTAACCTTTCTGGGATTGTATGGATAAGGGTTTAAAAATTTTCATTAGATATCTTATTATTGTTCTAATAGCTATTCCAAATCTTTTTGTTTTTTATTTTATTTTTACACCTGCAACAATTTATCCTGTTTTTGGAGCATTTAAAATTTTTTTTAAAGAAGTTTTATTGATTGGAAATACTTTTAAAATTTCTGGGGAATTTTTTATAGAAATAATCCCTGCCTGTATTGCAGGCTCTGCATATTATCTCCTGTTTATTCTTAACTTTTCAATTCCTAAAATAAAAATTAAAAAAAGACTTAAAATGCTTTTATTTTCTTTTAGTTTTTTACTGATTTTAAACATTCTTAGAATTGTTATCTTATCTTTAATTTTTGTTTATTCCCCTGAGACTTCAAATTTATTTGATATTTCACACAAATTATTTTGGTATTTTGGGACTACAATCTTTGTTGTTTTAATCTGGTTTATTGAAGTAAAAACATTTAAGATTAAAGAAATTCCAGTATATTCAGATATTAAATTTTTATATAAGGAGATTAGAAAATGATGGAATTTTTTAGCCAAATTGTTGATGGATTATTAGCAATTATTGCAAACTTTGGATATTTTGGAATTTTTGTTGGAATGACAATAGAAAGCTCATTTTTTCCTTTTCCAAGCGAGATAATTATGATTCCTGCCGGAGCATTAATTGCAAAAGGTGAAATGGTTTTTATTTGGGTGTTTCTTGCAGGTCTTTTAGGAAGCCTTGCAGGAGCATTGATAAATTTCTTTTTGGCATTTTATTTAGGACGGAGAACAATTAATTTTTTAATCTTAAAATATGGAAAAATTTTTCTTTTGGGAAAAAAAGGATTAGAAAAATCAGATATTTATTTTAAAAAGCACGGCGAAATAACGACTTTTATTGGGAGACTTATTCCGGTAGTCAGGCAATTAATTTCTCTTCCGGCAGGTTTTTCTAAAATGAATATTTTTAAATTTTGCTTGTTTACCTCTTTAGGCGCTGGAATTTGGATAGCAATTTTGATTTATTTAGGGTATATTTTTGGAAATAATTTAGAATTAATAAAAACAAATATGACTTTAATATTTTTAGTTATTTTTTTATTTTTGTCAATTATTTTAGTAACTTATCTTATTTGGATAAAAATCAGGAATAAAACAGCTGTTAATTCTTTTGCAAGAAATTAATTTTGCCGTCAATTTTGTTGTTGTCAGCTTAATTAAATTATTATTGGAGAATTAATCGCGCTTATTAAAGGTAGTGAAGGGGCAAAATCTTCTGAGCGAAGCGTTATGAATTTATTCTAACGCAGAGCAATAATTTCTGCGAGCCTGCGAGCCGAGAGTTTTGGGAAGCGACAAACATTTTAAATTAATAACGACTTCACAAAGCTTGAGCAGGTATTTTCATCCATTAATATTAGCAAAAGTCTCAACCATAAACTTTTCTGTTCCTTCAAGAATTTCGCAATTATTTATTAAAATATTATAGCAAGCCGTTCCTGTCTGCTCTATTCTTGTTTCTTCTCCTTCTTTTAAATTAATATACATATATTCCCCGTCGGAACTGCACATTGCATTTTCATCTTTTATTACTTTTGCTCCAAGAATTTCATAAAGCTGTCTTAAATTAAGAACTGCAATTATTCCGTCGCCATCACAGTTAAATTCTTCTTCCGAATTAATTACAACAAGTTTTTTTAATTCAAGCTCCCCGTTAAATTTAACAGCCTTTGCTAAATCTCGCGGGTCATTTCTTAAAAAAAAGTTATAATTTTGATAATGCGCTCCATTTTCATTAAACAAAGCGACTTTTGTATTGTATAAAATTAAATTTCCTTCTTTGACTATATCAAATTTTGTTCCTTTGTATTCAAAACTTTTAATTGAATTAATAAAAAAAACAGCGAGAACAATTAAAATTACAAAAACTCCAAGTCCAAGAAGCACATTTCTTAATTGTTTTCTTTCTTTTTCAAGAATGTTTTTATTCGGTTTTCCTTCAATTTCATTTAATACTTTTTCAGCTGAAATTTCATCTTCTATTTTTTTATTTTCGTCATCCATTTTAATTATATCTTTTTAGTTTTCTTTTACATTGCTATTCAAGTTTTTCTACCATCGTAGTTTCTTTTTTCAAAAAGAAACCCGTTTTTCTAAAAGAAAAACCCATTTTTAAGGTTTATTGAATTAAAGAATAGTGTATGTCCAAGGGACATATGTCCTACCCCCTAACTTTACTGAAAATTGCACATTTTTATCGTTAATAAACTAATTAATCAGTTAAAAAGTTCTCTTTATATTCATTTAGATTTCAAAATTGATAAAAACTATAATCTCTTCTATAAAATAAAACTATTTGACTAGGACATATGTCTGTAGGAAGCACATTGAATTAAAGAATAGTTATTTTATATCCAATATCTTATAAAGAAATGAATCAGTTAATTTTAATAGCTCCTGTTTTTCCCCTTTTATATACACGCAATTTTCAACCTGAGTTATTTCCTCAGTTCCATTTTCAATTATTATAAAATTATCAGAGCAGGTTTTTATTGGAAAATCTCCTTCACAGGTTTCATTGCTAAAACATGCAGGCTGTATTCTCGCGGCTATTTGCTGGAGATTCGCATAAACTTCAATTTCAGATTCCGCCTCTTCAGAATATACATATAAAGGTTTATTGTAATAATTATTTACATTTTTTAAAATATTTGTAGTGTCGGTTGTTTCAGTTGGAAAATATCTAAATATAAAATTAATTTCTCCTATTGAAACTTTCCACAACCCGTTTTCATTAAGAAATTCATATCCATTATATTCCATTTTATTTTTTCCTGAAGAACCTTGCCCAAGCGAGCCAACAACTACTCCAAACACGCTTCCAAACATTACAATCATTAAAATTACTCCAATGATTATGGAATTTCTTTTTCGCTTTTTTTCCTGTTCTGATTTTGAAAGTATTTTTCTCATGTTTTCCTATGATTTTAATTATTTTATTAATTATAAATTTATGTTTTTTGTTTTTTTAAGTTTTTTTCGCGAATTTTAGAATAAAAGAAATTGTCGTTGTAATGGCATAATTTAATATGGGGATTATTAAAAGTAATCCAAGTCTAACCTTAAAATTTTGTATGAGGTAATTTATTCCCTAAAATTTTTCCATGATGAAATCTGGAAAAATTCAAATTAATATTTGCGAAGCAAGTTTTTTCTTTTTTATTTTAAAATATTAAATTTACTTGCTCATTATTTTTATAATTATTCCCCAAACAATTTCATGAATTTTGCTGTTATGATAATTTTTTAATTTCTAAGAATAAACAAAGTTCTCACTAAGTCTTAAAAAAAAGAAAAAGAATAAAAAAAATAAAAAATTTTTTGGGTTTAGACACTTACTACAGGTCCTGTATAAGCAACAGCACTTGTATCAAAAGTCTGTGTTCTTACATAAGTACTTGCAAGTTGAGTATCTGCAGCTTCATAACCAGCAACTAGCATTGCTAATCCGCTTGTTAATGTTGAATCAGGATATGCTTTCACTACGAATTGCCCTGAACCTACGCCTGTTGCGTCAGTCCATGCGCTTCCACATGCAGCACTTCCAACTAATGTTGCAGCAGCTGAATTAATACAGCTTCCTCCAACAATAATAAGATTCTTTGTTGCTACACTACTAACTTCAGTATCTTTTACAAGAACAGCTCCACCTTCTGGCACACTCACTGCAGAAATGTCTGTTAAGAACACTTTTGCATACGATTGAGATGCGCCTGTTGGATAATAAACTTCAGCATAGTCTCTATCTGGCTTTGTATAGTGAAGTATTTTTGGAGCAATATCACCACCTCCTGCAGCAGAACCAACTACATACGCTTCATAAATGCTTGTAGTTCCTTGTTCTTTACCTGTTCCACCTCCTGAACCTGCGAATGCGCCTACACTATTGTTGATTTGATCTATTTCAATATCTCCATCTGCATTTGGATCTAATCTAACTGCAAAATATGGTCCTGAAGCAATATTGTCATCCTTATCCTCTCCAACCATAGAAAGGTAATAAGTATCCCAACTATGTCCAGCAGAACCTCCTGCTCCTAGATCAGTAACATTAGTGAAATTAATAGCGCCTATTGCAGTATCTGCAACGGGATATACACCAAAGATTGTATTAGTTTCTCCACCTGCTCCATCTAAATCATCTCCTTCACCAAAAGTACTATTAGTAGCTTTACTAACTCTATAAGGCAACCAAACTTTTAATCCACCTACTGAGAAAACAGTATTGAAGTTTACATTTGTTCCTGCAGTGATATTAACATATTTGTCAGTGCTATTTACATGGACAAATTCAATATCAAACGAAACATCTCCAATTTTAACACTATCACCAGCTTTTTTACTTGAGATAGTTTCTCCTGTTACTTTATTTAAGACATCTGTCTCATTTCTAACACCCGTTTCTTCTCTTGGTTTTAATTCCAATAGATATGATTCAGCAGTATCACTATCATTATATGTTGCTACAAAATATTTGTGATAATCTAAATTATTCTTTTTGGACCAAAATGTAAGTCTGGTTGTAGGGGAAGTTGCAAGTCTTTCATCATAGTTTTTACCAACTCCTGCAAAATCACCAGTAGCATTACCATATAAAAGAGGTATTGTTGCTGTTCCATCCTTAATTGGAAGGGTTATTTTAACATTAGTATCGCCGTCACCAGCAATAGTAAGTTTGTCTTCTGTAGGTCTTACAAATTCAGTCATACTGAATTTCAAACCACCCATTCCTGGAAGAGTAATCTCAGATTTTGGTGTAAGGAATAGCTCATCATCAGCTTTCCATTCAAGTGCTATGTAGTCTATTTTTTCAACTCCTGAACTTGGCGCACTTTTTCTCATAAATGCTCTAACATCAGAAACAGTATCTCCATTTAACTTAATTTCATCTCCATGTGTAAGTTCAAGTTTTCCTACACCTAAGCTAAATTCTACTGTACCAATTTCTCCGCCAACTTCAAGTCTTCTAACATCAGTAACTCCTACATATGTTCCATCAGCTAATTTTTCAGTTTCTCCTTCTAATAAATCAGAAGTTATAACTCCATTAACTGATAATGCTGTACTATCAGCATCTATGTAATCAATAGCAACATCATAAGAGGTTGCTCCAAGAGTGACTGTTGTAACTTCACCTTCTTTAACAACTCCTTTTGTGCCTGAATCAAGTAAAGTAAGCTTGCCTGCTTGATTATTAACAGTTCCATTATCCCAATCTGAAATATAGAATTGTTTACCAAATAAGGGCAAGAAACTTCCTTCAAGGTCATCAAGTTCAGAACTTACTACATCTGATTCTGCGTCATCAAGAAAGTCAAGAGTATAGTTCATAACAAGCTGTCCATCTGAAATATTTATTCCAATAGTTGGAGTTTTATCACTTAGTCCTGCTAAACTCTCATAATCAGAATCTCTGAAATGAGATAATTTAGGGCTTCCTAAAGTAACTCTTTGTTCAGCATCAAATGTATCTGAATCTTCAGCAGTGTAAACAACATCTTTTAATAAATCTAAGTCAGCATCATCAACAGTAGCCCCAAAAGGCCCGTTTAATGCATCACCTAAATTTATTTTATCACTGGCCTTGTCCAATTGAACAACATTTTCTCCAGTAAGAGTTGAACTCGTGCTTGTTACTCCGAGATTAAGATTTGCTTGTATGTTTCCAGCTTCAACAGCATCAAGAGCCGAAACTCCAGTACCTGAACCAGAAACAATTGCTGCATTAGCTACACCCGCTTCTACGAAAGGAGCAGGGTAATTTGCAGCAGCAGCGAATCCAGCAGACATACCAGTCATAATTAAACTAGCAGCAACAGCTGAAATTTTTCTAAAATTAATTTTCATTTTTATTTTTTTTAAACCTCCTTTCATCTGTATATAGGGAATATTTCACCCCGTATGTTGCCTACGACAACATTTTTTTTCAACTACAGCACAGGGAGGCTGAATGTTGAAACATTTCCACAAGGCAGATATTAAATCTATTCCCTGTAGATTTGCCATCTTAATCATTAAGATGTAATTATAAGATTTCTTTTTTCTTTAAAAAGCTTACGGCTCTTTTACCAACCAGACAGGGAAAAACACTCCTTTTTCAAGGTTCCATTTATAAACCTTGTGTTATTACTTTAATTACACACTTGTTTTTAATTCATTAAAGCAAAAAATTTATTAAGAGGTAAATATATACTAAAGATATATATTAAGAAATACCATATATACTAAAATGGCTTCAAAAACAAGGGAAATAACAATAAAAGAATCAAAAGGAATATTTAATTTAATTAAAGACAAGCAAATTTCTAAATCAGATTATAATTTTGAAGGATTGTCTGCTTTAAGGCAGTTATTGAATAATGAAAAAGCAAGAATGCTGCACGTTATAAAAACTCAAGAGCCAAAATCAATATATGATTTAGCCAAAAAACTTAAAAGAAATTTTAAGTCAGTCGTGGAAGATATTAAACTTCTTGAAAGATTTGGATTTATTGAATTAATCAAAGAAAAGACTAAAAAACGGGTTAGACATAAACCCGAGATTGCTGTTGATGAAATAGTGATTAGGGTAAGTGTTTGAGAGAATACAAATTTTAAAAACACGCCTCAAAATTAATTGAAAATTCTTTTCTTGATTTTGCCAAGATTTGAGAACTACCCTTGCAATTATTTGTAAGATTTCCTTCTTGAATCTTCAAGATTATCTCTTCTCCTGCATTTATTATTAATTCATATCCTTTATTAGGTCTGTCTTCTCCAGTTGGCCAGGATTCTTTTAAAATATCAGTCAGAGTTTCATTTAATATTTTACAAGTGTCCTCCTCATTTGAGCATCTCTCTTTAAGGTCGCATTCAAAAACAAGGTCTTGAATAGAATTTAACCCTCTGGAAGTTTGACAAGCCGCAGTATATTGCAAAGTTGATTGAAGGAAACTATTGACCTCATAACTTTCTATTGCTTCTGTCTTTGGTTTGCTTAAGGAAAATGCCAAAAAAACCAGCAAAATAACAGACACTAAAATAATTATCAGGGCAAAGCCAATCATTTCTTCTTGTCCTAACTTATTTTGTTTGTAATTTTTCATTTTAGTTTTAACATCTCTATTAACAATTTATCTATTTCTTTTAATAAATTTTCTTCTAATTCTCCTATTTTGTCTTTTATTCTCTTTTTATCAAGCGCGCGAAGCTGAAACAACAATGCCGTAGAATTTTCTTTTAATCCATTTAATTTAGAATTTTCAATATTAATTGTAAAAGAATATTTTAAAGCAGATAATTTAGTTGTTAAGGGAATTACAACAATCATTTTGCCAATTTCTTCAGAAAAAACAATTGCGGGTCTTATTCCAAATTGTTCGTGGCCATTGCTTAATGGAAGTTCCAAGAGAAAAATATCTCCTTTTTTCATTTTAATTTCCTGTTAAAATGGAAAACATGAAAAAATTTCCTGTTTTTGCTTTTTTTCATAAATTTCTTTCAAAGTTTTCAAAATCTTCATCACTTGCTTTATCCCAAGCAGTGAGTTCTTCTTTTAATTCAATTTCATCTTTTACAGTGCTTAAATAAAAGAACATTAAAGCCCTGTCTAAAACATCTTTGGCAGTAAATCCTGTGGCTTCTGAAATTTTCTTTAATTTTTCTTTGCTTTGATTTGAGATTTCAATTTGCATTATTTTTATAAGCTCTTCAGACTTTTAAACTTTACCTCCTTTTAATTTTTAGATGCTTTTTTAGATTAATAAACTTTTATTAGTCTATTGTATCTTCTCATACCTCACAAGTATTTTTCCTAATTCGCATTTATCATAATTTAGGTAATTTTCTGAATCATATTCTTTTCTGCACAACGAAACAAAATTTTCTGCAGAGATTCCTGTTGTTTTTTCTCCTGGATCTGAAATAAGTTTTAAAGTGCCGCAATCGGGATAATTTGCGCTTGTGCAAATAAGATTTTTATTTTCAGGATAGATTTTTATTATTTCAATATCTAAAACTCCCCAGAAATTTTTATTTTTATTTTTGTAATTATTTATATTATTTTTTAAAATAAATACTTTATCTAAATCAATGCAATTTTCTTTGCTTCCAAAAGCCTGTCCGCACGAGAATTCAGGCGAGTTAGCCAATCTTGAAACTAACAGTTTCGCATTTTCTTCCTGCAAGACGCTTGCTTTTTCTTTTAATCCTGAAAACCCTACAGAAAAAATAAGCAATCCCACCAAAGCAAAAAATACCATAACTGCTATTAACATAAACGCCATTTGCTGAATTTTCATTTGCGAGCGTTTGCACGAGACAAACTTATTAGAATAATCTTTTAAAAAATTACGAGTGCAGGCGGGAGTAGAGCGTTTTGACTTTGACAAATTTTTTCTTTTTGCTAATAGCAAAGGCAAAGCGGGAGTAGATTTTTTATTTATCATTTTATTCAAAATCCTCCTTTGTTAACATCGTCCAACGCGATGCAACTTTTAAAAGATGATTGGAAGTTGAGAACTTTGATTTTCGTTTTCTATTAAAATAGGTATAAATAAAGATTTCAACGCCTCTTTTCTTCATTTTCTCAATTAGGGGGACAAAATCCGAATCAGAAGCAATTAAAATTATTTTTTTAACATTAGGATAACTCTCTTTAATATCATACATATCCATAATAATTAAAGCATCAACCCCTTTTTGACAAAAATCTTCTTTTCCATCCAGATTAATAAATTTTTGACATCTTCCTTCCCTTAAAGTAATCCAATTTTTTTTTCTTAACATCTTTGTCATATTTTGATATCTGCTCGTCAAGAAATCTTCTTTTTTAGTTGGTTTTGGACTTTGATAAGGCGGACAAGTATAAATAAAAAGATGTTTTAAATTTAGATTTTCTTTTTTACATATATTTCTAAATGACTGAAGATATCTTTTTGGTTTCCCATCTTGTTTTTGAAAATGTTTTTTAACAAGTCCAAAAAAACCATCATCAACAAAAATTATTGTATCTTCCATAAAAACCTCTAAAATTATTAGAAACATAAAAACATCCGGCAACCTTGCGATCACCGGGGATCATACTCACAATCCTAAGATTGCTAATATTTTTAATCTTCTCTGATTTAAAAGTGTTTTGGTTTATCATTTTTTTACTATTTTAATTTTCTTTTACATTGCTATTCAAGTTTTTCTACCATTGTAGTTTCTTTTTTTAAAAGAAACCCATTACCATAATGTGCATTCTGCATATTTATTTTTATTTTCAAGACCTTCAACTAAACTATCGACACTGGAAATCACTTTATAATCTTCAGCATTTTCTATCTGGCTGATTAATGAATCTAAATCACCGGCTAAATTTGTTTCACAATTTCTTTGAGATAATAATAATTCCTTTTCTTTATACAATTCTGCAAGTTGTTTTGTTCTTTTCATTAATCTTTGAACTTGACAAGAATATATTTCCGGACTTGAAAAAATTGCAGAATACATTAAAGAATCTTCTTCAAAATAAATTTTATCTTTGTCTTTTTGTATATATCCCTCATCATAATAAACACGAATATCACAATTTGTTGCAGGATTAAAACATATTTTAGTAGTATCGGCTTCGGCATTTAAACAATCTGCAGCTAAATTCCCCTGATTTAATTGTGAAATTTCTTCTGCAATATCTTCCGGTGCATTATCAAAACAATATTTTTCATTTTCAGAAGTCAGATAAATTAAATCTGAAACTTTAAATGGAAATTCAAATGGCTTGGAAAAAATATAAAATTTTTTTCCTTCAGTATATGGCGCTTTAGAAAAGATATATTTATTTTCAAAGCCCGATTCAACTCCCGGAATAGTCCATTTATTAAAACTAAATTCAGAAATTTGTATTCCCTGTTTTCCAAAATTCCCTGAAACAGAACATTTATTTAAAATTCTTGTCTCTGTTTTTAATACTAAAGGCGTTGAAATTGCTGATTCAAAGCCGGTTTCAAGAGGATTTAATAAAATTCCAAGCTCTTTTGCTCCAACAGCCTGTTCTTCACTTTGTCCGATTTTAATAACTTTTGTTGCTCCAAATATCGCTAAAAAAAGAATTATTGCGCCGACAATGATTGCAAAAAGCCAGCCAAAGGAGATGTTTAGTTGCGAGCGTTTTCGCGAGATATTATTCCGAAGGTAAATTTGAAAAAATCGAGCGGGGGCGCGAGTTCCTCTTTTTTTTAACATGATTAAATTAATATCTGATGATATAAAAAACTATTCTATTTATTTTATTGAAAATCTTTTTAGAATTCTACTCAGACAGCTTAATTAAATGATTAACTCAATTTTCTGAACTTTGCCGTGAGAGTAATTTTCTTAATTTCTGCGAGAAAAACGAGCAGGTATTTTAAATTTTTTTAAATTCCCAAAATTTAGTAAAATCCAAGACTCCAAACATAGCCTGATACGTTATATCCAATCAGATTTTCTTTTTTTAGAAGCAAAAGTCTTGATATCTTCACGCTTTACGTGACAAGAGAGTTATGCGTCGGCCAACATCTCCCGAGAGCCTATGTAGGAATCATTATGGATATGGATTTTGAGATATTCTTTTTTTAATCCTGATTCTTTTAAAGCATCTAGATATTCTTGATTAGTTGATATTACTTTTGATTCATAATTAAGAGCAGTCAATACATCAAGAACCGGTACTATTTCAACTTCTTCAAGAGCCCCATAATCCACTTGTCCACTTATATTCACAGAAGGTATTTCAAAATAAACAGGTATTTCTTTTGTACCAAAGAAATTCTTTTCTAGTTTTGTGCCTCTTTTTATCATTTGAGAATTTTGAACGTCAAAATAGTAGCTTATATCAGAAGAGCTGTCACGCTCACGAGTAATTTTTGCATCAAGAGTTAGTGAGAATTTATCTGGTTTTGAAATCCAAAGGTTATTGTCAGAAGAAGGCGTTGTTGTAAAACCTTTTTCCTTTAAATGTTTATTAATATTATCAAGAAGACTTTTTTCTAAACTTCTTAAGTTATATTTCATTACAACGATATATCTATTTCTCTCATCGCTAAACTGGGGCTCTAACTGTGACAAAAAAGGTTTTAATTCGTTATCATCCGTAATTCTTTTGTGATAGATTATTTTCATTTTCTTATTAATAATATTAAATCAACAGTTTATAAACATTTTTATTATAGTTACTTTTAAATTACTACTAATATGGAATGAATGCCCAGACTTAAATTATTTTTTCAAATTTAAGTTTTGTCTGTCTATTTCCCAATAACAACCAAAGCCTCGTTGCGCTCTTTTTCCAACTGAAGAGCTATTTTTCCATTTTCAACAGAAACACAATTACCGCCTTGACCTTTAGAAAAATCTTCTGAAAGTTTTGCATGAATTATATCATAAGTTTCAATAGATTTTTCCCCGCGAATTTCAATATTAATATCTTTTTCAAATTCATCTTCGCTAAAACAAACTTTTTCAACATTTTTAGGAAGAGTATAAACTACTGGCTGTGAACCTTGAGATTTCCATAACTTATCAATATCAAAATTCAAATCATTAGCAAATGTTTTTGTTTGTATCCCTTTTTGCAGACTCAAAAATTTTGAAACTCCGTAAATTGCAAATGCAATAAAAATGATTATTAATATAATTGAAAAAAGCATTCCAAAAGATAATTCCATTGCCCCTTTTTTTTGCTTTTTCATATAAACAAAAAGAAATCTTAACTTATAAATTTTTAGTAATTATTAATTTTAATCTTCCCAAAAGTTTTTTGTTTTTTCCACTTTTTCTTTAAAATCTCTTGCGAGATTTATAATCTCATCTCCATGGGGGCTGTTTTTTATTATAACATAACTCGCTATTTTAGAAGATTCATTGTAACTTTTATATAGCTCTTCTTTTCCTGCTAATTTAAAATAATAATAAGCATTGTCACCAATTGGTTTTACAAACAAAAAATCTACTTCTTTTTCTTCTTTTATTTGCTGATTTAGCCAGTTTTTTACGCCTTCTCCTCTCATATTTTTTTCAGCATCTATTGATTTTTCAATTCCGCTTATTATAGGGGAAGCTAATATTTCACCAGCAACGTAAAGTCCAGTTTTCATGTCTTTTTGAAATTTTGTTGTTCCATAATAAAAACTATTATCCGGCGCCCCGTTCTTTTCTGGCTGCGCAAAAATTTTCCCTGATTCTTCATACTTTTCATCCCAAAATCCTTTTTTTCCAAATTCATTAACTGTTTCCACGCCTTCCATCACTAAACCTGTTACAGGATGCTTTTTCATTGCTTGATAAGTATGATACAAAATAACTTTTTCTTCATCTGTCATTTCTCTTTCAGGAGAATAGCTGTCTTTTTTTATCAACTCTCCATT
>Ga0209211_10000493_pt1 | contig 79604 bp, 89 predicted proteins | sample RifGroA2_FD_183992 | JGI IMG/M metagenome (GOLD analysis project Ga0209211, IMG submission 183992) | Groundwater microbial communities from Rifle, Colorado, USA - Groundwater A2 (SPAdes) (version 2) | ecosystem: Environmental > Aquatic > Deep subsurface > Groundwater | place: Rifle, Colorado... | reverse complement strand
AGACCCGGTACGACGGCGCTCGAGTATATTTACCATAAAAATGATCGAAATGACAGCAATGTATCGGTCAGTGATCTGCCGGGCGAAGACGTGCTCGAAATGGCTGAAAGCCTGCAGATTACTGTTCAATAAAATCTATGGATCACGATCACTATCCGTATACAGATGCACCGCAACACATTAACCACGAAGAACAATTAGCGTTGCATAAAAACCATTCAAAATTATTAATTCCTCTTATATTGTTAATTGTTGGAGTACTGGTTATCGGCGGATTATCTTTTGCGTATTTTAGAGTAGGGAAACAACAGTGCGTCTACAATGGTGGTACGTATAGTATTGGAGACTCGGTTCCTTCTGAAGATGGATGCAATTCATGTTCCTGTACGTATGATGAACAAACAAACACAACTCAAGTTTCTTGCACGGTAATGGCATGCGCAAACGATCAATCTGATCCAGCAACTGGTTGGAATACATTTCAGGACGAAAATTATACATTTAAATACCCAAATGAGTGGCAACAGCAGGAAACGAATTTATTTGGCTCTCGATCAGTAACAGAGTTTAGTTATCAAAGTGGAACCCCTTTTGGCTTTTCCAATCAGGGAAATTATAACCAGGAAACTGGTAAAGAATATTCTACTCTAGATGAATATCTCGGAAAAGCTGCTGCTGAAAAGTCCATTGATATACAAGTTGCCGGGAACCTTGCTAAATTTGTAGACGATCCGGGTGATCCAGGACATGTAATAACATTCCAACGAGTAGTACTATTTTCAACAACTAAAGCTGAAATACTTGATTTTTATTATCAATCAAGTTACTACCAACAAGAATATTCCGAAAATATATTAACTCAAATCCTCTCCACGTTCAGGTTTTTGGATTTTTTGGATGAGGAAGAACTAGATGTTAGATGGAGACAATATACTGATAATGAACTAAAAATTACTTTTGAGTATCCAGATACGTGGAGTGTTGGAAGTGACCGGCCGTATCCTGATTTCTTCTATTTACTCTCCATAAAGGGTGATGAACTTTTGGATCCAATAATAACAGTAACGAGCAATGAAAATCCCGAAAAGCTAAATCCGCGCGAATGGTTTGAGAATAAACGGAATAATTTCCATCCAGTACTTATGAACGAACTTGGTGAGGTCAGTATTGGAGGTTATCCTGCATTTATTGTAGGTCAACCCGACACATGTGACACCGCGTTGCTCATGGTTGCTTATGTCGATAGAGGTCATGATATGCTAACTATCGATTATACAGAATACAATAACACGAGTATTTTTACTTCAAATCATTTCGCTTTTTATCATTTTCTTAGTACCTTATCATTTGATGGAGTTGCCGTAGGAAAGAATACTGTCGATTCCTCTTTTTTTCAGATCCCGCCAGCTCCGGAAGATTATGTTTGCGAAAATAGTAATTAACCTACCACTTTCCCCAAATCTCCGTCAGTTTCCATGCCTTGTGCATTTCGGGAAGTACCGTCTGGTCCCTCCCTTCGCGAATTTGTATCGGCTCCGTGCCCGCAATCGCTACGCGATAGCGTTGCGGGCGGGTCATCCACAGACTTACGTCTGTGGTTTTCGCTATCTTGTGATAACATTGGCAAAGTTGACAAAGTTTCAACTGTTTGCTAGGATGTAAGCACTATGAAACAAATACAGATTATTTCAACAAAAGAATTGCGGGATAATTTATCGGAAATACTCGAACAAGTAGCCATTGGAGGGAAAGAATTCATTGTGAAAAAATTTGGGAAAGAAAAAGTGAAAATTTCACCTATTAAGAAAGAACAAAAAGTATTAAATAAGAAAAAGAGCATTGGAAAGTTACCTGGATTTGGTATGTGGAAAGACCGGGAAGATATGAAAGATCCTTCTGAATGGGTTCGCAATCTACGAGTGCGGGAAAGTTTTCGAATTCACGACAAAGAATGAAACGATATCAATTTGACAGTGACGTTATTATTTGGCATCTTCGAGGAAATGGCCAAATACGAAACTACTTAGAAACACTTCCAGAAATATTTATTTCAATTATTACCATTGGCGAAGTTTATCAAGGTGTACGCAATAAAATTGAGCTTCAAGTAGCAAAACGATTCGTTTCAAAGTCTATAGCATATCCTGTTAATTCGGCAATATCATTTCAAGCAATTAATTTGATAGAGAAGTATACGTTAAGTAATGGATTACTGACGATGGACGCTGTAATTGCTGCTACTGCTCTCGAAACTAATCGAATTCTTGTTACGGGAAATATAAAACACTTCAAGGTAATTAGAGGATTAAAAGTAGTCGATTGGCGCGACCTTATAAACTAACCACTTTCCCCAAATCTCCATCAACGATTCTGTCCAGATTATGCCAGGATTTATTTTTTCTATGATCAGTTACGCGGTTTTGGGCGAAATTATACGTTCTTATTTTTTCGGCGCGCATACCGCGGCCGATGGCACTTCGATATCCTGCCACTTCACGCTCTTTTCTCTCTTCTTCATGTTCCCACAATTGTGCCCGAAGAAGTGAAAGCGCCTGTTGTCTATTTTTTTGTTGTTCACGCTCTGTTTGACAGGTTACGACGATACCGGTCGGTTTATGCAGTAACCGTACTGCTGTTGAAACTTTGTTGACATTCTGTCCGCCATGACCGCCGCTTCTATAAAACTGCCAGTCTAAATCCTGCGGATTGATTCTCACTTCTTGTTCATCTAGTTCAGGTAGAACGGCTACCGTTGCCGTTGAGGTATGAATTCTTCCCCGCTTTTCTGTCTCAGGAATTCTCTGTACTCGATGTACTCCGGTTTCATTTTTTAGCTGAGAATAGGCGCCCTCTCCATTTACAAACAAAATATTACTATCAATAAGGCTTGTTTTCCATCCCTTAGTTTGTGCATATCTCAAATACATGCGCAACAGATCCGCCGCCCAGATGTTTGCTTCATTTCCTCCGGCTGCACCCCTGACTTCAATAATGGCTTTGTTTTGGTTCATAATTGAATTGTGTCATTGGAAACGAAGTGAAGCAATCTGATTTCATGAGATTGCTTCGTCTCCCGCCGTTGGCGGGATCCTCGCAATGACAAAAGACTACTATTTACCCAAGAGCATTTCTCGGAGTGTTTTCGGAGCATTTTCTTCACGTTTTCTTTGTTCAATTTTCTGTTGTTTCTTTTGCGCAAGAACGATCTGTACTTTAACCGCGCGCTTTTGTTTCTCCTGGAATTTTTCAACACGGCCCTTTGTGTCAAGAAATTTCATTTTTCCGGTGTAGAGCGGGTGACATTTATCACAAACCTCAAGCCGGATTTCCTGCATGGTTGATCCGGTCGTAAATGACGCTCCGCACGCGCACGTTACTTTCGCATCGTCGAAATAGGTTGGGTGAATAGACTGTTTCATATTTAGTTGAAAATTACGAGTTACGAGTTAGAACAAAAAGAGTTCATTTTAATAGCTCGTAACTTACAAACTTTTAATTCGTAATTGAGTTTGTATTGTATCATTTCCACTCACTTAACACAACTCCGGCAAAGATAACACCTGCTCCGATAATAAACGGAATAGTTACTATTTCTCCCAAAAAAATAACCGCAAGAGGCGTGGCAAATAGAGGCTGTAAATAGGTAAAGACAGATCCTTGAGATATTTCGATCTTGCTCATGCCGTATTCATACAAAATGTAGGCGAGAACATACGAAGCAAATGCCATATACATAACACCCCAAAAGACTGTTTGGTTCATAAATAATAATCCAAAAGATGGCAGTTTAAATCCGTTTTCCAGAAAAGCAAGAAGTGGATAGGTTATACCGGCGACCAAAGATCCGTGAAGCGTTATGAGAAGCGGACTGAAATGCTTGAAATTTTTTTTCGAATACAATACAAAAAATGCCCATATAATCGATGCTATTAAAATAATAGTATTTCCCCAGGTGTTTTCCAATGCAAACGTATTTCCTTCAAGAAGTGGCTGAACAACCGTTATCAGCGTTCCAACAATTGCTAAACCCAGACCGATTTTTTCACGCGTCGTGACCTGCTCTTTTAATATCAAAACGCCGAGAAGTACGATAAAAATTGGATTCAGCGTACCCAACAGATTGCCGTCCATAGCTGTTGTTCGTTCAAACCCCCAGAAGATAAGGCTTAAATATAACGTTGTTGCAACAAATGAAAAAATAGTGAGCGGCAGAATCTCCGATCGTTTAAGGGGATGCTTTTTGAGATACCAAATGTACCACGGAATCGTTATTGGCAGAAGCATGACAAATCGGAAATAGAGAAACGCCATGGGCTCCAGATATTCAAGAGTGCCCTTTATAATGACGGATGCAAGACCCCATATGACTGCTACTGAAATGAGTGCAGCATATGCTTTAGATCGAGGATTATTAATCATTAAAAAAGTTGACCCGACTCCGCTCACGTTTGTCTTCCCGCCGACGGCGGGACTGTCAAAGTGTTCGCTTCGACGGGTCTGCGTCGCCCGCTCACGCGCTTGTGCGCTGAGCGGGCTCCTTGACAAGTATAGCAGAGTATGATTATTATGAATACATGCCACCAATTTCCTCAGAATTGTTGCTCGCACTTATAGCTTGGACTCTCGCCTGGAAGGGTTTTGCCCTATGGCGGGCGGCAAAACGAAATGATAAAGCCTGGTATGTTGCTTTGTTGATTTTTGGGACAGCCGGTATCCTTGAAGCTTTTTATTTATTTGTCTTCGGAAAAGAAAAGAAAAATGCACACGTATCAGGTCCTTCTAGGTCATCATTGAAGAAGAAATAAAGTAACTGTTCATTTTTCGCCCGTAACATCTTTGTCATTCCCATGAAAATGTGCCGCCTTCGCGGGAATGATATTGGAAAATACTGAGTAATTACGAAATAAATCGTTGTGGGTTCTTAATAAACTCATTTTGATCAACTTTCTCCTGTTTATTTTCCTTCAGATTTTTTATGACGAGTTGATTATTTTTTACTTCATCCGGTCCGACGATGACGGCAAACGGAATCCCTTTTTTATCTGCATACTTGAGTTGTTTATCCAGTTTTACCGTTGGATCAGGATACAGTTCGGTTGGAATTTCCTGATTACGCAACTGACTACTCAAGGACAGCATGTTATCAAATAGCTCTGTATTGAAGACGGTGATCAGTATTTTTGCCGAAGATCCGGATAGTTCTTTCGGAAAGAGTTGTAAATCTTCCATGGCTTCAATGACCCGATCAAATCCAAACGCAAACCCCACCGCTGGAATTTGTTTACCGGCAAACATGCCGATTAAATTATCATATCGGCCGCCTCCGCATACTGATCCGGCGGTATAATCCTCAATTTCTATTTCAAAAATAAGGCCGGTGTAGTAGTCGAGGCCGCGCGCCAGAGTAGGGGAATATACTACTTGTGAAGAATCAACGCCCAATTTATTGATTAATTCTACCATGCGTTTAAGATCATCAGACATTTGTTTTTGGCGAACCTTTTCAAGAATTCCCTCATCTTGTCCCTGTTCTCGTAGAAGCTTCTTTACGGTCTCTTCACCGATTTTTGCCAATTTATCAATGATCGGTATTGCTTTAGAGTCAATATCAGAAAATGTCTTTCTATCGTTTATTAAAATCCTGAATTTCTGAAATCCCAGTTTTTTGAGAGCCGTTATAGCACATACGACAACTTCAGCATCTGCGGTGGGTGATTCAGTTCCGACAATGTCTGCGTCACACTGTAAAAATTCCCGAAATCTGCCTTTTTGGGTGTTTTCTGCCCGCCAGACCGGTTGGATCTGATACCGTTTAAACGGTAAGGGTAATTCATTTTGATATTTTGCAACGACCCGAGAAAGGGGAACTGTTTGATCATACCGCATGGCCACGCGCCGTTTACCGTTATCTTCAAAGCGGTACATGAGCAAATCTCCCTCCTGTCCGTATTTACCAATCAGAATTTCCTCATATTCAAGTGTCGGCGTTTCAAGCGGCTCAAAACCAAACAACTCAAATACCTGTCGCACGGTATTTATCACATATTGTCTCTTTTTGGATTCAGCCGGCAGAAAATCCCGAAAGCCTTTCAAAGGTTGTAAATTCAGTTTGTTCATAAGGTTTATTGTAGCACAATCATTTAACGTTTTTGCACCTCAAACCCTGCGTCCAAGGCAGTTACAATCGCCCGATCAACACTTTTGCGAGCTTCGCTGGTGGTAAGGTGTGTTCCCGGAGCTTCAAATCGCTGCTTTCCCAACATAATATCTTGCAGTGGCTCTGGCGTATAATTTACCGCAAGGACAGCTCCTGCTTTGACTCCACGCAGCAAAGAAATTAAAAAGATTGGCGCACACTCCATTTCTGAGCTTATGAGGGGATATGCCCAATTTTTCATTCTTGGTTCTAAGTAGAGGGAACCCCAGCCTTTAATATTTGCTGTTTTTCCATAAAATGCGTCGTGTGTTCTATTGATACCAGCAAAATAGCGGAATTTACCCTTCTTCGCTGCCTGAATTAATGCCGTCACCACTTCAAAATCAGCAACCGCCGGAAATTCAGATGACATGTATTCTTTCGTTGTACCTTCCTCCCGTATACTAGCAGTCGGAATAATAATTGAGCCAATGTCTATTTCCTTTTTTAATGCACCGCCGCAGGTGCCGACTCTGATAAGAATTTTTGCTCCCAGATTTATTAATTCTTCGGTGACGATTGCGGCTGAAGGCGATCCTATTCCCGTCGAAACAACCGTAACCATAGCACCGTTATAGTAACCAGTGTAACTGCGGAATTCTCTGTATTGTGCAACAAGCTTGCCTTTTTCCAGATAATCGCGTGCAATTTTTGTTGCCCTATCAGGATCACCAGGAAGAAGAGCAAAGCTGCCGATGTCCCGTTTTCTCAATAAAATGTGTGGTTGTTTATTTACCATTTGAGCCCTTTCTTAATTGTTGAATAACTGTTTTGAACTCTTCAGGTCGATACATATAGTTTTGAACATATTTTTGCTTAACGGCGATGTCGCGCGGTTCTTCCCGGACAAAGCACGAAAGGCTGTTAATGGGTGGCCGTTGCATTAAGTTGCCTTTTACTACATAGCCCGCAAAAGAACAGTCGTTCAGAAGAACACCTGATGATCCGCTGTAATCCGGCGGATCAACCAATATCCAAGCAGCGATATTGCACGGTATCGGCCCATATCTTTTTTTAATCTCTGCTGCTATTGCGTATGCAGTTTGACCGCTTGCTATCACATCATCAACTATAAAAGCCTTTTTGGGTGGTTTTTCCGGAAGGTTGGCAGAATTTCCTATGGCTACTGAAAATTTACCCGTACCGGTGGATATTCGCGTCACGGGCAATTCTATACCGTCTCTCAGAAAATCGAGTACGCAATTAGTTACGTTTGCATCGAGTGCCTTTTCAATATAGTTCTTCACAATTCGTCCGGCACCAAGGGGATACAATACGAGAGAATCTTTGAGATCATTTGCTCTTGCATTTAATACGTTTAGCATTCGCGATGTAGCTTCCTGACCATCTACGACATGTAATGTTCGCGTGCTGAACATGTTCAAAGATTTAGCAAGTGCGAGTAAATCAGCATTTGGCGTTTCAGGAAGTAGGGGAGAAAGATCTTGAATGAGTATATTTCCATCGGCAAGGACTGCCCGCGAGAAGGTGAGTTGCGGAAAATTAACTATAAGCTTTTCTGCCAAAGAAGGACAGTCTCCGAGATCGGAGACCTCTGGTAGGACAGGGAAAGGATACTCGGAAGCATCGTAAATGATTGGTTTTTCTTTCATAATTCCTCCATAAAAAAAACCAGCCGGTTGGCTGGTGAATATTAATTCAATATAAAACTCACCAACCAACGTTAGGCTGGTGCGTGATGACTGTTGTTTTGTATTGTCTTATTTATCATATTTTTATATCCACCAAATTTTCCGGTCAAATATTTATTTACCCGTGCTATAGTTGTCGAACTCATACCGGTTTCCTTCTCGATTGCGGAGTATGGTTTCTTATCTGAAAGCATTTGTGCAACTTTCCATCGATTGGCAAATTCCAAAATTTCCTGTTCTGTTAAAAGATCTCGGAAAAAGCGCCGTGTTTCATCAAGCGTTTCAAGCTGTAAAACGGCAGTAAATAATGCATCTGTATTTTTATTAATCCATTTATTATTCATATCTGCTTTATTTCGCTAAAGCACTTTAGTAGAGTAAAGTATATCATGGAAACTACTATTGTCAAGGGGATTACTGGAGTCTAAACTCTCCATTTTCCAAAATCACCTTTTCTTCAATTTCTATTTTAGATCAGAAGGATATCGGGGAGAATATTGTTCCAGATAATAGATGAAGTCAAAGTCTTTTTTTACCTTCTTATACAGTTTTTCATCACCAGTGTAGAATGAACATTTTAATTCATCAGCCAATACTATGTACGCCGCATCGTAAAAAGTTATATTTAATCTATAGGATAATTGAAGAGCATTTGCATAGGGAGGAATCTTATATTCAAACGGGTGCTGAATAAAATTCTTAAAGCTCTTCTCACCATCTGGCTTGGTGATCCTTTTGCGTAAATTGGCAGTAAATAAAATATTTCCTAGTTCATAAATAGCAAGAGGAGGAAAATAGATTTGAACATAATCATTCTCATAGTCGTAAAATATCGCGTCAGCAGTTTGAGCGTCAGACTCATCCCTGAGATACCACTTTGCAGCAAGTGAAGCATCGAGGACGATATTAGTCATATAAGGTGTTTCTTAATTCTCTTGATTCTCTTAATAAATCCGCTGTAGTCCCCTTAAGTTTTTTACTTTTGGCACGAAGCATTTTTGCTTCCTTAACTAACTCAGATTTTTTACTTTCTTCACTATTTTTTATAATACTCTTCATTTGGTCTTTTCCAACAATATATGCTACGGTGACGCCTCCTTTCGTAATTTCAAAGGCGTCTCCTTTTGTTGCCGATTGATTTATAAGACTCGCTATAGTTGCCCGTGCTTTTGAAATTGAGATTTGTTGCACTGTCATTTGTACAACATTGTACAAGTTTTTTAGTCACTTGTCAAATCGATTTAAACTCTCCATCCTTTAAAATCACGTTCCCGTCAATTTCAATCCTCGGTTTAAAATGACGCCGTCGTTATGGAAGGGGACGTCGACCTCACCGCCGAATGTAGCATTATTTCCGAGAGCAATATGGCAGGTACCATACACTTTTTCTACTTCGAGAAGGTTCGTGTTCGAGACCGGAGGTTGAGGACTTCTCTCTTCGTTCGAAGAATATAAGCGAGCATATTTATTTGTCCCGATGCCGAATTCCGCTATATTATACGCGCGTTCTCCGACGCGCGCTGATTGTTTTGACGTGCAAATTTATTGATCCGTGTGAACTAGACTATAAAAGGGAAATGCCTTGCTTGTGATAGAATACGGTATAAAAGTTTCCAGACTCATGGAAGTTTTAAGGCATTCTGAACAACTACCAGCGTCTCCGATTTTACAAGGCGTTCCACTTAGAGACCTTGTTACACATGCAGCTCAAGAACGTCAAGATCAGCGTGGAGCTCCTATTTCAGAACGAGTACTATTTCTTGCTGAAGCTATGGAAACATCAGACTTTTGGATGGAACTTAATCAACATTTAGCAACAGATCCGATTAAAAGGCAAAGTGTCGGTGGCGTATTTTTTAGAGGGCATGGTAAACGTCAATTAGCTGACTTTACATGGCAATCATTATTTACTTCATTGGATCATTTTCTAACAGAGTTTGACTTACGAGCAACAGAGTATATTTTTAGATATTTTCGTCCACAGTCAAGAGATGAGAGAACAATTGCTACAATGATTTCAACAAGAAATCTTGCATTAGATCGGTATCCACGTCTTCGTAGAGCATATTGGGACGATTACGTTGAAGCCCTTAATACACCTTTATTTTGGGAGCATTTAGGAGAAGATTTAAGCACTCTTCCTGCACCGGTTGCCACAAATAAGTTTTTTCCAAAATCTGCAGTACGAGAATGGGAATCACCAATTCTAAGAGATATAAGTCCACAGCAACAAAATTTTCAAGACGGATTCAAAGTCCCTATTCAAAATGAGAGGAAAATCTTACAGATTAAATATGCCGATTTGCGACAAATAGTAAGAGATCAATTTAATACAGATGCACGCACTTTTTTATTACAGTTTACTCCATCTGCAGAAGATCCTGATTTTCTTCAGGTCGTAGATAGTGTAAAGAGAGTATTAGAAGAAAGAGTCTTACCAACTAGAACAAGCTTAGAAGGTTTTAGATACATTACAAAAGAAGAACTTGATGATATAGTTGCCAATCTAAATTTTTGGCAGGAATTGATTGCTGATATAGAACAAAGTTTAGATTCAAGGAGACAGGTATTCACATTCTCGATGTTTTTAAGACATTTCGACAGAGAACGAGGAGAAATAGCAGAAGGTAAGATGGGATCATATGCTCATCTTGCTACAGCCTTCACAACACAAACACAGGGTAAATTAAGGGACTTAATACGAAGACCTTCTGCGCAGCTTGTTCACTATCTCATGTGGCAATATAAACCTAATAAAGAAACAGATCCGCACGTACAAGAAGCCAAAACACTTTGTGAAGAAATATTTCCTCAGGACTGTTTATTTGTAAGATTGCAAACGGATAGCTTTTGGCAAGGACTGCAAATGGATCTCCAGATAGTGGAAGCAAAACCAACGTTTTTTTCATTTTTACGTTACTATACCGAAAGGAATCCTTCATGCAATATAGATCTACATGAAGCATACACAGGGAATCATAAAGATCTTCTTCACAGAGCTTATCATAAAGAGAAAGAATTTATTAAATTTGTCCGAAGTCTTGGGATAAAAAGTATCTCTAATTACAGAAAGGCACTGGTAGAACTATTTAAATATGCAGCCCCTGTTCCGATTGTTGAACTCTTACAGGAAAAATTTCCTCAAGAGTTTTCTAAGCAAGGTATTCAAGAAGCAAGTATGAGTAAGAAAAGATATAGTCAAGCTCAGGATATAGTAAGAGATATAGCTCTATATGGAGGAAAAAATGAAGTTGTTTGTAAGAGCAAAGAAGAGGCTATCGCACTTAAGAGGAAAGTTCAATCTGCAGCTCGAATACAAGCGCAATCAGTTGGTGTAAGAATTCAAGATAATATACTTGTGGTAAAGCCAGGCTCTAAGAGAACTCCGGAAGAAAAGGCAGAGATTGAAGGTCGGGTAAAAGAATTAAGAATACAAGGTATGCAGAATAAAGACATTGCACAATACCTTGGGATACACGTCCACGATGTGGAATACGCGGTGACAAAATTGATAAAAAAAGGTGAGATATCAGCCCGAAGCAAATTCTAAGTTTTCATTATTAATTGGGATTACTGTTCGACAGGGTGAGTTGTAGACACTGGAGAAGAGGTGGGACTTGGTACTTCCAGTTGCGGTACGAGTAAAATCCGAAGCGCCGTTGCCCGGGACAAGTCTTTTGCATCAGGATCAATACGTAAAAATACTTGATCACCAACGGTAATACTCGTTAGTCCACAGCGTGTTTTCTCATCGTCTTCAATGACGGTGCAGCGCGTATTTATTTCGTAATCAAGCGTAATGCTTCCGGAACTACTTTTAATCGTAAAAGATCCGTCATCTTCGTCAACTTCAGTGACGGCTCCATGATCAATGAGGGAAAGCTGTTGCTCATACAGGTATGAAGCAATAACCGTCTTATTATCCAAATCAAGCTGTCCAAAGACAGTGGCGGTTTCACCGAGTTCAAAAGAAGTAAGCGTTGCATCTGATTGCTTACCAGCGGCATTAATACTAAAGTAGGAAGTTTCATCGTCGACGGCAACGGGTATTTCTTCGTCGCGGTACAGTAATACCATACTTGTTTCACTTTTCTCTTTAATAACGCCATAAAATGATCGTTTGTTTTGTGCACGGAGTTCGGCTACCCGGGTAGCAAGACGTTCTTTCAAATCATTTATCTTTTCTTTAATGCCCGTTTCCTCCGAATCAGTGCTCTCTTCCTGAGCATTCACGACTGCAGAAATAGATAAAACAAATAGGACCAATAATAAGACAAATATAATTTTTTTCATAATTCTTCAGTTATATAGTTTACGACAACGACGCGTTCAGTTTTATCCTCACCACTTAGACTTACAATAAGAAGTTCATTTGCTCCTTGGTTCACCGTGATCGGTATTGAGAATGTTCCGGTTTCGTCTGCCGCTGCGGTCATTTCGTCAATACCTGATGTTGCGATAACCGTGGCCCCTGGTTTTGTTTTGCCGGAAACATTTATTTCATCTTCCTCTATGAGCTCCTGTTGTTTAGGAAATACAATATCAAGGGTTAATGAATCAGGAGAAATGGGAGTGGGAGATGGTGTGGGCGGTACCGTCGTCGATTGGTCGGTTGGGGCTATATTTGAACCAAGTAAATTCTTCGGAATCTGTGCAAATAGTACTGCAGCGCCTCCGCCGAGAAGAAGCCCCAGGAAAATAGCAATAAACATTTCCTTTCGGAGACTCATAGTAGGCGAATCATACAGCACGCTTGCTAGCTTGTCAAGGAAGGGGAAACATGATATAAAATGAGTTCATGGAAATAAAATATCTTGGTCATTCAAGTTTTCGAATCAGAGGAAAAGATGCGGTTATAGTGACCGATCCATTTGATCAAAAAATGGTCGGGTTGACCTATCCAAAAACGGAAGCTCAAGTGGTTACCATTTCTCATGAGCATGCTGATCATAATGCGCTTGAGCGTGTGAGCGGTGATCTTGTTGTTGTACGCGGGCCAGGAGAATATGAGATTCGCGGCGTTCGCATTTATGGCTATAGAACGTTTCATGACGATAAAAATGGTGAAGAAAGAGGCGTAAATACCGTCTATTTATTCGTACTTGACGGAATCCGTATCGTGCACTGCGGTGATCTGGGCCATACCTTATCTGATAGTCTTTTGGACGAGATCGGCGATGTAGATATTCTGTTTATCCCGATTGGCGGTACCTATACCATTAATGCGAAACAGGCGGCTTCGGTTGTCAAACAGATAGAACCTCTTATTGTTATTCCCATGCATTATAAAGTTCCCGGCATGACTGATTCTTTTTCAGAACTTCAAACCGTTGACATGTTTGCAAAAGAGCTCGATAAAGAAGTCAAAACCGAAGATAAATTAGTCATCTCGAGAGATAAATTTCCGGAGGATTTGGAATTAGTAGTATTACAAAATAAATGAGAAGCATATGGCATCCGCAAAAGTTCTACCACAAAATACAGATGCTGAAGCATCGGTGCTGGCCTCGATATTAGTCGATAAGGACTCTATTATAGAAGTTGTTGAAATACTCTTTCCTACTCATTTTTATGATGATCGAAATCGGTTAATTTATGAAGCAATGGTGGCTCTCTACGAGAGAGGTGAACCGATCGACTTAATAACCGTTCCTGCAGAACTCAAAAAACAAGGAAACAGTAGCAAAACAGGGGGACGAACGTATTTATCTGAAATAATTGAAACGGTTGCAACGTCTGCCCATATTGAGAAATACGCGCGTTTGGTCCGCGAAAGTGCAACAAAACGTAAACTGATAGTGGTAGCGTCAAGTATTACTGACCAGGCATATTCTGATACGGGAGATATTCGCCAGATCCTGGACAAGACTGAGGCTGATATTTTTTCAGTGTCCCAAGGAGAACTAAAATCCAACTTTATTCTCATAAAAGACGCACTGGCGGAAAGTTTTGATCGGATTGATGAAGTTCATAGAAGAGGGGAAGGAATGCGGGGTATTCCAACGGGATTTAAAAGTATTGATAATAAACTTGCGGGACTGCAACCGGCAAACATGATCGTTCTGGCAGCACGTCCCGGTCAAGGAAAAACGGCGTTTTGTTTAAATTTGGCGCAATATATCACGACGGTACAGAAAATACCCGTCGGGTTTTTTTCCCTTGAAATGAGCAAAGAAGAGCTCGTAGATCGTCTGCTCGTTGCACAGGCTGATATCGATGCTTGGAGGCTGAAAACGGGCAGACTTACCGATGACGATTTCCAAAAAATATCAGATGCCATGGGTGTCTTGGCCGATGCGCCGCTCTATATAGATGATAAGCCGGGTGCGAGCGTTCTTGAAATTCGGACGAAAGCGCGAAGACTGCAGCACGAACACGGTGCAAAGATGTTCATTGTCGATTATTTACAATTGATTGATTCCGGCAGGCATTATGAAAGCCGCGTCAACGAAGTATCTATGATTTCTCAGGCCATGAAAAATATCGCCCGTGAACTGCGTGTACCCATGCTGGTTATTTCTCAGTTATCCCGAGCGGTTGAGCATCGGGGAGGGGATAAACGGCCACAGCTGGCTGATCTTCGTGAATCAGGAGCTATTGAGCAAGATGCTGATATTGTTGCATTTTTATACCGTCCACAGGAAGATGAGTCTGGAGTTGCAAATCAAAGTATTGTAAAATTCCTCATTGCAAAACACCGGAATGGCGCCGTGGGAGAATTGGATTTAATCTTCAAAGGCGACCGGATGAGGTTTTATGAGATGGAAAAAGGGAGAAATGAATAAACGTATCTGTTAATACGCCAGTTCACGTTCTCCAGTAGGGTTATCCCGGTGAAAACAATACAGCGTACGCTTCTGACTCATGTTTCTTACTTCTTCTCCGTAATGTTTCAGCAGTAAATCAATTTCTGTTAATAATAATGATGTCAGATCTTCGGCTCCGTCATGTTCATGCACTATCGTATCAACACGTTTTTCTGCTTCGAAGAATGACGGACTGTTTGGCTGAAAGGACGGAAGAGCATCAGTGTCTGTCAGAATATCTCTGAGAAATTTCTCGATTGTAGACGGGAGCTCAGGCGTATCAAGTCCATCATCGTCGTGTACGAAGTCATCTTTCGACGAAGTGTCGAAATCAGTATTTTGACTGATCCAATTATTAAATTCAACGAGCAAGAAAAATACGGTTTGTGAAAGACTCATTATCCATTCTTTGTCTATATCTAGTTGGTTGCCCTCGCGATCCGGTACGTGTTCATCAAGAAAATGTAACAATGTATCATTGGTGATGCAATTTATTTCTCCGTTTTGAAGGGTTTGTGCATATTCTCCTATTTCTTGAGCACATTGTCTGCCTGTCCTGATGTGAGGAGGAATTTCTTGTGGCATAACGGAACTATACCATAAGAGCCCAGGACAATTTGCTATCTTTCGGTAATAAAGAAAATTGCAAGCCTATAGTATAATTACTAAATGGTAGAAATTAAGTCTAACGATAAAAATGTGTTTGCAGGGGATATTGCGTTTGGTGAGCATTTATGCCCTATAGTTGATCGTGAGCTGCCGGATTATTACTCGGTTCCTGAGCATATTTATCTGCAAGAATCCTTTCTGCCGTATTTATTGAAGGATTTTAAACAAAGGGCTGATAGAGATATAGTTAAGATAATGATAGATATTAGGAAAGGAAAAGGGGTGCGATATATTCCAACAACAACGCGAAAAATTATCGAAGGACAGCTCACACGGAAAGAATCACAAAAGTACTGGGATATTGAGTATGGACAAGGATTCTGTGTAGTAAATAACAAGGTTATAGGTTCAAATGTAATAAGGTTGGATATCGGAAATGGTTCGCTTGAATGGGTGTTCCTTCAGGTTGTCGCTTTGAAGAAGTCGGATTAACTGTTCATACTCATCCTCATAATACAATTTTTTCGGCAAATGATATGAAAGTACTTTCTCAAACAGGAACTCCACCCGTTATGATTGTTGCGCCCGACGAAGGGTATTATTTGGCCCACAGAACTCTAGAAACGGATGAATATGAAGGTCTTGATGGAAAATGTAATAAAGCGTATCATAGTAGAACAGAATTAATCCAGGATATTATACAAATTGGAATACATCATAAAATGCCAATATATTATGCGCCCAACAATTCCTCAGTTTTTACCCGGGTCCGGGATTAGTAACAAAAACTTCTGAAGTTATTAAATATTTACTATTCTTGTAATACCACTTCGCTGTCAATCAATAGCGACAGATTGACAGCTTCGTTAGGTATTATACCCCTACCGTAGTTATCAAACGTTATCGTTTGATAACGAAGGGGTATAAGGTCAGATAATTATTGACTGAAGAATGTGATAACAATAATAAATCGTTGATTATATAAACAAATATACAACGGGTGGATTTCTTAAATAATACCTCTCTGAGATTTTTTGAGATGGAACGAAGAGAAAAATAGATTATACAAAATTATCCATTATATTGCTGGTCTAATTCTTCTCTCAGTTGCCCACCTGAAGTATGTCTTACTTTCCCTTTTTGAGTATCAAGTAATTCCAGATTAATACAAGCCCAATAATTACTTGTCGCTACTTGATCTTCTATGCTCTCAGGTGAAGCTACATGATCCAATCCTGCTGTGTTTAATGGTTCTGATTCTGAAGTTATTCTTGACATATTCTCACCCCCTTTTTTTATTCATATTAGTTACCAACTTTTGGCCATTGGACTATTAACAAAGGCAGATCGTTATGTTTTAATCCAGAAGGAAATTGTTGCCAAATCGCTTCAGTCACAAACGGCATGAAGGGGTGGAGGAGCTTTAAGGAAGTTAAAAAGACATGTAATAATGTAGTGATGCGATTTATCGCATCCTTATTTTGCGCGCCACCCGACTGCATCGCTTGCGAAGCATTGCGGGCATGGTGAATGTCGCCACTACGATTTAAGTGTTCTTTCGATTTCTCAAGATAATCAGACGCGAAATCATCCCAGACAAAGTGATAGATATCGTCTGCAGCTTGTGCAAAACGGTATTTTTCGAGGTTTTGCGTAACTTTCCTGGTTAATGAATCAAGTTTTTTGAGAATGGCTTTGTCTTCTTTTGTAGCTGCGACCCTTGCCGCGCCCGCCAAAGCTATCGCTTGGCGATGCGGGCGGGTGGTCGCCGTTTTCTCGGCAGGGACAAGCCCTGCAATTACATTATTTTGTTCGGTCTGCATCAAAATAAACCGTGCTATATTCCACAATTTATTTGAAAAATTGCGGTAGGCAATTACTTTGTCACGCGGAAAGTTAAAATCTTTCCCATTTGCGGTTCCGGATATCAATCCCATACGCAACGCATCCGTCCCATACTCTTTCTGATATTCTTCAGGATTAATAACATTTCCCAATGACTTACTCATTTTCCTGCCGTCTGTTGCGCGGACAATCCCGTGAAGATAGACAGAATGAAACGGCGGGTTCTTCGTTATATACATTCCAAACATTATCATTCGTGAAACCCAGAGCCGGATAATTTCCCATCCGGTTTCCAAAACATCAGTCGGGTAGAAGCGATTAAAGTCTTTCGAATCAGGAAACCCAAGTGTAACGAGCGGCCATTGACCCGATGAAAACCACGTGTCAAATGTGTCTGTTTCCGGAAGATAATTTCCCTTTGGTTTTTCTGGAGAAACTACATATTCAGCATTTGCTGGGGCAAAGAGGTTTTGGAGACCGGATTCGATTTCCGGTAGGGAGTAGTTTTTAATAAGATCTGAAATTTTACCGGTGACGGTTGTATTGGGTTGATTGGGGAGATTAGGGTGATTGGGGAGAAACGTGACCATCAAATCTGGATTTTTGTCTACGTCATACCATACCGGAATTCTGATGCCCCATACAATTTGCCGTGAAATCGGCCAGTCATGCATCTCTTCAATCCAGCGCAAATAGGTTTTCTCGCGCCATTTCGGATAAATTTTTACGGTACCTTTTTTTACCGCATCGTATGCCGGTTTCTTAAATGACTTTTTCATGTCATCTACCCTTACAAACCAGTTGGGGACAATCATTGGCTCAACATCATGACCGCCTTTATAGCAGGTTGCCACGGTATGCGTATAGTTTTTATCGACTTTAACTAGGAGACCTTTTTTTTCAAGATCTTCTGCTACTTGCTTTCGAGCGGAAAACACCGTTAATCCTGCGTATTTTCCGGCCAGATTGTTCAATCTTCCATTCAAATCTATCACTCGCTTTATTTCTAGATTATGCCGCTTTCCCGCTTCATAATCGTTCTTATCGTGAGCAGGAGTTACTTTTACCACACCGGTACCAAATTTCGGATCGACGTATGAATCGGCAATTACCGTAAGTTTCATTTTTTCGGACAATCCCTCTACTTCTATTTCTTTTCCGACGTATTTTTTATACCGTTTATCATTCGGATGTACCGCAACAGCAGTATCTCCGAACTTTGTCTCCGGACGAACCGTTGCCAGGGTAAACGGACCATATTGCATGTAGTACAGCGGATCGGTCCGTTCAACATATTTCACTTCCAGATCGGCAAATGTCGTACCGCACTTAGGACAATAATTGACCAGGTAATCATCACGGTAAATCAATCCGTCATCGTGCATTTTCTTAAAGGTACTGTGAACGGTTTTAATTACGTTCTCGTCGAGCGTAAAGGTGTATCTGGTCCAATCGACCGAGGCGCCCATCGATTTTATTTGTTCCTCAATATCTTTCTTATTCTTATGAACAAATTCCCAAATTTTGTTGTAGAGTGTTTTTCTGTCAAAATCAAATCGTGATTTTCCTTCTTTTTTCAATTGTCGTTCAAACGTTATCTGCGATTCAAATCCCGCATGATCAGTTCCATCGAATCAGGAGATCTTCAATGGCTATCATAAGTACATTACCCGTGTGCATTTTTCCTGAGGCGTTGGGCGGGGGAAGAACAATGGTAAATGGCTTACTGCTGGATTTTATGTGTGGAAGATTATCAGGATTAAAGTATCCGGATTTTTCCCAGAGTTGATAAATTCCGTGCTCGATTTCAGTTGGATTGTAACGAGAGTCCATATGTAGTATTATAACATCATGGGAGATAGAATTGAACGCGTAATAATTTGGAATTTAGAGGGACAAATATTAACAGATCCAAGATTTTCAAGTGCATCATCTGTCTCTACGAAAGAGTTGATTCAAGCATATAAAGATTATCTTGCTTATTGTGAATGGTACGCTGTGAATCCACTAGATCACGTTCTCTGTTCACGGGACGAACTGGGAGTGACAATTAAATCGGTATCGCAGAGAATATATCCTCAAGATAACAATTCATAGACCTTATAATTCAAATTTCTCTATAAGTCTTGTTGTTGAGTGAGGTTCTAAACGGTGAATAACCACCACTACTTTTGACCCGATTTCTTTTGCCTGTTTTTTCTTGTTTGCTGTTTGAGGATCGTCTTTCGTTATGGCAATGACGTTGGGTAGGACATGTTTTACTAAATCAAAATATTCTTTGTCGCTATTCATTGGTGGTAATTCAATCACCTCATCGACCATCCTCAAACTTCGTAACATTTCGGCGCGTTCGGATTGTTTATGAACCGGACGGTTTTCGCCCTTGTACTTTTTGACATTGTCATCTGATTCTAGCGCCACGATAAGATAATCACCCTGTTTCCTGGCTTCTTTCAAAAAAACAATGTGTCCGTAATGAATGAGGTCAAAGCATCCGCCGACAAGTACTTTCTTCATATTATTTTAAGTTACTGAGGAGTTCTCGCTACGCTCGAACAGTAAGTGATAATTCCTACTGTTGAGGAATCTCCGGTGACGGAACCGCAGTTCCAGGACCATACAAATACACTGACTGCCAAGGTTGGAAGGTTGACTTAAATGTCTTTGCTCCCAGAACTTCCCCGTTTTTAGTAACTTTATAATCAAATGTTGTTTTTGCACCGCTAGCCGCCCAATCTACCTGGTTAATTTGCCCCGCTGTAAGTGTCGGATCTTCCTGATAGAGTGGGGGAGGCGGTGGTGTTTGATCAAGGATGCGAATGTCGCTAATCTCGACATTTCGTCCGTCTTTCCTGCCATAAATTTTATAGGTAAGCTTATAGTTTTCTTTATCCATTTCTGACTGGAGCAATACATAGTTATCCGTGTTGTTGCGTATTTTTAAATCTACACTTGGAGAATAAACCGTTGCGTCGAGTCCCGGCTTAAATCCACCCTGCTCATAATAGGCGACTCGATATGAATGAGGGGTTCTATCAACAATCTCAAGACCTGCATTCAGCGCGGCGCGAAACACCGTGGTTGATACCTGACATACGCCACCGCCATCGCCTAAAATCGTTCGTCCATTTTTGATGATATAGGCCGATTTGTATCCGGTTGCTGCAGAAATATCACCAACCGCTTCATTGAATGAAAAAATCTCTCCGGGCGCAACCAATATTCCGGACACGCGGGAAGCGGCCAGCGCAACATTATGAATTCTTCCCGGAATAGAGCCCTTATAGTAAGAGATACCTTCTGCAAGCAGCTCAACAATACCGAGATTGTCAGTATCCAATACTTTAGACTTGGGAGAAGTGATATTGATAGGAATTTGCAGACTTATCTGTTCACCCCGGTGAGATTTGATTGCTTCATCTATCATTTTATGCCCGTTTTTACGGTCAAGAGCCTTTCCATTAGCTCCCAGAGCAAACGTCAGTACCCGGTTGGTCTGTTCATTGAATTCAAATTGAGGCTCGATAGGAGAGACATACACTTGCTCTGCAAACTGCGTAAGTGTTTCGTCAATAATTTCACTGTTATAGAGCAGAGTAGAGTTAAGTTTAACAATAATTTTCTGCGATGGAAATTCAGACAGCGTCAATAAAAAAGATGTGAGTCGAAATATCACGTCGCTCATGAAAGAACCAGCACGTCCGGTGGCCATGGCCTGTTTAATGGCAAGATCAGTATTATACGAAATCCCAAGTTGTGTTCCTGAAAAAGTAGCGATATTGCTTTCTGCAGAGAGTGTTAACGTCGTTTTTGAAAGGGGTTCGCTTTTTTGCTGGTAAATATTTTGAATGTCTTGGCTCGTCATGCCGCTCACATCGTACATGTCGATCGTCACACCGGGATATACGCGGTTTGTATAGCGATATTCAAAATGGGCATAGGCGACACCCAGTATGACAAAAATTCCAAAAATAGCACCGAGTGCAATCAGCACTCCTTTCTTGACCGTTTTCATGTTTAAAGATATGATTGAATTATATCAAAGCCTATGGCAGATCAACAAATACCACCTGAAGAGTTAGGTACCGGACAGACCGTTGAGAATGTATCACCGACGGATCTGAATGTTCAGCCGTACGAGCCGCCGCCCGAAGATCCATCCGGTAGTGGAGCAGTGCCGCCGCCTCCGATGAGTGGATTACCTATCCGTATGATTATTATTGCCGGTCTGGGACTCTTAATTCTCGTGGGTATCGTCTTGGGAATTATGGCTTTTTTAAGAGGCGGATCGGGAGAAAATGGCGGAGAAGAAATTGCATTAACGTATTGGGGACTGTGGGAATCAAAAGATGTGATGCAAACCGTAATTTCTGACTACGAGAGACAACACCCAAATGTACATATAGTATATGAACAACATTCACCCATTCAATATCGGGAGCGTCTCCAGGCGGCTATTCAACGGAAAGAAGGACCTGACATATTTAGATTTCATAATACGTGGGTACCCATGCTGACATCCGATTTGGCTGCCGTCCCTAACTCAGTGATAAGTACTGACCAAGCAAGCAAACTATTTCCATCGGGCGTGGTACAGGACCTTACCAAAGATGATCAGCTCGTTGGTATTCCATACGGTATAGACATGCTGATGCTCTATTACAACGTTGCTATGTTTGAGTCGGCGGGAGTATCACCTCCTAAGACATGGGAGGAATTTTCAACGATTGCAGATCAATTGACGATAAAAAATGAAGTAGGACAAATTATGACAGCCGGTGCTGCAATGGGTACTGCAGACAATGTCGAACATTTTTCTGACATTTTAGGATTGATTATGTTTCAAAACGGCGTTACGTTTTCAAATTTGTCATCTCCCGCCGCTAATCAAGCACTTGAATTTTATTCATTATTTGCAATGCCGCCCAATAATATCTGGGATGCTAACCAAGATAATTCAATAGTCGCTTTTGCATCTGGACAGGTTGCTATGGTATTTGCACCTTCTTGGCAAGTAGATATCATAAAGTCCATTAACCCGGATTTGAATTTTGCTACTGCCACCGTACCTCAGCTTGCCGGAGCAACTCCCGTGGGATGGGGAACCTATTGGGTGGAGGGTGTTTCCAGCCAGTCAACTCATAAAGATGAGGCATTTGAATTTGTTAAGTATCTATCGGAAAAAGAAACTATGAGTAAATTATATGCAGAAGCAAGTAAGCTAGAATCACGATCATTCGGAGAGCCATATGCACGAATAGATTTGCACAATCAGTTGGCATCTAGTGAATACCTGGCGCCGATTGCAGAGCAAGCTCCCTACATGCACTCATGGTATATGGCTTCGAGAACACAAGACAACGGTATTAACGATAAAATTATTTCTTACCTAAAAGACGCAGTAAACGCAGTCAATCAGGGATCCTCATCCACTGGTGCATGGGAGACTGCTCTGCAGGGTATACAACAGGTGCTCGTAGAATATAATGTTGAGAGTAAATAGTTTGTGATACCATTGTTGCATGACACCTCGTGAGGAAAGCCTTTTGCGTACACTCTGCTATTCAGATATTTTTGATTATCCCTTAACAAAAGAAGAACTATGGACATTCCAAGTTTCTGGTCATTTTATGGATCCTCCGGTCAAGCCGGAGGACGACATACAAAACAAACACGGTTTCTATTTTCTGCAAGGTCGGGAAAGGATTATTGAAATTCGCAGGAAACGGGAAAAGTATTCTCAATTAAAATTACAAAAAGCAAAACAATTAAGCAGGATATTTAAACTAATTCCAACGATTAAATTAATTGCAATAACGGGGGCCGTGGCCGCCGGAAACGCAAAACAAGATGATGATATTGACCTGATGATCGTCACCTCGCGCGGATGGATATGGACAACCAGATTTTTGACTATTCTATTAGCCGAGATATGGGGAGTTCGTCGAAGGCCAAATGCTTCAGATCTAAAGGACATGCTTTGTTTTAACATGTTTCTGGATGAAGATCATATATCAGTTCCTTCAAAAGAACGCGATTTGTTTTCAGCAAATGAAGTGGCACGGGTGAAGATTTTATGGGAAAAAGAAGAAACTGCGGAGAGATTTTGGGAGTCAAACCGATGGATAATTAAATATCTCCCTCATGTAGTGGTCCAGCTTCCGCCAGAGGCGGATCAGCCTTTGGTTGATGCTGGACCATTCCACCAAGGTGGGCCACTACAATTTATAGAATATATTTTACAATCTCTTCAACTTAGCTATATGAAACGCCGCAGAACCAATGAGATAATCAAACATGGTTATCTTCGCTTTCATCCAAAGGATGCGCGAAAGTGGATTCTGAGAAAATACCATGAACGTTTGAAGCGAGTCGGACTCGAATGATATACTATATAACGTTCCGTCATTCCGGCCACCGAGCCGGAATCCATATAAATAATTTTATGGAACCTCCGGTCAAGCCCGAGGATGACAACTATAAGAAATTATAATAGATTGAAAATATTTATTGCTGCGGTGCTGGAACGGTACCCACCCAAATTTGCCCGCGTGGCGGAATGGCACCCGCCGAATATGCCAGGGTGCTGAAACTGGTAGACAGGCGAGTCTCAAAAACTCGTGGTGTTAACGCACCGTGTGGGTTCGATTCCCACCCCTGGCACTTATGGCGGGTCAGAAACCTGTGATAGCAATATCATAGAGGTTCGACTCCTCTCGCGGGCACAATTTCTTGGCGCGTCAAAAACCAGTGGGGCTAACACTCCGTGAGAGTTCGAGTCTCTCCCGTGGCACATTTTTATGACTATCCAGGATATTTATCAATTGGCTATTAAAAAAGGAATTGCGTATGATCCCCGTGGAGAAGCGGGTGTTATACGGGCACTTGATCGAATTAAAAAGGAATATAAAACTCTTCCGAAAAAGGAGCAGGACTATTTTGATCAGGAATCACTCAAAAATCCCTATTCTGACACGCGTATACTTTTTGGGGATCCTACAATCGTTGTTGATAAAGTGCTCGTGGGTATTGATATTCATGTCGGCGAAATGGTTTTAGCCGATCGTCTCAATGAAAAAGGGGAGGGAATTGATCTGGTCATTTCCCATCATCCGTCCGGTCGGGCGCTTGCGGCTTTAGACGAGGTTATGGAATTACAAATTGATATGCTCGAAACATATGGTATTCCTATCAATGTTGCGGAAAATCTTATGAGAAATCGCATCGGAGAAGTATACCGCAGATTTGCTCCGCTGAACCATCATCAGTCAATCGACGCCGCGCGGCTATTAAACATACCCCTCATGTGTATGCATACGCCGACTGATAACATTGGCTGGAAGTATTTAGCTGATCGATTAGAACACACCGATTTGGATACCGTAGCCGACGTTATGGATGAACTTTATAAGGTACCCGAACTAAAAATGGCACTCAAAGATAAAGCCGGACCGGTTATATTCGCGGGAACGCCACGCTCACGCGCCGGTAAAGTACGCGTTGTTGAATTTACTGGGGGAACGGAGGGTGCAAAAGAAATCTATGAACGATTATCACACGTTGGAGTCGGCACCGTGATTGGCATGCATATTTCTGAAGAGCACCGAAAAGAAGCAAAAAAACATCATATAAATCTGGTAGTCACCGGACATATGGCTTCCGATTCAATCGGTATGAATATATTCATGGATGAACTCGTGAAAAAGGGTGTAACTGTTTTGCCTTGCTCAGGATTTATTCGGGTAGAAAGATAAATTCTTAAAAGAAAACTCTTCTCCAGTACTCAAAAAATTTAAGAGTCGTTAATTTTCCAATAAAATCTCCCCACCAATCTGAAAAATCTTTATCGTTGACCTCAATATCACAATTATAATCTCCGTGTATTTTTTGATTTTCGCAATTAAACGTTACCGTCGGAGTAGCTGTTGGCGTATCCTGAATCACGGTTGGACTGGGAGTTGGTGTGGAGGGGACAGTTGTTGAAGTCGGTCCACCGGTTGGTGTTGCCGTTGCTTGACTATTACTGATGGTGTACGTGGCCGTTTCTCCAGCCGTTGATACGTCAGGGACTAGATTGGTATCATTTGCTTCGGTGACTCGGGTTGCCGTAAATTGTATCGAAGCATCTTGTCCGGCAGTATTATTTACGGTTACCATAACAGTAGCGAGTATCACGTCTGCTGAAGTAAGATTGATGAAATTACTTGCTCCCGGATTCACCGTACACATGATGGTGACCGATTGACCACTTATTTGTTTAAAAACGAGGCCATTAAACTGCGGACCGCAGGAAATATCTTGTTCAGAAACGACGGAAAGCGGCGTATCAAAAGTCAACACTGCCTGAGCCCCACTGATTATTATAGTACGATCTACCGTTTTTGTGAGTACTATGTTAGTTTCATAATGTTGTCCTGGGTTGACCGTGATGTTCGTTGGTTGAATATGCATTCGTACTTCTCCGGAGCCTGCGGCTTCCCGCTCAACGATTTGCTGTTCCTCCGTGAGTTGACGCAAGAAAAAAAGGGGAATCAAAAGAACCAAAAGAAGTGTGATCCACAAAAGATATTTCTTAATAAATGATTGGTTTTTCCTATTTTTCATTGATTGTTGTTTTCCTTATCTTGACATTAAATTACAAGATTATCAAGTCTGCTAATAACACATTCCAAAATTATTACTAAACACTCCAAAGTCTCCGGTATCTATAATGGCTGAACTATCTAGTAACAAATCTGGTGTGTGTTGTCCCAGCGGTATTACTAATGTACTTACTGCTTTTCCGAATGCCTGTCTGAAAAGTTCAAAATCGGCCGTATCAATACAACCATTTAAACTGCAGTCAAGATTACCATATGACCCTCTCGGACAGGGGATAGAAGTAGGGGTTGGAGTTCTGGTTGGCATTGGCGTTGGTGTTCTCGTTGGAGTGGGGGTATTTGTTGGTAATGGTGTCGGCGTGTTGGTAGGTATTGGTGTTGGTGTACGAGTTGCTGTCGGTGTTGGAGTTCTGGTTGGTATTGGTGTTGGTGTGTTTGTAGGAATTGCTGTAGGAGTCGGTGTTGCTGTTGGATTGACAATTAAATAGCTCCCATTGGTACCTCCCGTTGAAACATCGGGAGATTGTCCGGGGAGACCTGCTTCCGTGACTCTTGTTTTTGTAAACTGTATGGTTGCGGTTGAACCGGTAGGCGCCGATGAGGGAACAGTCAACGTAATACGGGCAAAGGGCATATTTGAGGTAGCTAAAGTCTGAGGTGGTTTACTGCTGTCATTAACCGGTATGGTACAAAGGATAGATATTTGTTGACCGTTAATTGTGGTGACTTTTAATCCATCAAACGGTGCAAGACAGACAACCGTGTTGACAGTAAGATTGCTACTCACGGTGAGATTTGATTCAGCACCGCTAACTTGTATAGGTCGTGATGCAGTTTTTTTCATAGCAACATCAACGCTAAATAGATTCCCGCGGGTAATAGCCCCGCTTGTGGGTACCAGGACCAAATCAACTTCAGATGTTCCCAGTGCACGCTTATCAATAATTTGCGGGCGCCGGGAAATATATAATGCAAACACTAATCCTGCTACAAGTATAGCTATAATAAATATGGTCCTTAACTGATTATTTTTCATATGATAAAGTTATCAGGTCGATTATTGACATATTCCAAAGTTCAGACTAAATACCCCATAGTCACCCGTGTCGATGATAAGTGAACTATCCTGCAATAAATTGGGTGTATGTTGTCCTGCAGGAGTATTCAGCGAGCTCACTTGTTTTCCGAATGCTTGTCTGAAGAGTTCAAAATCTCCCGTATCAATACAGGCATTAAGACTGCAGTCGAGGTTTCCTTGTGCTCCTGAGGGACAAGGGAACGAAGTTGGTGTGGGTGTTCTCGTGGCAGTTGGAATAACCGTATTCGTTGGAATCGTGGTCGGCGTCCTCGTGAGTGTTGGTAGAATGGGTGTTGGAGTTCTGGTTGGCGTTGCAGTCGGCGGAATCGGCGTCGGCGTGCGGGTCGGCGTTGCCGTGGGAGCTGCGACAGTGACCCTTGTAGATACTATCGGACTTATGTAGCCACAGTCGGTACTATGAACCCAGATATCATACGTATGTCCGACAAGAAAGTTATATTGGTAATTTACATTATTGTGTTCACCGGTACATACGTCATTGCCTGTTGCAGGATAACAGGTCCAACCATCAGCAATGTCATTGACGCGCAAGAGGTATCTGCTTCCCGGTGTAGACATATTCCAGCTGATATATCTCAGACCAGGAGTGATCGTACCCTGAGGTTGGAGATTTGTGGGAGGAGGTACTGGTACACACGTAGGTGTCGGAATCCGGGTAGCAGTTGGTGGTATCGGCGTAGGTGTCGATGTGGAAGTCGGAATTGGTGTATTTGTAGGCGTGGGATTATAGGTAAATGTTCTTGCTGGGCTTGGAAATCCTCCTACACAGTCTGCATTGGGACATACTTTTACAGTCCATGAATATACGGTATTATTCACCCATGGTATCTGATTAGTAATTGTATAGCTCGTCTGCGTAATAGATACGCTATACACAGACTGGGTGCCGGTAGTTATTTTAAGGTTATACTTAACGTTTGTACCGAGACAGGCACTCCATATAAATGTTGGATTACTGTAAATTGCTACAGCATCACCCGGTGAAATAAGCGAAGGGCATGATGAAGAAAGAGTAGGAGTAGGAGTAAAAGTTATTGTGGGTGGTGCGACAAGTGTTACGCCAATTCCCGTTGCTGATCGGAGGCTATCTGTTGAAACATTTTCAACTACTATATTGGTATCTATCGTACTATTTGCTATAGCATTAAAACTAAGATTTGCGGGTCCCGATAGCGATTTTGCGGTAAAGTGCAACGTTGCCAACGTAAATGACGCTGTTTGAGGACTCAGTACCGTGTTGTTTGACTGATTATAGGCAACTGCACCAAAGATGAGTGTTCCGGTAGAATTGGCTGAAGTTACTATCGATGAACTCGACGACCCGTCAAAGACATTATTCGCATTCAAAGGAACAAATGTTTTTAAATTGTGAGTGGTGACGGGCGTTATGCCGGTGAGTATCAAACGCGTCCGGTCGAAATTTATACTGACATCAGTCCCCACAATCCTTTTTGCTGCCGTATTGGTTATAACAACAGAAATATCGACGTTCTGACCAAATTGCACTGAGCCACTACTTGCGGTAAGAGAAATCGTTGGGTCATCTGCAGATGCTGCACGTTCACGGATATCCTGTGATCGATCAGAAAGTTGTACGGTTACGATGAGAGCGGCAAGACTTACTGCGAGAGTAAGAAATAAATAAATCGATCTCTGTTTCAATTTCATTTTAGTATAAAAAACCATGCGCTTACGCACATGGTTTTTTGCACGCCTTGTGCGCTTCGGGAAGTACCGTCTGGTACCTCCCTTCGCGAATTGGTATCGCTTCTCCCGCCGACGGCGGGATTCGCTATCTTGTGATCAGCGTAGCATATGCGTCTTTTTCAGTCAATTAAGACTTTTCATGATATACTAATACACTTATGTTGAATGTAACAGAACTCAGACACGGCATGTATTTTCAAGAGGAAGAAACTCCCTTTGAAGTACTTTCATATGAACATACCAAGATGGGACGGGGTAATGCAACCGTGCGCGTACGGGTACGCAATTTACTGACCGGTGCAATGGTAGCTAAAACTTATATTTCAAGCAAGCGGGTCGAGGAAGCAGAGTTGGATCAGAAAGAAGGAACTTTTTTATACCGCACGAATACGGATTACGTGTTTGATACCGATGAAGAGAGAACCGAAATACCACGCGAGAAAGTCGGAGAACAAGGAAACTATTTGAAAAAAGGTATGGATGTGCGTATTCTCATATATGAAAACGAACCAATCGGAGTCACGTTGCCGATCAAAGCAGAATATTCGGTTAAGGAAGCCCCGCCGGATGCACGGGGAAATAGTGCAAATGCATCGACGAAAGAAGTAGTGCTTGAAAATAATGTCAAAGTCAAGACGCCCATGTTTATAAAAGAAGGAGATAAAATAATTGTCGATACGCGTACCGGTGAGTATATATCGAGAGCATAATTTCAAACTATGTTGCCCACGCTTTTTTTCTTCACCACACTTGCTGTTCTGGTTTCCATATTTGTTATTTGGAAACAGGCAAAAGAAAAACTATATTCAGAAAGTGAACTATTCGACACAATCATCTTCATGATTCTTGCCGCGATTGGAGGTGCTCGAATGAGCTATATTCTCATTCATTTTAATGAATTTTCATTTCATCTGCTTCGGTGGATCGCATTCTGGGTTACCCCAGGATTTTATCTCTTCGGCGGTGCCGTAGGCATACTTTTTGTTCTTTGGTATCAATCCCGCCAACGGCGGGATCTTAAATTTTGGGAGATGGTAGATTTTGTCGGATTCGCTTTTTGGATAGGAGCAATTATTGGATTGTTTGGCGGATTTCTTGCAGGATCAGAAGCGGGTATTGTTTCCGGAGTATCAGCAGCTACACATCCGGTTACACTCTATAAGTTACTCGTACTGTTAGCATTTTTATCACCGTATGTCGCTTTTCGAAACGGACATCAGCGTGAAGATTGGTTTCATAAGACGCCCGGAAGTGTGGGACTTTCTATAGCATTACTGTTTGCGGTTACGGTAGTATTCGTCGATTTTTTTAAAGAGCGTGTACTCTATTACAGACTCAGTCTCGATCAATGGGTGAGCTTAGTCATAGGCATCACTTCATTTGTTGTCTTGTATTACCGATTGGGTAGAAATCCAAATCGCGACATCACATCCATCTCGCGTCTTTTAAAAAAATTAAAGCGTACGGCATGATACCATCACTACCAATTTCTATTTTATACGAAGATGATGATGTACTTATCATAGATAAACCGTCAGGATTAGTTGTTAATCGCGCACAAAGTGTAAAAGGGGAGACCGTACAGGATTGGGCAGAAGAAAGATTTAAGATTCATGATTTAAGATTTAAGAATGTTTCTCAGGAGTTGGAAACACTATTTAGAGAACGTTCTGGTGTAGTTCACCGATTAGATAAAGAAACATCTGGCATTCTGTTACTAGCAAAACATTCTTCCGCGCTTGAAAATCTTTTGTCGCAGTTCAAAAGTCGCGCGGTAGAAAAAGAATATACGGCATTAGTTCATGGTGAAATGGTACCTAAATCAGGAACGATACGTGCTCCCATCGGGCGCCTGGCTTGGCGTCACGGTTTCTTTGGTATTGTGCCGGGAGGAAAACGTGCCGTGACCCATTATACGGTTACACACTCTTACACGCGTCAAAAAGATCGGTATTCACTTCTTAATCTTAAGATTGAAACTGGACGCACCCATCAAATTCGCGTACACTTACAGTACATCGGCCATCCCGTCGTTGGAGATTTGTTTTATTCCGGGAGAAAGAGGTCACGACAAGCGCGAACTTGGTGTCCAAGATTATTTTTGCATGCGTCAAAAGTGCGTTTCAAACAACCAGTAAGCGGGGAGTGGGTTCTCATTGAAAGTAATCTGACGGAAGAATTGAAAGAAATATTGGATAAACTTGCAGGCTGATATCTGCCCATGAATATATTTACTGAAATAACGATAATTGTCGCTATTGCGGCGTTCATTTCACTCATTATGCGGCTGCTGCGTCAGCCTCTTGTCGTCGGATACATTTTGACGGGTATTATCGTTGGTCCGTACACGCTGAACATTCTTCAGTCAACAGATCAGGTAGAACTTTTTTCAAAAATTGGGATAACCGTATTATTATTTATCGTTGGACTAAACTTAAACCCTCAGGTTATTAAAGAGCTGGGAAAAGTTTCTCTCGTAACCGGCGTCGGACAGGTGCTCGTAACATCGGCAATCGGTTTCAGCATTGCCCTTCTGTTAGGTATAGAGCGCATTGCTGCTATATATCTTTCCATTGCTCTAACGCTGAGCAGTACTATTATCATTCTCAAACTGCTTTCCGATCGGGGAGATTTAAATAAACTGTATGGAAGGATTGCAATCGGCTTTTTAATTATTCAAGATCTTATCGCATCACTTATTCTCCTTTTTATATCTACTTTTTCTACAGCGGGAGACGCCAATCTTACTATATTAATTTTATTCCTCGTGGTGAAATTACTCATTGTACTATGCAGTCTTTATTTAGTATCAGCGTATGTGATACCCTCACTCTTTAAATTTGTCGCAAAATCTCAGGAATTACTATTCTTATTTTCGTTAGCATGGGGACTCGGATTAGCAGTCACGTTATACCAAATCGGTTTTTCACTCGAAATAGGTGCTCTTATTGCAGGAGTGACCCTTTCGGTAACACCGTATGCGTATGAGATTGGCTCACGATTGCGCCCTTTACGAGATTTCTTTATTGTGCTGTTTTTTATATTGCTGGGGTCACAAATGGTGTTGGATAAAGTAATAGAACTCATCATACCAACGCTCCTTTTTTCGGTATTTGTTCTTATCGGCAATCCCGTTATCCTTATACTGTTACTCAACCTCTTAGGATTTAAAAGAAGAACGAGCTTTATGGCAGGACTCACGGTTGCACAAATAAGTGAATTTTCACTCATTCTTGCATCGCTCGGGTTTAGTTTGGGTCATATTTCGCGTGATATTTTATCTCTTATTACCATGGTAGGATTGATTACTATAACAGGATCGACCTACTTCATTTTATACTCAGAAAGAATTTATCCACATGTTGAAGGATTACTCAAGAGACTGCAATTATTACCTGAAAAGAAAAAAGAACCGGGAAGCAACGGACAAGAATTTGATTGTATCTTGTTTGGATACGATCGTGTCGGGGCTGATTTTATCAAAATTTTTTCGAAAATGAATGTATCTTACATTGTTGTCGACTATAATCCTACGTCAGTACAACGACTTGCCGAGCAGAATATTCCATATCGGTTTGGAGATGCGGAAGACGTCGAGTTTTTAGAAGAGCTGAATCTTTCAAAGACAAAACTGGTGTTATCAACAATTCCTGATCATAAAACGAATGTATTATTGACACGAAAAATAACACGTTCGAATAAACGAGCTATTAGTATTATCATTGCCCAAACTATCCAACAGGCACAAACACTCTATCAGGAAGGGGCAACCTATGTCTTGATGCCGCATTATTTGGGGGCACGGTATGCTTCACATATGATTTCTCGATTTGGTCTCCATAAGCAAGCATATTTAGAAGAGAAAGAAAAACACATTGATCATATTAATAATAGATTGGAAATTTCCAAATAGATCTCAAAACTCACATGTCAAAAGTCAAAACCGCAGCTCATAAAAAGCGGATAAGCATAACCGTTCTATTTATAAGTATACTTATTGTACTGGTCGTCGGATTCGCCGGGTATACGTTCTATAACCGAAATCCTCTCTCAAAAGAGTGGGATTACAAAGGGCGGTTTACGGTGTTTGATAGCCATTCCTTAACGCTTACTTCTTATCCTTCAGATAATAGCTCTATTATATCCATAACCATACCGCCAGACGTTTATATCAATGTGTCGGGAGGATATGGCTATTATCGGGTGAAAGATGTACTTGAGTTAAGCCGTAGCGAACGGCGGGGAGATGAACTGCTTATCGAGAGTGTTTCGTCTCTTATCGGAATTCCTATTGAAGCTTCCAAGCAGCGTATGTCTTATTGGGATCAGGTTCTTGTGTGGCAGCTTGCCAATAATAATGAAATAGAACGACATAATATTAATCTCAGTGAATATCCCATTACCGTTTCAGAAAAAAGGGTCGATGGAGTAGAAATTGAAAAACTCAACCCGGTCAAAATTGACTTTTACTTTGGTGAATTGTTTTGGGAACGTACATTACGAGATGAAAATATGACCGTTGGCATATTTAATGCTTCCGAAACACCCGGACTTGCAAATAGTTATGCACGGATGCTTGAAAATATAGGATACCGTGTGGTTGATATAGCAAACTGGGATGGTGAACCGATAGAAGAAAACTGCATGATTCGTATTACAGGATCGCCGAATGTAGTCGACTCGGTGAGTATTTCACGTCTCATTTCCATTCTTGACTGTCCGATACAAGTAGATCAAGAGTCAGGAAGATTTGATATTCAAGTTATTCTTGCCATTTGATAAAAATGGTTATCGTGCTTTCCTGGATATCTTTTACGAAGCATTCACAGGAATCTTCGCGATTGAAAAGCGCCATCAGTTTTCGTCCTACGTCATCGGGGAGTGTGCCTAAATACATTTCATCACTATTTCTGATATGAAGCTCAAAGCCTTTCCGATAGGGAAAAACAATTTCTCCGACGCAGATAGTTCTTAAAACAGTATGGGGTGCCGGATTAACCAGGTGAACAATGCGTGTCTTTTGTGCATCAGATACAAACAATGACGGAGAAATATGAACTTTTGACTGAGTATTTATTGTTGCCGTATCTTCAACCGGATTACGACTGTAGTATTTGCAGCGAGAGAGGTTTTTTTGAGCGATAGGATTGTATGGCTCCGTTAAGAGTATTTTTTCGTATATTTTACACGCATCATCATATCGCCCCGATTGCGAATACGCATATGCAAGGCGATTCATCGCATCAATATGATTAGGGTGTTCTAACAGATACTGTTCGTTTAGTAAAACTGCATCATGCCACGCGCCGGACAGTGCTGCCTGAATAGCTTTTTCTTCAAGCGACGCCATAATGTGAGAGTATAGACAGGTTCATATAGGTTTGTCAAGGTTCAAACTATAATGTAGGGAGTTTTGTAGCTTGTTTGGTATAATGGTTAAATAAATTATGTCAGGACATTCTAAATGGAGTACTATTAAGCGGCAAAAAGGAGTTGAGGATAAAAAGCGCGGTCAACTGTTTACCAAGCTTGCCCGGGCGATTACGCTTGCAATTCGCGAAGGCAGCGGTGTGACCGATCCAGCATCAAATTTTAAACTGCGTCTGGCGATGGACCGTGCAAAGCAATCCAATATGCCAAAAGAAAATATGCAGCGGGCAATTGATCGCGGTGCAGGAAAGGGAAGTGAGGGTGATCAGTTTCAACAAATCGTCTATGAAGGATATGGTCCCGAAGGAGTGGCTCTTCTTATTGAAACGGCAACGGATAATAAACAGAGAACTTCTTCACAAGTGAAACATATCCTTGATAGAGGAGGGGGATCATTAGGCGCTCCGGGAAGCGTTTCATATTTATTTAAAGAGCAGGGACTTATTGTGGTATCAAAAGATAGTATGGGCGAGGAAGAACTATTTAATGTAGCCGTTGAAGCAGGAGCAATAGATGTTGAAACGGAAGAGGATGCATACGAAATATATACCAATCGAGATGATCTTCATCGAATTAAAACTCAGCTTGAAGAATCTCATGCGCATATAATAGAAGCAGACTTGATACACCGGCCGACGACAACCGTGCCGGTCTCTGGCGAACAAAAAGTACAAAAAATTATTGCATTAGTTGAAGAGCTGGAAGAACTTGATGATGTACAGAAAGTATATGCAAATGTTGATATTGTCTCAATCAGTTAAAAATTGTTTCATGATTCTACAATCCTTACTTAATAAAATAACTTCGGTTACGCTGTCCAAACGAAAAGAATTTGTTCTGATAACGGTGGTATTAACGGGAGGCTTAGTAGCAGCACAACTCATAGCCGAATCCACTCGATACTGGACGCTTCTTTTTTTGACCGTTTCTACCTATGCCATATCTGCGTTGGGATTGAGAGAACAAATGAAGGGGATTAAGTGGGTGACCCTTCTGGCGCTACCGACGTTATTTACGGCGGCAGTAGGATTGTTTTATTTTCTTCTTCCGGTACGATGGTTGACCAGATTGCCGGTCGCGACTCTCTATGCGGTCGGGATATATGCAATTTTATTGGTTGAAAATATTTATAGTGTTGCAGTTAATCGTTCGATTCAATTGCTGCGGGTAGCACATGCTGTTGGTTTTCTGGTGACGCTGGTGACGATTTTTCTGTTGCTCAATACGCTCTATTCACTGCGTCTTGAGTCGTATATCAATATAGGACTCGTGGCGCTTATCACCATGCCACTTGTTTTACAATCGCTCTGGTCGATAAAGCTTGATGAGACGATCGACCGTACGGTACTTATATATAGTATCTTTGTCGCGTTGCTCTTATCAGAAGTGGGATATATGATTTCATTCTGGCCGTTGAAGCCCATTATTATTAGCATTTTTTTAACTACTATTTCTTATGCACTGATTGGTATCTGTCAGCATTATTTCGCAAAGCGTTTGTTTAAACAGAATATCATTGAGTATGTTCAAGTAGTAGCTATCGTAACAGTACTCATATTAATTACTACGCGATATCGGTAAGCATTAAGATCCAAAGAATCAAAGAATCTAAGAACCTAATAAAATACAAAAACATTTACGATTTCTATTTGGTTCTTAGGATCTTTGGATTTTAGGTTCTTTATAGTGAGGTAGGGAAGAGGAGTGGGAGAGTAAGGTAACCGAAAAGCCTATAGTATAGTTTGATATAGTAAAGTCCTATAGTATATTCAACAACTTTTCACGTTTTCTTACGTAATTCCGTCGCTAGCGAGCCTCAAAAAAATAGTTTTAACCTATTAATACAGTCTAATTCAACACTCCGTAAGGGAAGATATAGTAGTTCTCAGCAAATTTAGCCTCAAAAATGCAAAGTTATAGCGTCATTATGCTCTAAAATTGCTCTTTCTAACAAACTGCGACATAGACTGCTAAGTGGTGCAGAAGAGGGGCTGACCTTATAGGCGAGAGAGTGTCTTGAAATATGTGTATCGATTATAAACACAAGTTTTGAATTAAATTTACGTACTTGTTGTAGATGGTACTAAAAACCCTCTATCTCAGCAGGGACAGCGGGAAATATATTGTCGCACAATGATACTTTTACGACATGGTACTTCTGCAACTCTCGGAGAAGTGGTTTTCTTACCGTTTGAAATATCGTTTTAAATGCGCAAAGATTTATTGTTCACTATGCATAATGAATCTATAGCTAAGGTATCTTCTACCAATTCTTAATTAATTGTTTCAACAATCCAAATTCCTATTATAGGTCTAAAGAGGCCGCATTTACGCTATAATTAGTGTGTAGATGATTTCATATCCCCTTCCCCTACTTTGGAATCGGTAGAGAACGACTTTTGCCCAGTAAAAAGTTTGTAAAACTTACAAATTCGTCACGCGAAGCGTGATCGGGCTTCGCTGGATAATTCGTAACTGTGGAATATGACTCTATATAGCTATTTATATTTCAGAATGAGTTTTAAGGGTATTTAAAGTCGTCGTGAGTTCAAATCCGGTGAATAAAACGATCATATGATGGTGCTTCATGTTTATAACGGTGATTATCTAAGAGACTCAATGGATATGGCGGTTCCTTATAGTAGAAATCGAGATGGTACTGACATATGAGATTGTGTTGCGTTTGAAGCGTTGGAACAATAGTAAACAATGCAGTATGCTCATTGTATGTAAGTCGATTATTAAAGAGAACGAGAATATCAATGTCGCTTAAATAATCAGAAGCGTTGTATAAAACTGATCCAATGAGTGTAAGGTCGGCAACTCTGGGGACAAAAGCCACAATTTCATCAAACAGTAAAGGTTTAATCTCCGTAAAGTAATTTCTTCTTGCCTGTGATTGTTCATAAGCCATTCGAGGATCTGTAATGATTCTTTCTTTGCCAAAAGGCGTTCTGTATATGCCGTTTTCTATCATATTAAGGCAATTATACCTAGTTGGTTTTCTACTCTTGACAATGTCGCACAAGTTTGTATGATGTATTAAGTATAAAGTATTTAGTATTGAATTAATTCAATTGTTCAATATTAAGAATACGTTATACCTTATACCTTATACCTTATACTAAAACTATGTCCTCTTCCCTATCTGAACTTATTAGCCGTTTTCTCGAATATTTAGAAGTTGAACGGAATGTTTCACAATTAACGATTCGAAACTACCACCACTATCTAAAACGGTTTATAGATTTTTTGGCAAAGCGATATCCCGATCTGACCGAAGTGAGAGCCGTTGATGAAGAAGTAATCAGAAATTATCGCTTATTTCTTTCACGGTATGCTGATGAGAAAGGGTTGACATTAAAACGGGTTACGCAAGGCTACCATATTATTGCACTGCGTTCGTTTTTAAAATATCTATCCAAAAAAAATATACCGGCCATTGCACCTGAATCGCTCGACATTCCCAAGGGAGAAAGCCGTTCATTAAAATTCCTTGATCGTGACCAGATCGAACGGCTTCTCGGCTCTGCTGAAGATCCGCGTGATAAAGCAATTCTGGAGGTATTGTTTTCAACGGGGTTGCGGGTCTCGGAATTAGTTAAGTTAAACCGCGATCAAATTAATTTTGAACGGAAAGAATTTGGCGTTATTGGAAAAGGGCGCCGGCCGCGGGTGGTATTTCTTTCAGATTCTGCAATTTATTGGATAGAGAAATATTTGGAAACGAGAACAGATGATGACTCTGCTTTGTTTATCAGAACAAGCGGCAGGAATGATGCTGATTTACGACTGACGCCGCGTTCCATTCAACGGATCGTCAAAAAATACGTCAAAAAAACACAAATTCCGGTAGATATTACGCCTCATGGGTTGCGGCATACTTTTGCAACAGATTTACTATCTGCCGGCGCTGACCTTCGGGCAATTCAGGAAATGCTCGGCCATAAGACGATTGCCACGACGCAAATTTATACGCACGTGACCAATCCACAGTTGAAAAAGATACACAGCCAGTTCCATCGGAAGAAATCATGAATCTTGGAAGACGTAACAATTTGTTCCATGTTATGTGTTTTATGTTATGTGAATACGAATGAATCTTTTCCTTTTCACGACTAATTTTCTACATGAAAGAAGTTCTTCATTATGTTGACAATCAATGGGTAGCTACGGAAGATGCGAAAATTTCCTTGTTCGATCTTTCGGTGATTCGCGGTTTTGGCATATTTGATTTTCTACGGACGTATCATAAGAAACCGTTTAAACTTTCTGAACACGTCGACCGACTGTTCCGTTCGGCTAAGCAGTTAGGAATCACTGTTCCGAAGACAAAATCGCAGATCGAACAGATTATTCTTGAAGGAATACAGAAAAGCGAGTTTAGAGAATGTATCGCCCGCATTGTCGTTTCCGGCGGCGTCAGCCCGGATGGTATTTAAAAAACAGAAAATTCTACGTTTGCTGTTTTAATTACCAAAGCTCACGATTACCCAAAATCGTATTACACACAAGGTGTAAAGATTATTTCGCGGGAGTTTGAGCGCGCATTTCCCCAGGCAAAATCTCTTAATTATTTAACTGCAGTAAACGTTCTTTCAGAAGCAAAAAAAGAGAACGCGATCGAAGTGCTCTATCTGAATCATCACCGCCACATCCTTGAAGGTACGACGAGCAATTTCTTTACGGTTATAGGAGGAACATTAATTACGCCAAAAGGCGGCATCTTATTGGGAATCACGCGCGGTGTTGTTATTGAGTTGGCAAAAAAATTAATAATCCCCATTATCGAAACAGATCTTTTGTATTCTCAAATTCCTCTGTTTGATGAAGCATTTATCACGGCATCCAATAAAGAAGTCATGCCGGTGGTTGAAATAGATGATCAAATAGTGGGAAACGGGAAAGTAGGGAGAATTACCAAGCGACTCATGTCGGCTTATACTCTGTTACGATAGTGGTTTTCTACTTAAGAACGCTTCAACAAATTTAATATCTTGTTTCGATATTCCTCCATTTCTTCGAGCTTCAAATAAAGCAACAGCGCATGCCAATTCTTCTGGTGTTATATAACTGTGACCATCTTTAAATGGTAGATGAAAATATTTATCTGTCAAATTTGCTAATTGTTCGGAAGGAAACGTATATCCAAGAGTGCGTGCAATGGCGAGTGCCGGTCCTATTCGCAATTGACCATCTGACAACATTTTAGTATTAATATTTTCACGGAACTTTTCTGATAAGATACGTAAATTTACGCCGTGCAGGATACACGACCCACCTGGTTCTTCATCAATTTCAGGTGCTATTTCCTCAGCCGCTGCAAGTGTTTGAAGGGCGTTACAATGATCTACTAAGTAACTGACAAGGATGCTGTCTTCCGGTTGTTCAGACTTCTGCAATTCTTCGTCCAGGAAAAGTATCCCATCATCACTTACTCCTATAGTGAATGGAATTGATGGAAGTGCTTCGACCTCTTCATCTTCAAGGGGAAGGAGCGATGTCAGTTCGTCGAGATTTAGGCCTATTGCTTCTGCAAAAAGAGGATCATTGATACGGCATAATTTTTCATAAGCCTCTCGCAGAGTGGCTAATGCGCATCCGCGGGGATTTTTATGAAACACTGAGAAGTCAAACTCTTCAATTCCACCAACTTCTGCGTCGATCGCTAGCGTGGATTGATCGAGCGGCTCATGTTTTCCAAATACACCTGTTTCCATATAAATTAAAGACTAAAAAACGTACGACATAGAAAACTATTCTATATTAATTATTTCTTGATTGGCAGGATTTTTTCTTCTGATAGATTGAGGACGTTTACTAAGTCGGCGCTGTCAGGGAGAATCCATTTTGTTCCTTTAGAAAGCACTTCCTGTGATACATCAAGTTTCTTAAGAAGCTGTGCGCGTTCCTTAAAGTATTTCTCAGCGGCCTCGGCGACTCTCTGAACTGCTAACGCTTCTGCGTCAGCCCGTAAAATACGCGCTTTTGCATCTCCTTCAGCATCAAGTATGTTCCGCTGACGGCGACCTTCAGCTTCAAGAATATTGCTTTGTTTGATGGCTTCTGCCGTTAAAATAGTAGCTCTTTTTTCGCGTTCTGCTTTCATCTGCTTGCTCATTGCGTCAACAATGTCTTGAGGCGGATCAATCTTCTGTACCTCAACGCGCGTTACTTTCACACCCCAATTATCCGTTGCTTCATCGAGAACGTCACGCAGGTTTACATTAATCACATCACGCGCGGTCAATGTTTCATCGAGTGTTTTTTCTCCGATGATATTGCGTAAATTTGCCTGTGCAAGTGTGGTTGCTGCCAGATCAAAATCTTCGATTTCAAACTCTGCTTTAACGGGATCGGTTACTTTGTAATAAATGACTGCATCCACGACCACTGATACGTTATCTTTCGTGATAACTTCCTGGGGGATCACGTTAATGACGCGCTCGCGCATGTCCACTTTTGTCATGCCGTCCAGAAACGGCATGAGAAACGTGATTCCCGGATCAGCGGTTGCAAGATAGCGGCCCAGACGAAGTATTATTCCTTTTTCATACTGATTGACAATGCGAAGAGATCGAAAGAGGGCAACAATGCCTATTATCGCAATAGTAGTGAAAAAGAAAGATTCCATATTGTTTGTCATTGCGAGGAGCTTAAGCGACGTGGCAATCTTGTTACGCATGAGATTGCTTCACTTCGTTCGCAATGACGTTATCTGTATTCTACCACATGGGCGGTAACGCCATCAACCGATTGGACGGTTACCTTAGTCCCTTCGACTATTTTATGGTCAGCGGTAGCACGCCAAACCTCAGTTCCAATTTTTACCTGACCAGCTCTTGACGGAGTAATATCCTTCTCTACCCTACCCGTTTTGCCGATAACCGATTCGACGTTTGTTTTATTTGATTTTGCTTTCAGGCGGGATTTTACAAATTCTCTCCCAAAGAAAATATAGGCAAAAGAAAGAACGGCCGTGACAATGATTCCAATCACCGGATTACCGGTTATGTTCCCTATTCCCCCACCGATCATGAGGGCAACGCCAATTAATACCAGGTCAAACCCCGTCTCAATGCCGATAAAGAGTTCAAGTAAGATTGCCCCAAGGCCTAAAAATATGATGAGCCAGTTGATGGACATAATCTCAGTATACTACGAACAAACAATGAAACGGATAATAACCAACAATCTTAGAAAAAGATATTTTGATCCAATATGATACCATAATAGGTATGAGCAAAGAACATTTTGGCGGAACTGATCCAGCTAAAATCGTCATACCAAGAGAATATTTATGGGCATCAGATGAGCATGGCCCACTCAAGGATATTGAGGTCCGTGTTACTCCCTTAACTGATCCGTGGCTACTGTCTAGAGAACGTACTAGTGAGGAAATTAGTCGTGCTGTAGAAGATCGTCTCGCTTCGATACAAGCGAGCTTAGAAGATCAAGAAGATAACTACATAAAAAGACAATACGGGATTGAAGGACAAGCAAGTGGCAATATGACCAGGTTTCTAGCTTATGTAGAATTGGTTGATGAATATAGAGTTGGAAGTGATTCTGCTTACAGAAAATCCGAACAGATAAGTGAAGAATATGCTGCAGAAAAAGAGCAATTACGTGAGAGATATAAAAATAAACGGACAACATATAATAATCAGATAAATCGTCTCTGGCGAACAGAATATAATCAGCGTACGATTGATGCAGCTCACCAACAGCAGCAGGCAAGAGCACAGCTCGATGCTATCTATCAATATGCGGTATTGGATATATTTTCCAGGAGCGACATTTTTGGAAATGAACGAGAGGATTGGGACAATGATCAGCTAATCTTTCATTTACCTTCGCTTATCCAGAAAACACAACACCGGTTAAGTGCTGTTTCTGATCAACCAGATCGTACTCTATTTCATGATCGAGACCCTGTTACTTATTTTTTACACGGACTAACTGAATACCTAGATCGAACTACCAATATATCATTATTTGAAGCTTATAGCTATAAACGAGGATCAGATGCAATAACTACGTTTGAGGATTCTCGTGTATTGCGAACAATGCTTCAATACGCTCATGAAACTGGCGATCTTCGTGATCTAGGAAGAGCATACTTTAACTTCCTTAGTCAGCGTGCACACCAAATATCCGCTCGGCATTTGACAGATACGTATCCAAATCTGCAACTTATTTACGACATTTTAGTCACAGCTGCCGCACAAGGAAGGTTAGGACTCGCAGAAGACACTATGCAGATGTTTGATAGTGATTTTAATGAAACTTGTCATTCACCACATACGACGGTAGAAATCAAAAAACTATTGAAGCAATATGCCATGTTCCTCACTGAATCTTTTGACAAGATTCAAGAATACCCAAACCCCGAGCAGCTACTGGAATATATTGGCCGACGGAAATTGTCAGATACCTTCAGAATTGCGAGCGGCTTTATGTTTATGAGAAGAACTGCTCGTGAGATGCCTGATTCTCCACTGAGCAAAAGTAAAAACTTAGCCCATCTGCTTGATAAAGGAGTACCTACGTTTGAACAAGAGATTAGAAGGGGTGCCGATAAGTTTCAAAAAGAAAATATTACTTATTTTTTAGCAGTCCTCGGAAGGATGTTCGGCCCCATTTCTAGTACGGATGATGAGATTAGTTTGCCGTTTGTAATGTTTGATATAGATCCTCGGCTAAGTAATACTCCGGAAGGTTTCGGTTCGCAGGTTTCGAAGGCGCTTGATAAAGTGTTCGGTCCGGAAAAAAAATTACCAACAGATTCTAAAAGACAAACAGACTATCTAAATGATAGATATAACCAACTCGTTGTTAACCAGGCAGATGTGAAAGATCCTCGTCTTTTTAACGATTTGATGACGGACTACACTACATTCTTTTGGGAAAAAAATGCTTCTCAAGAACACATGGAACAAATAGAAGCTCAAAATAATATATTATGGAATGAGATTTTGGATAATTCAAAATGGTTTGTATCTCCACGGGGTGATCGGTTTCGAATGGAAAACGATAATGAACTTGAACAGAGAAATATTCGTTTTTTAACGTTCCGAATTGATCGCAATCGTCCTAGAGAACATAGAGTGGACTTCTATATTTATGGTATGGAAGGTCCAGTAACGTTATGGTTAGATACACAGCGACAATTGTTAATTGATATGAACCCTCAAACTAGTTCAAGTGCGCGTAGGCTTTTGACACTTGATTATCGAGTACAGCCTGAGTTTGTAAATCTCCTATTGAAAAGACTATTTGCGATTACGTCAGGTCAATATGGAGAAGAGGGTGAGAAAGAATATGAAGGTGATGATTTTGAATCCGATGAAGAAATCGTCCGGCGTGCTTTCTACAGAAAACTTTCATCAACTGGTCGACGCGTGATTCATATGCAAAGTGCCGGAGCACGTGGTCATGCACAGGAAATACTTGAGGTTTACGGAATAGATATTTATGCTGAAATACGCCGTCGAAGAAGAATTGGGATCCTGCTCCCGCATGAATTTTTAACATTTGTAAGAGAATCAGTTCCTGATCGGGATTTACGCAATATGCTTCCAAACGAACTATTATTTGACCCTATTAAAATTAAAATCCCCTCCTCTCGTTAGTTGCTTAACCTTCTCTTCTACAGTTTGATGTTTGTTGTAAACAATATCACTGCAACCAGAAAGTAATGCTATGAGAGGAGTTGAGGAGCACTGTATTATTGGCTTGATAAGGATTTGGAAGTCGCGACATGGCTTCATGTGTTTCCGCTAACCCCCGAAGGGAAATCGCAGAATCCAGATATCTCGTACTGCCGGTTTGAGCACGCTTTTCAAGCAATAAATCTACTCCTCCCCATTCGTCTTGAGCAATCTGTTTTTGTTCGATTCGCCACAGATCCATCTGCTCATCATTGAACACTGCGAGTCTGTGATTGAGAAAATAATGAAGGTCCAAAAGTGATACTGAATCTCTGTATTTTTCTGTCATACGTTTTTTTATGTTTCCCATCACTCTCGATTTGCAGAATTAGTATAGCAAAGAAGTCAAATCCACCGACATAGCCGTCGGATCACCGCACCGTCACGGTACGGATGCCCGACGGTGGAGAACGGGCAATTTGAGGCTAAATCACCACAGCTGTCCAGTGGATATCCACACCACGGTGATATGGTGACCCAGTGGATACTTATGAAGGTTGCTGATCAGATATACCACTAAATTACTACTCATCATCTGTGACGTGATATCTTCTGAGTCTTTTCAAATATGGATTACGAGGTTGTGTAGAAAATTCATGTTTTATTCTTCTTGGAGGTTCGTAACCATCTATACCGATATCTCCAATATCTTCATCATCTTCATCATCTACTTCATCTTTGTCGTCTGCATCATCTAAATCGGCTTCGGTGAAATCTACCTCTTTTCTCAATGTATCGCGGGATTTCTTGGCGGCCTCTATCATCATTGGATTTAGGGCAATTTTTGGATACTTTAGTAATGCAATTAAGTACGCAAACACGATCGGCTCCATAGAAACATTTTCAGTATAGGGTATCTCACCGGCGGGATCCAATTGTTTCCAAGATTCTAGTAATCTATTTCGGTGCAGTATTTGTACTATTGCCTTTGGGAGAAGTTTTCCATCTTTTATTGCCTTCGGGTTTCTATTCGTTATGTCGAGTATTTGCCGGTATAATTGCGCAATTTTTAGAGTAATTGCGTGCTCAAAACTTTTTACGCCGGAATCTGGTTCTACGGTAGCTGGACTTGAAAAAGTATCAAAAGGAGTTCCATTTTCAACAGCTGCTCGAGTAATATTATCAGCTGAAGTATTAATTGGATTTGAAAAAATAACCGTCTCTTCCTGTGGTGATCGATGATCGGGACTTTTCACAACGATGGGTTCTATTTCGTATTCCTTTTCCTTGCCGCCATGTCTATGCACTGATTGAATCTCTTTCAAATGAAACCCTCTAACTTCGAGAGTACTTTTTAACTCTTTTATGTATCGGGAAGGATGGGTAGTGGTGTTTGCTGCAAGCTTTAGGTCACTCGTGGTTAAGCGTCTTTCTGTTTGTTGAGGAAAATTATTGATCAGCGCATCAGCGACAATTCCAGCATACCGTTCTTCTTTTCGTCGTCCGTCGTTTCTTGAACGTCTTCTTACCATCTCTCCATCCGCACCACGTGGTGCGATAGTGGTTACTGCTTCTAGTTCTTCAACTGCAGGTGTAGTTTGTGCGTCAGGTGAAGCTTCAGAAGGAAAGGGATATCCGTAGAAAGAAAAGATATGTGCAACAGTATCTTCCTGCAATATTCCATCATAGAGAAAAGATAAGAGTGTTTCTAAACGCTGTGTTCTTGTTTCCTGGTGACTCATCTCAACTTGATCAGCAACCCTCATCAAGGGTGCCAGTAATCGTATATTTTTGACATGCAGACCCATATTAATAACGTCATCTTCGGAAGATTCTTGACCGGGAAGCGGTACGGGTATTTGTGCTATCTGTTCTTGTTCGAAACGCAGTCGGGCATCCCATATTTTCCCTAATTCTCTGAGATTTCCCTCAGCAACATCGACGTCTGCAAGAGTTCGGTTTATGATTTCACCCTGTTCAGCGGACATATGTTCTGGCAGAGTGAAGTGATTGTATCATGTAGCCGGTCTCTATTCCAACAGCAACCTTTACTCATCTATATCATCATCCAAGTATTCATACGGATCTTCGTCTTCAGGTATATCAAGATCTTCAGTTTCTTCTGGCTCTTGAAGTTTTAGTTGCTTTTGTTTCCTGAATCGTATTCCTTTGACCTTTTTTTGAGCCCAACGCTGAAAACGCGAAAATGCAGAATCTGCTTCTGCCTGTTCTTCTACCGTAACCACTCCTGATTTTGGTGTAAGTAAATAGCCGATGACATAGGAAATTTCTGCAAATGTATATGATTTTTCTGGCTCATAGGGAACTTGGATTGAATCACCATGCTTTATCCATTCACCGACATCTAATTCGTACATATCTAAAAACTTTATGGCAACCTCATATGACATGCGCTGATTAGGCGAAATAGGTTGGTGATCTTTTCTACTGACTACTTGGGAAAAATTTCTATATACCCTGAGAGAACTACGAAATAACCGACTTATGAGACCGTTTTTTTTTACGTCGATTTCAGGTTGAAGTGGTATATAACGATATCCTGTCTTTTTTGCTTCTCCCTGTTTTGCTCTGAATATATCTAATGCTACCCCGCGATGTTCTGCTAATTCCTCAAGATGTGGCTCTGCTTGTACTACTACCTTTCTATGATGTTTTTGTACGGCGTTACCTCTTAGAAAGGGCAGTATTAATGTATTGTAGGAAATATATTCGCCTTCACCCATATGTGCCAGAAGTAATGCGTCTGCCTCAAGTGCTAGGTCCTCTCGGTCGACTAAACCTTTTCTTTTTTGTGGCGGTTTTTTCTGTAATGGTTCTCCAGGTTGAAATATCACTTCTTCTTGTGGAGGAGATGATTCCAGGGGCGGATATAGCCGTGCAAAAAAATGAGCGACATGCACAGCTATTGCATCGGGCATAAGCCCTCTTTTTGCAAATTGTGCAAGCATCTGTACTCTTTCAAATAAAGACTCCTTCCCGATTGCTCTCAGATTACGTACTAATTCTCTTATCATTGTAAAGCGAAGAAGACGACCCGTTCTTTCAGCCATCAGAACGAGATCATCGACTGAACTCTGTTTGTCTCCTTCGGGAGCTTCAATTGTCTGAATTTCTTCTCCTAACCCTGCAATTTGTTGGTCTAACTGTTGATCAAACTCTCCAGAATCATCTGTTGTGTTTTGAATTGATAATAAAAAAAGTGGATCTTCCTGCGCTGCTTGTGTATAATGATCTGGTTCTTCCGGAGGATCTTGATGGGTTATTTTACCCTGTTCGGCAGACATAGAATTATTGTATCACATCCTCCGCGGCAGTTACGAGATTGCTCATTAAATAGGCTACGTTAATGGGGCCGATGCCACCCGGTGTTGGGGTGTAAAAACTTGCTTTTTCCTGGATTTCCTCTTCATCATAATCTCCATGAAGTTTACCTTTTTGATCTCGTTCAATACCGACGCCGATTAAAACAGCTCCCTCTTTTATCATATCTTTGATCACTACGCGCTGTTTGCCAACGCAGGAGATGATAATATCAGCTTCCTGAGTAAACTCATGCATATTGGTCGTCTGGCTGTGACACTGAAGAAATGCAATCTTTTTGTCCGTAAACATTTCAGCAATGGGTTTACCTGCCGTTTCTCCCTTACCCAAAATGACGATATGTTTGCTTTTTAAGTGAGTCGTCACGTTTTGTAATTGATATACAGTACGCAAAATGTGAAAAATCGCCAAAGCTATAGGTGGTCGAAATGTCGACTTTGCTCTAAATCCATCAATGTCCTTTCGAAAATCTACCGCCGTATTGAACGCATCTGTTTGCAGCATGGGGGGCAACGGTCTCTGGATAATAATACCATGAACATCCCCATTGGCGTTAAACCGGTGAATAGCTTCTGCCATTTCCTGAAAAAAAACACTGTTCGGAAAATGTTTAACGATTACCGCCGCGCCAATTTTCTTTGCCGCTTTGCGTTTCATACGAATATAACTTTCTGAACCCGTATCGTTTCCCACTTGAATGACCGCCAGTGTTGGAATAATCTTTTTCTTTTTGAGAACAGAAATGCGGGGTTTCAGCGTTTCAAGAATCTCACGTGCGAGTTGTTTACCGTCGACTTTTTTTGATAGTTGATTATCCATAAGTACATGTCATCGCGAGCGAAGCGTGGCGATCTTCACCTTGGTTGAGATTGCTTCACTCTGTTCGCAATGACGTACATCATACTGCTGATGCTGCTGCCGGTTCATCTCCTGATTTCATTCTCATTAAAATCACACCTTGTGTATTTCTTGAGAGCCGCGGGATATTCTTGATGGGTAGTTTGATAACGATCCCTTTCCTCGAACTAATGACGATCTGTTCGCTGTCCTGATTTACCAAAAGGGCAATAGCTATCGGGCCAGTTTTTTTCGTGACATTAGCCACTTTTACTCCTTTACCTCCCCGATGCTGGCCGCGGAATTCATTCACATCAGTCCGTTTTCCTAATCCATTTTGAGTAATAACCAGAAGATCTTTAAACATTTTAATTCTTTTATCATCTGAAGTTTCCGGTTGCGTTTTTAAAGCTTCCATAGCGACAACGTAATCTTCCTTGGAAAGCTTTATTCCCGTGACGCCGCGCGTAGCCCGTCCGGTCGGACGGACTTCAGTTTCGGGAAACCTGATGGTTTTACCCAAATGGGTTACGAGCATGATATCGCGATCACCGGATGTCCACTCAACCCAAACTACTTCATCGCCGCTGTCTAAATTAATCGTGATGAGTCCGGATGCTTTAATATTTTGATACTGTGAGAATTCGGTACGTTTGACGACGCCATTTTTCGTCGCCATTAAAATGGTGCTTTTTGGATGTTCGTCAAAAGCAGTACTCGAAGTGGAAAGAATAGACTGGACCAATTCTCCCTGTTGGATATTAAGAAGATTAATCACTGCTTGGCCTTTTGATATACGGGATCCTTCCGGTATTTCCCACGCTCTCATTCTGAAAACACGGCCTTTATTGGTAAAGAACATCAAATAATCATGTGTTTGTGCCGTAATCATGTGTTCAATATTATCTTCTTCTTTCGTGGTCATGCCCATGACACCCTTGCCGCCGCGCCGCTGTAATTTAAAAGTTCCTCTCGGCAGACGCTTAATATACCCCGTCTTTGAAACGGTTATGAGGGTTTGTTCGTTCTGAATAAGATCTTCCTCGCTAAACTCCCCTACCTTTCCCTTATAGACACGGGTTCTTCTCTCGTCGCTATACTGTTTTTTTACTTCTTTCAATTCGTCCTTAATTACCCCCAGCATTTTTTCCGGATGTGCCAATAGATCTTCAAGATAGGCAATCATTTCACGAACCATTGAGAGTTCGTCTTCTATTTTCTGCCGTTCAAGAGCCGCCAAGCGCTTTAGCTGCATGTCTAAAATGGCCTGTGCCTGAATTTCAGACAAATCAAACTTCTTCATGAGTTGTGTCCGTGCCGTTTCTACATCCGGTGCTCTTCTAATCGTGTTAATAACTTCGTCAATATTATCTACCGCTATTTTTAAGCCCATCAAAATATGTTCACGCGCCTTTGCTTGTCTGAGTTCAAATTCACTGCGGCGTCTGACTATGGTTTGACGATGTTTTATAAACTGTTCGAGAATATCTTTGAGTGAAAGCGTCTGGGGCGTACCATCAATAAGTGCGACCATATTGGCAGGAAATGTAGATTGCATTTGGGTAAATTTATATAAACGATTGAGCACTTTTTTAGGAATTGATCCTCGTTTCAGTTCCATAACGACGCGAATACCTCTTCTATCCGACTCATCGCGTAAATCTGAAATATCGGGAATTTTTTTATCTTTAACCAGCTGGGCAATTTTAGTAATCATGGTGGCTTTATTTACCTGATACGGAATTTCAGTGACAATGATCGCGCTTTTACCGTTTGACATATCTTCGATATCCGCTTTTGCCCGCATAACAATCTTTCCGCGTCCCGTGGCATAAACCTTTTTTATTTCTTCATGATCATAAATCTGCGCAGCAGTGGGAAAATCAGGACCTTTGATAAATTGCATAAGATCTTCGGTCGTGATTGGTTCGGGTTCAGATGATCTTTGGATCTTTGATTCTTTTGTTTCGCGTTCAATCACAAACACCAGCGCGTCAATCACTTCTCCCAGGTTGTGAGGTGGAATTTTCGTGGCCATACCGACGGCAATACCGTCAGCACCCATTAACAGTAAATTTGGAGTGGCGGCAGGCAGGACGGTCGGTTCCTGAAGCGATCCGTCAAAATTATCGACGAAATCAACGGTTTCTTTCTCAATATCATGCATAATTTCCTGCGTGATTTTTGCCATCTTTACTTCGGTGTACCGCATAGCGGCTGGAGGATCGCCGTCAATTGACCCGAAGTTTCCCTGTCCGTGGATGAGCGGATACCGCATAGAAAATTCCTGTGCCATACGAGCCAATGCGTCATAAACCGGCATGTCGCCGTGCGGATGATATTTTCCTAAAACTTCTCCGACGACTTTTGCTGATTTACTGAATCGCGCCGCATACGTGAGACCGACTTTTTGCATGGCAAAGAGGATGCGACGGTGTACCGGTTTTAAGCCGTCACGGACATCAGGAAGTGCTCGAGCTACGATGACGCTCATGGCGTAATCGAGATAGCTTCTCTGCATTTCTTCTATTAAATTAGTTGGTTCTATTTTTCCGATATTCATAAAAATTAGATATAAGATTTACGATTTAAGATTTATGAATAAAAAAATCATAAATCCTAAATCAAATTTCTTAAATCATGAATAAAATTATTTCAGCGCCTTCTCTAGATATTTTGCTGCCTCTTCCCTACTCTTCCAATCTTTCACTTTTACCCACTTTCCTGGTTCCAATTCCTTGTACCTCTCAAAGAAGTGCTTGATCTTGTTTTTCATTGCCTCTGGTACATCGTCCAATGACTGAATATGGGCGCTGAACGCATCGACTTTAGGGAGCGGAACGGCCAAAAGTTTTTCATCCATTCCTTCCTCATCCTCCATCACGAGTATACCGATAACTCGACATTTGATAGCGCATCCGGGACTGATGGGCGTACTGGTTAACACGAGTACATCGACCGGATCGCCGTCATCTGCCATTGTTCCCGGAATAAATCCGTAATTTAACGGATACCCCATGGAGGTAAAGGCAAACCGATCGACAAAAATAGTTTCCGTGTCTTTATCGAGTTCGTATTTAATATTCGATCCCATCGGGATTTCAATGACGGCGATAAAGTTATCCGGTGTCATTTTCTGATCAGATAGTTTTTTTAAATTCATAAATTATTTTTCACTTCCTTTCTTAACAAAACTCATTAATTTATGCTTCGAACGAAGTGAGAAGTTTACTTCGAGATAATCGAGAAGTTCTCAGCTTCGCTTCGAACAATAATTTACTTACACATCCAACGTTGCCATTTTGGCATGTGTTTGAATAAATCGTTTTCTTGGCGGGACGTCTTTGCCCATGAGCATCGTAAAAACGTGATCTGCTTCTTCAGCCCCCTCAAGTCCAACTTTTTTCAGAATTCGGTTTTCTGGATTCATGGTCGTTTCCCACAGTTGATTTGGATTCATTTCTCCTAAGCCTTTATAGCGTTGGATATGTGCTTTCTCACGTTGAACCTCAGAAAGTGACTTAAGCGTCCGGTCACGCTCTTCGTCAGAGTATGCATACTGTGAGTTTGTTCCACTTTGCACTTTATATAACGGAGGTTGTGCGATATAAAGATATCCGCCTTTTACAATATCAGGCAAATGGCGGAAGAAAAAAGTAAGTAACAATGTTCGAATATGTTCGCCATCAACATCTGCATCGGTCATGATGATGATTCGATGATATCTCAGTTTTGCCGGATCGACCGTTTCCCCTATTCCCATGCCGAGTGCAATAATCAAATCTTTCAATTCTGCAAACTCTATGATTTTATCGAGACGCGCGCGTTCCGTATTCAAAACTTTTCCGCGCAACGTTAATATCGCCTGAAACTTCCGGTCTCTCCCCTGCTTTGCCGATCCGGCTGCTGAATTTCCTTCAACTAAATACAGTTCTGATTGTGCAGGATCCTTCTCCTGACAGTCTGCTAATTTTCCGGGAAGACCGAGTCCATCGAGAGCACCTTTTCTAATAATTGCTTCTTTAGCCGCCTTTGCCGCAAGCCGTGCTTTTTTAGCAAGCAGTGACTTTTCCGCCACTTTTCTGGCTTCAGAAGGATGCTCTTCAAAGTAGATATCGAGTTCCTCCTTTACGACTGACTGTACCAGTGGTGCAATTTCACTATTTCCGAGTTTCGTCTTTGTTTGACCTTCAAATTGAAGATCTTTTGAAGGCATTTTGATATATACGACGGCGGTTAACCCTTCCCGTGTATCATCACCGCTGACTGTTTTATCCTCTTTGCCCCGCCCGCCATCGCTACGCTTAGGCGTTGCGGGCGCGGCGTTTCCTCCCTGGCGCTTAATGTAATCATTAATAGATCGAGTGAGAGCGCTTTTAAACCCGGTTTCGTGAGTGCCGCCTTCAATCGTGTTAATCACATTAACATATGACTCTAAGATCTCGTTATACGCATCAGTGTATTGAATAGCGACCTGCACTTCAATATCATCTACCTGACGTTCGATATAAATGGGGTCGTGAAGTGCTTCTTTATCGCGGTTCAAGTCGGCAACGAGGGATTTAATGCCGCCTTCAAAGTAGAAATGCGCCTCACTACCATCCCGCTCATCATAGAGATGAAATCTCAGTTTGGGTACGAGATACGCACGCTCTCTCAGCGACTTTTTAATAGTTTCAAACTTTAAGTCGGTAGATTCCTTAAATATTTGTTTATCCGGTAGAAAACGAACTATGGTTCCCGACTCAAATTTTTGCGGTATATGCTGCGTGAGCGGGTATGGTATTTTCAGTTCGGATGAGGATTTTTTAATAATTTTACTCGTTGGATTTCCTCGAGCATAGGATTGTTCGTGCATATTTCCGTTACGGACAACGGTCACCCGTGTCCATTCAGACAGTGCATTTACCACCGATGCACCGACGCCGTGCAATCCTCCTGAAATTTTATAAGCAGATCCTTCAAATTTTCCACCCGCGTGCAGTTTCGTCATGACGAGTTCAAGAGCTGAAATGCCGTATTTAGGATTGATATCTACTGGAATACCGCGGCCGTCATCTATGACAGAAATTGACCCATCCGTATGAAGGGTAATCCAAATATTTTGTGCGTATCCGGCGAGTGCCTCATCGACGCCGTTATCTATGATTTCAGTTGCGGTATGGTGAAGCCCTGTCGGTCCCGTTGAGCCGATATACATAGCGGGGCGCTTTCTGACCGGCTCTAATCCTTCAAGGACAACAATTTTTTCACCGGAATAGTCGTTGGGTTTTTTGTTCATTTGTGAAGTACTCTATTGTATCACTGAAATGGCATTTGATCAAGTGAAAGAAGAAGATTTTCCATAAGTAACCGCTGATTTGTGTTCGTCTTTTCAAGCGTGATGTGGGCGCGGTCGAGCGTTCGAATGGCGTTAATTAAGAGTTGTAGGTTGTAGGTTGTAGGTTGTAGGTATTCTGTAATAAGTGTGTAGCGGAGCGTTCTTATTATGGTATTGATCCACTCTTTAGCAGTATCAGCTTTTACTATCTCTTCGGCATATGACATACGGTCGCCTTCAGATGCTTTAAGAATGGTATCTAGTTGATTCAGTTCTTCTTGAGTAGGTACATATTCATCTTCATTCTGTACTGTAACAATCCGGCAGCGAGAAACAATGGTGGGCAATACTTCTTCTTTCCGCGTAGCCGTTGCGATCAGAATAGTTGTTTCGTTTGGTTCCTCAAGAAGCTTGAGCAATGCGTTTTGTGCCTCAACGGTGGCATGGTGGAGTTCGTATATGATACCGATCTTCTCTCGTCCTTGTACGGGGCTATACAACAATTCTTGAATAAGAGATTTGATCTGTGAAATGCCAATTGATTTTTTTGCCTCGTTGGATGTAATTTTATGAAGATCGAAAGAAGAAACGGTATACGCTGCTACCTGCCTATCTGCCTGTTGTCTTCGATCGAGTTCATTACCTCCGACTATTAATAATGGGATGTGCATTTGAGTTCTTAATCTTGCATCTTTCAAGTTACTATTCTATTATAACCCTATATGCCACCCGCTCGACAGTCACTACTTGATATTCTGGTAGAAAATAAAAAGCTGGATCAAAAAACTGCACAGCAGTTGAAAGTTCAACAGCTTTCAAGCCAAGAACCTATTGAAAAAATACTTCATGACCGTAATCTGGTTTCCCCTGAAGATATTTTGAAAGCGCGTGCAAAACAGCTCAATGTCGACTATATTTCCATAGTAAACCATGCCGTTCCTCAAGAGCTTCTTGAAATGGTCTCCGAGCAAGTGGCCCGTCAATATAAAGTACTTCCTGTTGAATATGATCATGCTAATGAAACACTGCATGTTGCCATGCAGGATCCTCTTGATTATCAGGCGCGGCAGTTTCTAGAGAAAAAAACGGGAAAAACTATAAAACCCTACTTAGCCGATGCCACTGAAATTCAAGCAAAAATTGAAGAAGAATATTCAAAAAGTTTAGCGACGGAAGTATCCGCGGCAATTAAAGAGACCATAACACCCCGCGTCAAGACGGTCGTTGCTGAACGTATCGGTGAGCTGATTCGAGAACCGCCGATTGCCCGTATTGTATCCACTATTCTCGAATTTGCCGTTAAATCGCGCGCTTCTGATGTTCATATTGAACCACAAGAGCAACGGACGCGGGTCCGTTACCGTATTGATGGGTTACTTTCTGAAAAATTGGTACTGCCGAAATCCGTGCATGAAGCGGTCATCTCTCGCATCAAAATCCTCTCGGATATGAAGATTGATGAACGGCGTATACCGCAAGACGGCAGATTTAACTTTAAAATGGGAGAGGAAGAAACAGATTTGCGTGTTTCGACCTTGCCGACTATTCATGGAGAAAAAGTTGTCATGCGGCTTTTGAAGAAAACAGGAGGCATACCCGATTTACCAGATTTGGGACTAGATGGTTTAGCGTTGAAAAATTTAGAAGAAGCAATGACCCGTCCCTACGGAATTATTCTGGTTACCGGTCCAACCGGATCAGGAAAAACGACTACTCTCTACTCTGTTCTTTCCCGTATAAACAAAATTCATACCAATATTATGACGCTTGAAGATCCGGTCGAGTATCAAATTGCCGGCATAAACCAAGTCCAAATCAACCCGGGTGCAGGGCTCACGTTTGCCTCCGGACTACGATCATTCCTTCGTCAAGATCCAAATATTATTTTAGTGGGAGAAATTCGTGACAAGGAAACGGCAGGGTTGGCAGTGCAAGCTGCTCTTACCGGACATTTGGTTTTCTCCACACTCCACACGAATAATTCATCAACGGCAATTCCTCGGTTATTTGATATGGAAGTTGAAAGTTTCCTGATGGCTTCAGTGTTGCATGCTGCTTTAGCACAACGTATTACTCGGCGGATCTGTCCTCATTGTATTGAGAATTATGATCCGGATCCTGAAACAGCAGCTGACATCAGAGAGGTATTAGGAAATTTACTGCCTAAAAATCAGAAAATCGTGTTAGCTCGGGGCAAAGGCTGTGAAGAATGTGGTCATTTGGGATACCGGGGACGCGTGGGTATTTTCGAGCTATTGAAGGTTTCCGAAAATATTAGTAAGATGATTATCAGTCATAGTTCTGCTGGAGAGATAGAAAAGCAAGCACGGGCCGAAGGAATGATAACGATGAAACAGGACGGGTATTTAAAAGTCCTGGCAAAGGTAACAACGATCCAGGAAGTATTGCGAGTAGCAGAAAGCTAACATGAACATCAACGAACTTATCGCTCTTGTTATACGAAAAGAAGCATCGGATTTGCATTTAGTGGTCGGGAAACCGCCACTGGTTAGACTGAATGGTGAACTGACACCTCTCCCTCAGCATCCCGTCCTCACGGCAGAGAACGCGCAAGTACTCGTGCTTTCCCTCATGACTCCCCTACAAAAGGACCTCTATCTTAAACAGCGTGAGTTAGATTTTTCATACGCCGTTTCTGACCAAAATGGCAGCGAACACCGATTCCGGGTAAATACCTATTATCAGCGAAACAGCTGTGCCGCCTCACTTCGCTATATTCCCAATAAAATCAGAACCTTCGAGGAATTAAAACTGCCTTCTACCTTGAGTAGATTTAAAGATTTACACCAAGGGTTTGTGCTCGTTACCGGACCTACGGGACATGGAAAAAGTACGACGCTGGCTACCATAGTACATCAGATCAATTTAGAACGGAATGCTCATATCGTTACCATAGAAGATCCTATAGAGTACACCTATCCGCTCGGAAAATCTTTGATATCTCAGCGTGAAATAAATGTTGATACCTACTCGTGGAAAGCGGCACTGCGTGCGGTATTGCGGGAAGACCCAGACGTTGTGTTGGTAGGAGAAATGCGCGACTACGAAACCATTTCTGCAGCGCTAACCGTTGCTGAGACCGGCCACTTAGTATTGTCTACCTTACATACTAACTCGGCAGCGCAAACAATCGATCGTATTGTTGATGCATTTCCGGAGTATCAGCAGAATCAGGTACGACAACAGCTTGCATCTACCCTTTCGGCGGTCGTTTGTCAAAGACTGGTCCCCGCCTTAAACGGTGGGCGCATTCCCGCTGTTGAAATACTACTGAGTAATGCGGCTGTTCGAAACTCAATTCGTGAATCCAAAACGCATTTGATTGACAATATTATTCAAACGTCGAAAGAACAGGGTATGGTAAAACTCGAGGAATACTTTGCGCGGCTCGTAAGTGCCGGGAATGTTTCTCTTGAAGTTGCCCAACGGTATGTATTGCAGCCGGCGGAGTTAAGACGATATTTGAAAAAGTAATAAATAACTCATACTTACGCAATACAATGCTCGTCATTCCCATGAAAATAGGAATCTATACAAATAACGTTCTGGATTCCCGCCTTCGCGGGAATGACAATTTCATAATGCATAAAAAAATCCTCTGCGGATTAAATATGTTTATCTAGCTTATGCAATTTATCTATCGAGTAAAGGACAATGAAGGCAAAGTACTAACGGGCTCTCTCAATGCAAGCTCACAGGATGATGCCATCAAGACACTTCGAGACAGAGGTGCCTTTATTCTCTCCATTCAAGAGCAATCGGCGAGCAATTTACAAGCCGATGAATTCCTCGCACGGTTCTCCCGGGTTGGTTTTGCTCAAATTGTTGAGTTTACTCGGCAGTTGGCAACTATGTTAAACGCCGGATTATCGCTCGTTGAATCTTTGTCACTACTCGAGCAAGAAGCTCGGGGAAATCCCGCATTTAAAAAAATAGTAGCTGATGTATTGGGGGAAATTAAGGGCGGTGGAACGCTCGCAAAAGCCTTAGCAAAACATCCAAAACAATTTAACAAAATTTATACGGCGCTGGTTTCCGCCGGTGAGGAATCGGGAAAACTTGACACCGTACTCCTTCGTTTAGCAGATAATCTTGAAGCAGAGCGGTCATTTCGGGCGCAAATCAAAACGGCTATGATTTATCCGTCCATTGTCGTCATTGGTATGGTAGGGCTGGCAACGATGATGATGGTATATGTTGTTCCCCAGCTTACTGAAATTTATAAGTCGTTTGATGTAGAACTTCCCCTCACGACCCAAATCATGATTGGTACGTCAAACTTTATCATTAACTTTTGGTGGGCAATCCTGATAGCTGTTGCGGTTATTGTATTCTGGATCCCGCAATTTAAACGATCAGAAGTGGGCATTCGTATTTTAGATGTCATTACGCTCAATCTTCCCGTTTGGGGCTCTCTCAAAAAAGATACCATTATGACTGAACTGACCCGTACGCTCTCACTTTTGATCAGTGCGGGCGTACCCATTTTAGAATCACTGGAGATTGTCTCGGATGCACTTGCCTCGCAACAATACGCCAATGGTATTAGAGATGCGGCAAAAAAAGTAGAACGAGGATTTCAATTGGGAGCACTTCTTTCCGCAAACCCGATCTACCCACCCATCTTTGGGCAAATGGTGACTGTGGGAGAACAGACCGGAAAGATGGATGAGACACTCGGCCGTATCTCTCTCTATTTTGAAGCGACTGCCTCAGAAAAAGTAAAACGGTTAACGGCCTCTCTTGAGCCCATTATTCTCGGTGTCCTCGGTATTGGTGTTGGATTTTTAGTATTTTCAATCGTCATGCCGATGTATCAGCTGACTCAGGCGTTTTGAGTCCTCTCTTGACACCCTACGGTATTTACTCTATGCTGACTTTAATGCTTATAAAATTAATTCGGGGAGGTGAGATAAGGATATGAGTAAAAATAACGGTTTTACCCTTATCGAGCTGTTAGTTGTTGTGGGTATTATAGCCATTTTGGCTATTGCCGCCCTTATTGCTATCAATCCGATAGAAGCACAGAGAAGATCGAGAGATGGTGCGCGACTTCAAGATATGGCACGATTAACTGCGGCAGTAGAAGCGTTCATTAATGATAATGGAATGCAAGGTTCTGCTCTAGGAACTTTAACTGCGGGTACATCTTTGGGTGATGGTCAAATTAGAAGTCAACCCTGCGCAGCAGGCAACTGGATGACGGTGGATTTGTGTGATTATTTAAAACAGGTCCCCTTAGATCCATTAAATGACAGACAGTCTCCTGCCCTGACAACGATTGCAGGTGTACGAGCTAGTAGATTATTCGGATATGGATTTGCTGTTAATGTTAATACAGGTAATTACGAGCTTTGTACATACTTAGAATCTGATAAGAGTATTGAGCTTCTCTCTGATGGAGGGACTGCAGCTCAGGTAGATAATTTTGAGACAGGAGTAGGTACTAATGCCGCAGGTATGGATTGTGGTATATAAGACTACTGTTTTATTGATCTACAATCAAAAAAACTAGACTTGGCTTAGCCGCTAAGTTTAGTTTTTTTTGGAAAGAATACACAAAAATTCTCATTGACTTATGCAAATAATTGATTTATAGTGGGTCCATGGCAGTAGATAAAACAAAAAGCGATTTGGAGCTTCTTGGTGAGAAGATTGATCGCCTGGGTTCTCAGATAGATGAGTTAAACACATGGGTATACGAAATGAGCACTCATGTTGCACGTGTTGCCGATATACAAGATTACATGAGAATGAGTCAAAGTCGATTACAATCTGACGTAAAAATATTGAGAAAAAGTATGGCATCAATTGATAAAAAGAATACTGAGAAAGAAGAGAAATCTTCTTTATTTGACAGTCCTTAGAACGCGCAGTACAATTCTTATATATGACACAGATTACGTTATCCGAGCCGGTAAAAACATATATCAAAACACAAGTTTCACACGAAGTGGAAAAGTATTTGAGTGGGAAAAAAGTACAAAAAGCAATAAAGACATTATATAGGCTACCATTAAACGTCGAGAAAATGTATATACGTGATGAAATAGAATTCTATCGGAAAGAAAAAAAACATACACAAAAACCCTCATATAACGCAAAAGAGTTGATACAAAATATAGAAGATGAAGCCGATTAAACGAACAAAACGTTTCGACCGGCATTATAAAGAACGTATTGCGCAAAATGATCTATTAAATGAGGATTTCGTTGATGCAGTCGATACGTTTCTCCAAGATCCTACATCGGTACATGATCATGCTTTGAAAGGTGTAATGACGCAAAATAGAGCGTTTTCAATAAATAATGACTATCGAGTGATTTATGAAGAGAAAGATGATTATTATCTCTTTAAAGATATAGGAACTCACGTGCAGATTTATCACCAGTAGCGCTTGACTCTCCATACGTTATACTTGATACTTCATACATGATACTTGTGTTTCTTTTTATCCTCGGTCTCTTCATTGGCTCATTTCTCAATGTTCTCATAGATCGCCTGCCGCGGGAAGAACAAATTGTAAAAGGGCGTTCCAAATGTGATCATTGCAAGCACGTACTTGCATGGTACGACTTACTACCCGTGATTTCCTGGGTTTTTCTGAAAGGCAAGTGCCGGTATTGTAAGAAGCAAATCGACTTTCGTAACACCTTAGTAGAATTGTTAACGGGCACGATGTTTGTATTAACAGCTGTACTGTTGGTATCAGGTATTAGGTATCAGGTATTAGGTATAGAAATTATTAAGCTATCAATTTATTTAATTATTGTTTCTTGTTTAATGGTCATCTTCTTCATTGATCTTAAACATAAAATCATTCCGGATAGTTTAACGATTTTGGTTGGCATTACTGGAGTTCTTCTCTGGTTCCTATCCCCCACTTCCCTATCATATATAAATTACTTGTTATCGGCGGCTGGATCAGCAATGTTTTTCCTGTTTCTTGTTTTTATTACTAAAGGCCGCGGGATGGGTATGGGGGATGTGAAATTTGCCTTTGTTATGGGACTTCTATTAGGATCACCGGGAGTTATTATCGCGTTATACATTGCTTTCTTGACAGGTGCAATTCTCTCTGCTATTCTGATTTTAAGTAAGAGGAAAAAATTTGGTCAGACAGTTCCTTTTGGGCCATTTTTAGTAGTTGGCACGTTGATAGTATTATTTGATCTCGTTCCCGCTGTTATAGAGCAATTTATTGTTCCGTATTACTATTTTTAGACATGAGGCGATCAGGTTTTTCACTCACTGAGCTATTAATCGCGGTAGCCGTCATGGCAGTCATAGCCGTAATAGGTGCGACTACCTATGTACATCAGTTACCTCGGGGTCGGGATCAGAAGCGTATGGCAGATTTGGTACGGATACAATCTGCACTTGAGAAATTCCGGGCGGACACGGGACAATACAAGACTGCCGGACAAATTCCATCCTTAGTCCCGAATTACCTGGATGAATGGCCCGTTGATCCTGTTCCGGGAAACAATTATTTGTATACAGTGTCATGTAATAGCACATACAGGAATTTGTGTAACCGTCAAATAAACTGTCAGGATAATACTTGTTGTGCGTATGAACTATCAGTTCGGTTAGAAAACGGGACACTGTATGAAGTATGCAATCCTCAGTAGATAATTTATGAATATATTTAAAAAAGGTTTTACATTAGTTGAAATACTGATTACTCTTGCCGTTTTAGGTACCGCGGTGGGTGTGGGGACGGCTTCGTATGTTTCATTTAATGAACGCCAGGTAGTTGAGCAGGTAGCGCTCGAGCTAAAAAATAATTTTAAGCTTATCCAACAGCGGGCACTTTCCGGTGAAAAGGACATTACTCTTTGTAAAGAAGGCACTTCTACGGTACCTCTTGCCGGATGGTGTTTCAGTCCGGATGAAAGTACGCCTGGCCCCATTGACGAATATTTACTCTATGGATCATGCGGACCGGATACGACTGGCGGTGTCACGCCGTTTCCGGCAAACCCCCAGCGTGTTGGGCTTCCTGAGGGTGTGACGATTAAACATTATATCAATAATTCTCCAAATATTGGTGGACGAATTCTCTTTGAAGCGGGAAAAAGTTCTATAAAAATTTCTGGAATAGATCCAGCCACAGGACTAGAGCAGGACTATCCTGACATCATATACTGTTTAGAGAGCAATCTTCCCGCAACGCCAAATTCACAATATAAGATAACCGTTACTGAATTTGGGGAAATCATTGATGAAGGTTTTGTTTCCTGCCCAACATGATCGTATGTTTATTTCTAATCGCACCTGGTTTGAGATCATCTCCTTTGCCCTTCGACTAAACTCAGGGCAGGCTCGCCTGCCAACGCTTGCGCGTACCCGCCTGCAGCGATGCAGCAGCTTCGGGCAGGGCAACAGCGGGCAAGCTCTCGCGGAGGTCCTCTTTGCTTTGGCAATGTCTATACTTCTTATTATGGGAATGGTTGTCGCGATGCGCTCGGGACTTTCAAATTCTCAATACTCAGTACATAAAATCCAGTCGCGCTTTCTTGCTGAAGAAGGAATCGAACTTGCACGCATCGCGCGTGATAACAACGGAATCACGAGTGTTCGTAATGGATGCTGTAATATTAATAACAACACAATTCAGAACGGTACTACGTTTATACGAAGTATTAATACAAATCCTAGCCCATGTGCAACGATCGGTTTATGCAGGGTCACCGTGACGATAGAGTGGACAGAGCTCAATAGAGACGTTAATACCGTATTAACAACTATTCTTACCAATAGAAATGACTAACAGACGTTTTCAAAAAGGATTGACTCTTATTGAGGCGCTTATCGCGGTTGCCATATTTGCCATTTTTGCTCTTTTGGTCAATTCTATATTTTTCAACATATTGCGCGGGACGCTCAAACAAGAATCACTTAAAGACGTAAAACAGAGCGGGAGTGTGGCTATGGAAATTATGGAAAAAACGATCCGTGAGGCGGAAAGTGTGACGTGCAATGCAAGCAGCAGTATTACAACTATTAATCCTGATGGAACATCGACCACGACATTTCAAATCTCAACGGATGCCATTACGGGTACCACGGGAACAAATGTCAACAAATTAACGGGCGAAAAAGTCAGAGTAAATTCTCTTGCATTCACCTGCGACAATACCGGAGTATATCCGGTGGTTACTATCACCTTTATCCTTGAACACATAAATAATACAACCAATCCAAACAGAGCAGAAGGTTTTGCCACGATGGATTTTCGTACGACCGTGAGTTTACGATAATGTTCTATGAAAAGAATAATGAGTGTTTTTATTTGTGGAGTGCTTTTTTTGACAGGAGTATTTTTTCTTGTCCGCACGGTATCTGCTGCCTATTTCACGACACAGGGAGGAGATGTGCATGTGGGTGGAGCACAATTTAACCCGAATATTACTCCAGCAGCAACATATTTTTCACAGGCAATTAGTTCTCCAAACATAGAATCAGGGATAGTTACATATATAGATAGTACTCCTCAGGGTTATGGAGCAGGCTCTCAAAGCGCTCCACCAAACCCCCCTCTATGGGTAAGAAGACTGAATCCGGATACTATTAAAGATGTTGTGAGTAAATATAATTTTAACTATCTATTACAGATAGATCACGAGACGGCTCCTGGTGGGTATAATAATATCTGTGCAAATACTCCGCTTGGTCAGCTTATAATTTCATATGCATTGAACAGGATAATTTTGGTAAACGGAGATCTAACCGTTCAAGCAAGTCAGTCTGGAACGCCCTGTGGAAGCTTAAATATTGATAGTGGCAACATAACGGTTTTCGTAAATGGAAATTTAAACATCGATGAAAATATTACACATGCCAGTGATCGATCAGTTGTTTTTATTGTAAGTCAAAATGTAGCCATATCGCGGACCGTATCAAGTGTTATGGGAGTGTATATAGCAAATGGTTTTATTCGTACATTAGCAGGTAACGGTAGTCAATTAAGAGGTACAGGGGTGTTTATTTCACATAATTATTTTCGGCTTCAAAAAAACACTCCTATCGCTAATCCCACAGAACAATTTATTTATAATCCGGAATTACTATTTAGAGTCCCTGTTCAACTCCGGGAAGAATCTGTTTCAGAATGGGAGGAATTAGCACCATGAAAAACTACAACAGCGGACAAGCGGCTCTCATCATCATCCTTATCACTGCCGTAGTCGTCACGATAACCGCCTCTACCATCAGCCGGACCGTCACGGACGTTCGTATATCCTCCGAAGGAGTTGAAGGATCACAGGCGCTCTATGCTGCTGAGGCGGGATTGGAGCAAGGGTTAGAACAGCTCAGTTTTCAATTCATGGATTATACGGATCCTCTCTGTGATGATTACCCTGGAACTCCCTGTACTATTACTCACGCAGACGGGACCCCGAGCAATGCATATTATTGGTATGAATTTACAAATATTCCCACTTCATCAGCAACTTCTTTCTCCCGGGGAAGCATCGACGCCGGAAATACGAAAACGATATGGTTAAATCAATACATCGCAGCAGAAGATCCTTTTGATGGAGCCGCTGGAAATAGTTTGTACAGCGGCAGCTTTCGGTTGACGTTTAAGTGGTCGGATATGACACAAAATTTACTCGTCGAAACGATACGGATTTACGATTTAGATTCGGGGGCGCCCGTCCTGATAAGTGTTGATCGTGAACTCCATACGGTAACACCCGGAACTCCTCTGATTACTATTGATACTTCATCAGCGCCCTATAGCAATCGCCTTGGACTGGTGCGGATCCACCCAATTAACTTTGATATCACCGATCTTACTATTTCAAACTATACGGCTTTCCCCGTTCAAGGGCGTATTATCGACTCACGCGGAGTGGTGAGAGGATCCGGTGAAGGGTCGCAGAGTGTCGTCAAACGCATATCCGCTATCAAATGGCGCTATGAGATCCCTGCGTATTTTGATTACGTTCTATATAGCGCAGGGCGTGTTACAAAATAGCAAAATATGGTAGCATAATACAAGATACAAAGTTACGAATTACGAGTTTGTAAGTTACGAGTTTCAGTGTCATTCCCGCGAAAGCGGGAATCCATGGGAATGACAAAAATGCACGCGTCATTTACAAACTTTTAACTGAATTCTATGATTGGTATAGATATTGGAAGCACACAAATTAAAGCTGTTGAAGTGGAACTCCGCAATAAACAGCCACAAGTTGTTCGGGCAGTAGTTGCACCTCTGAAAACATCTATAATTTCTGAATCGGATGTCGATATGGAAGAAATAGCGCAGATGCTCAAACAGGTATTACGAGAAAGTGGGATTAAGGGCGGAGAAACTGCCATATCGCTTCTCGAATCGCAAGTATTCACTCGTATTATAGAAACGCCGGCACTTTCCGAAAAAGAACTCAACCAGGCACTGCAATGGGAAGCTGAGCGTTATATTCCTCTTCCTCTCGATGAAGTTTCGATGGATTCAACCATCATAAATAAATATGACGGCAAAATGGAGGTATTGTTAGTAGCCTCTCCTACTCGGCTTATTGAAAAGTATTCTGCTCTCTATTCAAAAGCGGGAGTTCGGATTGATGCTATCGAAAACGAAGCCTTATCTATTTTACGTATCTATCAAGAGCAGAATATAAACTCGGTACTTCTCGATATTGGTGGTTCTACAACGACCGTGTATGTACTGCATGGCGAACATTTATCACTCGTGCGGCCGATTAGTATGGGGGGAAACGCACTTACCAAAGCACTTTCCACCGAACTCAATCTTGCGGTTGCTCAGGCCGAGGAATATAAACGTACGTACGGACTCGACCCCCAACAAATGGAAGGTAAAATTGCGGATATTCTGTCACAACTCATCGAGCCCTTTGTGCAGGAAGTTACCGGCAGTATGACTTTTTTTAAAGAGCGATTTCCGCAAGATGTTATCTCGCGTATTATCCTTATCGGAGGAGGTGCGTTGCTTCCCGGACTCTCTGCATTTCTGCAGAACCGCATTCAAGTCGAAACCGTCATCGGTAATCCGTGGCTTAAATTTCCGGCTGATCAGGCTGTACTATCCCAATTTAAGGGATTTGAAAGTCTGTTTTCGGTTGCAACTGGTCTTGCGATACGGGATGTAATCTGATCTGATCATACTCTCATGGGATTAAAAATAAACCTTCTGGTCAATAAAAAGCAGAAAAAACGACCCGCCGGACGACGGGCGGAGGGTCGTACTGTTTTAAACGTATCCGTCCTCTTTATAATTCTCCTTCTTCTTGGCGCCAGTGGTGCCTATGCCTATCAGTTTATTCTTACGAAAGAGGTCGAATTGCTCGATAGAGAAATTATTGATCAAAAGGCGGTAATAGCGTCATATAACGATGTTGAAGAGAGAAAGAGTGTATTAGTTGCTAAAACAAATGAGATACAGCGAATCTATAATGAAAAGTTTGACTACTTAAAGGCCATTGAAGATGCCCAACAACTATTTGGATTTAGCATCGCTATCGAATCAATCAGCATTGAAAAAACAGGAGTCGTCAGTGTTGAAGCGCGGAAAGTGAGCGATATCACGTTTTCGCAAGAGCAGGCATTTGCAACCAACATTGCAGAAATGAACTTGACCGTGATAGTACCCACTTCAGTTGAACTGGAAGATACTATTGATACACTACTTGGTTTTGAAGGACAAGGATTATCGAGTGTTATAGTTACGTCAACTTCGCTTACTGAAGAGGGAGAATATGCAGTAGTCTTCTCCATAACGTTTTCTTCAGCTAGTCCGGACACTGATCAACAAAATTTATGAATTTAAAAACAGCTACTAGTGATATCCAAACAACACTCCGCGACTATGTGGGAATTATGGTTTTTATAACAGAAGGTATTATTTTTATTCTTCTGGTAGTGAATTTTTTTGTTCCGACGTACCAAAAAATTGTTGCGTTGCGCGCTGAAATTAGTCAAAAAGAGACTGAACTTGCAAGTTTATCAAGCTATGCAAATTATTTAGTAGAATTGGCGAGCTCTTCTCTCGCAGTTGAAGAAGAAATTATAAATTATGCATTACCGTCAGAAAATGATGTCGTTACGTTAATAGTAACGTATGAAGGTCTTGCAAAAATGGAGGGTCTTGAAGAAGTGAGTCCTATTTCACTAGCTCCCGGCGTATTGCAACAGGAGAAAGAAGCTATTGAAGAGGGTCAGACAGGGGTACAGCAAGTATTGTTCGCTATGGAAATTAAGGCAGAAAATGAAGAAGCTGCTGATGCTATTATTCAAGAGATAACGAACACCAGTAGAATCTTTGATATTTTGAATCTTTCCTGGACGGTACCAGAAGTTCAAGAAGGAGAGAATACAGAATCTGTTGATTTGGTTATAGATTTAGCGACCTATTATTACATTCAACCACCAAACATAGTATCCGGACAAGCTATCGTGGAACAAGGTCAAAGTCAAATAGAATTTATTTCAAAGTTACAACAGGCTCGGCGATTTGAAGATCTCATTCTTGATGGGGTTGAGGTTGGAAAAGAAGATTTAATGGAAACTACTTCTACTATTTCTGCGACGCTTCAGTAGAAATTAATTTCGATACGGCATTTGAAATTTGAGCCCCCTGCTCTACCCATTTCGTCAGTTTTTCCTTATCATATTTGAGTTTGACAGGATTTTCTGAAGGATTATAGTAACCCAAGTCATCTACCGATCGACCGACGAGTTTGCTTCGTTTTTCATCCACGACAATACGGTAGGATTTTCGTTTTACGCGGCCGGTTGGTTGTAATCTAATTACGAGCATTAAAAATTGTCATGTCCCGCATTCTGCGGGATCGCGATGACTGCTGTGAAGTATTCTATCAAACTAATCTCTGCTTTGCAAATTTGATCAGGACTGTTGATACTTTTTGAGCGCCTGATTGGCCGCATTTCCTTCAGCCTCTTGTTTGCTTTTGCCATCCCCTTCTCCTATTTTTTCATTTCCGACAAATACGCCAACCATAAATAATTTATCATGATCAGGTCCTTGCTCTTTTAAGACCCGGTATATGGGTGTTATTTTAAGCTGCTCTTGCACCAATTCCTGCAAATGACTTTTAGCATCCCGATACGATTTTTTCTCCAAAATTTCGGGTATAAAAGGGATAAGTGTTTTATATACGAACTCTTTTGCGATATCCCATCCTTGATCAAGATAGAGCGCACCCAAGAATGCTTCGTAGGTATTGGCCAGAATAGAGGGATTTTCACGTCCTTTATTCTCTTCTTCACCTTTGCTTAAGAAGAGCCGTTTACCCAGTCCCAGCGATTGAGCAGATTTTGCCAATGTTTCGGTTCTGACAATACTGGAACGAATCAATGTCAGCTTTCCCTCAGGGAATGATTTAAATTGCTCAAAAATGTGTTCGGAGATGATCAATTCCAGCACCGCATCTCCTAAAAACTCGAGCCGCTCATTTGATTCAATGGGCTCTTTTGACTCATTGAGATAAGAACGATGAATAAACGCCTGCTTAAGCAGATTCTTATTCGTCATTTTAATTACGAAGTCTTTTGGGTCCATGTGAATATCGTACCGAGCACGCCGTTTATAAATCGTGCACTCGATTCTTTACCGTATTCTTTTGCGAGTTCGACCGCTTCATCTATGACGACTTTCGGCGGTGTTTTCTTCTCGATAGCCAATTCAAATACTGCCTGGCGCAATATTGCTAAATCAATTTTCCCTATTTTATCAACGGGCCAGGCAGGTGCGCCTTTTCCAATTAATAAGTCAATTTCTGGTGCATGAGAAAGAATTAATCGGGTCATATCACTTTGTGTGGGTTGTTTGTGGAATGTATCAGCGAATAATTCTCTCACTGTTTGAATTCGTTTGAGATGTCGGGGATCTTTGTGTGTTTTCATTCCTTTACCCGTCGCGGGATATTGTATTTGTGCATGAAGTTTTTCAATACTGCTGCACGTCGCCGTCCTTTTCTGAGTGTTGAATGTCGTTTTTTAGGTAAAGCCATGTTAGCTCCTTTAAGTCAGTCTGGATTAACAGATTGTATTATATAATTTTGGATACGATCATGCAAGCCAGGAGCCAAAACAACATCTTTACGGAGGATATCAGAAACAGATATTCTTACTTTTGTAATAAGCGCGGTATCCGTCAATGAAGCCAGTTTGAACTCTGAATAGCCGCTTTGTCTCGTACCAAACAATTCGCCCGGACCCCTGAGTTTCATATCTATTTCAGCCAGCTCTGCGCCGTTGTTAATTGATTCCAGGTACCGGAGGCGTTTTTGAGTCGTGTCACGGGTGCTTTCGGTAAATAAAAGACAATACGATTGCTTATCATTTCTCCCCACGCGTCCGCGCAGTTGATGCAGCTGAGCCAGTCCAAACCGTTCAGCTGCCTCAATCACCATAATCGTTGCGTTCGGAATATCAATGCCGACCTCAACAACCGGTGTGGCCACCAACATGTCGAGTGCTCCCCTATTCATTTTGGCAAGTATTTCTTCTTTTTCTTTTGATTTAATTCTGCCGTGCAATAGGCCCAGCTTTAAATCTCGAAATACTTTTTTTTGTAACCGTTCAAATTCTACGGTAACGGCTTTAACTGATTGTAAAGATTCATGATCAGACTCTTCAATGAGAGGACAGATGATGAAAGCCTGATTTTTAATTACGAGTTTCGAGTTACGAGTTACGAGTTTGTGATTAGTTTTAGTGTTAACTTTTAACTCGTAATTCGTAATTTGTAACTGATTCTTTATCCACTCATACGCTTTTTCACGTTTTTCATTGGGAACGAGCCATGTTTTAATTAATTTTCTGCCGAGGGGCATTTCATCAATATACGACAGGTCAAGTTCGCTATGGATAACCAATGCAACAGAACGAGGAATGGGTGTTGCCGTCATGGAAAGAAGATGGGGGTGTATACCTTTTTGTTTGAGTCTTGCCCGTTGTTCAACGCCGAAACGATGTTGCTCATCAATGATGACGAGTGCCAAATTTTCGAAATCTTGGTTGTAAAGAAGCGCATGGGTACCGACGATCACATCGAAATCCGGTTTATCGTCACCGTTTAACGACTTGCGATTTCTCGACCCGGTTATGAGACCAACAGTCAATCCGATTGATCCAAGTAGATTATTAATTGTCCGAAAATGTTGTTGAGCAAGTATTTCTGTGGGTGCCATGAGAACCGATTTGTATCCGGAAAGGTGTGTAGCATACATGGCAATAGCGGCAACAACCGTTTTTCCACTGCCAACATCACCTTGGAGAAGCCGGTTCATGGGTTTTGATTGACTAAGATCGGAAAGGATTTCTTTGATACATCTCTTCTGTGCTCCCGTTAATGTAAATGGTAAGTTTTTAATAAATTCGTTTATTCGTTCCTCGTGCTTCGAAATTCGAATTTGATAGGTCGTTTTTTCTTCTTTCCATTGTCTCTTTCGAATTTGTGAGGCGAGCTGTGTTAAAAACAGCTCGTCAAAGGCGAGACGTTCACGAGCTTTACCCGCCTGTTCTTGGCTTTCAGGGAAATGGATTTGGTTTATTGCCGATTTATAGCCCATTAAGTTTTGGGAATTTAGGGTGTTTTGGGGAAGAAATTCTTCTACGTCGTTACCCATTCTTTTCAGGAGAAGTGCTATCTTACTTCTGAGCCATTTTGATGAAACGCCGGCTGTTTCTGGATAAATCGGGACTAATCGTCCCGTATGAATGGGATCACGTTCAAAAATTTGTTCATATTCGGGAGAAATCATTGCCTTATTTCTGCCGAAAAAAGATACGGTTCCTGACGCAGCAAGTTCCGTTCCATTGGTAAGAGAGGTAAGCAGATAGGGTTGATTGAAAAAAACAAGAAGCATACTGCCTGTACCATCGAACAATTGAATTTTCTGCATTTGTTTTCCATTCCGCGTAAATTCATTTTTTGCAGAATGAATGGTACCTCGAATAGTTACGGTTTCTCCCACTTGCGCTTGTGCAGCCAGTGTTATCAGCGAATAATCTTCATAGCGGAATGGATAGTGTTCCAATAAATCTTTCACACTAAATATATTAAGTTTCTCAAGCCGTTTTACATAGACCGGCCCGATGCCGGGAATTTGTGAAATGGGAGTTGCTAGATTCATGTGCATATTATCGCACAATGGTTATAACATAGAGGTTAAAGATACGGTAAAAAAAGGAGGAGAGGTGATATAACCAAACCGAGACCTGCAACGAGGGAAAGAATGACAAATATTCTTTTGTGTTTTCGTAAGAAATTCATAAGCGATGCGAACAATACAAATTTATATGCTAATGATACGAATATCTTGGACTAGCAGCGCTTGCGCTGCGCGCCGCACAAGTGCGGCTACTCCAATGAGTTCTTAATTTTTTTTACTTGTTTAAATAGAAACTTTCCTACAGCAATTGTGTCACCTTCATGATACTCAATTTGTTTGTTTGGATCAATAATCTTGACATTATTAACCTCAAAGGCCCCTTGGTTAATCAGTCTTTTTGCATTGCTTTTGCTTTGAGAAGGATCAATATAAGTAATCGTAGCTAAAGACGTTAAAGTTCGAGGGAACTCAATATGCTCTTGTGGTATTTTCTCCTGAAACTTTTTTTCAAAATGTTCCTGAGCGAGGTTTGCTTTTTCAACACCATGAAATTTAGAAACGATAGCACGAGCAAGTTTCTTTTTTTGATTAACCGGTTCTTCTTGTTTTAATTCTTCAATAGAAAGATTGGTCAGTAATTCGGCATATGAGTCAATTTGCGCATCGGGAATCGACATAATTTTACCGTACATATCTTCGGGGGAATCATCAAGCCAAATACAGTTTCCAGTCGACTTACTCATTTGTTGTCCATCAGTGCCTAAAATCATTGGGGTGGTTAAAACGAATTTCTCTTTCCCTTTCATTTTCTGCATCAGTTCACGGCCCATTAACATGTTGAACGTCTGATCGGTTCCGCCGATTTCAAGATCGACATCCATCGCAACCGAATCATATCCCTGGAGGAGCGGATACATTGTTTCATGAAACCACACCGTGTCTCCTTTATCAATTCTTCTTTGGAAACTTTCTCGTTTAAATAAATGAACAGCAGTAATATTCGAAGCGATATCGATAATATCTTTCAATGTCAATTTCAAAAGCCAGTCTGAGTTTTGAACCACTTTTACTTTCTCGAAGTCTATTATTTTTGAAACCTGCTCTTTCCATGTTTTTATGTTTTCATTAATCTCATCCTCCGTAATCCGTTTTCTCGCCTCAGAACGCTGAGATGGATCACCAACCAAAACGGTTCCCGTCCCAAAAAGCAAAATGGCTTCATGACCTGCGTCAGCAAACTCCTGTAGTTTCGACAGTCCAATACTATGGCCGATATGGAGTTTTGTACCGGTCGGGTCAACGCCGATGTAAACACGTAGTGGCTTTCCATTTTCTATTCTTTTCTCGAGTGCCTTTATATTCGGATAGATTGTATCAACGCCGCGAATTAATAGTTCTTCCATTTGATTCATATATGAATTATAGCACGAACTCTCATTAAAACACGGGAACATGAAAACATTAAAACAAGATGAACTTGCCGGTTAGGATTACAAAAGATATAATTCCTATACTGTGATACTATACTGTTTTAAAGTTTTAATGCTTTAATGAATTTATGATTGATTTTGCCCGGGCACGGAAGGTAAAAATTACGCGCCGCCACATCAGAAATCGTAAAAAGCTTATTTCCTCGTTTTTTATAGTAACGGGTTTTGCCGTGCTTTTTATTTTCTTTGCCGCGATTGCGGTATTTGCCTGGTTTGCAAAAGATCTTCCCAATCCAAACAAGATTGTCCGAAAAGAAGGATTTTCAACGATTATCTCTGATCGAGAAGGAAAAGCCCTCTATGATGTATATGCGGATGAGAACAGAAAGCCGATATCTAAAGAAGACATTCCCGAAACATTAAAGAATGCAGTTGTTGCCGTAGAAGATAAAACATTTTATACCCATGTGGGATATTCAACCATGGGTATTGCCCGGGCATTTTTTACCATTGTTTTTAAAGGGGATTTACAAGGTGGATCTACCCTTACCCAGCAGTTAGTAAAAAATGTATTACTGACGTCTGAACGTACGCTTCCCCGCAAAATTAAAGAATTTATTTTAGCTGTTCAAATTGAACGGAAGTATACCAAAGACGAAATTCTCACGATGTATCTGAATGAAGCCCCGTATGGCGGAACGGCGTGGGGTGTGGAAAGCGCCGCAGAGTTATATTTTGGGAAACCGGCAAAGGAATTAAATCTAACTGAATCTGCTATACTCGCGGGGCTTCCTCAGCTTCCCAGTATCTATTCACCGTACAGTGACACACCCGATGCGTATATTGGTCGAACGGAACATGTACTCCGACGTATGCGCGATGAAGGATATATCACCCGTGAGGAGGAAGAAGCAGCGAAAGCAGAATTGCCTCACATACAGTTTGCCGGCCGAGAGAGTACGTTTGATGCCCCGCATTTTGTCGAATATGTGCGGAAACAACTCGTTGAGCAATTCGGTGAAGATATGGTTGAAGGCGGCGGATTGCGCGTTACGACAACACTTGACAGCGATCTTCAATTGAAAGCAGAAGGAATTCTTGAAGAAGAGCTCGAAAAAGTACAAAAACTTAAAGTATCAAACGGTGCTATTGTCATTCTTGACCCTCAAACGGGGGAAATTCTCACGATGGTCGGATCTAAACACTATGATTCAGAAGAAGATGCAGATTTTCAGGGAAAGTTTAATGTCGTTGTTCAAGGATTGCGACAGCCGGGATCTGCACTAAAACCGCTCGTCTACGCGACTGCCTTTGAGAGTGGATTTACGCCATCTACTCTTATCATGGATGTACCGACCAAATTTCCCGGAGGCGGCGAGGAAGAATTTTATGAGCCAAAAAATTATGATGAAAAATTTCGAGGTCCCGTGCAGATGCGTTTTACGCTCGGCAATTCCATTAATGTACCAGCGGTTAAGACACTTGCTCTGGTAGGACTGAATAATTTTCTCGAAACAGCCTATCGGATGGGGCTGGACACGCTCGAGCCAACACAGGAAAACATGAGCAGATTCGGATTGTCCGTCGCTTTAGGCGGCGGTGAAGTGACACTTCTTGATTTATCCCAAAGTTATGGCGTATTTGCAACCGGCGGCATTAAACATGAGCCAGTTTCCATTCTCGAAGTGAAGGATAAAAATGGAAAAACACTCTTCAAATACCGAGAGACGAAGGGAGAACGGATTCTTTCCGAAGAAGTCTCATTTCTTATTTCACATATTTTGTCTGATAACGAAGCGCGTAAGGAAGTATTCGGTTCGAATTCCTGGCTTCATATTGCGGGAAATACCGTCGCCGTTAAGACCGGAACTACCGATGATAAACGGGACAACTGGACGGTTGGATTTACCAAAGAAACGGTGGTTGGCGTGTGGGTGGGAAATAATGATAATTCTCCTATGGATCCTTCTCTTGCCTCAGGAGTGACCGGTGCTGCTCCCATCTGGAATCGAGTGATGCGTGAGACTATTTCGTCGGGTCGCTCAGACGGCATTATCGATGTACCGAAAAACGTTGTTGCTTTGCAGATCGATGCCTACGGAGGAGGGCTTCCGAGAGACGGCCAACCCATAAGAAGTGAATATTTTATTAAGGGAACGGAACCAACTGATACGGCTCCTATCTATCAAAGACTGAAAGTTTCAAAGAATGACCGAGGCAGGAGGGCAACGAGCGAAGAGATTGAAAAAGGAGAATACGAAGAAAAAGATGTCATGTATTTTGAAGAAGACGATCCCCTTTCCAGTGAAAAAAATTATTGGCAGGAAGGGATCGATACATGGGTACGATCTCTTAATAATGAATCGTATGTCGCTTCAGGTGGCGTGTCGGGTGTTGATGAAGAAAATCCGACGCCGACACCGGAGGAGGAAGAAGAGCCAACAAAAACACCCATACTTACTCCAAACTCGACCTTGTGACTAATTAACGAGCAATTGTGTGCGTTTATCAATAAGATCAACTTTTTCTTTGAGCTGATTAAATTCTTCTCTCGTAGGTGTATTTCTGATAAGGCTTATTAACAAATCCATTTTGGCTTCGAGTGAATCGAAACGCTTGTCATGTGCGTCAAAACGAGCATTAAACTTCTTTTCGTGCTCATCAAACCGTGCATCTATCTTTTCGAACCTTACACTAAATTTTTCCTCCTGCTCATCAAACCTAGTGTTAATTTGTTCCTTCTGAAATATAAATTGTTCTTTGACTAGTTCCCAATAACTATCTAATCGGTTGTTTACCTTTCCTATTTCCTGATTCAGCAGATTTCTGTATACGATATCAAACAGCTTTGTCTGCTTTTCAAATGCTGTGTCTATTTTCTTCCCCAGTCGTTTTTCTATATGTATTAGAGTGTGATCAGCGAAAGAAGATTGTGGATTGTGTTGTTTCTTTTTCTTTGCCATGTATTCAGTATATCAATTATTTGAGAGTTTTCAAGATGACGATTGTGTTTCTTTTAAAAAAGGGGTATTTTCTCTCGTGGATGGAACTTTGTCGGAATATTGAATTGTACGGGTCCGACGACTAGCGTAGATTTCTGTATAAATCCTCCATGATAGTAGGCATCCATGACTTCACGAAATATTTCAATTGCCGCAGGATTGAAATCTGTCCGCAAACACAAATCTGCATAGTATCCGACGAGCTCTTGAGGCGGTTCATAATTACGTTCTGCCTGGAGATATGCAAAGTTAATAATCTGACGACAAAAAGACTCTTGTTTATTCATGGTTGGTTTATTTTACAACATGCCAATTACGAAATGAAATCATTCATCATTCTTTCAAATTCTTCTCTTTCTTGTTGTGCGGCGTCTAAATAGTGCTCATAACCAACACCTTTTATGATAGGTATTCTCTGTCCATTAAACAAAACAACAGACACTTCTCTCCGAAAATCACTCAGAGGGAGCATCGCTAATGTAATATATGCAGTGTGCGCATCGTCTTCTGCATCTGCCGTTTCTCTGGAAGGAGATTTTTCGTACATTCCTGCGGCATTATGAAATCCTTGATCCGCTTGCTCACGAAGATTTCTTAATCGGTTTAGCGCCTCTTCATCTGATTCTGTTTCCCACTGGTAAATGCCAGATAGATTAAATTCCAAGATAATTCACCCCCTAAATTTGTAGTTTCGCTTTTATTAATTCTTTTATTTCCCCGACTTCTTTGTCTGATAAATTTTTCTTTGGATCTTGGAAGGTAATGCGAAACGTCAGTTTATCTTCATACTGACTTGTTAACGTGACTTCTTTGACTAGCGTGCTTGCGGTTTTTATGGTATCCATAACCGGACCGATGTGCGTGCTCGGTTTAATCGTAAGAGTCATATCTTCAATAACCGGCGGATGTTCAGGGATGGGAGTATAGGACTTTTTAGTTGAAGCATAACGTATCAACATATCAAAATCTATATCAACGAGGATGGAATCATTGATTTGACCAATAAGACCAATTGTTTGCATTGTTTCACTGTTCGACCCGCCTGCATCCCGCATATTGCGGGAAGCATTGCGGGCAGGTTGTTTCATTGTTATGGATGCACGTCGGATCGGGTGAAGTTGATTTGCGATGGGACATGATTCGTCGATTTCAACTCGTAATTCGCCTGCCTGCCGGCGAGGCAGGTAATTCGTAATTCGTAATTCATCAAAGAGCGATTCCACAATTCCTTTCGCTTTATAGAATGACTGTTTAGTGTCGGGTTCATGTATGACAAATGTCAACATGGTTGGTTCTTGAACAGGCTGATTGCGTATGGCGCCATGAGATGGCGCAACTACATTATTTTCCAAATACACTCTGGACAATTCGAACAATCTTAATTCTTCTTTTCGATTCTTATTCTCTACCAATGCCTGCACAATGCCGGGTATTAAACTTGGTCGTAAATACTCCCCTTCTTCAGAGAGTGGATTTTTAATCTTAATGCATTTTTTCCGGTCGAATCCGTAGGTACTGAGAAGTTCAGAAGAAACCAGCGATGAGGTATATAGTTCTGTGAATCCCCCGTATTTTAATGCGTGTTTTACTTTCGTCATCCAATATTGTTTGGTATTTGAAGATTGTGGTACCGGTTCACCTATTTTTACTCGGCTCTGTATGTTGTGATATCCATATATCCGGGTCACTTCTTCGATGATATCTTCTTCAATAGTAACGTCAGCCCGTCTCCAAGAAGGAATAGTAACCGTATAATGTTTATTGGTGAGTTCATCCGTTACCGCAAATCCCAGAGGGGTGAGGATGCTTACTATTTGTTGCGTGGGCAGCTGTTTGCCCATATATGTTTTTATTTTTTCTGACGAAACGGTGACCGGTTTGGGATCATCAGATTTTTCGTACTGATCGTCAATTCTGCTTGCCACCGTTCCCTTGGCGACTTCTCGATAAAGCTGTATACCTCTGAGCATGGCTATTTTTGCCGTCTCAGGATCTGGTCTGTTTTTATTAATGTTTGACGCGTACGTGTGTATGCCGAGCGTCATACACGTTCTTCTGATTCGGTGGGCGTCATTATTCTCGGTGAAAAACAATATCCGTTTCGTGTCGTTTGTGACCACGCTATTTTTTGTGCCCGCAATGCCCGGCAAATCGATTATTTCTCCCGTTCCATCGTCGATAGCTATATCGTCACCCGAAAGCGTATATCCTTTTCCTTCAAAGGTCGTTATTTTTTCGCCTTTTTTAGATGGTCGAATTAGTAAGGTATTTGTTTTAATACGGTCATAGTCAAACACGTGCGTTGGATGACCAGTCTCGAGCATGACATAATTGGTGATATCGACAATAGTATTCAGAGACCTCACTCCTGATTTTTCAAGTCGCTGTCTCATCCACTGGGGTGACTTGCCCATTTCTATGTTGTCAATTACGACACCCAGTACTCTTCTGCATAATTTCGGGTCATTTTTAATCGTGATAGGGAGAGATTCAGAAACGTTTTCAGGTTCAGAAACAAGCAGTTCTTTATATTCTGCCGCAATCCCATTCTGGTTGAGTACTGCGGCAACTTCCCGGGCGAGTCCGATAACTCCCGCCATATCAATGCGGTTGGTGGTTACTTCAATATCATATATCCAATCATCACCCCTTTGTTCAACACGTTCAACTGAAGCGCTATGCAATGAAAGCAACCGCGCAATCTCCCGCGGTTTGGCATCCGTTTTGACGTATTCTGTTAACCAACTGTGGGGTACTAAGATGTTCATTTAAAATTGCTCTAAAAACCTCACATCATTTGAATACAGCATCCGTAAATCAGGAATATTGATTCCCTCCCGCATCATTAAAACTCTCTCCACTCCCCAACCAAATGCAAAAGCCGAATATTTCTTGGGATCAATTCCCCCATTTTTTAGGACATTCGGATGCGTCATACCCGAACCACCGAGTTCAAGCCATCCTTCTTTACAGAGACGGCATCCTTTTCCCTTGCAGACATCACACGTAATATCAATTTCAAAAGATGGTTCAGTAAACTGAAAATGAAACGGTCGTAAGCGCATTTGCCGTTCGGGACCAAAATACTCATGGACAAAAAATTCCATAACGCCTTTCAAATCGCCAATTCCCAATCCTTTATCTACCGCAAGACCCTCAAATTGGTGAAACATGGAACTGTGAGAAATGTCGCTTTGCCGTCGATAGCACTTTCCAATATTAATCATGCGTACGGGAGGTTTACCCAAGCGCTCCATTTCTCTTACCTGTCCATTTGATGTGTGCGGTGTCAGAACAACTTCTCCCAATTTATTGTCTGCCGGCATATCAACGAAGAATGTCTCCCATTCGTCGCGCGCCGCATGCTCTTTGGGCATATTGAGGCTCTCAAATACATACCAGTCGTATTCTACTTCCGGATATGAGACTAAATTGAATCCGATTCTTTTAAAAATTTCTGAAATATCCTCAATTGCTTGTGTTATGAGATGCAGGTGTCCAAGAGAAGGCTTTATTGCGGGCGCCGTCACATCGAAAAATTCTTTTTTCTGTTTTTTAAATTCTTCTCCTTTTAATTCTTTTCCTCTGTTTACAAGTGCTTCCTCAATTTCTGTTTTTAATTGATTGATTTGAACTCCTATCTCTCTTCGTTTATCAATATCTATCTTATTAATTTGGCTAAGCAGTTCATTAATTCCTCCCTTTCTTCCTAAATATGAAACTCTTAGAACTTCTAAGTGTTCAAGCGATGGTGAGTGATAAATATCCCTTATGGCTGTATTACGTATAAATTGAATTTTATTTTCCATGAAGTTACTTTACTTACAATTATATCTTTTTATAGACGCGCCACAAGTGGCGCTATTCCGTCACGAAGAAAATGGAGTAGTAGCACTTGTGCTGCGCTAAAAAATTACTTTCTTGCTTTTTCTACCACTTTGTCAAAAACGTTTGGGTATTCACTTGCTAATACGGCAAGCATTTTACGATTCAATTCAATTTTCTTTTCCTGCAGTGCTTTGATGAATCGACTATACGACCAATCTCTCTGCTTTACAGCTTCTGAAATTCGTAAAATCCATAGTCTTCGGATATCACGTTTTCTTCGTTTTCTACCGGCAAATGCATACTGTCCCGCATGCAAGTCTGCCTCTTTGGCAATTTGAATCAGACGGCTCTTCGTCATGCGAAAACCGCTCGTTCTTTTCAAAATTTTTTTGTGTCTGCGTTTTACGGTGATTCCGCGTTTTACTCTGGTCATAGTTGTGTGCGATCCGAATGCTCCTAATATTTATTCGGATAATTCGGATGTTTTGTAGATTAGGATCGCGTTATATCATCTTCTTAATCTTATTCTTCAACGTTCCCGTTGTCTCTTTGAGAAGCTTCATTCGTCTCTTTTGAGATTTTGATTTCTTGCGTTTTAAATGACGACCCATCTGAGCTCGGTGAAGTAGCTTACCCGTTTTTGTCAGTTTAAAACGTGTTGCGACTGATTTTCTTGTTTTTTGTTTCGGCATTTAAAAACGTCATCCTGAGGTGAGTTTACGAACCGAAGGATCTCGTTGGATGGGATTCTTCGCTTCGCTCAGAATGACAATATAGCATCCTATTGTATCATTTCCTGCTTACCGTCGCAACTAAACGGTTTCCTAAGAATTGGGGCTTTTTTTCAAGAACCGCATTGCCTATTTTTTCCACAAACTGATTGAGCGTATCAAAACCGAATTCTCTGTGTCGCAGCTGCTGTCTTCTAAATCGTACGGTTACTTTTAATTTTCCGCTTTCGGCGAGAAGTTCTTTGCCTCGTTCTGCGCGCGTGGACAAGTCGTGATCTGCCATGAGAGGAGTCAGCCATATTTCTTTTACGTCTCCCGACTTGGTCCCTTTTTTACTTTCCCGTTTTTTCTTATTCTGCTCATACAAAAATTTATTGTAAT
>Ga0209211_10000492_pt1 | contig 79617 bp, 76 predicted proteins | sample RifGroA2_FD_183992 | JGI IMG/M metagenome (GOLD analysis project Ga0209211, IMG submission 183992) | Groundwater microbial communities from Rifle, Colorado, USA - Groundwater A2 (SPAdes) (version 2) | ecosystem: Environmental > Aquatic > Deep subsurface > Groundwater | place: Rifle, Colorado... | reverse complement strand
TAGTCTGACCAAAGCCATCAATCGTTTGAGGCAGGATGCCATGAACCACGATCAAGAAGATGCGACCTACAAAATCTAACATAGAAAGTCTGATCGTCTTGCAAGAAATTCTGTCGATGGTGGAAAAATAATATATTTGCTTGATACGAATATACTTACGAGCCTAAAATTTCCGAGCTTTTGGTTTGAATCTACACCGCAGGGGAAATTTATGTTAAATATCGCTTTCGGACAAAGCAAATATTATGTGGATTCTCTTTCCGAAAATACGAAACGAGGGATGCGCCAAAAAATCAGGCGCGGAGAATTTCCAGGATTAACTCCCATTGGTTATCTTAACGACTCACGAACAAAAACTATCGCAGTTGATAAAAAATCCGCGCCTGTTATCCGCCAAGCGTTTGAAATGTATTCAGAGGGTAATCAAACACTTGAAACGATTGGTATGTTTTTGGCGCAAAACAATTTATTTTCAAAACACGGAAAGAAAATCCACCGAACCCGTGCGACTTTCATTTTATCCAATCCGTTTTACTACGGACACTTTAGATTTAATAAAGAAGTGTATGAGGGAAAGCACGAGCCAATCGTGGAAAAGAAACTTTGGGACAAAGTGCAAGAAGTGATGAAAGAAAGAGGGCGTCCAAGACATAAAATGAAAAACGAACCGCAAGTATATTGCGGACTGATAAGCTGTGGCACTTGTGGAATGATGATCACTGGCGAATACAAAATTAAAACACAGAAAAATGGCACGCAACATTTTTATACTTATTACCATTGTTCTAAAAAACGCAGAGATATGAAATGTCCTGAATCCAGTATTCGCCAAGAAGTCTTGGACAAACAAATTTCATCACTTCTTCAAAAAGTTTCTTTGCCACCAGATTGGGCGGACTATCTCAACGGAAGACTTGAAAAAGACAAAGTGGAATCCGCCCAATCTGTTTCTGCTTTGGTATCGGAGAACGAGAAACGAATACAAGACATCACAGTGAGGCTCCAGCGACTTTTAGACGGGTATTTAGACCAAGACATAGATAAAGAAATATATCGTTTAGAAAAAGCAAAATTGTTATCTGAGAAAAAGTCGCTGGAAGAAGAAATTTCTCGTTCTCAAATGAAGCAGAAACATTGGCTCGAACCGATGGAAAAATGGATAAAAGACGCAGGAAATATGGAAAAAATTGCATTGGATAGCAACCTTTTGAATAAAAAGGCTGCTGCCAAAGAAATCTTTGGCTCGAACCTCCTCCTCCAGAATAAATCAGTGCGCGCGAGCGCGCCGAATTTTGAGAATTCGCAAGCGAATTCAGGCGAAACAGCGTGGGCGTGTCTGCGACACGCCCACTCCTTTGTTAATTCCAAACCCGAAAGTTTCATTAGGGAGCCGCCTCTCGGATTTGAACCGAGGACCTTCGCTTTACAAAAGCGTTGCTCTACCAACTGAGCTAAGGCGGCTTACGAGATACACATTATCATATTATTTACAAATCTTCTTCTCTTTTGATTTTATGCTTAATATCTCTGATTTTGTTTTTATAGTCTCCTATAATTTTTAGAAATTTGGAAATTTCTTTCTTTTCGCCATTCGCATGGTTTTCATTGCTCTTATTTTCTATTTTGACTTTTATTTCTTTATATTTATCTTTTAAAAAATTAGTAAACCGAATATAAAACCGCAGCGCTGTCACCAATCCGGCGTATCCATGTTTTCTTACATTTTTAATTGTGATATGTTTGATTTCTTTTAAGTAGGGAATCTCAAATAAAATTTCTTCTTGATTTAAGATTTGCTCATTTTTCAATATGGCTAATTTTTTTCCGATCATAATGATGATGGAAAGGAGCGACGCAAAAAATAAAATTAAAAGAAAATATACCATATTGCTTTATATTGAATAGCGTTTCACTTCCTTTATTTTCGCTTTATTTTTCTCTAAAAGCTTGCCTATTGTTTCATCTGGATTTTTTATAAACAACTGATTAAGCAAAGTCTTTTCTTTGAAGTAGGCGCCGATTTTTCCATCCAGCATTTTTTTCTTTATCTCGGGCGGTTTGTTGACATTCGCAATTTCTTTTTGAAAAATTTCTGTGATTGTTTTTGTCGCTTCGGGGGTTATTTCTTTTTCGCTAAGATACTCTGGTTTCATTGCGGTAATGTGCATTGCGATATCTTTTGCAAGTTCCGCGTTTCCGCCTTCTAAGCTGACAATTACGCCGGATTTATTGTTATGAACGTAATTTCCCAAAATATCGCCTAATACTTCATAAATGTCCCCTAACTGAATATTTTCTCCAGTTTTTTGGATTATGGGATCTATCATGTCTTTTGCCTCCTTTTTTATTTTTTCTAGTCCAAGAGAAAAAGCTTTATCTAGAAGATTTCTAAGTAAAGTTGTGAAATCCTCATTTCTAGATACAAAATCAGTTTCGCAATGCAAAGATACGAGAATAGCTTTTTTGTCCTTCACTTTAATCATTACCGCGCCGTCTTTGACTTCACGGTTAATTTTTTTGAGCGCAATATCCGAACTTGTTTTTTTTAAAATAGCGAGCGCCTTTTTTATGTCGCCTTCAGCTTCTTCCAGGGCATGCTTGCATTGCATCACGGAGATGCCGGTGCTATCTCTTAATTCTTTTACTATATCAGTTGTTATCTTTGGTGACATAATTTTTATTCGTTCCGTGGAAGCTTTGTTTCCGCGACAGCAGGATTTGCTCTGCTGTTAGGATACCTTGTTGGGTACGGTCATAGCGCCCATTTTGTAAGCACTTTCTATAGCTTCCGTGAAAAATTTTATAGAAGGTATGCTGGAATCGTTGCCAACGATGGGATATTCAATGCCTTTAATATCTGAATCAGAATTTACCAGAGAAATAATAGGTATGTCCTTATTTTTAGCTTCGGTGCTAGCGATGTGTTCACTTTTTGCATCTATGATAAACAACGCATCGGGGGCTTTCTTTAAGTTAATAAGTCCGGAATAATATCTTTCAAGTTTCTCCATTTTTTTTGCTAAAACTACTCGTTCTTTTTTGGTGTATTTTTCAAGTCCTCCTTCTGCGCTGTCTTTGCGGTAATTTTCAAGTTCAGTAATTCTTTTTTTTATTTCCGTAAAATTGCTTAAAGTGCCTCCGATCCAGCGCTCATTAACATAAGGCATATTTAAAGATGTCGCCACATCTTTGATTATATTTTTTGCTTCAGGCTTTGTGCCAACAAAAAGGATAACTCTGTTGGTAACGCCCAGACTTTTTACGAATTCTGCGGTATTTTCCAGCGCAATACTTGTTTTTTCAAGATCTATTATATCTGTTTTATGTTTTGTGGCATATATGTATTTTGAGACACTTGGATGTCTTCTTGTCTTTGAATAACCGTAATGAGTGCCGGCCTTGAACATTTTTTCTATCACACTATCAGCATCCCCTTTCTCTATATCTGCTTTTTGCATATGAATCAATATAGCAGAAAGCGATGTTTTTTGCAAAGTTTATCTTGTTTTTTTAAAGTATTTTCAATAACTTTTCTACCTTTGACCAAAAGACTTTTTTCGGTTAAGATGCAGGTATGACTAATGCTAATAGTATGAGGCAGTCGTTTCTCTTTACTAAAACTAAGAAAGAAAGTCCGATGGATGAGGTGTCTCGGAATGCCGAGTTCCTTATTCGCGGAGGTTTTATTCATAAGGAAATGGCTGGGGTTTATAGCTATCTGCCACTGGGATTTCAGGTGCTTAGGAAAATTGAAAATATAATCAGGGAAGAAATGAATAAAGTCGGCGGAATTGAAATTTTGATGTCTTCTTTCCAGCCAAAAGAAAATTGGGAAAAAACCGGGAGATGGAAGGGAATGAATGACTTGTATAAAGTTAGCGATTCTTCCGGCCGGGAGATCGCTTTAGGTCCCACACATGAAGAGATTGTTGTGCCTATTTTAAAAAATTATGTTTCTTCGTATAAAGATTTGCCTGTTGCTATTTATCAGATTCAAAATAAATTCAGAATGGAACTTCGCGCAAAATCCGGGATGCTTCGGGGCAGGGAATTTATAATGAAGGATATGTATTCCTTTCATGCATCGAAAGAAGATTTTGAAAAATTTTACGATGAAATGAAGAATGTTTATAAATCTATTTTTAAAAGAGTTGGAATTGGACACTTAACCTATATGACTTTCGCTTCTGGCGGAACTTTTTCAAAATATTCGCACGAATTTCAAACTATTTCTTCCGCAGGAGAGGATGTTATTTATATTGATGAAACAAGCGGTATTGCTCTCAATAAAGAAGTTTTTTCTGATGAAGTTTTGAGTCAGTTAAATTTAACAAAGGAAAAATTAGTCGAAAAAAGAGCTATTGAAGTTGGAAATATTTTTGATTTAAAAACAAAGTATTCAGAACCGTTTGATTTGTCATACACAGATCCCAAAGAAAAAAAACATACCGTTTTGATGGGTTGTTACGGGATAGGGCTTTCACGCCTTTTGGGCGCTATCGTAGAGGTTCTTTCCGATGATAAGGGAATAATTTGGCCGGAATCAATAGCTCCTTTTCAGGTCCACTTGCTTTCTCTGGGAGATGACGAAGCTGTTTTGAAAGAAGCCGATAAAATTTATGAAAGTTTACAAAAAAATAATATTGAAGTTCTGTTTGACGATCGCAAAGCCGTATCGGCTGGAGAAAAATTTGCTGACGCGGATCTTTTAGGCATGCCTTATCGAGTGGTCGTTTCAGAAAGAAGTATGAAGGAAAATGGCATAGAAATAAAAAAACGAAGCGAGAAAAAAGGGAAAATTATTTCTTATAAAGAATTATTAAACTTGGTAGTCGGACTACCAAGTGGTAATCCGACTACCAAGTGAAAACAGATGTTTGAAAAATTTTACAAATTAATTTCTAACGATATCGGCATAGACTTGGGTACATCAAATACCTTGGTTTATTTGAAAGGCCACGGCATTGTGATCAACGAGCCGTCAGTGGTGGCAGTTAACATCAAGACGAATCAAATTTTAGCTGTTGGCGCGAAAGCCAAAGAAATGTTGGGTCGTACGCCGGGGCATATAAAAGCTATTCGTCCATTGGTTGATGGTGTTATATCTGACTTTGAAATTACAGAAGAGATGCTTTCATATTTGATAAATAAGGCGGATAAAATATCTAAAAAATTAGCGCGGCCGAGAGTTTTAGTGGGTGTGCCGACTGGCACAACCAATGTTGAAACGCGAGCCGTATATGATGCGGCGCGTTCTGCCGGCGCGCGGGAGGTTTTTTTAGTGGAAGAGCCTATGGCAGCCGCCATTGGCGTAAGACTTCCCATTAAAGACCCTGTCGGTTCAATGATTATAGACATCGGAGGAGGGACGACAGATATTGCGGTGATTTCTTTAGGCGGGGTTGTGAAGTCAAAAAATTTAAAAATAGCCGGCGACAGATTGAATAACGACATTATCACTTTTATGCGTGACGAATTTAAAATACTTATTGGCGAAAGAACTGCCGAAATAGTGAAGATTGCCATCGGTTCAGTTGTTCCCGGAGAATATATGGAAACAGAAGTTCACGGGAGAGACATTTTGACTGGACTGCCCCGCGCCGTAACAGTGACCGATTCTGATATTCGTGAAGCGTTACTACCTTCAATTAAAGATTTAGTGGATGGCGTGAAAGATATGCTTGAAACGACACCGCCGGAAATTTTGTCTGACATAATGCATAGAGGAATAACTTTATCTGGCGGCGGAGCTTTGATACCCGGACTTGATCAACTTTTACAGCGCGTCCTTAAAATTCCGGTTTATGTGGTAGAAGATCCGCTTTCATCTGTCGCCAGAGGCACAGGAGTAATTTTAGATAATATGTCTTTTTATAAAGAAGTTTTGATTGGGAATCAAGATGAGTTACCTCCTAGATAAAAAAATAAAGAGAAAAAAAATTTCCTATATTATATTTTTTGTCGTCATTTTACTTATCTTATTTTATTTTAGGTCAGGTATTTTCAATAGTCTAGCTCTGTTTTCTCATACTATCTTCCGTCCCGTTTTAATTTTAGGAAACAATCTTGGCGGAAAACTTAGAAGCATTGGTTCATATTTTGTTTCAAAAAATTTTCTTTATCTAGAAAATCAAAATTTAAAATCTCAATTGAACGAGAAAAGGGGATTGATAGAAAATTATAATTCTATTTTGGCTGAAAATATTAACCTTAAAGAAATTTTAGGCAGAAAAAAAGAAGAGGCAATTGCAGAAAATATGATCTTGTCCGCTATTTTGGCCAAACCCAATCAAAGTCTCTACGACACTCTTGTCATTGATGTGGGCACAAAACAAGGCATAAAAATAGGGGATATAGTTTTTGCTCTGGGTCATAGCCTCACGGGCGAAGCGTTAGGAACCGTGCCTATTGGGCGTGTGTCAACTGTTTACGGATCTTCTTCAAAAGTGACTTTATTCTCAAGTAGCGGAGAGAAAACAAATATAGTAATTTTTAATGAATCTGTTCATTCTTCTGACGCTTTAGGAACAGGCAAAAATATTTTTATGGAAGTTGTCGGTCGGGGTGGAGGAAATTTTGAAATGGTCTTGCCAGAAGATTTCAGACCGGCCAAAGGGGATCGCGCAGTTTTGCCTGGTATTTTTCCTTATGTTTTGGGCATTGTTGAAACGATAATTTCCGACCCGCGGAGCCCTTTTGTTAAAGCATTGCTCGTAAGTCCGGTGAATATACAGGAATTGAAATTTGTGGAGGTGGAGTTGCAGAAGTAATGTATTTCAAAATAGAAAAAAATAAAAAAATATTTCAACTTGATTTAATAAGATGTTGATAAATCCTGCATATGCAGGATTTATCAACAAGTAATAGTTTAATGGAAAAGTATGCTACAATATAAGGAATCCTAATGAAAAAAATCAAGAAAATTCAAAAACATATGCTGGTAGCATTTCTCTTTGTTTTTTTTATTGCCTCATTCGCAAATGCAAGCGATTTGACTAGCACAAATTTCATTATCCGCGATCCGATTATCGGCACAGGCGGAGATTATGGCACTTCTACCAACTTTAAAATGTTTAGCTCAGGCAATACTCTTTTTTCTGGAGTAAATTCTTCCTCTTCATTTATTGGGCATTACGGATTTTTATATTACCCCTATGTGACTGTTGGCGCTCTTACAGCGACCCCAGTAAGCGCGCAAGTTGATCTTAGCTGGGCAGCTTCTGCTGCGGGGCAAGGTTGGAGCGTTTCTGGATACAATACCGGTAAAGCAAGTGTTTCCGGAGGACCTTACACTTACACTTCCGTCGGTGATGTGACGAGCTATTCATACACCCAACTTGCGCCTGGAGAATATTGTTTTGTGGTGCAAACGCTTGATTCTCTTGGGTATGTAATTGGAACTTCTAATGAAGATTGCGCCACTATCTCGCCAGTTATCACATTTGATCTAGACACCGGAGTAGCTGACGGAGAAACTTCGTCTCCATATTCAGTGGCTCTTGGCACAATTACGACAACCGATACGAGAGTTTCTGGAACAACTGATTCCATAAATATGATAATCGCCGAAGCTGATACTAATGCCACGGGCGGGGTAGTGGTTACGGTACGCAATACAAATGGCGCAAACGGGTTGGTATCTACTTCGGTAACAGCGGATGATATTGACAGCGCTGATGGCGCTATGGCAGACGGAACGGAAAATTATGGATTGTGTGTTATTACAGTCGGACTTAGCGGTTTTTCCAGGGCATCGCCTTATGATTCTGGCGCGTGCGCCACAAATTCAGAAACTAATGCCATCCAAGGACTGACTTCAACCAGTGAAAATATCTTAAATTCAAGCAGCAGTCCAGTATATAATGCTCACGCTGAAATATCTGTAAATGCCGCTATCAGCAATATTACCACAGCGCATTCTGATTATACCGATACTATAACCTTTATAGCTACCAGTACTTTTTAAATCTTTTATTTTTATGGTAAATAAGCAACTGTGGATAACTTTATATTGTGTTTAAATTTAGGTGCTATAATTAAGGCTGGTAAAAAAACGTCGAGCGATTAGCAGTAATAAAGATAATTATGATAATAAAAAAATTGTTTTTGTCTAGGTTTGTAAGTGGTATCACAATAGCCGCTCTCCTTTTGGTTTTAGTAGGTCCACAACTTGCCTATGCTGCGCAAGTAACTTCTTTTTCCGTTTTACTCACTAGAGAGAAGGCTTCCACTCTTTCTAACCAAACAATTACCTTTACTATTCCTACGGCTATCAATGCCAGTGAGACGATGATTCTTACTTATGACAACAGCACCAGCATTGCCGCCGCGCTGGACTTTGAAGATATTGACCTAGCGGATGACGGTGTTGACCTTGTTCTAGCTGCTGCTCCTTCTGGCACCACTTGGGGTGTGGTACGAACATCTGCTACAGTAATTACCTTTACAAATGGTTCTGCGGCTGTTGCGTCTGGTAGTATTGTAACCATTGAAATAGGTACAAACGCAACTTCAGTTGCGGCTGGTGTTGAGCAGATCACTAATGGTACTGCCGGCTCTTCTACTCTCGCGCTTTCGGGTACCATGGGTACCGTTGATATCACCGGTACGGCCGCTATGTCTATAATTGCGGATGACCAAGTTGTAATTACGGCAACAGTTGCTCCGACTATTACTTTCACTATTTCTGATAATACAATTGAATTCGGCACACTGTCTTCTTCCGCAGCTCGATGGGCTGATGACTCTGCCGGAAGCGCTACTGACGTAGCGGCGCACACTTTGACTGCCGCTACAAATGCCACGGGTGGCTATATCGTTTCTTATAATGGAGCAACCCTTACATCAGGTGGTGATACCATTACTGTCGCTTCGCTTACAGACGATGCCGATGGTGTACAAGGTTCCGAATCGTTTGGACTTTCGATTGCCACGGACGGTGATGCTACCATTACCTCCGGCTATGCTTATGCTGGTACTCCAGACTGGAAATGGGTAGCAAGCACCACTACTACCATTATTACTGAAGCTGGTCCCACTGCTACCGAAACTTTCAGTATGCATTACTTGGCAAACATTACAGGAGCAACTGAAGCTGGAGCTTATACGACAACAGCGACTTATATTGCGACTGGAACTTTCTAGCAGTATTTTCTAATAACACGTGGGGGATATGAATAGCTCATGCGCAAAATTCTTAAAACTACAATATGTGTTTTTGTTCTAATAGTTATTTTCTTTTTTACAAAAGAAGCTTCTGCGCTTACTCTTTCTCCTATTCGTTTTGAAATTAGCGGTAATCCCGGGGATACTCTTCAACAGGAGATTACTCTCATAAATGAAACCAACAGAGCAGAAACTTACTCTGTTTCTTATTCAAATTTTGAAGCGCAAGGAGAAAGTGGAGATCCGGCATTTGTAGCGCCTAAGGACGGTTTGGGTACATGGATAAGAATAGAGTCTAATTCCATTGCAATTCCGGCAAGACAGCAAAAAATTATTCCATTTACAATTAATATTCCAAAAGATGCAGACCCGGGAGGGCATTTTGCCGTTATTTTTTGGGGCACTTCTGGAGGTGATACTTCATCAGGCGTATCTATCGGGGCCAAGACCGGTGTACTTGTTCTTTTGTCCGTAAATGGCGATGTGAAAGAAAATGCCGGTCTGTTGAGTTTTAATACTGTTGGCAAACAATTCTGGTACAGTACGCTTCCCGTATCTTTTGAATACCGCTTCAAAAATGACGGAGGCGACAGAATAAAGCCTCAAGGTAAAATTATCATTCATAACACTGTCTTTTTTCCCACAGAATATCTTAATGCCAATATGGTAGAAGGAAATATACTTCCGGCAAGCACTCGAAAGTTTAAAGTTGACTGGATAAACTATGAAAGAAGCAAAGAATATGTGGCTCCAACCGGATTTTTTGCAAAGTTCTGGAGTGATGTCAGCTATCAATGGAAAAATTTCGCTGTTGGATTTTACACAGCAAGATTAAATGTGGCTTATGGCGCGAGTGGCGAACACGCAAAAGGTACAGCATTCCTTTTTGTATTTCCTTGGCAGCTTGTATTAGTAATGTTGGTTGTTTTTATTGTCGTATTTTGGGGCGGCAAAAAAGTTATCAAACGTTACAATAAATTCATCATTGATAAAAATCGTTTGAATGGAAACTAGAAAATTGTATACTTATTTAGGTATGAGAAAAATTATTTTATCTTCTGTTTTTTGTCTGTCGCTTTTTTTTCCCTTTTTTTTCCTTAATTTTTTAATCGCTCCGATTCCAATTTCAGCCGAAACAATAACAGTGAGCGCCACTGTGGGGGGAGCTGTCGTGTCTCCATCTCCCGAGACGAGCAGTGGCGGAATTAATCTGCCACACACAAGCGTCCAATTCTCCGGCGAAGCATATCCAAGCGCTACTGTCGTTATTTTTAAAAACGGACAAATTATTGCCACCACAAATGGAGACGGAAATGGTTTTTTTAGCGTTACTATCGAAGAAAAATACGACAGTACTGCGCTTTACGGATTGTATGCCCGCGATCTTGCGAATAATAAATCACTCTTGCTAAATTATCCTCTAGTCATTTACTCCGGGTACCTTACGCATATTTCCGGCATCCGCTTTGCTCCAACTGTCGCTCTCGATAAAATACAAGTAAGCGTCGGCGATTATCTCACTGTGGCGGGTTATGCTCTGCCCAAAAAAGAACTCCAAATAGTAATTGAGGATAAGAATAAAAAATCAACCATGTTTACCTTAAATGCTCGCGACACTGGCCGCTATAATATTACGCTCCCTCTTATGAATTTTTCCAAAGGCAATTATTTTACATATGTAAAATATACAGACGATATCCGTATCAGTAAGCTTGTGGAATTTTTAATCGGTGATACAAATATAAAGAGTACTGATGTTACTTTGAATATCCCCGGCGATTGTAATGCTGATGGAGCGATAAACTTAACGGATTTTTCAGTATTGGCTTTTTGGTATAAAAAACAAAATCCTCCGGTTTGTGTTGATATTAACAAAGATAACATTGTGGATTTAATAGATTTCTCAATCCTTGCTTATTATTGGAACGCCTAAAATGATCAAAAATTTTTTATTTATTGCAACAGTTTTTCTTTCACTGCTTATTTTTTCGGCGCAGGATTTATTTGCCGCAAATGTTTCTATTAACGCGCCAGTTAGTATAAATGAAGGAGAAAATTTAGAAGTGATTGTCAATGCAGATACTGACGGTGTTTTGATAAATTCCGTTGAGCTCATTGTAGAATACAATCAAGATCTGCTATCTTTTGCAGGTTATTCGGACGATAATGCCATAGTAAAACTTTGGATTAATCCGCCATATGCGGAAAAGGGGAAAATATATCTAAGTGGCATAATCCCGGGAGGTGTTCCGGGTTTATATGATGCGAAAAAAAATGAATTATCTCCAATCCCGGTTGTTCGTTTATTTTTTTCCACAAAGGACGAGGGTGAAGCAAAATTTTCTTTTATTTTTTCAAAAATTCTCAAACATGACGGTTTTGGCACACCTCTTTTACATGAAGAGCTTGGATCTCTGGTGACAATAAAAAATAATCCGAATAACGATATTGAAAAACAAGAAGAAAATTCTGCAAATGACGACATTGCAAATTCATCCAATCCGCCAAATTCACCCAATTATATTTTTTGGACGATTCTTTTTATTGCAATTTCTGGCATTATAGGATATAAATTGTTAAAATATAGGTATGAGAAATTGTCAAAATAAGAGCATTCTGCTCCTCTTCGTTCTCTTTGCGAATCTGACTTTTTACATAAATATTAGCTCTGCCCGAGATGCGCAATCCGCTAATCTATTCTTCAGCGCAAGGCCTGCGCAAATACAGGAAGGCGAGAGAGTCACCATTGATGTAAAAATAAATTCTCCCCTCCAATCTATCAATGCGATTTCTGGAATCCTGTCATATCCGCCGGAATTAGTGCGTGTCGTTTCTGTCAATAAAGAAAAAAGCATTATAAATTTATGGACACAGGAACCGAAGTTGCGTTTTGATAGCATTTTATTTGAAGGAGTTATTTTAAATCCCGGTTTTCAAAATACAAACGGATTTGTCTTTAGCATCACCCTGGAAGCCAAAAATAAAGGAATTGTTCTGCTTAAGTTTAGGGAAGGCGCAATTCTCGCCAATGATGGTCGCGGCACAAACGTTATTACCACACTCAGTTCCACCGATTTTAAAATTATTCCAAGTCCAACATATTTTGAAAATAAATTAATTGCAGGCGTATCAAGTCCAAAACCGGTAATTCTGCCGGTCATAACAGACTATTCATCTCTTGTGGGCTCAACTGATAACTTATATGTCAAAGGCAAGGGCGGACCGAATACTCTTACTAAAATAATTTTTAAAGATGTATCCGTAAAATCAGTCGGTGAAAAATTAATTGCGCTTTTTCAAACCAAAAAGAAGAAACTTGACGAAGTTTTTGTTAAAGGTGACGCGTCGGGCGCTTTTGAATATATAAGCGCGAAAAACCTGATGGCCGGAGTCTATAACACTACGCCTTTCTTGGTTGACATTAATACCAACACTGAAAAACCGGGTCTCGGAGCGCAACTTCTAGTGAGTGACAGCAAAATTGTGAAAATGCTGGTTGTGCTGATTAATGTGCTTGGTCTTCTCATACCTGTGGTTGGTCTTATTGTTATAATATATTTTATCCCTTGGTATTCGTTTAAGCGAATGCGAGTGCTTAAGAAAAAACTTGGTCTTGAAGAAGAAAAAATTGAATTGTCCGGTCATCAGCTAGAACGTCAAGATAAAATGTTGGATCAAAACATTGATAAAATATCGTAATTCATAAAATAATGTTATATTTAAAGTTATGCTAAGAAAATGGAAATTTATTCTGATAATTGTATCACTTCTATCTATTACTGTTACTCCTTTGTTTGCCCAAACGAAGGATCTTTTGTCTCCCTCCGAAAATCTTTGGCTTAAATCTCGCAATAATACCATAGTGGTATATCCGGAAGAAAACGCTCCGCCATACTCTTATAAAAATACAGCCGGCAATCCCCAAGGTCTTTCGATAGATTATATTGAGCTTATAGCAGAAAAAATCGGAGCCAAAATACAATATTTGACTCCAAGGCCGGCGAATCAAGTAATGGAAGATATCCAAAAAGACAAAGGCGATGTTGTCGCAATCATAACGCCCGACAAGGATAAAGAACAATTCTTGTTGTTCACTGAAAATTATATTACCAGTCCTGCGGTGATTGTTGTGCGCAAAGATTATCAAAAAAATACGGGACTGACTTTAAATTATTTTAATGGCAAGCGGGTGGGGGTGGTTAACGATTCCGCTTTAGAAGCGTATATTCGCATCAATTATCCCCGAGTAGTCATTGACGAAATGACCGATGACGAAATAAGTCTTCAACAGGTGGTACTCGGCGAAATAGATGCCGCGACGATGGATGTCGCGTCACTTTCATATTTCTTGTCAAAACAAGTGCTTAGCAGTGTAAAAATTGCTGGAAGCACAGGGTTTGAATACAAGCCTTCTTTTGGGATACCTAAAAATATTTCAATTCTGCAATCTATTCTTGAAAAAGGTTTATCACAAATCAGCTCCAGTGACAGAGCTTTGCTAACAGAAAAATGGATAGTTGTTCCTGAACAAGAAAAAAAGGAAAATTCTTTGTTTTCGGCAATTCAAAGTAATTCTGGTGTTGTCATACTTTATGCGTTATTTGGTTTAGGCATTATTATAGTGATATTGCTTAGGCGCAGACACAGATCTTTTGTAGCAAGCTATTTTAAAAAAGCGGAGGATATAAATGAACTGCGAACAGAAGTTTCTGGACTTGAAAAAGTGAATGATATGCTTGCAAAGGAAATCAAAGAAGTTAAAGCTGAAGAAGACAGAATTCAAGAAAAAATTAACTCACTTGGAAAATAAAAACTCTGAATTCTACCTGTGGATAACTATTAGATATAGTGCGCGCGCCATACTATAATATATAGGATATAAAAAGATATCGTCCATCCGAGATATGTTTTTCTTGTGTATTGTTTATCCGATATATTATTATATATCTTTATATAAATGGATCACGTACGAAATTTAAAAATGGAAAATCTAAAAAAAGTAATTTCATTGCATCAAGCATCAAAAATTTCTGGTTATCACCAGGATTATTTGAGTTCGTTAATACGTAAAAAAGAGATTCAAGGGGAAAAAATGGGAGGCAACTGGTTTACCACTGAAAATGAAATTAAAAACTATATTTTTAAGCAAGAAATCCGACACAAAAAATGGATTATTAAATATTTTTTGTATTTCAAGAAAATCAATAAGAGTTTTATTTACGCATTCATTTGTTTAGCGTTTCTTTCATCGGGAATATATTTTTATAGCAAAAACTACGAAGAAATTCAAGCCCAAACAGTAAATACACAACTTTCTGATATTAATAAATTGGAAGTAAAAGAAGAATTTAAAGAATTAAAATTCTAACACAAAAATAAAATGCACAAAGAAAAAGGAAAAAAGGAAATAATTTTAAGAGGAAAAACTGCAGTATTTATAGACTGGGCAAATGTCTATGGTTGGAAAAAGTCTTTAAAATCAGAAGTTGATATTTCTATTCTTTATAAATATTTAAAATCTTATAAAAATATTGGAGAAATCTATCTTTACTTTGGAAAAGACAATCATCCTAAGTCGGAAGAATTTCTAAATAGAGCAGAAAAGATTGGATACAAGATTATCACAAAACCTGTAAAATATATTTTAATTGAAAATTTTGAAACAAAAAAAATATATCGCAGAAAATGCGATTTTGACATGGAGGTTTGTATTGATGTTCATAAAAAAGTTGCAGAAAATTTTGAAAGTTTTGTTTTCTTTACAGGAGATGGAGATTTTGAACCCCTTTACAAACTGCTTGTTGAACTTAAAAAACAAACAATAGTTGTGTACACAAAAGGTCATCTTGGGAGAGAAATCTGGAATATGAAAAACGGTATTTTCAAAGTAGAACTTGAGAATTTGATAGATATATAGATATATAAACAATGTCCCCCTCGACCTTGCGGGCGGGGGGGCGTGATTAGTGTCATAATAGCAAATTTAAAAAAAATGTCAAATCAAACTGTGGATAATTAAAAAGGGATAAAAAGAATGAAAACTTTTTTTACAAAAATAAAAAAAAATACAACGAGAAAAAGTTTTTTAATTATTTTCGTTCTAATCTTGACACTTCTACCACTAGTAAATGTTTCCGCTACCACTGGCGTGCCTAAAATTTTAAATTTCCAAGGAAGGTTGATGAATTCAAGCGGAGCGCTTTTAGGTAGCTCTTCCGGCACAAATTACTGTTACAAATTTGCTATTTACGACGCTGTTTCTGCTGGTTCAAAAATTTGGCCGACTAGCGATCCGACCACTATGACGATTCTTACCCGTGAAGGTGTTTTTGATGCAAGTATTGGTGGCGCGGGTGGAGACACACTTGACCTCGCTTTCACTGACGATCAAGCGTTCGTGCAAGTAGAAGTGGCAACTAAAGTCGGCGCATCTTGTACGACCGGCGCAGATGAAGTTTTTGAAACAATGTCCCCTCGCCAACAAATTGTTTCTTCTGCGTATGCCATCAACGCCGGAACCGTAACTACTAACGCAAACTTAACCGGTCCAATTACTTCCGTCGGCAACGCCACCAGTGTCGCTGCCCAGACTGGCACCGGAACTACTTTTGTAATGAATACTTCTCCGACTTTGGTAACGCCAGTCTTAGGCGTAGCCACAGGTACAAGTCTAGCCTTGACTTATGCGGGAACAACTGCAGTAACTACCGCCTCGGGACTTGTTCTAAACGCCAATAGTCTCACCACTGGTACCGGTTTCTATGCCGCCTCATCCAGTCTAACTTCTGGTTTATTGGTAGACCTGCAAGTCTCCGGAACTGCAGCCGCAGCCAGTCAAACTGCTTTAAATATCTTAACCGCAGGAGCTAATGCTACTGCCGCCATTACCACCTATGGCGCCCAAATCTCTAATACTCACACCAATGCCACCTCTGGCACCAATGTTGCTCTCTATCTTAATGCCTCTGGCGCAACCACTGCTAACTATGGATTGATTGTGAATGCGGGAAGTGTGGGCATCGGGACGACGGCGCCAGCGGGACTTTTACACGTTTCCTCCGACACAGCCGCCACTGGACTTGCATATCTCACCCAAGCCAACGCTTCAGCTGACAGCTTTGATGTAAACTTCCGAAAAGCCAGAGGCACGGGAGCAAGTCCTACTGTCATCACCACAGCCGATGAACTCGGAGTAATCAATTTCACAGGTTACGGAGGAGCCGCAGGTTACATCACTGGAGCCGCCATCAAGGGTATCAGCAGTGGCACGATAGCTGACAGTAGAGTTCCCGGACAACTTTCTTTCTGGACTGGCACCGATGCGGCTCCTTCTGTTTTGACGGAACGAATGACTATTTTGAATAATGGCAACGTCGGCATCGGGACGACGAGTCCGCAGGTCAAGTTACATATAAGTTCTACTGCGGGGGAAACTCTCAGGCTTGAAAGTACCGTATCTCCCTACACAGCCTACTATAACGGTAATACTGGAAGTAGAATCGGTTGGTTTGGTTTTGGATACGGCTTAGCGGACTATGAATTTAGTAATGAGTCCACGGGCAGCGTTATTTTTAGGACTTCTACTGGCGGCTCTGCTCCTTTGAATGTGGCAAGAATGACAATAACAAATACCGGCAACGTCGGGATAGGGACGGCGGGGCCGTCATATCCTTTGGATGTCTTTACAACAGGCGCTACAATTGCACAGTTCAAACGAGATTTAGCAACTGATGTAGGTATCACTATTGGGGCAGATAATTCTGGTGCGCAAATTTTTACTCAAGGTGTTCATAATCTGCAATTTTGGACTAACGGCACGCAGAAAGTAACACTTGATACAAACGGCAACGTCGGGATAGGGACGGCGGGGCCAGCGGGACTTTTGCACGTTTCTTCTGACACTGTTGATTTAGGAAAAACATACCTAACCCAAGCCAACGCTTCAGCTGACAGCTTTGATGTGAACTTCCGAAAAGCCAGAGGCACAGGAGCTTCTCCTACGGTTATTACCACAGCTGATGAACTGGGAGTTATCAACTTCACTGGTTACGGAGGAGCCGCAGGTTACATCACTGGAGCCGCCATCAAAGCAATATCCTCTGGCACCATTGCCGACTCCCGAGTCCCTGCACAACTTTCTTTCTGGACTGGCACCGATGCGGCTCCTTCTGTTTTGACGGAACGAATGACTATTTTGAATAATGGGAATGTGGGGATTAACACCACCGCCCCACTTCTTAAACTAGATGTTGCCGGTTCGGGCAGATTCACAGAAACAGCTTCTTCCACTCTCACCGGCACAGCCGATCCTGCTGCCAGCCAAGTATTACCCGGCACAAGCACTTTATTTACCACAGAATTAGTTATTGGAGACAGAATTACTATCAATAGTGAGACAAGGACCGTTATGGCTATAGCTTCCGACACCAGTTTAACTGTTGATGCCAATTTCACCAATACGGCTTCAGCCAGCGTAACCAAGTTGCCTGCTACTTTCATTGCCAGAGATTCAAATAATTCGACTCAAATGGTTATAAATGATTTGGGCATAACCTCTGTTAACAGTTTAGAAACGGGGGCAATAAACTTTGATACTGACGCCGGAGCTGTCTCATGGGCAGATATTCCAATTTCTACGTCTGCATTAGCTGGCACAATAGAAAGTTATTCAGCTCAAATTGGCGCTACTTCGGTTCTTACTGTTTATGGTGAGGCCGATGGTTCTGGTTTATCACGAAATCTTAGGGTCGGCATCGGCACCACGGCGCCACTTCTCAAACTAGACGTGACTGGTTCAGGTAGATTCACTGGAGCGGCGACTTCAGTCTTGACAGGATCCATTGATGCGATTGCTTCCACTACTGTCACCGGTGTCGGCACGCTCTTTACCACAGAATTAGTGGTAGGTGACAGAATCACGATTACAGGCGAAACCAGAACTGTCACCGCTATAGCTTCCGCCACCAGTTTAACTGTTGATACCGCCACTACAGATACCGCTAATGATACTTCACCTGATAAGTTAGCCGCTATTTTTGTGGCTAGATTATCTAGTAATGCTGTCGGTATGGTTGTAAATGATTTGGGTTTTGTTGGAATTGGGACATCCAGTCCAGGGACTATTCCTCTAGAAGTTAAAGGTACTGGTACCGGCGCAACCATTGCAAAATTTACAGATGTTAACACCACAGGCTGTACCTTGGCTACTGGAGGAACCATTGCTTGTTCTTCTGATATTAGATTAAAGAAAAATATAGAAAATATAATTTATGGATTAGACACGGTTATGAATTTAAGGCCAGTATCATATAATTGGAATTATGAAAATGACAATAATGTGAAAAGTCTCGGCTTTATTGCTCAAGAAGTTGAAGTCCTAGTTCCTAAATTAATAACTACTGACACCGATGGCATGCAATCTTTAAATACTACCGGAGTGGTCCCATATTTGACTAAAGCTATTCAAGAATTGAATTTGAATTTGAGCGCAACCGCTGGCACTATCATTCCTCTGGCTGATTCTGCCACAGAGTCTTTTGTAACCGCTTTTTTTAAGAATGTTTATGCTAAAATTGGAGCTTGGCTCGCGGATGCCGGGAATGGTATAGCAAAAATTTTTACAGGAGAAATAGACACAAAATCCTTGTGTGTCTCGGATGACACTGGAGCAAAAACCTGCATAACTAAATCTCAACTAGACGCATTATTAACCGGAGCTCCCGCTCTTATTCATATTCCTCCAGTCCCAACACCTGAACCAACACCTGAACCTACACCGGATCCTGCGCCAGACCCGACTCCAATTCCAGATCCTACACCAGAGCCAACACCTACGCCTGAACCTGAACCTACTCCAGTTCCAGAACCAGAATCTCAACCAGAACCTGATTCGGCTCCTTCAGAAACTCCAGCGCCTGAACCTGAACCTACTCCAGAACCAATGCCCCAGCCAGAACAGTGATAAAGAATTTATGATATTATATAATTATGAAAGACAAAGCATTAATTGAATTGATTATAGTATTAATTCTTGTTGGTTTTGGGTTCTGGGCGCTGTATAAAGATTCTGTTTCTAATGTGAACAATAATACGGTTAATGATCAGGAAATAATTCCTTCAGAAGATGTAAATAAAAAATAATGTAAATATCAATGTTTGAATTTATTTTTAAGATTTGGTATATGATGGTTGTTTTGCCCTTCCTTATCTTTTTAGAGGGAAATAAAATGTTTTCAAATTTTTTAAAGAAGAAAAACATATATTTGCATTGGGATGTCTTTCATTCTTTTCTTTTTATTCTAATTATTTTATACATTATTTTATGGGTGAAAGGATATCGTTAAATTTATGATAACAAATTTTTTTTTTAAGACACTGCTTCTTTTTTTAGGAATGATAATTCTCGGGCTTATTGGGGTTTTCTTGGTGAGTAATTTTGCAATATGTGAATTTGATATATTATGTTATATCAAGCAAGCCTTGCTTTGATTTAAATTTGTGATATATTTTACTTACCGCAAAGAAGATAGGCAACCGAAAGGTTTTAAAAAGTCCCTAATTCCGACACAGTCGGAACGGGCGAACAAAACAAAGTTTTGTTCTAGCCTATTTAGTGGGTCGATATTCCGTCAATAGGGCGGATAAGCTTGCGGCTTAACAAAGCCGTTTTTTAATTGAAAATTTTTTAGCAATCAATAATTATGCTACAAAAATCAAAAAAGGAAGAAATAATCAAGAATCTTGAAGCAACAATAAAGGGATCCGAATCTCTCGTTTTTGTGAATTTTCATGGTTTGAAAGTAAGCGATGAAACAATATTGCGTCGAGATCTTCGAAAACAGGGAGTGGGTTATAAAGTTTCCAGAAAGACGCTTCTTGCCCGCGCTTTAAAAGGGAAAGCAGAAGGCGAAATTCCAGAACTTGCCGGAGAAGTTGCTATTGCATATTCTAAAGACGAAATAGCAGGACCGCGTGAGATTTATAATTTCCAAAAAACCCACAAAGGAATTCTGAATATTTTAGGTGGAATTTTTGAGGGGAAATTTATCGGGAAAGATATGATGATGGAACTGGCAATGATACCGGCAAGGGAAGTGTTGCTTTCAAAATTGGTATTTTTGCTGAAATCGCCTATGCAACGCTTAGTTCTTGCAGTAAATGAAGTGGCGAAGAAGAAGTGATTAAAAGCTAACTAGCCGATTAGCTAACTAGCTAATTAACTGAACGAAAACATTATGTCAAAATTTGATTCGTTTTTAAAAGAATTGGAAAGCGCTTCAGTCTTAGAATTAAATGAACTCGTAAAAACCATAGAAGAAAAGTTTGGAGTGTCGGTGGCTACAGTCGCGGCTCCCGCCTCCGCTGAAGCTTCGGCGAGCAAAGAGGAGCAAAGCACTTTTACTGTTATTTTGGCCACCGCTGGCGAGCAGAAAATCGCTGTGATGAAAATCGTAAAAGAAACTCTCGGTCTTGGCCTGAAAGACGCGAAAGATTTGGTTGATGCCGCTCCTTCAACTCTGAAAGCGGGAATGAAGAAAGAGGAAGCAAACGATTTGAAGAAAAAAATCGAAGCGGCTGGTGGAAAAGTCGAGCTCAAATAAAATAACTCGACTTTTCGGCCGGAAGTGCGTAGGCGCTGAGGCGGGGTCGCGCAAAATTCCAGCAGAAATTTATGCGTGACAAAGTCGAGCTTAAATAACTTTATTTAATTTAAGCCTAAAAACGGAAGCAAGGCTTCCGTTTTTTGAGTAAAAGAATCTGCTTTAAAATGTGAGAAATTATTTCGAGCAAACCCATTTAATCCAAAATTAAGAATACATAAATTACATGGAACAATGCAAGAATATTGGGCCTTTTCTATTTCCTACAATTATCGTATAGGTTTTACTTTTATTGAGGGTGATCTTGCGCGATTCCATGCTATCGGCAATCACGATATTTATAAATAATTCCACCTCTCACAACAATAGAATTCTGGATTTTTTACTGTGGATAACTTATTTCACTAATTCCCTCGGGGGGGGGGGTATACTTAGAGGTATATGAAAAAATATACGTTATTTTTGTCTAGTTTTGTTTTATTATTTATTTTACTAGGTTTTAACGTTAATTCTGTTAATGCGGTCAACTGCGCTCCCGGTGAATTATTTAATTCGACAACTGGCCAAGCTTGCGGCACAACCACAACAGTTGTTGAATGCCCAACTGGCGATTTGTTTAGTTCAGTAACGGGCCAGCCTTGTACTGTGTGGCGAGATAATCCTGCTGGGGCCAATGTCGCAACATTGCTTGATACCTTATTTAAACGAGAACTTGCAATAGGTTCAAAGGGCGAGGATGTCAAAGCGCTTCAACAAATTTTAAAAGATGCTGGCTTTCTTTCAGGAAAAGTTGATGGTTCTTATGGTCCTATCACCAGAAACGCTGTAACGAAATATCAAAAAGAAAATAGTCTTAGTACAACAGGAAAAGCTAATTTGGATACTTTTGAAAGAATTAAGATTATGCCGTGGTATTTACTATGTCCTTTAGTTAAGGATTCGGAAGGATTTGATGCTACTTGTCCAACAATACCAGCTATCGCGCCTCCAGTTATTAGCGGAATAAAAGGACCACAATCATTAAATGTTTATCAACAGGGAACTTGGATTATAACAGCTTACGATAAAAATAAAGGAAATCTTTCATATTCGGTTGATTGGGAAGATAATCCAGCTACTCCGGGCTTTTCAGTTCAGCACACATCTCCTTTATTGCAACAAAATGCGATTTTTACCCATAGTTATTCGCGATCAGGAATATATACTCCAAAATTTTATGTACAGAATGAAAATGGACAAAGCGCGCAAACGAGTTTAAGTGTGAATGTGGGAAATACAACAACCCCTTCCATTACCGTCCTTAGTCCGAATGGGGGAGAGAGTTGGCAAAAGGGAACGACGCAGACAATCAAGTGGCAGGACAGATCTCCTCTCCCATCGTGCATTGTTAACAGTGATGGAACAAGTGGTGAAGGATGTTATATACGCTATGACCTCAAACTTGTACCATACTATCCTCCTTGCACAATCGGCTTTCCCTGTACCGCCATTTCCCTATACACAGTTCCCTACACGATTGCCAAGGGAGTATCGGGTCAATCTTATCAATGGTCAGCGGGGCAAGTGTTGCCAATAGAAACCCAGACAACGCTCGCTCCCGATGGCTCCTACACCGTCCAAATCTGCCAATCAGGAACCAATACTTGCGACCAAAGCGATTCCGCGTTCACCATCGCCGCGGAGAGCAGAAAACTTTCCCCTTGTAACAATCTAGGCGACGTGAACGCTGACGGTTTTGTCACTGAAGATGATGCGGAAGTCGTTAGGCAGATTGTTTCTGGGTTGAGACCGGCTTCAACGGAAGAAACAAGACGTTCTGATGTCAACGCGAGTGGCACCGTCAATACTTTGGATGTAACTTTAATTAGACGATATGTCACGGGTCTGGATATCACATTTTCTGGCTGTACCCAACCCTCCATCACCGTTCTTAGTCCGAATGGGGGAGAAGTGTGGCCAGTCGGTTCAACGCAAGTAATAAAATGGAATAATACCTCCGGCGGTCCAGTGAACCTTACTCTAAGCAACTATCTTGCCTGTTTGACTGCCACGCCGGCTTGCGGCGCGCCAACAGTTCTTTACCAACTGGCGAATAATCTTTACGGTTCTAACTATTTCTGGACTACCGGCAAGACCTCAAGCGGCGGCGATATACCCGCCGGGGAGTACAAAGTTACCGTTTCGTCAGCCACAAACGGAAGCGTTACCGACCAAAGCGATTCCGTTTTTACCATCACCGCTCCAGCTACAACTTCTAACACACTTGATTTATCAGCCTCAGCATATTCTGCGTTTTCTTCTTTCCCATCTGGTTGTACATCAAATCAAGGTTACAGTATCACCACAGGTAAACTTTGCAGTAGTCGCTAAATCAAATAGAAAAACGGAAGCAAGGCTTCCGTTTTTTCTATTTGATTTTTTTGAAAAAAGCATTACAATACGGAAATGGAAATTTTAGGAAAAATACTGGGCAATGGAGCGCGAGTAAAGATAATGCGACTGTTTTTGCTTAATAGAAGCAAGGGTTTTAAAAATAAAGATATCGTAAAACGAAGTCGAATCAGTCCCGATGCCGTTCGCCGAGAACTTAGATTGTTAGCTTCCGTCAATTTTATTAAAAGACACTCTTTGGCTTCTTTGGATTGGTATTTTAATCCTCTTTTCAAATATGGCGAAGAATTCAAAGATTTGTTGCTTAGTTCGGATACTTTAAACAAGCAGGTTATTCTGAATAATTTTAAAAAAGTTGGACGAGTAAAACTCATTATAGTTTCTGGAATATTTATTAAAAATGATGATAGCCGGGTGGATTTGCTAATTGTCGGGGACAAAATGAAACGAGGCAAGATTGAAAAAGGGGTCCATAAACTTGAGGCCGAAATTGGCGTAGAACTCATTTACGCTATTTTTGACACAAAAGAGTTTATTTATAGGCTAAATATGTATGATAAACTTGTCCGAGACATCCTTGATTACCCGCACGAAGTTCTTTTGCAGGCTAAAGAGTTATCCACACAAACCTTAAAAAAGAGCTAGAATTTGGTATAATAAGGACTGGAACTTTAATAAGGTCGAAACTTAGAAAAGTATTTTATTAATCATTAATGTTTTTTTACTATTATGAATAATATTTGGCTTACGTGGGGTGATGTTTTTAATTCATCGCTTCAAGAATTATGGTGGGGTTTTATCCAATTTGCTCCAAAGCTTGTGATAGCAATCGTACTCTTTGCAATAGGTTGGATTTTAGGCAGTGTTATTGCCAAAGCCCTTGAGCAAGTTTTTAGCGCTTTAAAAATAGATAGTCTTTTAAAACCTATCGGCATAGACAGTTTTTTTAGAAAAGCGGGAATGGGTTTGAATTCTGGATATTTTGTTGGACAAGTGGTAAAGTGGTTTGTCATCATCGTTTTCCTTATTCCATCGCTTGATTTAGTTGGCCTAAACAGCATTAAGGATTTCTTACAATATGATGTATTAGGTTTTTTGCCTAGAGTTGTAGTTGCGGCTCTTATCTTGATAATCGCTACGATTGTCGCTGAAGGTCTATCCAAGACGGTTGTTGCCACTGCAAGAACTATGAACTTGAGTTCATCAAATATGCTTGGCACTGTTGTAAAGTATTCTGTCTGGATATTTGCTTTCATAATCGCTCTAGGTCAGCTTGGAGTTGCTGATTACTATATGAGCGTGCTTTTCACCGGCATAATTGCGATGCTCTCAATCGGCGGCGCTCTTGCTTTCGGTTTAGGCGGCAAGGAAGCGGCTACGCGATTCATTTCAAAAGTTGGAGAAGAAGTATCTCACAGGGGGTAAAATATAATTTAAGACGGTTTTTAGCAAAAAAAGTGTCATTCACTTTTTTTGCTTTTTATGCTATCCTCTAGGGATGGATTTTAATTTTCTAAACAAAAACAATATGCAAAATAAAAACAGAAAGCAAAAAAGAGGAAGCGGCTTTGGAGGCAGTGTTGCCGGCACAATACTTATTTTTATGCTTATTTCAGCAGTGTATTTAGCAATATCTCCCAGCGGAAAAATTATTCCAGAAATACCAATTTCAGATTTGGCCAAGAGTGTTTCGGCTGGGGAAGTAAAAAAAATTTTAGTTGAAGGAGAGAAGCTTACAATTACTTACCAAAACGATGAAATTAAAAAATCCAAAAAAGAAGTCAACTCCGCTCTCTCGCAGACTCTTTTTAATTATGGCGTAACCAGCGAAGCGCTCGGTAAAACTGAAATAGAAATAAAAGACGAAAGCGGATTTATGTTTTTACTTCTTAATATTCTCCCTTTTTTATTACCGGTAATTTTTATTTTGCTTTTCTTTTGGTATCTGTCGCGACAAGTTCGAGGCGCTGGTATGCAAGCGCTTTCTTTCGGACAGTCTAAGGCGCGCATCACCGATCCGAACGACAAAAGCAACAGAGTTACTTTTAAAGATGTGGCTGGATGCAAAGAAGCGAAAGAAGAATTGAAAGAAATCGTGGACTTTTTAAAAAGCCCAAAAAAGTTTTTGGATATCGGAGCGAGAATTCCTAAAGGCGTAATTTTGACTGGGGCTCCGGGGACTGGGAAAACCTTGCTCGCGCGAGCGGTGGCTGGAGAAGCCAGCGTGCCCTTTTTTCATTTGTCTGGAAGCGAGTTTGTGGAAATGTTTGTGGGTGTTGGCGCTTCTCGAGTGCGAGACCTTTTTAAAATGGCAAAAAAAGCGGCTCCGGCGATAATATTCGTGGATGAAATAGATGCGATAGGGCGAACGCGCGGGGGCGGGTTTGGGGGAGGAAACGATGAGCGCGAGCAGACCTTAAATCAAATATTGGTTGAAATGGACGGCTTTGAGCCCAATGATAAGGTCATCGTGATGGCGGCGACTAACCGGCCGGATGTGCTTGATCCGGCTCTTATCCGCCCCGGCCGTTTTGATAGAAAAGTTTTGCTGGATTTGCCCGATCGCGCTGATCGTGAAGAAATATTGAAAATTCATGCAATTAAAAAACCGCTGGCTGAAGATATAAATCTAAAATTAATTGCTGAACGCACCCCCGGATTTTCAGGCGCTGATTTATACTCGTTGATGAATGAAGGCGCAATCCTTGCCGCTCGAGAAAATCGAAAAAAAGTTTTTCAGTTTGACCTGATTCGGGCGATTGAAAAAGTTATGCTTGGACCGGAACGCAAAAGCCATCTGCTTTCCAAGAAAGAAAAAGAAATTACCGCTTACCATGAAGCAGGCCACGCGCTTGTGGCTTCGGTCTTGCCTTACGCGGATCCAGTACACAAAGTTTCTATCATCGCTCGTGGTAATGCTGGGGGATATACTTTGAAATTACCTCTAGAAGAAAGGCGACTCCAATCTAAAAAAGAGTTTATAGATGATATTGCCTTGTCTCTCGGAGGGTACGTGGCAGAGCAAATGATTTTTGAAGATATAACCACCGGTCCATCCAGTGACCTGCAAGTCGCCACAAACTTAGCTCGGGCAATGGTAACGCGCTGGGGAATGTCGGATGCGATTGGTCCAATAGCTCTAGTAGGAGGAGGCGGCAGACCTCAATACGGAGAGATTATGGAAAAAGAATACTCAGAAACGATTTCCACGAAGGTTGATGCGGAAGTTTCAAGAATAATAAACGATGGATTGAAATCTGCCGAAAAAGTGCTGACTGAACACAGAAAGGCGTTTGATGCTATTGCGCATAAGCTCATTGAAGTGGAAACTTTAGAACAGGAAGAATATGAAAAAATTCTGACTGCGCACGGAATAATTCTTAAAAAGAAAGAAGAAAAAATTGTTTAATTGTATTGATTATTTAGAACTTCCGGTTATTTATGACACAGTTAAAAAAACGATTTTATCTTTGCGGAAAACTAATTAATTTTGTAGTATTAAAAAACACCCGCCCTTAGCTCAGTTGGTAGAGCAGACGACTTATACTCGTCTTGTCCTAGGTTCGAGTCCTAGAGGGCGGACAATAAAAATAGTGTAATTTAGCTTTAAATATTTTTCTATCTTAACCATTCCCTGAAAGAACGAGGCCAGCCAATCAGTAAGAGCAAAGCAAGCGGCGCTCCCCAGTTTGCCCATCTTTCAACAAAATCCCATACAGGATCAGGTCCGAGGGGCCAGCGAAGCATTGCGGTAAAGAGCCCCCAAATAGCCATCCATAAAACAGCTATCCTAATAGGTCTTATAAGCACTAACAATGCTAATAATAAATCTATCGTACCTACAAGCGTCAGCAAGGTCACAATTGTTTGCGGGTCTACGATGCCAAAGGGCTTAAAATATACAAACCAAGATGTTTTTCCTTGCAAAGCAAACATCCCGTGCCCAATAAATTCTCCTGCTACCGCTATACGCAATATCCATTCTATTTTTTTATTATTCATATTCTCCGTATTATATCTTATTTGAATTATTGATGACAAAAAAGTTATCCACTTTTATTCAAAATGAAATTCAGAAACTTTAGATTTAACTTTTTGTTTAAGCAGAGGGCAGTTTTTTAATTCTGGATCTTCTTCAATCAAACGAACAGCTTCGGCGCGAGCGGCTTCCACCATTTTGATATTTTTTATCGCTTCCATTCCAAGATCGGTAATGCCCCACTGCTTCGTGCCGCTAAGTTCTCCCGCGCCGCGAAGCGACAAATCCAGTTCCGCTAATTCAAAACCGCTTTTGGCGGTTTTTAACGCATTCAACCGAGCTATCGTCTTTTCACTTTTTACTTCGGCGAAGATAAAGCAATATGCTTGATGCGAACTTCTGATGACGCGTCCGCGCAACTGGTGCAGTTGTGCTAGTCCAAACCTTTCCGCTCCCTCAATGATTATTACAGTGGCGTTGGGTACATTTACTCCCACTTCCACCACCGATGTGGCGCAAAGAATATTGATTTTACCTAACACGAATTCCTGCATAACTTTTTCTTTTTTTTCTTTACTCATTTTGCTGTGGAGGACTCCGATTTCATATTCTTGAAAAACTTCTTTCTTCAAACGCTTTGCTTCTTCGACTGCAGATTTTACATTGAGCGCTAATTCTTTTTCAGGGTCTGGCTCAAATATTCTTGGACAAATTACGTAAAGTTGCCGTCCATCCTTCAATTCTTTTCTTATTTTTTCATAAGTTTCAGCGCGTTTATTTGGGGTAATGATTTCCGTGATTATCTGTTTTCTTCCGGCGGGCATTTCATCAAGGAGAGAGAGGTCTAGGTCGCCATAAATGGTAAGCGCGAGTGTGCGGGGGATGGGAGTAGCTGTCATTGAGAGCAAATGCGGAGCGATATTGTCCTTGCGGACAAGGCGTCTTCTCTGCGCCGTTCCAAATCTATGCTGCTCATCAATCACGACTAATGCCAAATTTTTAAATTTTACAGTTTTTTGAATTAGGGCATGAGTGCCTATCAATATTGGTATTTCTCCATTAGCTATCCATTTTAAAAGTTGCACGCGGGAGATAGTGGTCCAGCTTGCCCCGTTTGCGGGGCCAATTGTCTTAGCCGGAAATTTTCTGCAGCCACTTCCTGTGATGAGTCCGATGTTTATTGGCAGTTTTTCGCCAGAGGCGGATCCGTCTTTGGCGGAAAAATATTCTATGAAAGATTCAAAATGCTGAGTTGCCAGAATTTCGGTCGGTGCCATATAAGCTACTTGCAAATTTCCGAAATTCTGTCCATTTGGTCTCTGTTTTACGGCTACATAGCTTGCTGTCGCCGCGACGGCAGTTTTACCGGAGCCGACATCGCCTTCTAGCAGTCGAGACATCGGAAAATTTTTTGCCATATCATTCAAGATTGTTTCTATGGATTTTTTCTGCGAATTAGTGACATCGAAGGGAAATCTTTGCAGGAATTCTTCCACATCTTTCTTTTCGGCAAATATTTGGAAAGATTTATTTTTTCTGTATTCAAATTTATCATGCTGACGTTCAAGCTGGATGCAAAAAACTTCTTCAAAAGCGAATCTTTTGCGGGCCGACTCCGCGTCTTTGGCGTTTTTTGGCTTATGAATCCAAATAAGCGCGGTTTTGAGGGTTGGCAAATTATATTTTTTTAAAATGTCAGCTGGGACATAATCTGCGATATTGTCGAGAGTTTTTTCTTTTAATATTTTTTCTATTGCGTGATAAAACCACTTGGAAGTTATCCCGCGAGTTTCGGCATAAATGGGATAAGAAAAACCTTTATTTTCAAGATTATTTTTTTTAAAAAGCGTATCGTGTGAATCTATCGGCATGCCAGGTAATTTTTCAAATTCTGGATTAGCTAAATAAATTCCTCTTTTGCCAAGCGTTATTTTGCCTGTTAATTTTACATTCTCACCGTTATGAATCATCTTTGCCAAATACGCCTGATTGAACCAAATTATTTTTATTTTGCCGGATAGATCTTCAATTTCACCTTCAGCCATGGGAATTTTTGAGCGAAAGCCTTTTTTTGTTTTTAATTTTGAAACTTTTCCGTAAATTGTCGCGACATCGCCCGCCCTTAATTCGGAAATTTTCTTTACTTCGGTTATGTCGCTGTATCGGACAGGGAAGTGAAAAAGCAAATCTGCCACCGAAAAAAGCTTCAGCCGATGCAGAGCTTTTTTTTGGTTTGTGTCCAAGCGGAATTTTGTTTCAAGTTTGTCGTGCAGTTCCATTGGCGGAGCCGGGCGGATTCGAACCGCCGAGGGGTTTTAAAGCCCCTACCTCTTTAGCAAAGAGGTACATTAGACCACTCTGACACGGCTCCTTTAGGACTCAATTACTCTAACATATTCTGCATATTTTTCCATTTTCTTCTGTAATCCACTTGCAAAATTATTTATGCTATAATAATCTAGTCGGTCATTATTATTTTTTTTTGTAACTTAATTTTATGATTAGAGGAGAACATTAAGAAGTGACTTACTCGCTGTAGAAAGGGACAGCCTTAGAGTCTTTGGGCTGTCTCTTTTGTGTTATGATGAGTCTTATTATGCTGGATAATGAACCGTCGGCAAAAAAAAGTTCCTGTTCTTATTGCGGAGATGCTCCTGTCAACCACCTTTTTTCTTTTTTGGAGAGCATAGTTTCAATCACTCTGGATAATAATGCGAAAAAAATTATTAAATATGTCCCTTTTTTTGTAAAAAATTTTGCCGATTTTATACCCGAATTTTTATTCAAAACCTTGGCTTTTTTAAGGCTTGCGAAATTCTCGGGAGACATTGATAAAGCAAAAACATTTCGTTCTAAAATTATTTGGGAAGAAGCGAAAAAAAGAGGGATACTGATGGAACAGGTGATATTTCTCGGCAACCCCTTGGATTATTATCGCGCGAAGCTTAAGGTTAAAGGCAAGAACAAATTTTTTTATTTTGAAAGCATTCCCATCCGCCCGGAATTTTTGGATATAAATAAAAACTGGGATGATAAAGTCGTAATGAAGCAAGAATTCGAGAAACATGGTATTCCGATTCCAGTTTTTTTTGAACTATCCTTTTTTTCATTTTTAAATTTAAAAAATATAGGAAGAATATTTTCTAAGCTCGAAAAACCCATAATTGTCAAGCCGCGAATAGGATCCCGCGGCAGGCATACCGTTACCAACATTCATACTCTACAGCAGTTTCGCGATGGCATTGATACTGCTCGCCAGATATGTTCTTACTTGATTGTTGAAGAACATTTAAAAGGCAGTATTTGTCGGGTAACTTTTGTGGACGGAGTTCTTGCCGGATTCTACATTGGACAAGTTCCAACTCTCTTTGGCGATGGCAGAAAAACAATAAAAGAGCTTATTGAAGAAAAAGACGGCAAACGTCATAATCGAGTCGAACCCATACGCATTTCAAAAGAATTGCGCGACCATATTTTGCGGGCAGGATTTGCAATTGATGATGTCTTGCCTGAAGGAATTTCTCTGCCTTTGACGCACCGCGCAGGCAGATTATTTGGAGGCGCGACAAAAGAGATGATTGCTGATTTGCATCCAAGTTTTATTCCTATTCTAAAAAAGGCCGCAAAAGCAACAGGTTTGTCTGTGGTAGGTTTTGACGTTATCATTCCAGATTCCACAAAACCGGCCAATTCTCAACGCTGGGGAATTATTGAATGCAATTCTTTGCCATTCATAGATTTGCATTATTATGCTCTGGAAGGCAGGCCTAAAAATATTGCCGGCATGATTTGGGATATGTGGCAATGAAAAAGTTATGCTTCTGCTTTTTTCAATTTTTCAAAAACAATTCCCACTCTCTCTTGAATAAAAATTTGCAGATGTGAAAGATTCCGTAGGTAATAAAAAAGGCAGAAAAAACATCTATTGAATAATGTATATGTCCTAAAAGCACGACAATCGCGAAAAGTGCGGAAAACCCCAAAAAAATTGTTCTCGTAGTTCTATTTTGGTCCCAAAATATTAAAGCCAAGAGAAAAGGCAGTCCAGTATGTCCGGAGAAGAAAAGGTCATTGCCGGTAAAGATGCCATAAAAAAATTTTCCGTCGAACATCGGCGAGTCTATTACCACTTGAGTCGGGAAGGCGCTGATATGCGTAAGGATAACGAATACCGCTCTTATCAAAGTAAAAAGGGCGACGCTTTTCATAGCGAATGGCAGGCATTTGGGTTCTTTTAGCCCCACGAAAAGACCCACGAAAAGCAACAGCACCGATCCATATACAAAAATTCCACCTACATTGTAAACTCTTATATTACTAAGTATTAAGTCAGTCACAGGCGCGCTGGGCAGATTGTTCACGTAACCGTTAATGAAAAATTGCGTCACCAAACTTACTCCGAGTAAAAGAAGACCGCCCAAAAACGATATGAGAAAATTTTTATCGGTAAAATGAATTTTATAAGATTCCATCTTGTTTAATATAGCATATTTCCTTTATTTTTCTCTATAAAAAATTCCATTGCTTTCGACATTTCATTTACAGCGTTATGGACGGTATTATGGTCAATGTTTGGTATGCTTATAAATTCGGAATTTTTTATTTTTTTAGAAAATTTTATTGCATTTTTTATTGGAACCATCGAATCTTTTTCTCCGTGGATAATCAAGGTCGGCGCATTTATTTTTTCCAAATTATATTCTTGATTTAGCCTGAAAGACTGTCTCAAAATGTAAAAATGAACGCGAAGTCCGGTATTTTTCATATCCGCCAGATTTCTGCTGATATCCCAGTCGGTGGAATTTATGTGTTTTGTGTAATCTACGTGTCCGCGTGGACGGGGATTGAAAGGCAGAATTTTTAGGAATATCTTTATTAATGTAAAAGTGGGTCGGACGATTTTTGCCAAAAGTCCCTCGCCCAAATAAACTTCTGGAGAAGTAAAAATATTAGCGAGAACCGCTTCTCTGTGTGACTTTAAATATTCAAGCGCAATTAAGCTTCCGAAAGAATTGCTTATCAAAATAAATTTTGAAATATTAAGATATGAAACCAAGTTATGAAGGTCATCGGCAAAATTTTTAATTTTATAATCAGAATAATTTGGAAACTTTTTTAATTTACCATGTCCGCGGATGTCAAAAGTCAAAATATTGTATTTGTTTTCAAATATTTTCTCATATGGCCACCAGGCCGAAGAAGAACCTGAAACTCCGTGCACAAATACCAAGGTCGGCCTATCAGTCTGAAATTCATTTTTTCGATAATATATCTCGTTTTTATTTAAATAGTATTCTTGCATCCCGTTAGAAGTTATTTTATTTTGTTTATAATTTTTGTCATAATCTTTTTAGCGTTGAATAATACGCTTTTTCCAGGAGATCGACGCTTTTGCGTATATCGTATTGCTTAATTTTTTCAAAACTTATTTCACCCATTTTTTTTCTTAAATCCGGATCAACAACAAGTTTTAAAACTTGGTAAGCCAAATCTTGAGAATCCTTTGCCTTGAACAAAAAACCGTTTCCGTCTACAAAATGGCGAGATGCGCTCATTTTTGCGTCAGAAACGATAATCGGTTTTCCGCAAGCCATCGCTTCTAAAACTACCATGCCTTCCAGTTCCGCCAGAGACGGCAGGACAAATATATCGCTTGCGTTATAAGCCAACAGTTTATCCTCTTCGCTGATTAATCCCAAAAAAGTGACATATTCATCAACATTGAGCCGGTTTGCCAATTTTTCCAATTTTAATCTCATATATCCGGCGCCGGCCAGCATCACGCGCGCATTTTTATTTTTTTCAATAATATATGGCATCGCTTTTATCAGCGTATCAACGGATTTTTCCGGAAAGAGCCGCCCAACGAATAGTAATTTTACTTGGCCGGCAGGAATATTGAATCGCTCATAAAAATTGCCGATGGCCACCGGTTTGAATTCTTTCAAATCTATTCCATTGCTGATCACAAGCGACGGCTGATTTTTTCTACCCAATTTATCAAGCAAAGCGCGCGCCATTTCTGACGGGTAGATTAATAGCTCTGCCTTGCTGTAGACCCATGCCAGATATTTATTCCACAGATTACCGAGAATAAGTTGCATCACTTTTGGCATATCCATAAACAAATTTTCTGGCTGGGAATGTGAATGCGCCACTATTTTTATATGAAGCGCTTTTGCGGCGAAGATAGCGACAATGGCTCCGGACATTGGTAGAATTATGTGGACTATATCAATTTTTTCTTCTTGAAAAACTTTTTTCATTTCTTTAATTGTCGGAAAAGCCAAATTCCATCCTCCGCTTTTTGGAACAGGAAGACTGCGATATCTGTAAGTTTTTAAATCATCATGATAATTATGTTCTTTGTGTTCGGCAGATCGCGCGCCGATAAAAATGACATTATGCCCGCGCTCTTTTAAAAGTTTTCCAAATCGTCGCGTTGAAACAACAACGCCGGATTTATTATTGCCAATCGGATCGCAGACCATAGCGATGTTTAATTTCTTCTCCAATGTTTCCATCATAAGCTGGCTTTTGTTCCTATTTTATATTTTCGGATGAACGCAAACAATAAAATAATCAATATGATTAAACTTACTATAGCCGCGTAGTAATTCAAATATTTTTCTATAACCACATACATATTTCCGAATAATATTCCAATAACGAACCAAATCGCATACTGAATAAGGGAAACTATCCCGCAGGTTTTGAAGTATCTTCCGAAAGGAATATGCAGCGCGCCGGCGGCGACGAGTCCCGTAAATCCGATGCCATACACAATCTTGGACATAACAATTGCCTTTTTATAATTTTCGTTGAAATACGTTTCCGCTTTCTCTAATTTTTCTTCGGTAATTTTAAAATAAGGCAAAAATCTTTTTCCGCGGTATCCAATATAATATTGCGCAAAATCTCCAACAATATCTCCAAAAACTATTATTAAATAGACCAACAGGGGATTTAAAATACCAAGCACTATCAGAGGTCCGCAGACTATCATTAAAACAGGACCCTCGACAATGGAAAGAGGTATTAGGATTAAATATTTGTATGTCAGCAATAATTCAACCATACAATAATTATATTGTATGGTATTTTTGTGTTATTTTGACATTGACAAGTAGTATGTTTTTTGTTACAATAAAAAATGAAAAAAGTAGAGTAGCGCGAGCTACCCATGAAAACAAAAAGAACCAAAAAACAAAAACAAAACTATGAATGCGAACTTAGTCGGAGGTCACTGGGTCTTGAACATGTTGCCCGTTTGGGCAACGGCCCTTGTTCTCTATGCGGTGACTCTGGGAGTCATCTTCATTCTGCGGGATAAGTATGAAGGGCTGTTCTACAACACTTCATACTCCGCTATGCTAGGCGATGGCGCCTTGCTAGTTGTCGTTTTGATGGCTGCTGGAGTATTGCAACGCGAAATACTCCTTCCAAGTTGGTTGCAGAGCAAGTGGTTCCATTTTGGAGTCGCTATTCTGGGGATTGGGCTTGGCATAAGGTGGTGGGGATTCGACGCGTTCGGCGTGATGCTCGAAAATTACATTGAGTGGGGAGACATATATCATCACCTTGTGATTGTGCCGTTGTTGTGTTACCTCGGGGTAACACTTTTACCAGTGATTTGGCTAGCTGGAACGCGCGTCGAAAAATGGTCAACACTGTTCTTAGTTTTGCTGTGGGTGATGTTGGTTGTTTACGACACTAGAACCAAGCGGTTCAATCAGCGCCATTACCTCAAGAAACACGAAATATATCTTAATTGGGGTAAACCATCATGGTCGCGATAAGTCGGGCTGATAACATCAGCCCACAAAAACCCCTAACAAAGAAAGGAATGAAAACCGCTTGTTAGGGTTTTCATTTTGCCTTTTTTAAAAAACTCTAATGCGCCACGGTGAAAGCGACGATTTTTCTCGCGCCGGCTTGTTTTAGAGTTTTTCTCGCTTCATTTAACGTTGCGCCGGTGGTGGTGATGTCGTCTATAAGAATTATATTTCTGCCTTTTACTGATTCAATATTTTTATTTTCACTTTTTATAGCGAAGGACCCAATAATGTTTTTCAGACGTTCCGTTCGGTTTTCAATGCGGGCCTGATGTTCTGTTTCCTTCGGTTTTATCAGAATATTATTTTCCAATTTTATATCCGCGCCGCGCCGCAGATTGTTTATTTTTATTAATTCTTTGCAAATTAATTCTGCCTGATTATATCCCCGTTCCCGCAATCTTTTCGGCGAAAGGGGAATGGGAATTAAAATAACGTTTCTGAAGTTTTCCATTGCGGATAAATCGGACAGTTCTTCTATAATTTTATTATAAATAATTTCCGCAAAAATCCCCGCCAATCTTCTTTTGCCTTTATACTTAAAAAGCCACAGCGCTTTTTTAATAATTGGATGGCGGTAGTCATATAGAGAGAAAATCCATTTTGAAGTTTCGCGTTCCGCAGCAGGAGCGTCGGAAATGCATTTAGAACAGAATTCTTCCCCATTTTTTCCGCAGGAAAGGCATTTTACAGGGAAAATTATATTTAACACACTTTTCAATATAGTGTTTAATAATGGCATATATGATATGATATTAGCACAAATGGATAATCTATTTTTGAAAAAATTTTTCTCAAAAATAAGCGAGCTTATGGCTAACGCAGAAGACAGCGCTGTTGGTATTGATATTGGCTCTTCTGCGATCAAAGTGGTTGAGATTAAAAAGAAAAAAGGCAGAATAATACTTGAGACTTACGGAGCGATAGCTCTCGGTCCTTATGATGCTCTTGATGTGGGGCGTGTCACCAATCTTCCAGTTGAAAAGACAGCGGAAGCTCTAAAAGAAGTTTTAAAGCAGTCTAGGGTGGATGTTGTTTCAGGAGCTTTCTCTATTCCTGTGCAATCAAGTTTAATTTTTAATATTGAATTGCCGATTACTGTCAAAGACACTGAAATGACAACAGTCATTTCCACGGAAGCTCGCAAATATATTCCAGTGCCAATTACGGAAGTTTCGCTTGATTATTTTATATTGCCCCAAAAAGAATCTTCTTTTGAAGAAATGAACGCGAATAATTCCAATATTCCGCAAAAAACGGCAGAAAAAACAAATGTTCTTGTTGTCGCTACGCAAAACAGCGTAATTTCCAAATATCGTTCTGTTGTTTCTCTGTGCTCCCTAACAGCATCTTTTTTTGAAATCGAAATATTTTCTTCAGTCAGGGCAAATTTTGAACATGAACTTTCTCCAGTGCTACTGATGGATTTCGGCGCGTCCCGCACCAAGCTTTCGATAGTTGAATTTGGAATGGTTAAAAATTATCACACCATAGAAAGAGGGGGAGCTGATATAACCGATTCTATTTCCAAATCTTTAAGCATCCCCTTTTCTGAAGCAGAAAAAATGAAAAAAGAATTCGGTCTTTTTGGAAATCCGGCGGAAAAAAGCTTGTCCGATATCATTAAAATTCATATTGATTATATCTTTTCTGAAACTAATAGCGCGTTATTGGGGTATGAGAAAAAATACAATAAAACTATAAGCAAAGTTATATTTACAGGCGGCGGTTCTCTTCTAAAGGGACTGACAGAAACGGCGGCAAATAATTTTCGAGCTCAAATAGAAATTGGTCATCCGTTTAATAAAGTTAATGCCCCAGAGTTTTTGGGAAAAGTTCTCGAAACGATGGGTCCCGAGTTTGCAGTCGCGTTGGGATTAGCGTTACGAAAATTGCAGTAGTTGCCGACAAGGGACGATTTCTTATTGATAGTAAAGTTATACACATCTTATTTCACTAAAATTCTTTTTTATAATATAATTAAGCGTGATGGACTCTAATTTTCAAACATCATTTATACCTAAAAAACCGATAGTGGAAAAACGCGCAACCTCTACGCATTCCATTGGTTTTTTTACCGTTATTTCTATTTTTATTTTATTCACTGTGCTTTTGGCCAGTCTTGCTCTTTTTTTCTATAAAACAGTTCTAACAAAAAATATCGCTCAAATGGAGAAAGATCTAAATCTAGCCAAAAATCGTTTTGAGCCTTCTAAAATAAAAGAGCTTCAAGTGTTAGATAAGCGCATAAATTCATCAAATGAAATTTTAACTCATCACATAGCCGTAACTCCTATTTTCCAAGCCCTCCAATTGCTTACTATGAAGACTGTTCGCTATACTAAATTTGACTATAGCTTGGAAGACGGGAAAGATCCAAAAATAATCGTCAAAATGAGCGGGCAAGCCCTTGGCTATAGTTCCATCGCCCTCCAATCTGATCTTTTTGCTAAAAATAAAAATTTAATTGATCCCGTTTTTTCCAATCTTTCGCTCGACGACAAGGGCAATATTCTTTTTGATTTAGAGTTTTTGGTGGATCCATCTTTTGTTGATTATAAGCAAACGCTCTTAGCGCAAAGTTAATTTTTATGGCGCGATTTATCATGCCAATTATCTTAATAGGAATCAGCATTACCGTTTTTTTTGCATTCTTCAATCCTATTTACAATAATATCGGGAAGTTGCGCGCGCAGGTGGCGTCTTATGATGAAGCGCTGAAAAATTCCAAAAAACTTGAAAATGAACGAGATAAATTAACTGCAAAAAAGAATGCCATTGACGCAGAAAATTTGGCAAAACTTCAAAAACTTTTGCCAGAAAATATTGACAATATACGTTTGATTCTTGAAATAGAAAAAATAGCATCGCCCTACGGAATGGTATTGAAAGATGTTAAATACAATCCAACCAGCAAAGATAAAAAAAATGTTGGATCTGAATCAACGGGGGTTGCGCAAGGAGGCGGGGCAGTTCAGTCTGCGCCTAAAGATTACGGAGTTTGGGATTTGGAGTTTTCTACGATGGGTACTTACAATAATTTTCTTAGTTTTATAAGAGATCTGGAAAACAATCTGCGAATTGTGGATATATCAGCAATTGATTTTTCTTCTAATACAAGTACAAGTACAAGTACAAGTACAAGTACAAGTACAAGCGGCGGATCCAGTTCAACTTCCGCGGGATTTTACAAATATGATTTCAAAATTAAAACTTATTGGCTGAAAAATTAAAATTAAAATTAAAATAAAAAAATGCCAACAATAAAGAACATAATAATATTCATAGCAATCGGAACGGTTTTCGTTTTGATTTATATTTTTTTTATAAAACCGTCTCCCCCCGTTGATAATCTGATTTCTTCTTCGTCGAATCTTTCAGAACAAAGCGCAGAAACTTTAGCTAGGAATGCCTCAGCTACTCAAGATTTTTTGGGGTTGCTTTTGAGTGTTCAAAATATAAAATTGGATGACACTATTTTTTCTGATGAAGCGTTCATTGGTTTGCGAGATTCCAGTATTGTGCTTATACCAGATGGAAATGAAGGCAGGCCGAATCCGTTCGCTCCGCTTGGCACTGATGTTGTTGCGCCGCCAGTAGGTACCGCAAGCGGAAGCGCTGAAACGACAGAAACTTCGATATTGCCATAATCTAATTATGAGTCCCGTTAGAAGTCGCGGTCGCAATTTAATAACTATAATTAAGTCTGGTCACGGTCTTTTGTCCGCGACCTGCTTTTAATGGGATGAGTTTTTTAGAAGAGTTAGCTAAAGAAAATGTAATCAAAACGAGCCAAATAGGTGAGATAAAAAGTCGCGCGCAAGAAAAGTACGCGGGGGATATAGATGAAGCCCTCATTGAATCTGGCGTTACAGAGGATAAAATTTTGGAAGTAAAAGGAAAATATCTTCAGATGCCAGTTAAGAAAATCGACAAAGATGAGTTGACCTTTGACGCTCTGAAATATATTTCAGAAGATTCAGCAATCCATTATAATTTTGCTCCAATTGAATTGCGAGAAGGAGTGTTAGAAGTAGGCGTGACAGATCCGGAAAATATTCAGGCAATGGATGCATTACAATTTATTTCCGTCAAACTTGGCATTCCTTTTAAAATATATCTGATTTCTAAAAACGATTATGCAGGCATTATGCAGGCCTACAAAGGCATAGGAAGCCAGGTAAAAGAGGCGCTTAGCGAATTGGATCAGGAAGAAAGCAAAAGCTTAAGCGAGGAAAATTTAAGCAAAGAGATTAAAAATATAAAGCCGGGCGAAGAAGCGAAAATAGTGGAAGACGCGCCGGTTATAAAAATTGTTGCTGTTATACTGCGTAATGCCCTAGAAGGAAATGCTTCTGACATACACATTGAACATACCGGAGAAAAAGTAAAAGTGCGTTTTCGCGTGGATGGAAGTCTGCATACCACTATAGTGCTGCCGCCTAATATTTATAGCGGAATAGTGGCGCGCATAAAAATCTTAGCCAAGCTTAGATTAGATGAAAAAAGAAAACCTCAAGATGGATCTTTTAGCGCCAATATTGACGGACGCAAGATTGATTTTCGCGTCTCTACGATGCCGGCATATTATGGCGAGAAAGTCGCTATGCGTATTTTAGATTCTGAAAAAGGAGTTAAACCTTTGGACCAATTAGGTCTGTCGGAGACGAATCTTAATATGATTAGAGAAGCGCTTGAAAAGCCATATGGGCTTATTTTGATTACCGGTCCGACAGGATCTGGAAAATCTACAACCCTGTATTCAATGATGAATGAGCTTGATAAGGAAAAAAGCAACATTGTATCTTTGGAAGATCCTGTAGAATATCATATGCCCGACATAAATCAGTCGCAAATGATGCCTGAAATCGGATATACTTTTGCCTCAGGACTTCGTTCTATTTTACGCCAAGACCCGGATGTAATAATGGTCGGAGAAATACGCGATAAAGAAACAGCTCAGCTTGCCATTCAGGCGGCTTTGACCGGACATCTTGTTCTTTCAACACTGCACACAAATAATGCTATCGGCGCGGTGCCTCGGTTGGTTGATATGGGTGTTGATCCGTATTTAATCGCGCCAACCCTTATTCTGTCCATTGCCCAACGTCTCGCTCGCATGACTTTTCCAAGTTCGCGAAAACTTGTGCCGATGGATGAAAGCATCAAAATGCAGATTGAAGGACAAATAAAAGATTTACCAAACGAATTTAAAAAAGAAATTGGAATAAAAGGACAGATGTACAATACAGTTCCCTCAAGTGAATGTCCTTCCGGCACGAAAGGCCGTATTGCTGTTTTTGAAATGTTTAAAGTAGATAAAGAAATGCAGAGTGTAATACTAAAAAGTCCCACAAATGGAGAAATTTATAAAATAGCTCGCCGAAAGGGTATGCTTATGATGAAAGAAGACGCAATGTTTAAATCTGTGGAAGGTGTCATTCCATTTACGGAAGTATATAACTTTGGCAATGAAAATGAGTAAAAATTGTTTTAATAAATTATTTGGTGGGTTAATTTATTGTAAAGAGTTGTCCACAGGGTATTCAATTAAAGGTCGTTTTATAGTATAATGAAAAAGCGTATGGCAGGAGAAAAAAAGAAAATTTTAATAGTTGATGACGACAGTTTTCTTTTGGATATGTATGCCTTCAAATTTAGCCAGAATAATTTTGCGGTTTATACGGCAATGAACGGCGTGCAAGCGATAGAAAAACTCAAAAATGAATCCAGTTTTGATGTTCTGTTGGTGGATATAATTATGCCGGAAATGGACGGTTTTGAAATGTTGGAAAAAATGAACGCTGAAAAACTATCTCCAAGCTCTACAAAAATAATTTTATCCAACAAAAGCCAGCAATCGGATATAGATCGAGGCAATAGTTTAGGAGTAGCGGGTTATATTGTTAAGGCAAATTCTACTCCAGCGGAAGTGATTAACCAAGTAGTGGACATTTTATCCAAGAAAACCATAGCTACAAAATAAATTGTTTTAACATGGATTATAAAAAAAAACTTGAAGAACTTATTTTAACCGTTATTCGCGAAGGCGGATCGGATTTGCATCTTGGCACGGGACGTGTGCCGATTATCCGCGTGTCCGGAGAATTGATATTTCTCGTAAAACATCCGGTTTTTACGCAAGATGATACGATTGGAATTTTAGGCGAAGTACTCGAAAAAACAAAGATTGATAAATTTTTAGAAAGTCAGGAGGCGGATTTCTCTTATGATTTCCGCGGGGAAGCGCGGCTTCGCGGCAATGCCTTTTTTCAAAAAGGCCTAATTTGTGTGGTTTTTAGATTGGTGCCGAAAGTAAAAACCATCGCAGAATTGCATTTGCCTGCCATTTTGAATGATTTAGCCCGCAAAAAACAAGGATTTTTTTTAGTGGTTGGTCCTGTTGGACAGGGTAAATCAACCACACTGGGGGCTATGATTGATTTGATCAATAATGAACAGGCGCGCAATATCATAACCATTGAAGACCCAATTGAACACGTTTATGCGCCTAATAAGTCCATAATTAATCAGCGTGAAGTTGGTATAGATACTCGCGATTTTCATATAGCGCTCAAATCGGTTTTTCGTGAAGATGTAAATGTAATAATGATTGGCGAAATGCGCACGCCGGAAACGATAGCGACTGCGGTGACTGCCGCCGAGACAGGACACTTGGTGTTTTCAACTTTGCATACCAATAACGCTTCTCAAACAATAGACAGAATAATTGACTCTTTTCCGGGTGATCAACAAGATCAAATTCGTTCCCAGCTTGCGGCATCGCTTCTCGGAATTTTCTCTCAAAGACTTATTCCTAGAATTACCGGCGGGCTTATTCCAGCTTACGAACTTCTTTTAAACAATAGCGCCGTGTCAAATTTAATTCGTGAAAAACGCACGCACGAAATAGATGTAGTTATAGAAACGGGAACAGAATCTGGGATGATAGATCTAAACCATTCGCTTATGGAACTTGTGCGCGCCGGGGAGATTTCAATAGAAAACGCTTACCAGTATTCTCTTGATCCTAAAGGCCTAGAGCGAATGATATGATTACAAGCTAATTGGCTAATTAGCTAATAGCTAGCTAGCTTATAAAAATGTTATTTGAATATAAAGCAATAGATGCTAAAGGAGCAAATAAAGAGGGAGAAATTGACGCGCCCAATCGCGATATGGCGATAAGCGGCCTGCAAAGAAGGGGATTTGTGATTATTTCTATTAAAGACGAAGCAGAACGCAAATCTATTTTTTCAATTTCTTTTTTTGAAAAGGTCTCAAATAAGGATATGGTTATTTTGTCCCGCCAAATAGCGACTTTGTTTGAGGCGCAAGTCTCCGCTTTGAAATCTTTTACAATGCTGGCGGCTAATACGGAAAATAAACTTCTAAGCCGCAAGCTGACCACTGTCAGCGATGATCTCCAAGCGGGAGTTTCCATTTCTGGCGCGCTAGAGAAGCATCCGGATTTATTTTCTAATTTTTATGTAAATATGGTAAAGGTGGGCGAAGAAACGGGAAAACTCAATCAGACTTTTTTACATCTGGCGGAATATCTGGACCGCCAATATTCTCTCACTTCCAAGACCAGGAATGCGCTTATTTATCCGGTGTTCGTAGTCATCACATTTTTTGTGGTTATGACTCTGATGTTTACAATCGTAATTCCAAAACTTTCTTCAATTATTTTAGATTCTGGCCAGGAAATACCTTTTTATACAAAAATAATTATCGCAATTTCTAATCTTTTCGTCCATTATGGTTTTTTTGTCCTGATTTTTTTGGTGTTGATGGGTATCTGGGTTTGGAGATTGTCCTACACGGAGAAGGGAAAAGTATATCTTGATTCACTAAAACTCTCTATGCCAGCCGTGGGCAACCTATATAAAAAGCTTTATCTTTCGAGAATAACGGATAACTTGAATACTATGCTTGTCTCCGGTGTTCCGATAGTTCGAGCAATAGATGTTACTGCGGAAGTCGTGGGCAGCCGTGTATATAGGGAACTTCTAGAAGAAGTGGCGAATGGAGTAAAATCCGGCCTGGCGCTTTCTGTTGCGTTTACCAAATACAAAGAACAAATACCCGGTATTCTGGTTCAGATGGTGCAGGTAGGCGAAGAAACGGGCTCCCTAGGGGTTATTTTAAAAACTTTAACTGACTTCTACAAACGCGAGGTGGACGATGCCATTGATACGCTGGTGGGCCTAATAGAGCCGGTAATGATTGTAGTTTTAGGTTTAGGAGTGGGTATGTTGCTTGTATCGGTATTGATGCCTATTTACAATCTGGCGGGGGGCATCAGCTAATAGCTTTTAGCTAACTAGCTTGTAGCTTTTAGGGAAAATTGCAAATTTTGTATTTATTTTCCTATAAGCTAAAAGCTAACACCTATAAGCTATCCCTGTGGATAACTTTCTTGCCCTTATTTTTAAGTCTCTGTGTTATAATTACAGTATTAGAAATTAAGTCGAAACAAATTTCGGAAAAGTTTTCAGCAAGGTCAGTCCTTAAGAATTTTCCCAAAGGACTGTCCTTAGATGAAAACTTCAGGAGAAATTTATTATTAGTTGTTATTAACAATAAAATAATTATTATGAAGAAATTAAGTTTTAAAAAAGGTTTTACGTTGATTGAACTCTTAGTCGTAGTGGCCATCATCGGTATTTTGGCTTCGGTGGTGCTGGCGTCGCTTAACACCGCTCGTTCAAAGGGAGCAGATGCAAAGCTTATAGCTCAAGCAAGTGGAATGAGAGCTCAGGCTCTTCTTCGTGATGGCTCTGGAGCAGCGGTTTCTATTTCTAATTGTGCTAGTACATCAGGAACTTTGTTTGATTCATCTAGCGGTGGCCTTTGGCAATTATTTGGTGGGGTAAATGTCCTAGGTACGGCTTGTTATTCCTCTGCTTTTTCTGCTGGAAGTGTAGATAGTGCTACTTGGGCAGTGGCATTGTTGCTTTCTACTGGCCAAGCCTTTTGTGTTGATAGTACAGGTACTGCAAGGAAATCCACTGCTACAGGTCTTACAGCTGGGGCTGCTGGAACTATTCTGTCAGCCATTTCAGGAACTGCTTGTGCTTCCATATAAATAATGGCAAGCAAGGATAAGGGCAAGCAAGGAGGGCAAGCAAGGATAATCCTTGATATTTAAGAAAAATCACTCAAAAAGGGTGGTTTTTCTTTCTGTCTCCCGTTTTTATTTATCCACAACTCCTCCCTACATCAAGGATTATCCTTGATGTATAATATAAATGTGGGAAGGAATTTAGTTTTTGTAGAAAATGAATATTATCACATTTATAATCGTGGCGTTGAAAAACGCAAAATATTTTTAGATGAAGGGGATCATAAAAGATTTGTGTTTCTTTTATTAACTGCTAATAGCTCAACTCCAGTACATTTGAGTAATTATAAAGGATTATCTTTGTTAGAAATACCAAAAGGTGAACCTTTGGTTAGTATTGGTGCGTGGTGTATTATGCCAAATCATTTTCACTTGCTTTTGAAAGAAATAAAAAAAGACGGCATTAGTCTTTTTATGAAGAAACTTCTAACTGGTTACTCGATGTATTTTAATACAAAATATCATCATAAGGGCACTCTTTTTGAGGGAACTTTTTCTGCTAAACATTTAGATACTGATAATTATTTAAAATATCAGTATGCTTATATACATCTTAATCCTATCGGTATTATTGATGATGGCTGGAAAGAAAAAAAAATAAAAAATATAAAAAAAGCAAAAGACTTTCTTTTTTCTTATGGATATTCCAGTTTTCAAGACTATATGGGAATAAAGAGAGACGAAAATAATATTTTATCAATAAAGGCTTTTCCGGGATATTTTGAATCCTTCGTGGATTTTAAAGAAATGGTAAATGAATGGCTCAATATCAAGGATTATCCTTGATATTCAGATATTCAGACAGTTTTATGTTATGGATTTGACACTAATGGTTTCTAATATATTTTTATGAAAGCTATTTTACTTGCAGCAGGCTATGCCACTCGGCTTTATCCTTTAACTTTTCATACTCCGAAGCCCCTCATAAAGATCGCGGGGAAACCGCTTCTTGAGTATCTCTTAGAGAGTTTACAGGATAAAAAAATTATAGATAAAATATATTTAGTAACAAATGATAAATTTTATTCTCATTTTAAAAATTGGCATAAGCATTTTAAAAAAAAAGCGCTAAATTTTCCGATTAAAATATTAAGTGACGGATCTCTGGGAGAGAACAACAAATTAGGCGCGATTGGCGATATTAGTTTTGTGATTGATAAAGAAAAAATTGAGGATGATTTGGTGGTGATAGCCGGTGACAATCTTTTCAGCGCTGGATTTGGAGATTTTCTTAAATTTACTAAAAATAAAAATACTCCGATAGTGGGCGTTTTTGATGTTGAATGTTTGGAAATAGTTAAAGAAATGAGCGTGTTAGAAACTGATAAAGACGGAAGAATTATTAGCTTTGAAGAAAAACCAGTTGCGCCAAAAACGACTCTGGTAGGTGTCGCTCTGTATTATTGCCCAAAGAAATTTGTACCGATGTTTAAGGAATATCTAAGAGAAGGAAATAGTACTGATCAGCCTGGTCGGTTTATAGAATGGCTTTATAAAAGAATTCCAATCTATACTTGGCAAGTGCCAGGAACTTGGTTTGATGTTGGATCGCATGAATCGTTAAAGTTGGCGGAAGCATTTTTAAAATTTGGTTCAAAGATTACTTAACCTCAATAGGGCGTATGATAATAGGTCTTTGCAAGTCTTCGCAAGAACTCCTCGCAAGAACTCCTCGCAAGAACCGTTCTTGCGAGTGGGTAATTTATAGTTTTGTTTGTGATATAATAAAGCTGTGATTTTGTCACTTACAATCATCTTCTTCACCCTTGGTCTAATTATTGGCAGTTTTTTGAATGTTGTAATTTGCCGGCTCAATACAGAAAGATCGTTCGGAGGCAGAAGCGCCTGTATGTCTTGCCAGAATAAATTGCAATGGCATGAACTTATACCGTTAATTAGTTTTTTTACGCTTAAGGGAAGATGCAGGAGTTGCAAAACTAAAATTTCAATTCAATATCCATTGGTGGAATTTTCAACTGGCCTGATTTTTGCCTTACTATTCTTTAAATTTTACGCTCTATTAACAGTTGGGGATATTTTAATGTTCGCGATTACTTACGCTTATTATGTCGCTCTTTTTTCACTCCTTGTAGTTATCGCGGTTTATGATTTGAAACACAAAATAATTCCCGATATGCTTTCTTTTGTTTTTGGCGCGCTTGCTTTTGTCGGTCTTTTCTTTTTTTATAACAATGACGCAATCTCTGGTTTTTATTTACACATACCGTCAATCTTAGAATTTTTGTCAGGTTTATTGATAGCATCGCCCTTTGCCGTCTTTTGGCTTATATCTTCCGGCAAATGGATGGGCTTGGGAGATGCCAAATTGGCTCTTGGCATTGGTTGGCTATTGGGTCTTACCAGCGCGCTATCGGGTCTAGTGATTGCTTTTTGGTCTGGGACTATTATAGGCTTGGCTCTTATCATTCTTTCTAAAAATAAAAAAAACGGGCTTAAGATTAAAATGAAAAGCGAGATTCCTTTTGCTCCGTTTTTAGTCTTAGGTGCGTTTCTGGCTTTCATTTTTGAATTGAACCTTTTTGGGATATAATTATAAACAATGATTTCTTATTTAAAAAATTTGAAGATTAATAAGCTAAACAGGGGGATGACCCGTTCGATATTTACTCAGGGTCATCCCGAGTATTTCCGAGGAATGACTTACATAGAACTCATTGTTGTCTTGAGTATTTTTGCCACAATGTCTTCCATCATTGCTTTCAATCACGGAAAATTCCAAGGAAAGGTGGATGTCAAGAGTATGGCTAGCGATATTGCTTTAAAAATTGTTGAAGCGCAAAAGTCATCCTTGTCGGGAAATTTGCCGTCGGGAGGCACTCCTTTTGATACGTGGAAGCCTTCTTATGGAGTTCGTTTTAATATTGCCACAAAGGACCAATTTATTTATTTTGTTGACTTAGATAATGCCAATGGTGACGATGAAAAACTATTAGAAACTATTCGTATTACAAAAAATAATTATATATCTAATATAAATCTGTGCTCTGATAATCCTTGTGATCTAGGTAATAGTCCAATCAACTCTTTTTCTGTTTTTTTTGAAAGACCGCGTTCCAGCGCGAATTTCACCGGCGTGTCGGTAACTGGTTCTAATTATGTTCAAATAACAATCAAATCGCCCAAAGACGCGACAGCTTTTATAAAAATCTGGCCCTCGGGGAGGATTCAGGTGAATTAATCCACCAAAATTTTTCATATAATGATAAAAATATATAAAATAAAAAAATTTAGGCGGATAAATCAAGGCTATACCATTATAGAAACAATGATCGCTATTTCTATTTTTTTGGTCATCGTGATGGTGGGTATGGGCGCTCTTTTAAATGCTAATTTTCTTCATCAAAAATCGCAGGATATGCGCTCCATTATGGATAGTTTGAGTTTTGTTATGGAAGATATGTCTAAAAATTTAAGAACGGGGTACAATTATCGTTGTTTTAAAGAGGGACAGCTTATTCCTAACAACCCGCGTGATAATGATACCGTAAGTACTCCAAGTAGTTGTCCAGCCGGAAATAGTTTGGCGATAGCTTTTGAACATCAGAATGGCCATCTTTATATCGATCCTGAGACAAAGATAGATTATGATAGCGAAGATCAGTGGGTATATCGTATTGACAGTGGAGCAATTTTTAAATCAGAAGAAGGCGCTAGAAGTGGCAGTTTTGTTCAACTAACTCCCGAGGAAGTTGATATAAATATATCATATTCTAATTTCTTGGTGTTAGGAGCAGAAAAAGGAGATTCTGATTCTCAGCAACCTTTTGTTACCATCAAACTGGTCGGGGAAATAGATTCTAAGGGGATTAAAACGCCTTTTTCCTTACAAACTTCAGTGTCTCAGAGGATGATAGATATATAAAATATGAAAAAAATTAATAAATTAAATACCGGTTTTACTTTGGTGGAAACGCTTGTCGCTGTTTCAATTTTTTCCATCTCAATTTTGGGAATGATGTCTGTTTTAGGATCCAGTATTGCCAATACTAATTATGCTAAACGAAAAATAATAGCCACATATCTAGCGCAAGAAGGCATTGAATATATTAGAAATATGCGAGATACTGCCGTTTTGTATAACGGGGGTGGAAATTGGAATAGTTTTAGAAATACTCCAGATGCAAGTATAAGTTATCCGGTCAGCTCCGATTTTTCTGGTTTCAATCGTAAAGTTTGGTTGGATAAAACCAATTTGGATCAAGACGAAGTAAAAATTTTTTCAAAAGTTGAATGGAAACAAGGTTCCGGTGATTACAGTATAACTTTTTCAGAAAATTTATTTAATTGGTATGAGATATGATAAAAATTAATTTACAAAATAATAAGGGGTTTGTTTTACTTTTTGCGGTTACATTTTCAAGTATTGTTTTATCAATAGCATTAGGCGTTACCAATATAGCGTTTAGAGAAGTTAAATTCGGCACTAATGCTCGCGACACCAATAACGCATTTTTTGCGGCAGATACCGGCATTGAGTCCGTACTCTTTTCAGATAAAGATCCTAATACTTTTCCAATGCCTGTGAATGGAGAAAAAAAATTTAATCCTCCCCCAATTATTGGTCTAGGTAGCACAGGTTTAAGTTGCGCCATTGTTTCTATCACAAAGGATAATACTAATCCATTTAAACCAACAACAACCATAATTTCAAAAGGATACAATGTTGGCGACGGATCTTGTAGTTCAACAAATCCAGACCGCATTGAGCGTGAAATAAAAGTTACTTACTAATTTCTAGTATGGATAGAGCTGAAGCCGAAAAAAGAATAAAAAAATTGCGGAGTGAAATCGCGCGGTTAAGAAACGCGTATCATATAGAAAATGCGCCTAATGTTACTGATGATGTTTATGATTCTCTAGCTCGCGAGTTAAAAGCGTTGTTGCAAGCATATCCCGAATTTGACGATGCAAATGCGCCTGAAAACAGAATTGCCGGGAAACCGCTGGATAAATTTATCAAAGTTAGACACAAGACTAGGATGCTTTCGCTTAATGATGTTTTTAGCGAAGAAGAGTTATTTAATTGGGAAAAAAGGATTAAAAAACTTCTTCCACATAACTTGGTATCACTTGGTACTCCGACTACCAAGTTGGAATATTTTTGCGAAATAAAATTTGATGGATTGGCGGTTTCATTAATCTATGAAGACGGCAAGTTTGTACGAGGCGCAACCAGGGGTGACGGATTTATAGGGGAAGACATAACTCAAAATTTAAAAACTATAAATTCAATTCCACTTTTACTTAAAAAACCATTTCCAGAATACCTGGAAGTCCGCGGGGAAGCGTTAATGAGCAAGGAAACATTGTCAAGATTGAATCTTGAAAATAAAAAAGAAGGCAAAACGCTTTTTGCAAACACTAGAAATGCCGCTGCCGGAAGCCTTCGCCAATTAGACTCTCAATTAGCAGCAGAAAGAAAATTAGAATTTTTTGCTTATGATATTATAGAAATAAAATCCAATTTGGTAGTATCACTTGGTACTCCGACTACCAAGTCTACCAAGTTGCAAACCCATTCTGAAAAACATCAAATGCTTCGAGATTTGGGATTCAAAGTTGAAAAGTTAGAAGCTAAATGCAAGAGTTTAGAAGAAGTAATTACTTTTATAAAAAAATTTGAAAAAATAAGACCAAATTTTCCATATGGCACAGATGGTGTTGTAATTTCTGTTGATGATTTAAAATTACAAGAAATTTTGGGTGTAGTCGGAAAGGCTCCGCGTTTTATGGTGGCATTTAAATATCCAGCCGAAAAAGCAACAACAGTGGTGAAAGATATTTTAGTGAATGTCGGACGCACGGGCGCGCTTACGCCGCTTGCAATTTTTAAGCCGACTCTAATTGCGGGTTCTACGGTGTCAAAAGCGACCCTGCATAATGCGAATCAAATAGAACGCTTGGATTTGCGGATAGGGGATACCGTGGTAATAGAAAAAGCGGGAGATGTAATTCCGAAAGTTGTGGAGGTGCTGGCTCGAATGCGCGCGGGCAAAGAGAAAAAATTCAAAATGCCAACAAGCTGTCCGGCCTGTGGCAAAGCGATTCACAGAAAAGAACTACCCTCTCAACAATCGGTCGCATATTATTGCGCTAATCCTAAATGTCCCGTAAAAAACCAGAGATATTTAGAACATTTTGTATCCGTATTTGAAATATACGAACTCGGTCCAAAGATTTTAAGGCGTTTTAAAGATGAGGGATTAATTACCGATGCGGCGGACATTTTTACACTTACTAAAGATGACATTGCGCCCTTGGAGCGTTTTGGAGAAAAATCGGCCGAGAATATCATAAAGGAAATAGAAAGCAAAAAACATATTTCACTTTCAAAATTTCTTTGGGCGCTCGGAATACTGCACGTAGGGGAAGAGACAGCGCGCGATTTAGCTTTTTATTTCGGGACTTTGGAAAAATTGATGATTTCAGCAAAAACAGCTTCCGCTGAAATTGATAGTATAGAAAACATAGGACCGGCGGTCTTGGAAAGTCTGCGCAATTTTTTCCAAGATAAAAATAATTTAAATTTTATAAAAAAATTAGAAAAAAATGGCGTAATTGCGGAAAAAATGGAAAAGAAAAGGGCCGGTAAATTTTCCGGACTCAATTTTGTTCTAACTGGCGTTCTTTCCCAAATGTCGCGCGAGATAGCTAAAGAAAAAATAATTGCTTTTGGAGGCAAGGTATTAGGTTCAGTTTCAAAAAATACTTCCTATGTTGTAACAGGAGCAGATCCTGGTTCTAAACTTCAAACAGCTAAAAAGCTGGGAGTAAAAATAATAAATGAAAAAGAGTTTTTAAATATGACTCTCAATTTCAATTTTGGCGGAGGCGGAGAGATTTGAACTCTCGAGACCCTTTCGAGCCTGCCACCTTTCCAAGATGGTGCACTAGACCGCTATGCGACGCCTCCATATTTTCAATTTACACTATTTTTGCCAAAAAGAAAACTTTTATATTCAAAGGACAAAAATGGGGAAATGGGGTAAAATACAATTATGATATTTTCCGCTTTAATTACGATAATCGGCCTCTCGCTTTTTGAAGCAGTTTCGTCTGTTGATAACGCTATAATCAACGCTGAAGTGCTTTCTACGATGGGTGCTCGGGCGAGGCGCTGGTTTCTTACTTGGGGTTTATTTATTGCAGTTTTTCTAGTTCGTGGGCTTCTGCCTTTTGCAATAATTTGGTCTTTTAACACAACGCTTAATCCGATGCAGATTCTATCGGCTGCATGGTCTAATGACCCTTTAGTTTTAGAGTCTATAGAAAAATCAGCGCCCATCCTGCTTGTTGCCGGAGGAGTGTTTCTTTTATTTTTGTTTTTACATTGGCTTTTCCTTGAAGATAAAAATTTAGGCTTGCCTAAGGCCGAAAAGTTTTTTATGGAGAAAGGAGTTTGGTTTTATGCCATTGTGTCAGTTCTACTTTCAATTATTGCCTGGTTTGCGCTGAAGGAAAGCAATTTAATGGGTTTTGGGGCGGTTGTGGGTTCAAGCCTGTTTTTTATTACTCACGGATTTAAACAGAATGCTGAAGAGCAAGAGAAAAAATTATTCGGCAGCGCGCACTCGGATTTGAGCAAACTTTTCTTTTTGGAGATAATTGATACTACTTTTTCCATTGACGGTGTGCTTGGAGCTTTTGCTTTTACGCTTTCCGTTCCTTTAATTTTAATTGGAAATGGATTTGGCGCCCTTTTAGTGCGGCAACTTACAATAAGCAACATAGAGCGAGTTAAAAAATATATTTATTTAAAAAACGGAGCAATGTATTCAATATTAGTCTTGGGGATAATTATGATACTGCATAGTTTTGGTTTTAGTATTCCAGAATACGTTTCCCCGCTTATGACTGTTCTGATAATATTTTTTTTCTTTTGGAAATCAAAAATTATTTTGAAATAATAAAGTGAAATATCAAAATGGCACCTAAATTTGAAAGAAAATATACTGAATATAATAATGAATATAAGAAACTAAATCCTGCTCAAAAGGAAGCAGTGGACTCCATAGATGGGCCGGTAATGGTAGTAGCAGGTCCAGGAACGGGCAAGACGCAGATTTTAGCTCTTAGAATAGGGAATATACTTTTGAAAACTGACACGAAAGCTGATGGCATTTTATGTCTGACTTTTACGAACTCTGCGGTCAAAGCGATGAGAGAGAGGATGCGAGCATATATCGGTCCCGAAGCTTCCAAAGTCCAAGTCTGCACTTTTCACAGTTTTGGTATGGATATGTTAGAAAAGTATTATACAGTATTGGGTCTGAATAAAACTCCTCAAATTATGGATGAAAAAGGAGATTTAACAATTTTATGCGACCGAATTTTACAGAATAACGATTGGGAATATCTTCGTCCGCGTTCTGATACTTCTAGGTATTTTCGGGATCTCAAGAGCCTTATTTCTCTATTAAAAAGAGAGCGAATTACTCCAGAAAGTTTTGAGAATATGATAAAGATTGAAATAGAAGGCATAAAAAAAGATCCTGCAAGTATTTCTTCTCGCGGTGAAAGCAAAGGCAAGTTAAAAAAAGATTTGGAGAAAAAAATTGAAGGATTGGAACGTTCGCTTGAAGCGGTGAAATTCTACAGTCTTTATGAAACAGAAAAGAAAGAAAGAAATTTATTTGATTATGACGATATTCTAGAAGCATTGAACAAAATAGTTGAGGAGTCGGAAGAGGCAAAAGATTACATTAAAACCAATTTTTTATATATTCTAATTGATGAGCATCAAGATTCAAGCAATGTGCAAAATGAATTTCTCAAGCGCGTGTGGAGCGATGTGGAGAAACCCAATATCTTCGTGGTTGGAGATGACCGCCAGCTTATATATGGTTTTGGCGGCGCGTCTTTGGAATATTTTGAAAATTTCAAGCACATTTTTGGCAAGGCAAAATTGATTACTCTTTTAGAGAATTATCGTTCTACTCAAAAAATTTTGGATTCCGCGCATTATTTGCTGGAAAGTTCGATGACTAAAGGCAAGTTGAAAAGCAATCAGAAAGAAAATCACGCTATACGCCTTGTGGAAGCCTATTATCCCAGGGATGAAATTATCGCTTGCGCTCTTCATATAAAAGATAAAATAAAAAATGGTTGCGAAGCAAACGATATGGCTATTTTGGTTCCAAAGAATCGTCAAATAAGGAGCACTATTACAATTTTAAAAGATATGGAGATACCGGTTGCCGGCGGGGAGATGATGGATTTTTTTGAATCGGCGGAAGCCGTTGCATTTTTGCGAGTTTTGAAGATTATCGCTAATCCCGATGACGGCGCTGCATTGGCTGAGTCATTTTTTGATAAATATTCTGATATAACTTCCCTGAAAGCTCACGAATTTATTCGGGATAATAATATGAGAAAATTTTCTTTGATCGATGTGGCTGAACAAAGAAATAATTTATTCGGCAATAGCAGTGAAATCAATATTTGGCTTGGTAAATTAAAGTCTTGGCTTATTTCTTCTTCCGAGCCTATTTATTCTTTTATCCAAAAAGTTGGCACGGAGTTTTTGCTTGATACCGCGAAAAATCACGAAGATTTAATAGTTCGCATTGAAGTGTTGCGGACACTCATTCATTTGGTTTTAATGCAGACGGAAAAAAATCCTAAATTAAACTTAAGCGATTTTCTATCTTTTGTTGATAGGATAATGGATTATGGAGAAACCATACCGCTTGCAATTTTTGGACCTAATGAGGGCGTGAAAGTGCTGACTTTGCATGGTTCCAAAGGGCTCGAATTTGATTATGTTTGGATAGCGCATATGGATGAAAAATCTTTTGCCCTTGGAAAAGTCGGCGGTTTTTCCTTGCCTGAATCCGTAAAAGCAAAAGTGGAAACCCGCAATGAGGAGGTTTTAAAAAGACAATTGTATGTAGCCATAACGCGCGCCAAGAGATTTTGCACTATTTCTTATGCTCTAAAATCTTATGCTGGAGGAGATGAGGAACTTGCGCGCATTGTCTCTGATATATCTTCGCATCTTGAAAAACAGACAGCTCTTGAAACGGAAAAAATTATTTTGAAGAATGACGAACGATCTTATGTTAAGGTTAAAAAGCTGACGGAGAAGCGCACAGATTTAAACGGTTTGGTAAAATTAGTTGCTCGCGACTTTGAAGACAGAAAAGTGTCCGTGTCGCTTTTAAATAATTTTTTTGAATGTCCTTGGAAATGGTATTTCAGGAATTTACTTCAGTTGCCAGAAGCTAAAAGCGAAAGTTTGGAGTTTGGAAATAAGATACATTTGACAATTGATAAAATTCTCAAGCTTGGAAAGATTCCAAATCCGAAAGAATTGGAAGAAATAACAAATAATGATAAAGAAGTCCTTAAAATTGTTTCAGAGTGGGTGAAAAATAGATTGCCAGAGATAGAACGAAAAAGGGAAAATGAAAAAAGCATTTCTGTTGTTGATGACAGATTCCCGCATTTAAATATTTACGGAAAAATAGATTTGATAGAGAATCTGGACGCTAAAAATGTTCGCGTGACAGATTTTAAAACTGGAAGTGTTAGAAAAAAGGGAGATATAGAAAAGGCAGATTCAGAGGGACGAATGGGCAGTTATTTGCGTCAACTGGCAATGTATTCATACTTGATAAAGCAGAGTCCAAAATACAAAGTGGATGTGCGTGAATCGCGTTTGGAATTTTTAGAAGCAAAAAACGACAAGGAAAGCATTTATGACACGGTAATTCGTATGGAACAAATTAATTCACTTATTGCTGACATAAAAGATTATGACAATTTAATCAGGACAGGCAAGTGGGTTGAAAGACCTTGCGGTTATAATTCTTATGGCAAGAATACCAAATGCGAATATTGCAAAATGGCAGAGATTTATAAAATTTAAAATTTTGTAAAATATCCATTTTCGTGATATATTTTGTCCATGCATCCGCTTTCTATTTTATCTAGCCAGGCCTATAAAGTCTTTGCTGATATGGGTTTTGAGATTGCGACCGGACCGGAACTTGAAAGCGACTGGTATAATTTCTACGTTTTGAATTTTCCCAAAGACCATCCGGCATTAGATATGCAGGATACTTTCTGGATAAAAAATGAGAAGGAAAAAGTCTTACGCACACACACTACGACTGTAACAGCCCGCGCGTTTGAAAAAGCAGGCAAAGAAAGCAGGTTGCCCGCCGCTTTTATTTCAATTGGAAAAGTATTCAGAAATGAAGCAACAGATATAACTCACGAAATGCAATTTTTTCAGATAGACGGAGCAATGGTGGGAGAAAATATTTCTCTTGCTGATTTAAAAGGCGTGCTTACTTATTTTTATAAAAAAATGTTGGGAGATGAAATAGAGATAGAATTCAGACCTAGCTTTTTTCCTTTCACTGAACCTTCTCTTGAAGTATTTGCTAAATTCAAAGGCAAATGGCTCGAAATGATGGGCGCTGGAATGTTGCATCCGAATGTTTTGCGCAATATCGGTCTTGATCCGGCAAAAGTTCAAGGTTTTGCTTTTGGCGGAGGATTGGATCGCATCGCAATGATTAAATGGGGTATTTCCGATGTGCGCTTGTTTTATCAAGGAGATTTAAGATTAAATCAGTTTTAATTTGCGTTAAATATTTTATGAAAATTTCTTACAATTGGCTTAAATGGTATGTTCCGAAAGCGCCTGACGCAAATAAACTCGCAGGTATTTTTAATTATCATCTGTGCGAGGTTGAAAGTTTAGAGAAAAAACCGGGTGGAGACACAATTTTTGATTTAAAAATTTTGCCAAACCGCGCGCACGATTTGCTCAGTCATCAAGGTGTGGCGCGCGAGATCGCTTCGCTTCTTGATATAGAATACGTTGATCCGGCGCCAAAATATAAAATTCCCGCTTCTATTAAAGCTTCAACGGACAAATCGGAATTAAAAATTGATATTCAAACATCTTTATGCAGGCGATACATGGGCAGAATTATAAGAAGGATAAAAGTTGGTCCAAGTCCGGAATGGGTAAAAAAACATTTAGAATCAATAGGGCAGAGAAGCATTAATAATATGGTGGATGCGGCAAATCTCTTGATGTTTAATACTGGCCAACCAGCGCATGTTTTTGACTTAGATAAGTTGGCCGAAGAGGGTTTAATCGTAAGGCAGGCAAAGACTGGAGAGCAGATAACTACTCTTGATAACAAAGAGGTAGGAATTGGAGTTAAAGATATAATAATTGCTGATTCTAAAAATGTATTAGGTGTGGCTGGAATAAAAGGCGGAAAAATTGCGGAGGTAGACAATAAAACAAAAAATATAATTTTGGAAGTTGCCAATTTTGATCCGGTATCAGTGCGAAAAACAGCCCAAGCTCTGAATATTTTTACCGATGCGCGCAAGCGTTTTGAAAATGATTTGTCTCCAGAATTAGCCGCGTATGCCATGCGAGAACTTTCAGCGCTTATTTTTGAGATGTGTCCAGAAGCAATTTTTGAAAATGTTGTGGATGTTTATCCAGAAAAACAAAAAGAGAAAAAACTTTCTTTTTCGGCTAATAAGATTTCAAAAATTTTAGGACTTAAAGTTTCAGACAAAGAGGTAGAAGATATTTTAAAAAGATACAATTTCAAGTATAACTTGGTAGTCGGAGCACCACTTGGTGCTCCGACTACCAAGTTTACAGTTGTCATTCTCCCGATGCGCCTTGATTTGGAGATTGAAGAAGATATGGCGGAAGAAATTGGCAGAATTTTAGGATACGACAAATTAAAAGGAAAAATACCAAAGATTAATTTTGAACCGAAAGTTAATGAAACTTATGCCAAGATTTCTTGGGCGAAAGGCAAATTACTGGAAGAGGGGTATTCAGAAGTGATGACTTATACCTTCTGCGACACAGGGGAAGTGGAAGTTCAAAACAGCGCTTCAGATAAAAAGTTTTTAAGAACCAACCTGACTGATGGTTTGAAAGAAAGCCTGAAACTCAATCAATTAAACGCTCCATCTTTAGGAATTGACAAGGTTAAGGTTTTTGAGATCGGAACGATTTTTAAAAAAAGGGGGGAAGAAATGCATGTTGCGTATGGAGATAAGAAGGAGATAAAAGAAATGACACTTGATGAATATGCAAGATTGGACTTACTTCAGGCTAGAGAGAAAAATTCTCCCGCCTTCGCCCTCGGAGGCATAGGACAGGGGACCCACGGCTCCTTGAATTTTTCTCTCCAGCCTTCACATTTCAAAATGTGGTCCCTATTTCCTTTTATCGTACGGGATATCGCCGTTTTTGTGCCCGAAAAAATAAAAAGTTCGGAAGTGGAAAAAATAATCGGAAAAAATATGGGAGATAAGGTGGTACACGGTCCAGAACTTTTTGATGAATTCAAAAAGGGCAATCAAATTTCTTACGCCTTTAGATTGGTTTTTCAATCTTATAATTGTACACTTACAGATGCGGAAGTGAACGAAATTATGACTAAAATAACCAATAAAATCAAGGAGAATAACGATTGGCAAGTGAGGTAAATTCTGCTATAATAGACGTATATTATGGCAAAAGAAAAGGAAGAAAAGAAGGGTAATGGACATCACTATAATGCTTCAGATATATCGGTTTTAGAGGGTTTAGAACCCGTACGTCGTCGTCCTGGAATGTATATTGGCACTACAGGTCCAGAAGGACTTCATCATTTAGTCTGGGAGATTTTTGACAATTCCCGCGATGAGGCGATGGGAGGTTTCTGCAATGATATTGAGGTAGTGCTTCTTCCGGAAAACCGTGTGCGAATAGCGGACAATGGGCGAGGCATACCGATAGATATTCATAAAAAGACAAAAGTTTCCGCTTTGGAGACTGTGATGACCACTCTCCACGCCGGGGGAAAATTTGGCGGGGAAGGATATAAAGTTTCAGGAGGTTTACACGGAGTGGGCGCGTCAGTAGTCAATGCGCTTTCTATTTACTGCAAAGTGGAAGTGCATAGAGACAATGGCAAGTATGTGCAAGAATATTCACAGGGCAAGAAAAAATCTGCAGTAAAAAAAATTGGTAATTCTAAATTGCATGGCACGATTGTAACCTTTGAACCGGATATGGAAATTTTTAAAAATATTAAATTTGAATGGCATACTGTAATCAATCATATTCGCCAGCAAGCTTATTTGGTAAAAGGATTGAAAATTTTAATAATTGATGCCCGCGAATGGGATAATAAAAAGGGATTGGACGACAGTGATGTTTTTTATTTCCGAGATCTTGGTTTAGAACTTCCCTCAACCTCCTTTTATTTTGAAGGCGGACTAATTTCTCTTATAAAATATTATAATAAATTTCAAAAGCCAATTCAGGATAAAATTTTTTATATTGAAAAAGAATTAGACGGCGTGGGTGTAGAAGTCGCTCTTCAATATGTGGATGATATCGTGGATCGCATAATTCCTTTTGCCAATAACACTCATACCCCCGAAGGCGGTACGCACGTGACGGGTTTTAAAACCGCGCTTACAAGGACTTTAAACACTTACTGCAAGAAAAATGAAATGATGAAAGAGTCCGAAGGTGGATTCACTGGTGAAGATGTCTTAGAAGGTTTGACCGTGGCCATTTCTGTAAAACTTCGCGAGATTCAATTTGAGGGTCAAACTAAAGCGAAATTAGGAAGTATGGAAGCTCAAGGGGCAGTGGCAACCGTATTCGGCGAGGCTTTTAATAATTTTTTGGAAGAAAACCCTGATGAAGCAAAAGCCATAATAAATAAGTCTATTTTAGCTTTAAAAGCTCGCAAAGCTGCGAAAGCGGCCAAGGACTCAATTCTGCGAAAAGGCGCTCTTGAAGGAATGACGCTTCCCGGCAAGCTGGCAGATTGTCAAAGTAAAGATGCTGGAGAGTCGGAATTATTTTTAGTAGAGGGGGATTCAGCGGGAGGCTCAGCCAAGCAAGGCAGAGATCGCCGAACTCAAGCCATATTGCCGTTGCGCGGAAAAATTTTAAATGTTGAAAGGGCGCGCATAGATAAAATGCTTGCTTCAAAGGAAGTAAAATCTCTCGTTATTGCTATGGGTACTTCAATTGGAGACACGTTTGATTTGCAAAAAATACGTTATCACAAAATAATCATTGCGACTGACGCCGATGTTGATGGATCGCATATTCGCACGCTTCTTTTGACGCTTTTTTACAGATATTTTAGAGCAGTTATTGATGCCGGATATATTTATATCGCCCAGCCGCCTCTTTATAAAATAAAAAAGGGTAAAGAAATTTCTTACGCTTATACTGATGAGGAGAGAATTAAAATTGTCGGAAAAACTGCCGATATAAGCGAAATACAAGAAGTTGAAACTGCAGAGGAAGTTGAAAATACGGAAGAAGTTGAGGAAAAAGTGGAAGAAGGAAAAAAGAAATCAAATAAAATTCATATTCAGCGCTTCAAAGGTCTCGGAGAAATGAATCCAGAAGAACTCTGGGAAACGACGATGGATCCCGCCCATCGCATACTCAAAAAAGTGGATATTGACGATGCCGAAGAAGCAAATGAAGTTTTTGACATTCTGATGGGCTCCGAGGTTCCGCCCCGCAAATCTTTTATTCAATCTAACGCAAAATTAGCGGAGATTGATATATAATATTCTACCGAAGAAAAAACAAATTCTCCCATCGTGGCAAAGCAATGAAAAATCTCCTCAAAATTCTTGAAAAAGAAAAAAAGTAATCTATTCTAAACTTTTCCAGAAAATTCTTTAATATATCATATATGATAATCTAAGGAATTTTTTCTTGACTGATTTATTTATATAAAAACTTCCATCTTCCTCTGCCAGCGCGAGGAGGCATACCTGCTCTCAAAATTTTTTCCAAAATTTTCCAGATATTTTTATTTTCACTTTCGATTGTTTTTAAAAGAAAAGAATATCTGCCAATTTCGTATTTAAGCGACATTCTAAAAATAGTTGTCGGGCTCATGCAAAGGGATTCAGAAATATATGAAGTTGGAACGTCTTTTGACAAAAGATAAATAACTGCAAATCTTTTGGCGAGCATTATTTTTTCCGTTTGTGTCAGGAAATCATTTAAGAAAAACTTTATCCAAGATTTCTTGGCTGATTTTTCCAGAGCACCATTGAACTCATCATAAAGTTTTTGTAAATTTTCCTTTTTAAGTTTTTTGGACGATATATGTGGCATTAAATTAGTATATCATATATGATAAGTTAAGAAAAAAATCTAAAAGCGGAGATTGATATATAATTTATTTATTTTCTGAACCATCGCTATCTAAACCGGATCCTTTTTTTATTCGCTTTCTTGCTTCGGCTATCCCTCCAAGTATTTTTTTGGCTCTTTCTTTTTTATCCCCATCTTTTGTTTCTTCAATAAATTTTTCTAAAACTTTAATCATTTCATCAACTCTGTCTTTTGGTGAGTAATCTATTTCTTTAACTAAGTCTGCTACAAAAATTTTAAATTTAAGTAGTTTATCTTCCAATTCTTTCCACCATGGAGCTTCTGAAGAAATCTTTCCTGCTTTAATTGCTTCCTCAATATTTGATATTCCTGATAGGGCTGAGTCTTTCATAAAAAAACCTGTCTCAAGGTCGCGAATCATGCTTTCATCGGTATGGTTCAGAACCATGGAAATGTTTAAAGCCAGAACCTCTTCCATCTCCGGATCTTTTTCTGTTATGAAGGGGTAAACTAATTCTTTTATATTATTTACATCATAATAGACAGATACTTCCAGTTTTTGTCGTGCCTTCTTTTTTACACCCCTATCTCCCATTTTACCTTCATTCATTTTATTTTTTATTTTTAATTTCTTCTAATAACTTTTCGACTAATTTTTCTTGTAACATTTGTCCGATATTACCTTTGTCGCGAGACTCGAGGGTTAACTTTTTGGCTTCTATTTCCTTATCACCGATAACTATCCAATAAGGGACTTTGTTATTTTTTGCATCGCGAACTTTTGTGCCGAGATTTTGATTTGTGTCGTCCAATTCTGCGCGAATATTATTCTCCTTTAATAATTTAAAAACCTTTTTTGCATATTCATTGTGATTTTCACGCACTGGAATAACTTTCACCTGCACTGGCGAGAGCCAAAGAGGGAATATACCAGCCGTATGTTCGATATAAACCGATAAAAATCTTTCAATTGAACCCATTAATGCAAAATGAATCATTACTGGTGTTTGTTCCTTTCCTTCGTTGTCAATATAGGTCAATCCAAAACGCTTAGGTTGAACAAAATCCAGTTGGGGCGTAGCTAATTGCCATTCGCGACCAAGCGCGTCTGTTCCCATAAAATCTATTTTAGGACCATAAAAAGCGGCTTCACCAATAGCTTCAAAATAATCTAGCTTATTTTTTTTAGCGGTTTTTAATAATATTTCCTGTGCTTTTTCCCAAAGTTTCGGCTCTCCTAAATATTTTTCTGGTTCATTGGGATTTCTAAAAGAAAGTCTAGCTCGAATTTTAATGCCGATTATTTTATAAAAAGTTTGAGTAATTTCTATTAATTCTTCATATATTTTTTCAATCTGATCAGGTGTACAGAACGTATGACTGTCATCTTGGGTAATACAACGAACTCGCGATAAGCCAAGCAGTTCTCCTGCTTTTTCATCTCTATAAACAGTTGTTGTTTCCATATATTTAATTGGTAATTCCTTATAACTGTGTAGAGAACTTGCATAAATTTGCTGATGGTGCGGACAGTTCATAGGTTTCATTACTAGTTCGTCAGATGTCTCCTGGCTTTTGACTAAAAATAATTCTCTCCCGAATTTATCCCAATGTCCCGAAATTTTATATAAATCATTTTTAGTAATGTGCGGACTCCAAACTTTCTGCCAACCTTTTTCAGCTCTGAGAGATTGCGAGTAATCATTTAATAATTCTCTCAATAAAGTCCCTTGTGGAGTAAACAAAGGCAAACCTTTGCCTATTTTTTCGGATATAGTAAATAAACCTAATTGTTGTCCAATTTTTCTATGATCTCTTTTCTCTGCCTCTTCTCGTTGTGCAATATAAGCACCGAGTTCTTCTTTGGTATTGAAAGCCAGTCCATAAATTCTTGTGAGCATTCTTTTTTTTTCATCTCCGCGCCAGTACGCCCCGGCTATGCGGTCTAATTTAAAAGAGTCAGGCATTATTTCTTTAGCTGGATTTTCTACATGTCCGCCACGGCACAAATCAGTAAACCCTCCACAGGTATATGTGGTAATTTTTTCTCCGCGTTCAGCTATTTCATTTATCAGTTCTGCTTTATATTCATTTTTGAAAAACTTTAAAGCTTCATCTTTACTTATTTCTTTATGTTCCCATTCTGTCCATTTAGATAATTTCTTTCGCATTACGTCTTCAATTTTCTTTAAATTTGAATCAGTTACTTTTTCGTCGCAAAAATCAATATCATAATAAAAGCCGTTTTCTATGGCTGGACCGAGAGTAAGCTTGATTTTATCGAATTTATATATCTCTCCCGCCGCCGCCGCAAGCAAGTGCGCCAAAGTATGCCTCATATTACTCAATTTATCCGCTTTTTCCATAATTCGTATCATAACATATTATTTTTTATTTAAAAATTGCTTTTCACTCACAATGTGCTAGGATAATTGGATTATGGTAGTACGAATGAGGAGCACAAAATCGCATACGAAAAACAGGCGTTCGCATCACGCTTTGGATAGCACTAGTTTTTCCAAGTGCGAAAATTGCAAGGTCTTAAAAAGGCGTCACACAGTGTGCTCTTTTTGCGGTTTTTATCGGGGGAAAAAAGTTTTAGATTTAATTAAAAAGACAGAAAAGAAACAAAAGAAAGAAAAGGCAGCTCTCGCAAAGAGCTAGTTTATAAAGTTCTGAGTTTTCTTTTAACTTTATGAACTTTTTAACTTTGAACTAATGTATGGCTAACCGGCACCTTTCAAGATCAATAGTGCTCCAGACGCTTTTTGAGTGGGATTTCTCGTCTCTGGCTAATAAAAACAACGATTCAGAGAGCGGTGAAATAAAAAAAATGTTGGATAGAAATTTAAAAGAATTTGCTCCCGGGCTTGAGGACAATAATTTCGTATTTTCTCTCATAGACGAGGTATTAAAAAAGCGCGCTACGATAGACAAGATTATAGAAAAAGCTGCGCCGGATTGGCCGATAGAAAAAATTTCCATTGTTGATAGAAATATCTTGAGAATTGGATTAACTGAACTTCTTTTCAGCGACAGACTGCAGGTGCCTCCGAAAGTGGCAATTAATGAAGCTATAGAATTAGCAAAAACTTTTGGCGGAGAAAATTCTGGAAAATTTGTAAATGGAGTGCTTGGGGCGGTTTATAAGGAGATAGGCGAACCCGATAAAGAACATCAGAAAACACACGATAAAAAAAGAGATGATACTGAGACTAAGGATCGGAAAGAATCAACAGACATTTCTAAATTGCCAATTGAAAATCTAGGAGGCGCGCTGGTGTATACAAAAAAAGATGGCGATGTTTTGTTTGCGTTTGTGCACGACGTTTTTGGTTATTGGACTCTTTCTAAAGGCAAGGTTGCGGCAGGAGAGGATCTAAAAGAGAGCACCTCAAAAGCGATCAAGAAAGAAATTGGACTTGATATTGAAATAAAAGAAGAACTTGGAATAAACGAATACGTCGCAACGCATCCGGAGAAGGGAAAAAGTTTGAAAAAGGTTATGTATTTTTTGGCATCTAGCGATTATAAAGAATTAGAGCTTGAAAAATCTGGAGGACTTGACGGCGCTAGATGGTTTGAAATGAAGGAAGTGCCGGAACTTCGTATTTACAATGACATTATTCCACTTATTGCAAAAGCGGTCGAAATTATTAGTAAAAAATAATGAATGAAACGAATATATTTTTTTAACAGGGTTAAGATTTTAATACTTATTTCATTCATTTTAAATCAATCATGATTAATTTTTCAAATTTCGAGAAAAAAACAAAAATAATTTTTAAGAATAAGAAATTACTGGAGCAGGCTTTTATACATCGTTCTTATATAAATGAAAATCCCTCAACTTCTCTTTCACACAATGAACGACTAGAATTTTTAGGTGACGCTGTTCTGGAACTTGTTGTTACAGATTTTCTTTATAAAAAATATCCTAATTATACAGAAGGGGAATTAACCGCTTTGCGCTCCGCCTTGGTGAATGCGGTTATTATTTCCGAGGTCGCCACTAGCATCGGTATGAATGATTATTTGCTTTTATCGAAAGGCGAGGCAAAAGACAACGGCAAAGCCAGGCAATATATTTTAGCCAATACTTATGAAGCGTACATTGGCGCTTTATATTTAGATCAAGGCATAGACGTAGTGGATAAATTTGTCCATAGATTTCTTTTACCTAAAACACAGGAAATAGTATCGAAAAAACTTTGGCGCGATGCGAAATCTTTGGTGCAAGAAAAAGCGCAGGAGTTTGTGAATATTACGCCTGCATATAAAGTTTTAAATGAGTCGGGTCCGGATCACGATAAACATTTTACGGTGGGTATTTATTTCGGATCCAGTTTGATAGCTGAAGGTAAGGGTAAATCAAAACAAGAAGCGGAACAAAAAGCGGCTGAAACCGCACTAAAAGTGAAGAATTGGTTGGATTAAAATTATAGTAAAATATGACGATATGCGGCTAAAAACCCTTGAACTGAACGGCTTTAAATCTTTTTCTCAAAAGACAATTTTGGAATTTGACAACAGTATTGTCTGCATAGTGGGTCCGAATGGTTCTGGAAAATCAAATGTAGTAGAAGCTATCCGCTATGTACTAGGTGAGCAATCAATGAAATCGATGCGTGGCAAATCCGGTTCAGATCTCATTTTTAAAGGCTCAAAAAATTTGCCAAAAAAATCTCGCGCAAGTGTCACGATATATTTTAATAATCGCGATAAAGTTTTTAAACTTTCAAACAGCGAAGGAGAAAATATAAATTTAAATTATGACAATATCAGCATTTCTCGCGAAGTTTTTTCGGATGGATTAAATAAATATATTTTAAATGGCGCAGAAGTCAGATTGAAGGATATTCATAATCTTTTGGCATCAGTCAATATAGGTTCTTCCGGACATCATATTATTTCACAAGGCGAAGCCGATAGAATTTTAAATGCAAACCCAAGAGAGAGGCGCGAGATGGTAGAAGACGCCCTAGGACTTAAAATTTATCAATATAAAATAAAGGAAAGCGAAAGAAAATTAGAACGGACAAATGAAAATATGAAAGAAGTTGTTCTTCAGCGCCGAGAGAACGCTCCGCATCTTAATTTTTTGAAGAAACAAGTAGAGAAGTTTGAAAAAGTAAAAGAAATGCAGGCGGAATTGCTGACTCTTTACAGAGAATATTTAAAAAAGGAAAGCGTTTATTTAAATCATGAAAAAGATAATTTATCGGTCGAAAAGAGCAAGCTTAAAAGCGAATTAGAGAGTGTTAACAGTAAAATCTCCAAAACCAAAGATGATAGCTCTGTTAAAGGCAATAAGAAAATAGAAGAATTAAGAGTTGTTGAGCAAAAAATAAATTCTGTCCGCGGAATAAAAAATGAAATAGAGCGCAAATTAGGAAGAATTGAAGGGATGATGGAAGCAAAACAAAATAGAGTAAAAATTTCTGGCAGGTGTCCAACTTGCGGAAGAGAATTAGGAGAAATAGGGAAAGAACAGATAGAAAATAACACGAATAACGAGAAAGAATTATTGGAATTGAAGAATTCACAAGCTGAAATTCTAGCTGAAATAAAAAAAATACAAGAAGAAGAGGTGAAAATGTTTAAATCATCTGAAGTTTTGAAACAGGAAATAAATAAAGAAATGGAAACTTTGCGCGATCTGGAGCGGGAAAAATTTACTTGGAAAATCAGGCATCAGGAATTATCTTCAAATTTAGAGCTTTTGGTTATAAAAGAAGGGAATTTAAAAAGTCGGGCAGAGGCTTTTGAAAATGAGATAAAGGAAGGCATAGCGCTTATCGGACAAGAAATTTTATCTTATAAAAATTATCCGCTCAAGACGGAGAAATCTGGGGCTGGCGAGGCAGATACAGCGGAACAACAGTTAAAAAGAAAAATTGAGCGCATAAAAATAAAATTGGAAGATACAGGACTTGGAAATGGCGCAGAATTAATGAAAGAGTATAAAGAAGTTTCAGAAAGAGATAGCTTTTTAGAAAAAGAAATGGGAGATTTAACTAAAAGCATTGATTCGCTTGTTGTGCTTATAGCGGATCTAAAAGAAAAAATAGATAAAGAATTTAAAGAGGGTGTCAAAAAAATAAACGTGGAATTTCAGGAATTTTTCTCGCTGATGTTCGGCGGGGGAACAGGATCTTTGTCCGTAATTGTTTCGGAAAAGAGGAAAAAAAGAGACGAGTCGGATGATAATGATGAATCTGCATCCGCCGAGGACTACAACGAGATGACAGAAGAAACTCCTCCGGAACAGGGAATAGAAATAAATGTTTCGCTTCCGCATAAAAAAGTGAAAGAACTCAATGCTCTCTCCGGTGGGGAAAGGTCGCTTACGTCTATCGCTCTTCTTTTTGCCATGTCGCAGGTGAACCCTCCTCCTTTTTTGGTGCTTGACGAGACTGATGCTGCGCTTGATGAAGCAAATTCGCGCAAGTACGGCGATATGTTGGAAAAACTCTCCAAACATTCGCAGTTGATAGTTGTAACCCACAATAGGGAGACTATGTCTCGCGCGGGCGTGCTTTATGGCATAACAATAGGTGAAAATGACACTTCAAAACTTCTTTCTGTTAAGTTCGAAGAAGCTACCCAAATCGCGAAATAAAATACAAAGAAGAAATACGGAGGCGTTGCCTCCGTATTTTGTGATTTAGTCATTGAAACTTAACCACTCCAGAAGTTCTTTTTTATGGTCACCCGGATTTTTGAAATAAGTAGGAAATGATGTTGGATTTATAATCTTAAATTTCGAATTTATGTATTCTTTTAAACTTGAATATTGATAAACAAAAGCATATTTTAATAAATTTATAGTATTTTTATTTTTGTTGTTTTTCCAGTTTTTATCTATTAATTTCGCTGGGTTTAAATGTATATATGAATAAAGATATTTAAGATATCTATCACTGCCTGCATGTGTTGATTTGAACACTCCTTCATATAATTTACCCGTACGTTTATATTTTTTATTGAAATACATTGAGTAACTAGTCATCAATTTAAGCATATATTTAGAAATTCCACCTTCTTCTTTTTCATGAACAAGAATATGAAAATGATTTGGCATTAGACAATAAGCTCCGATATCAATTATAGTTTCTCCGCGATCAAAATTTTCTCCAATGTTTCTTAATTCTATACTTTTCAGAGTATTACAAATATACATTAAAAATAAAAAGCGATGATAATCTTGATTATCTAAAAATATTACTCTTTTATCAGTGCCTCGATTGTACAAGTGATAAAATTCTCCGATTTCCAAAGATTGTTTTCTTAAAGCCATAATCAAAGTATAACACAATCACATACGGAGGCAACGCCTCCGTATTTTTTATACAAACAACAACATCTAACAATTATTGTACAAAAATACGCTATAGCATAATTATTTACAATTTTTTATTCTTCACTCCAAACTTCACCTTTTCTTCACTCCCTTTAATTATCTGGTCCGGCTGAAAAGCGGAATTTAATTTTACTGTATCTTTGCGAACAGTGAGGTCTCCATCTCTGCTGAGCTTGATATTTAGAAGCATTCCTTGCATTGTCGGTTCGCTCCAAGATTGGTCAAAAATAAAATTCCCGAGCGAGTAGGCAATGAAACTATTTTTATAAACTTCCGTATTTTCTATGACATGTGGATGATGTCCTACAACTATTTTCGCGCCGTCATTCACCGCTTTATACGCTAAATATTCTTGCCTTTTATTATGTTTTGTTTTATATTCTTCACCAAAGTGAAATGAAACTATCAAATAATCAACTTGAGCACTAGCTTTCTTTATTATTTCATCAAAACGTGGGTTGCTGGCGAGAAGCAGCCCTGCTTTGTTCACATCTGCTTTCATATCATTAGGTCCTACATCGGAAAATCCTAAAAAACCTATTTTCATTCCATATTTTTCAATAATAGTCGGTTTTTCTGCTTCAGTACTATTTATTCCTCCTCCTGTGTAAAATATTTCTTTTTCTTTCAAGCGTGAAAGTGTGTCAATGTACGCCTCACGGCCCCAATCTCCAACATGGTTATTGGCAACTGACACCACATTTATACCTGTGTTTTTCAGAGCTTCCAAAACAGTAGGGTCCATACGAAAAGAATATAAATTATGTTTATCTTTTCCTTTATCCGACACTGGGCCTTCCAAATTGGCAAAAACGATATCAAAATCTTTTAATATTTCTAAATTTTTAAATAATTTGGCATAATCTCCACCAAAATTTTTTATCACCGAATTTTTTACTCCTCGGTCTAGCATTATGTCACCAACAAAAATTAATTTTACGAAATCCGGTTCTTTAATTTTATCTTTTTCCGTTACCGTTGTATTTACATTTGCTACTTGAGGTGTTGCATTAAATTCTATATGTTTAAAAACGGACAATACAGATAATGCTAAAAAAATACCAATAATAACAGAAGATACTATCCAAAATCCTAATTTAATTTTTTTTAGCATATTTATATTATATTTAAACCTATATCAAAACATAATCTATCGTTTTTCGCTCTAAATCAACTCCTTTTACTTTTATTTTGACACGATCACCCAGACGGTACCTTTTTTTCTTTTTCTGTCCGACTAATTCCAATTTCTTTTCATTAAAAAAATAAAAATCATCTTTCATATCCCGCACTCGCACTAGGCCTTCGCATTTTGTTTCCATTTCTTCAACATAAATGCCCCACTCTGTAATTCCGCTTATAATTCCCTCAAAATATTCTCCTATGCGTTTTGACATATATTCAACCTGTTTGTATTTAATAGAGGATCTCTCTGCGTCAGAGGCGCGTTTTTCCTGCTCGGAAGAAATTCTGGCAATTTTTTCGTATTCAAATAGTTTATCGCCTCTAACTTTTTTCTTTGTAATATAATCGCTGAGCAATCTATGCACCATAATATCCGGATATCTTCTAATCGGAGAAGTGAAGTGAGTATAATATTCAAATGCAAGCCCATAATGTCCGATATTTTTGGTGGAGTAAATTGCTTTTGCCATGGAACGCACCACTGCCCGCTGTACGGTATTTTTTTCGTTTTTTCCTTCTAATTTTTTTAGAAGATTGTTTATTTCATAACTGGGAATAATTCCGTCTTTTAAAGATATTTTATGGCCCAGGCTTCGCAAAAAGAATGCCAAGTCGGCCATTTTTTCTTTGCTGGGGAGATCATGAATGCGATACAGTGAGATGCCTTCTTCTTTTTTACCTTTGATTTTTTTAGGTGAAAGTATTTCAGCTACTTTTTTATTAGCCAAGAGCATAAATTCTTCAATCAATCTATTTGAGTCTCCGCGTTCTTTAGTTATTACTTTTATCGGCGCTCCGTCTTTGTCCAGCACAAATTTTACTTCTTCTTGGTCAAGCGATATGGCGCCGTTTTTAAATCTCTCGATTGTCAAGAGTTTTGCCAAATTATTTAAAATAAATAATTCCCTATGCAGTGGCGCTCCCGCTTTTTTGAGGGATTCTTCCGCTTCTTCGTAGGTAAATCTTTTTTGAGAATGTATAACGGTGCGTCCAAACCATTCGCTTTTCACTTTGGCATTTTTATCTATGATAAAAACAGCGCTCATTGTGAGTCTGTCTTTATTCGGCACCAGACTGCATAAATCATTTGAAAGTTCTTCCGGAAGCATAGGTATTGTTCTGTCCACCAAGTACACCGAAGTGCCGCGCTGTTTCGCTTCAGTGTCGATAGCGCTGCCTGCTTTTACGTAATGCGAAACATCCGCTATGTGAATGCTTATTTCAAATTCGCTTGGCGAAATTTCTTTAAACGATATTGCGTCGTCAAAATCTTTTGCGTCGCTTGGATCAATTGTAAATGTCAAAGTTTTTCTAAAATCTCTCCGTCTCGCATAATCATTTTCTTTCCCGCTTTCAGCGGATATTCTTCTAGCTTCTTCTAATATTTTCTTTGGAAATTCGTTGTCAAAGCCCTTTTCCATTGCGATTGCGCGCATTTCCGCATTATTATCTCCTGGCTGGCCTAAAATTTTAATTATTTTTCCTTCCGGCGCTTTACGGCTGTCAGTCCAAGAAATTATTTCTGAAAAAACTTTCTGTCCGGCTTTTGCGCCCATTAGCATTTGTTTTGATATCAAAATGTCCGTATACATTTTTATATCGTCTGGTTTAAGGAAAAATAACTTGGAGGTTCTTCCTCCACTTGGAGGAAGAACCTCCAAGTTCTCCTGCTCCAAAACACCCGTAAAACGTATTTTGGCGCGATTAATTATTTTAGACACTTCAGCTGTTTGTCTTTCTTTACCTTTAGGATGCAGAAGAATTTCAACTATATCTCCATGCATAGCGGTATTCAAATTTTTGAAGTCAACTTCTATATCTTGTTTATCTTGCTTATTTTTTTCCCCTCCAGTTGCCACATATCCAGTGCCTTTTGAGGTGATAGATATAACGCCTTGCAATTTATTATTATGGTTATTTTTTTGATTTTTCACCCTTTTAATATAGCAAATACAGCATAAAATGATGCTTGACAATAAGGTCAATATATGCTACACTCTATAAGAAGTCAGTCAACCAAAAAAATTGTAAAAAGAATAACTATGAAAAAAATAGCAAGTCTCATTGCGGTTGTCCTCATTGGTGTTGGTGGCGTTGGATGCCATACAGGAGGTCCAGCCAGAACCACACTGTCCCCCATGAAGAATGTGGGACCCCTCTCCCTCATGGAGAGGATAACGAACACGGAGATCAGGGATGGAAGAACAAACACCGTGATCAAAACGGTGGAGTCCACTGAAAGTCCTGAGGCGGCCCAGGCCCGCCTCAGAGACAGGGAACTCAAGGAGCGAGGTAAAAGGCAGGGTGGCGGCCACCAGTACTGGTGGCAGATATCCCCATACGGGGATTCGTACAACAGCCCATTCGGAGGGGCGGTCAACGGGACGCCCGGGGGTTACGTAACTCCCTATGGCGCCTATGGTGGTTGGCGATAAAGCCATCAGGGAGAATTGGTGACTCCCAAAGTTCACCGAAAAAAATTTCAACCTAAATGGCGTCGGCGCAGGTTTCCTGCACGGCGCCATTTAAAATTTTATTTGCTTTTTATATAATTTATGTTAAGCTCATAGGATGTTAAAAATAAGATTGCAGAGAATAGGCAGAAGGAATGATCCGTCATTCAGAGTTGTTTTGACCGATTCAAAAAATAGTACTAAGAGCGGAAAATTTTTAGAGATACTCGGCACTTACAATCCAAAAGCGGAAAATAAAAAAGAGAGGACGAATTTCGTTAATGACAGAATAAAATACTGGCTTTCCAAGGGAGTAAAACTTTCGGACACAATGCGCAATTTTTTAATAAGTGATAAAATTATCGAAGGGAAAAAAGTGAATGTATTGCCGAAGAAAAAACCGACAGTTAAACGAAAGGAATTGAAAGCAAAAAAATAAGTTTGCTTGTCCGGTAGTGAATTTTGTAAAAATTTTACTGCGGGGTATAATTCAGTAAAGCAGTACCGGTCGTAGACTGCATTGATTAAAAATATAAATTCAGAAAATACATATGGAAGAGGCTGACAAGGTATTTTTGGAGTATGTGGTAAAAGCTCTTGTTGATAATCCGAACGATATAAAGATTGATCGCACGGTGGATGAAATGGGGGTGCTTATCAGTCTTACCGTTAATCCTGCCGATATGGGCAAAATTATCGGAAGAATGGGAAACACTGCCAAAGCTATCCGCACTTTACTGCGAATAATCGGCATGAAAAACAATGCCCGAGTTAATTTGAAAATTAACGAACCCGAGGGAAGCACAAGAGGTCCAAGACCGGAAGGCGCCGCAGGATATGCGGGCGGCGCTCCAAGTTCACTCAAGACAGTTGATCAGGCGATGGAAGACTTAAAGGGAATCTAGTGCGTTTTCATATAATCACAATTTTTCCCGAAATGTTCGATTCTTATTTAAAAGAATCTATTCTTGGGCGGGCGATAAAAAATAAACTTATTTCAATCAAATTTTATAATCCTAGAGATTTTATAAAAGCACCCAAAAACAATTATAAACCAGTGGATGATAAGCCGTATGGAGGTGGACCGGGAATGGTAATGCGGGCCGAACCTATTTTGAAGGTTGTTCAATCTATTTATAAAAAGCTAAAAGTTAAAAAGCTGGTTAAACTAAAAGCTATTATCTTTTCTCCGTCTGGCAAAAAATTTACGACAGAATATGCCAAACAAGCGGCAAAAAGATATGCTGATATTGTTTTAATTTCCGGCCGATACGAAGGCATAGACGCCCGGGTTCAGAAAATATTGAAAGCTGAAGAAATTTCAATAGGGGACTATGTGCTTACCGGCGGAGAGCTTCCAGCGATGGTTGCGATAGATTCTATTTCCCGCCAAATTCCGGGAGTTTTAGGCAAATATGAATCACTGGAAGAAGAGCGAGTTTCAAGCAGCGAAATTTACACTCGCCCGGAAATTTTAAAGTGGAAAGGAAAGAAATACAAAGTTCCAAAAGTTCTGCTTTCGGGAAACCATAAAAAAATCGAAGAGTGGAAAAAATCCAAGAAAAAATCTTAAAATTATCAACTAATCTTGATTTTCAGAATTGCATTTTTTTTGAAAATTGTTATACTATTCACAGTTAAATGGAGAAAAATAAACTAGAAAGGCCCAAAAAGCTTGAGAAAAATTGGAGAAAATTTTGGAAGCTGGGAGCGGAAGAATTCAATACTCAATTTTTTGGGGTGAATAAAGAAGGTGAATTGACAGCTACTGAAGGCCACCACGTTTATAATTTAAACGATCTCGCGCAAAGATATGGCACGCCTCTCCAGGTGATATTTCCTTTTATCATTGAAGATCGGTTAAAAGACCTCATCAGCTATTTTCAAGCTTATATTAAAATCTACGGATATAGAGGTAAATTTTTTTATCATTATCCGATGAAGGTTAATCAAAATAAAGAATTTATCCTTTCTTTGCTTTCCGAGGGCGCAAATTTAGAAGTAACATCAGCCAATGAACTCTGGATTGTAAAAAAACTTTGGGAAGGGGAGAAGTTTAACAGCAAAATCCGCGTGTTTTGCAATGGTCCGAAGACCGATCAATATCTGGATTTGATAGAAGAATTGCGGTCCAAAGGTATGAATATCGTGCCGATTATAGAAAGTTTAGACGAGGTGAACAGGCTTTCAAAGTATAAAGGCGATATTGGCGTGCGGGTGGATTTGAATATCAAAACTGATTCGCATTGGGACAAAAAATTTGACCGTTTTGGGCTCTCCGAAAAAGATGTTCTGGATTTAAGTAAATTGAAAAATCTTAAAATTGTGCATTATCATCTGGGTTCTCAAATCAAGACGCAGAAAAGCATTTTAGACGCGGTGAAGCACGCTTTTGGCATTTATGCGCAGTTGCAAAAAATACATCCGTCAATCGATACGCTGGACATCGGCGGAGGATTTGGCATTCCTTATGAAAAGAAAAAGTTTTATACCGCAAAAGGTGTTTCCAGCAAAATTATCAAGGTGCTTAAAAATTTGTCGGACAAAGCGAAAATTAGGCATCCGAATCTTGTAATAGAATGGGGGCAATATGTCGTCGCTCCCGCGGAAATAACGATCTATAAAGTGCTTTTTAAAAAAATTATACCAAAAGCGAACGCCAAGGCTTGGTATATTGTTGATGGAAGTTTTGTGAATGATATAAAAGACACTTGGGCGATACATCAAAAATTTCACATAATTCCGGCGAATAATATGTATGGAGCTTTAAGAACGACTTGGCTGGCGGGTAGCACTTGCGATTCGGATGATAAATATACCGCTGGAGGAAATTATATTCTTTTGCCGAAGCTTCACGAAAATCAAGATCAATTTGTGGCAGTTTTTGACACTGGAGCATATCAGGACGGCTTAGCGTCGCATCATTGCCTACTTTCAGCGCCTTTGAAAATTGTCGCTCAAGATGGAATGATAAAAGTTGTTCGCAAGCGCGAAACAGCAGAATCCATAGGAAGACTTTTTGGTTGGATTAATGGAGACCATAAATAAATTTATGAAAGAAAGAAAAATTCTCAGCAATTTTGCTCTCCTAGCGGTTATTTTTATAGTAGGACTCTTTTTAATTAACCAGCCTGCGAAAAATTTAGCGCCGGAAAATATTAAATATGTAAAAATCTGGGGGCAAATTATTAAAGTTGATTTAGCTTTAACAAAAGATGCGCAAGCTCAAGGACTCTCCGGCAGGAATGGGTTAAAAGAAAAAGAAGGAATGCTTTTTGTTTTTGATAATTCGGATATACATTCTTTTTGGATGAAAGATATGAATTTTCCAATAGATATTATTTGGCTAGATGAAGCGAAAAAAGTAATTTATATCAAAAAAGATGCTCAGCCTGTTTCGCTGGGGCTTCAGCGAGGCGAGCCGGATTTGTATCTGGAAACCTATGGTCCTCGGGCCGCTAGTAAATATGTTTTAGAAGTTGTTTCCGGTTTCTCTGATAAAAATAATTTAAAAGAAGGGGATAGAGTGGAGTTTATGTATTAATTCAAAAGAAAATCCCCCACTTTTGGCAGGGGACTTTCATTTTTTTTGCAGGTGTCTGTAAGCCGAATTCTGTTCTCCGGCTTAAGCCGGAGCGATAACAATTTGTCTGTCTCATCTGTTGCCAGACGGATCAAGCGATTCTCCCTAATTTTCATCAGGGCGCGATCTTGCACAGAGGTAAGGATTTAGCCGTTTCACCCGAACTGAATCGGTTCGTCACTGTTCGCACCTATATATCGCTATATGTGGGTGTTACCCACTACCTTGCTGTCCGATTAAATCGAACCTGTGTTCGGACTTTCCTCCCCTCACATGCGATTAAGCATGCGAGAGGTAGCTATCCGACACCTACTCAAACAGTATATATCACTTGCTTTTTTATTTCAACTATGTTATACTCGTCTTGTGAGTGTGAGGTAAAACTTACATTTATCGTGAACAACATAAGTGCCGCAAAAAGCATCCTGAGAGCAATCGATGGATGTTTTTTGTTTTTGTATTTGATATACTTTTCAAATGATAGATTCAATCGTTAGCACAAAAAATACAGAAGAAGCGGATGTAGTTATAATTTCAGCTCCTTATGAAAAGACAGTTTCAAGCAGAAAGGGAACAATAAACGGTCCCAAAGCTATTATAAAAATGCTTGATTCAAAACTAGAGCTTTTTGATCGTGCATATAAAATGGAGCTTGTTAGTAAAATTAAAATTGGGGCAAAAAGTTTGAATAATATCAGCCCGCTCTTGCCTGCAAAAGCGATTGAAAAAATTACGTCCGAATGCGGAAAAATTCTGGATAAAAATCAATTTTTATTTTTATTTGGTGGCGAACATTCGGTATCTCTTGGACTTTTACAGGCGCTTTCCAAAAAAATAAATCCAAAAGATGTAACGATTCTTGATATAGATGCGCATTGCGACTTGCGTGATAGTGATTCAGATTACAGTTTAAAGCCGACAAAATTTGCGCATTCTTGCGTAATGCGCCGTGCGCATGAGCTTGGTTATAATCTTGTTCAAGTTGGCATTCGCACCTATTCAATAGATGAATACAAATATTTCACTGATCAAAAAAATAACATAAAAATTTTTGAATGGGGTAATGGAATAAAAGTTCCCGACATCGATGAAATTTTAGAATCTGTTAAAACAAAATATATTTATATCACAATAGACGTGGATGGTTTTGATCCGGCGCATATGCCCGGCACCGGTACCGCAGTCCAAGGAGGGTTGGAATGGTGGTATGGCGTAGAACTCATAGAACGCATTATAGATAACCATGAACTTATCGGAGCTGATATTGTGGAAGTTTCTCCAATGCGTGATTCAATTCTGACGGAATACGGCGCCGCCCAGCTAGCTTACACAATGATAGCGCATAAGTTTCAAAAGAAACTTAAAGTTTAAAATAATTCTTGTTATTTAAGCCAAATATTTCTCGATCAATTTGTTCGCTTCTTTAGCGTTTGCTTTGCATTCTTGGAGAGCGGTCAAGATAAGGGGAGCGACGATGGTAGCGTCGGATTCAATGACGAACATTGGAGTATCTTTGGTTAATTTATCCCAAGTTATTTTTTCGTTTGGAGTTGCGCCGGAATATGATCCATAGGAAGTTGTCGAATCTGAAATTTGGCAAAAATATGCCCAAGGCTTTACCTTTTTTACTTTCATATCATATTTAAGTGACGGCACGACGCATATCGGAAAATCTCCGGCTATTCCTCCGCCAATCTGGAAAAATCCAACGCCTTGGCCTTTTGAGAGCTCTTGGTATTGGTCATAAAATCTTGCCATATATTCTATGCCGCTTTTGACAATTTCGGCTTTTGCGTCGCCGAGTTTCACGTGCGAAGCAAAAATATTGCCAAAGGTAGAGTCTTCATAGCCTGGCACAACCATAGGAATATTATTTTCCGCCGCTGCCAAGAGCCAGCATTCTTCCGCTTTGCCTTCGTGTTTTTTTTTATCTATCGCTTGAATCAAATCATAAAAATATTCATGCCAAAATTTTCGCGTTTTTTCTTTTGTCGCCTTTTTCCAGACCGGTAGAATAAGATTTTCTACCGCTCGGAACGCCTCATCTTCCGGAATGCTGGTGTCGGCGACGCGACGCATTCCATTTTCTAAAATATTTGTATCATCTTCTTTAGTGAAATAGCGATAGTCTGGAAAATCTTTATAACCTTTATGAGCAACCAGACGAAAAAGAGATTCTTCAAGATTTGCTCCAGTTACAGATATTCCATGAATTAATCCTTTCTGTATCGCCGGGGCAAGAGTTATACCGAGCTGGGCGGAGCTCATTGCTCCGGCCACTGTAAAGAACATTTTGCCGCCTTTTTCCAAATGTTTCCAGTAAGCAACCAGCGCGTCGCGGGTAGAGCGAGCGTTAAAGTTCTTGTAATTCTTTAAAATGAATTCTAATGTCGGAAGATTTGTAGCCATAATTTTTTGCAACAATTCAATTGTAGGGCAATTAGAAATGCTGTCAAGCTTTTTAGCGTTTTTTGTGATAGAGTTTTAGGCAAGTATGAAAACTGTTGTTCTTAACCCTCAATTCTGGTTAGGGATTGTGGGCGTAGCTGTCTTTTGGTTCGTATATCGTCTCTACTTGCGGGTAGGGCGACGGTGCCGGAGGTGTGGCAGGATCTGGGGTGTAAGACGAGTTCACAAGATTCGTCTGGCCCTAGATGAATCCATTTCTCTATTTAGCACGAAAGGGAAGTGGCGTTGGTGGATACGGCGAGCCGATACGGAGACATCATCCGTATGCAAATGCGGATGGAAAGAGTCCGTAAAAGTAACCAGACACCCTATCTCTGTGTGGCATGCATGGTGGGTTAAACTCACCGATCCTCAGCAGTATTGTGAGGATCCGAGTCTGCATTGGGTCTCGTTGAGAGCTGCTTCCGAAAGGAAAAAATCGGTAGATAAAAGCCTCGACGAATATGCAGAACTTGATACACCTCCTCTTGTTCTGCCGTGGGACGAATCGTCAAACACAAAGTAGAGCTAATCATCAATCGGCCGTCACGTGAAGAGCGTGACGGTCGGCCTTTTTTGTGTTAAGCCCCGAGGCAACTTCTTTAACAAATTCAGAATGGTGGGCTATTCTTAAAATAGTTCGGACGCATTTCGCCGCCTGCGGCGGCGAGGGTCTGGCCAAAAATTCCGAACCGAAATCCTGAACTTTGACAATTTCAAGTTTTTCTTTGGCGGCAAATTCTATTTGAGTTTGATTGGAAGAGCGGCAACAAATTTTGGCGCCGCAGAAGTTCCGGGATCGCCTTGTCCACCATCATAAAAATAAAGCATATTTTCTACTCTCGTGCCGGAAGACGGATAATTCATTACCGCTTCAAAGTCACACCACTGACCCGTAATCCAATCGCAGTCGCTGACAATTCTCGCACTTGCAGAAGTAATCACTCTGCTACTCTCCGCATACTTGGGATGACCAAGCGGATAATCGTAGCCAAGAAGTTTTACCATAAACTCACCCTCAAAGAAAATACTTCTTGCCTTGCCTTTGATTGTGATTGGGTTTGACACGGCTTGATTCGCAAGAGGAATGCTGACTATAAGATTCTCTGTTTGCAATGGTTTGGAAGGTTCAGGAGGATTTACCGCTAATGGTTTGCCACCAGTTATAGTAAAGAAGTCTTTACTTCTTCCAACTAATTCTCTCCCGCCCTCCGGATAAATTTCTACTTTATACCCATTGAAAGACGGTTGAGACACAGCCCAAGAAAATACACCGCTCTTTTTTGCAGGAACATTTACAGCAAGTTTCTCGCTATAGACAACTCGATTATCTTCGCTCACAGCTGATAAAAAGATGGTAAGCGGTTCAGCCCCATCGGAATAATTATCCCATTGAATATTGTATGTTTTACCAACTTCTAACTTTTCGCCACCCTCCGGAAATAATACTTGAATGCGCCCCTCTTCGGGAACATAACTTGCGCCTTGTCCTTGGTTCGGTTCGCCATTTAATGTCTGCGGTTGGGTTACAGGTGGCGTTGTCAACTTCTTGGACAAAACAAAATATCCACCAATAGCGACGATGGCAACAACAATTATAATTAAAATTATGTTCGCAAAACCTTTTTGATTCATATTTATAAATTTATCAGTTAATATTTTTTACGACCTTATGATTAAAAAATTTCTTTTCCCAAAATTAAAATGCAGTTCGAGCCGATATTTTTATCAGGTTCTTTGGCAGTTTTTAAGTTCAGGGTTTCGGTTCGGAATTTTTGGCCAGACCCTCGCCGCCGCAGGCGGCGAAATGCGTCCGAACTATTTTAAGAATAGCCCACCAGACAGGAAATTGCAAGCAAGAGGCAGTCGTCTCGCTCCGCTCGGCGACCAAATCGTAAGGAATTCTCGGCGAAAAAATCAGTTGACGATTCTGCATTTTGGGAAAAGAAAATTTTTAATCAAAACTATATGAAATACATACTTTACGCTCGCAAGAGCACCGAGGATGATGACCGACAAATTTTGAGTATTGAGGCCCAAGTCTTTGAGTTAAAAGAATTTGCCGCCAAAGAAAAACTTGAAATTGTCGCTTCCTTTCAGGAAGCCAAAACTGCCAAAGAACCTGGGCGAATGAAATTCGCAGAAATGTTGTCATTGATTGAGAAAGGAAAAGCCGAAGGAATTTTGAGTTGGCATCCTTTATGTTAATACCTTAATCTGTGGATAACTGAATTTGTATTTTAGAGTACAGGAAATTTTCTTTTCAATGATCAGAAAAGTTTTCTTGGAACTTTTTTTAATTTTTCTTTAAGCGTATCTCAAT